>Ga0265299_10006833_pt1 | contig 10319 bp, 18 predicted proteins | sample AusTroGonzalo_MG_4_FD_193485 | JGI IMG/M metagenome (GOLD analysis project Ga0265299, IMG submission 193485) | Bovine rumen microbial communities from tropical cattle in Woodstock, Queensland, Australia - Gonzalo_02 | ecosystem: Host-associated > Mammals > Digestive system > Stomach > Rumen ...
CATTATTCCCAGATATGTGTGAATATGAACTAACGCCTCCAAACGATCCAATAATAGCAGTAGATTTACATAAAAAACCTGCAAACACAAAAAAACGAGACTTTATTCATAGGTTTTAGTTTGAGTATTCTTTATACCATTGAATTCCTCTTTTTTTACTAAACAAACCACATTTTATGTTTGGATTTTCATCAGTACGTTTATTTCCAATCTCTGGTCCAACGAAAATGTAATTAGGTGCTTTAATGTGTTCTTTTATTAGTTTCACCCACTCATCAAATTCAAAATACATTTCTTCTGGTGTGCCATCCCATTTTTCAGTGTTTTTACCAAACGGAGGGCATACAAATACTATTTTATCTGTTTTTACTTTATCTGATAATACATCTTTTTGAATCCAACCATAATAGTCACAAAAATTTTTATTTATATCAAAGGCTTCTATTTCTGCTTTAATATTGTGTTTTTTATAATATTGTTTGGCTCCTTCTATAATTCCTCCAAAACCGGCCATAGGACAATATATTCCAACAGACACATCAATACCACTTTCTTCAATTATTCTTTCAAAATCTGATGGCATAAATGCAGTTACTTTCGGTGCAATCTTGGCTATAGTAAAACGATTTAAAACTTCACGTAAAAGGTCTATATTGTTACTTTTGCATGCTTTTTCTACACGTTTTACTAGGTTTTCTTCTGTACCATTTTCCTGCACGTGATTGATTATATAAAACAAATTACTTACAGCTTTTTCTATGTATTTTGGGTTTTTCCACGCTTCTTTTGGACTTATTGATTTTGCAGATCTACAGTTCCAAATAGGATTATCAGCAGGCCATTTTATTGTTCCTGGAAATGGACTCTTTAAGCATTTATTAATTATATATTCATTAGTAAGTCCAAACAATGTTTCTATTTTATCTGAATCAAGTTTTATTTGTTTGTATTTCTTTTTACCAGTGTGACTTTTGCTCATTTTAGCCTTAGTCTCTTCCGAAACAACATAATTACCGTGCTCCATTCTATATCTGCTACTACAATCACGTGAACAAAACTCTCTAGTGCGTCTTACAGGATGAAAAGCTTTACCACACTGTTTACATAATTTATCAGCTACTTTTTGCATTGTTTTACTCCTTTTTATTGTTTATTATACCATTCCATAAATTGATCCATTGTAAAAAATTCAATCCAATTCAAATTGTTTTTCTTTGCTATTTCTCGCTTTAGTGGATCTCGCTTTGTCCAAGTTTCTATGGCTAAATTATAAAAATTACCACCTCTAGATCCCCATGTTTTTATTATATTGTTGTGATTGATATTATTTGAATCATAAGGCTCGTCACCATGACTCCAAAACCCTTGATATTCAATATATAAATCTAATTTTGGTATATAAAAATCACAAGCAAATGGGTATTTTTTTGATCTATATTGTCTTTTTATTTTTATAAATTTTTTAAACAGCAATTTCGAGATTTTTTCTTCTTCTTGTGATATATTGAATGATTTATTTTTTCTTTTGGTTTCAATCGCACGTGGTACACTCTTTTTAACCTGTATTGAAATTTTTTCTCTTGTTTCTTGAGTGTATATTCCAGTTTTGCCTTTATTCCATGGCACATGCCCCATCATTGATTTTGATTGCTTTTCTTTTTGTTCTTTTGTTTTATATATTCCCTTGCTCCATGATGGTTTTCCTTTTTTCTTGATAGACATTTTATATTTAGAAATTGGATTATTTTGTCCTTTTCTAATTTTTTCAGATTGTTGTTTTTTGTATTCTGGATTTTGCCAGTTTTCTTTTTTCTTTTGAGATAAATATTTTTTAATACACTCTTTTGAACATTTTGTTTTTCTCTTGTCAAGAGTTTCAAATTCTTTACCACAAACAATACATATTTTTTTCATTTTATGTTCACTTTGTCATTATATTATTAGAACTATTTTATTATTATGACAATATTATAATAAAAATAATGACAAAGTCAAGAAAAATATTTATATAAAACAGTAGAAATGCAACTTTGACATTATATTGATTTTATAATTAAAAGTATAATTATAAAAAAACTCCCATCCGAAGATGGGAGTTTTGATTGGTTTTCCAATACTTCCGTGACATTAGGCCACATTGAAGTTTGTGATAGCACCTTTAACCAAGTATTTTGGTTGGTTGATGAACAAATCATAGAATGACAAGCATCCTTTGTGATTTTTCAAATTAGGTGCTTGGAAAGTAGGTGTAAAGTATAATGGAACCCATTCTGCTACGATTACACCAGCATCGCCGATTTGATAACCCTTGAACCCGAAGATAACTTCGTCTTCTGCGATTGGGTTATTAGCGCCAGCTGTATAAGGAACTGCGATAACGGAGATTGTACCGTCACGCAATGTACCTGCCAAATATGGGCCAACTGGTTTTTTAGCTTCTGGAGCTGCTTTAAAGCCTTCGATTTGTTCGACAACTGTCAAACCTGTAGTTGCTGAAACGATCATATAGTCGACAGCACCACGGCCCATAGCTTTTTGGATTAAACCACGAGCTGTTGAAACCATAACGTCATAAGAACCATAACGTTGTTTCAAAGTCAAGTTTGTACCATTTGCTGCGCAGTCGAATGTCAATTCTGGTTGTGCAGCTGCTGCTGTGGAAACTTTCTTGATCAATGCCAAGTCACGTTCCCAACGGATTGTGCCAGCCAATTCATTGGAGATCAATTCGTCAACATCCAATGCCATGTGTGCGTTAGCAACCAATGCTGAAGCTACAGAGTATGAGCTCATCAATGGGTGTTCTTCTGCACGGACTGGTTGTTCCAAGATATCGAATTCAACTGTACGGATTGTATCATCGTTGATTTCTGTATCACGAGCTGCTTGAGCTGTTACTTGTGCACCTGCTGCGATAGCATCTGCAAAGTATACTGGATCCAATGCCAATTTGATTTCACCTGTTGCATAATCTACAACTGATGTATTCAAAATACCTTTACCAGCAACTTGGCCTGTACCGAAGTCACGAGCAATTTCTTTACCGCCAATGAATACACGGATAGAACCTGCACGTACTGCATAATTTGCAGTTGGGATAGCTGCGGATTCGTCTGTGAATGGTTGACCACCATTTGGATCTGCCATTGTCAAAGTGATAGAAGAAGCACCAGATTCTGTCAATGCAACTGGAGTATAAACATACCATTCAGAAGCATAAGAACCGTCTGTTGCTTTTTCGAAAATGATATCGCCTGCTGCAACACCTGCTGCTGACATACCATAGCGAGATTTGATAACAAAGATTTCGCCTGTTTGACGATCCAAAGCTTGGATGTCTGCAATGTGATGAGCAACCATTTGAGGATAGAAGATATTGACGATATCAACAACACGTGGTGTCAAAGATGCAACACCTGGCATCAAAGATGCTGTTGCTGAAGTTACGTCTTCTTTCAACAAACCTTTATAACCAGCAGATTCATACAAAGCTGCAGTGTTATTCAAAACGTTTGTCAAAACAGCTGCTTGATATTTGTCAGCTTTGTTTTGAGATTCAAACATAGCTGCCATTTTTGGGCAACGTTTTGCTAAGCCGGATTCTGTAAACAATTTTGCTGCTTTAGCGATACGGCTTTCTTTTTTTGCAGAAGCTTCAACCATAGATGCTGCTTCTGTCATTACTTTTTTTACTAATGCCATTTTAAATTTTCCTTTATAAATTACTCTCCTGTTTTTTTATCATATATTTATTGTTAGTGGAGAGATAAAGGTACTTAAACATACGAGATTACTTATTATTCTTATTGGGACCGACATTACGATAAGAGGCCGGATCGCTAAGGGTATTCATCACGTACATAATCCAGAATAGAAGTTTATGTAATCTATAGAACTGTTTTTTTAAAATATTTTTCGTGTTATAAATAATTAATGTGAAAATTTTTTGGTGGCTATAGGATTTTTTGATATTTTTAATTTTCAATATTATGATTTTATGTTATTATTGAGATGTAAAAAGGGTAAGAATATGAAGCATGATGGATTTATTTGTAGTGGAATTGAGCCTCATGAGTGGGAATTTTTTGAAGCCTTAGATGATGAGTATGGTTTAGGTGGTTTATTTAAATATTGGGTAAAGGGCAGCAAAACAACATATAGAAAAAACGGTAAAGATTTGGATGTAAGTTTTAGTTTTAGTGGTGAATCTGGTAATGGTTTTGATTTTATATTAGGGGATAAAGAAAATAGTGATTGTGTTAGAAGTTTTTTAATGTTATGTTGTGAAGATGTTGGGGTAAGTATGCCGAAAAATATAGCCATGTTTAGGACTCCGGAATTACCAATAGACACATGGAAAGAAGAATATAAAACATTAGTAGGATTGAGTATATAAAATGAAGAAAAAAGAAAGACCAATTTTGAAAGACATATATGGAACCTACTCTGTTATAAAGAAGGAGTGGGATTGGTTGGAAATATCTCGTAAAGCTGGGAATGGGGTTGGTGTAAATGGTCTAATGGCTTGTAGTTTTATTGATGGATGGATGTTTGAAGAGATTTTACAGATAAGGTTCGAAGGTTCAGGTAAAGAAGGTGTATTGATTGAATTTGACAGGGATGGTTTTACAAAGAGACAGAGCCAAGAACCAGTAAAACAGACAAAAATAGAAATAATAAAGAGCATACTGATAAATTTCTTCAATGCTAGTTTGGTAAAAGATGTAGGATTGAAGTATTTTTTAGAAGGATATGATATAAAGCAGTTTTTTGACGAATGGGTAAGTAGAGTCTGTGGTAAAAACTTTGTAAAAAATGTAAAAGATAAAAAATACAAAATATATGTAGATGAAAACCTTAGTTATATTTGGCTTGATTCTTTATATTTTATGGAAGAAGTTGGTTTAAGTAGTAAGATCGGTCATTGTGGCTTCTTTGATGTGGTTGAGAATAAGGTAAAGTTTTCATTATGGTCTGACGGTACTGTTTGGAGTGAATCGGTGCCAGATAAATATATAAGTCTATTTGGTGGTGTAGATGTTTGGGGAAAAGGCGTATATATGTGTGAATTTGATGGATTATTAGAGGATTTTGGATTGTTTTGTGAATTTTTAGAATAAGTGCTTGAAAAAGTAATTAAATCTGGTATAATGAAAGACGAAACAATAGGAAATAAAATGAGCAGTTATAAGTATCTTTGTCCGTGGTGTCATAATGAGGTTCCGATGCCTTTATCTAGTCCAGTATTTGGTGAAGAAGACAAATGCTCAGATACTGCTACTTGTAAACATTGTAATATAACTTTGCCTATTTTTGTATGGAATAAATTGTTTGAGTTGGATCATTATAGAGAAGAACACCATACAGAAGCAGCAAAATTGAAAGAAATACATGAAAAACAATATGAAGAAAGGATTGTAACCGATTGGGAACAAACTTTTGGAATAGAACACAAACATGAACATAATCCTGCCTACGCCACTTGTCCTTTTTGTGGTTGTAGAATTGAAGCAAGAAATATGGACTTTTGGCGGGGCGTTGAATGTAAATGTGGAGCCATAATCAAAGAAAAAGGGCAAGAAACTATAGCGACAAAAGAAAAATAAAAGAGGTATTATAATGGCATTTTTTCAAGAATTATTTTGTAAACATGAATATGATTCAAAAACTAGAGAAGTGAGACACTTAAATGAAGATGGAAGTACTCATTTCCCAGAAATCATTATTATTCAAGAGTGCAAAAAATGTGGAAAAATCAAAGTTACACATATAATGCCTGACGATTATAAAAGATTATATGGAAACAGTAAAACAAAATAAAAGGTATGATAATGACAACAGATGATATAATTGTATGCTTTATTACTGCTTATTTAGAAAACAAAACGACTGAAGAGAATGAAATTGCCAACAATTCCTTGGGTGATGATATTCGTAAATTAGGGTATGTTTACTTTAAAGTCAGTAATGGCTATAAAATTATGGTGAATAAATACAATTCAAAAAATTTTATAGAGGAAATAAAAGCTTTGGGTAAAAAATATAATCAACCAACAGTTCTTATCAGGGTGGGTAATGATGAATTACTAAACATTACCGATGAAGAATATAAAATACTATTAGAAAAAACAAATAACGAATGTGGTATAAAATCAATGTCTGGTAGCGGTTGGGTTATTAGAGGCTATACAAGGCAAAGATTAGGACTCAAATAATAAGGCAGAAACATGAAAGAAGATAGTTTAAAACATACAATAAAACAAGTAAGCGGAGATGATATAAATGTTTGTTTTATTACAGCATACGCACCAATCAGAAGCGAAAAAGAAAACAGGGCAGCTAACAAATCATTAGAACGGGATATTAATAGACTTGGATATTATGGAACAACTAAAACTATTGGTGGATTTACATACCAAGATGATAAAGGAAATGAAACTGTTGGCCACGAACCTGGTTTTAAAGTTGCCACAAGAAATCCTAATTCACAAGAGTTTATAGAAGAAATGTTGGCTCTTGGAAGAAAATACAATCAAGTATCTGTTCTTATAAAAGTGCCAGGTGATAAAGCCAAATATTATAACACATCCGATAATTTTGGCAATATAGATATGGAATTTGATAAAGTAAGTGCTGCTAATCCTAAAGATACTTCTACTTGGACTGGTGGATATACTCAAATGCGAAAAGATCTAAATAAAAACCCAACAAAAGCATTTAAATTTGAAGATGGGCAAAATGAAGATGAGTTTTTGACTCTAACTGAAGAAGAAAAAAATCAACTACCTGAATATACAGAAAAAACTGGTGGTAGAAATATAAAAACAGGAAATGGCTGGATTTTATGTCATTTGTGTCGAAAAGGTTTAGGATTAGATTAAACTTGAATCCCAAATTAAAATATTATATAATAAACAATGTCAAACAAAAAGGAGTAAAAATGACAAAAAAAGTAACAAAAAAACAAGCACCAAAAACTCCAAAGTATGAAAACACCTTGGCTAATGCTTTGGCTGGTTATTGGACAAACTATGTAAATTGGGGACGTGCCACTAGATCTGAATATTGGTGGTGTTTTTTGTTTTATAATGTTATTGCAAATGTTATTCTTGGCCCATTGGTTGGTATATGGTGGTTGGCTACATTGATTCCAGATTTTACATTGGCAGCTAGACGTTTACATGATACTGGTCGTTCTAATTGGAATATTTTGTGGTCTTTATTACCTATTATTGGATGGATTATCTTGATTGTATATTTATGTCAAGCAGGTGAAAAGAAATCCAATAAATGGGGAACACCTCGTATCTAATAAAACAATGGTGGGCTACATAAAAATAGTCCACCAAAAAAACCAAAGAAAAGGAGAAAAATATGAAAAAGTTATTTATTTTATCAATTTTAGCATCATTTGTTTCACCAGTATTTGCTTCAGACTGTGGACAAAAACAATTAGCAAACACTTATCAATATGATTTAAAACCTATTACAGTATATACGGGAAAAACAGTAACTGTAAAAAAGCATTATGATGTATATCAACCAAAAGTAGTTTATGAAAAAGTTAATTCATATACTACAACTAAAACTTGTGTAAAATGTTCTAAATAAGGGGGAAAATATGAAAAAATTTATTATAGCATTCGTAGCAGTTATTTCAGTTGGTTCAGCTTATGGATTGAATTTGAATTCAGAAGTTGGCAGAAATGCATTAGATACAGGTGTAAAAGAATGTGTCAATGTTGCTATGGAAAAAAGTGGTTATAGATTGTATGGAATGTTGTTTAATCAGCAAGAAAGACAATTATATACTAAACTTTGTACTTGTGCTATGAGAAAAACCTTATCTAAAATGTCTGTAAATGATTTGATTGCTATTGGAATGGAAGAATCACCAGCATTAGAAGAAAAGTATCAAAAAATAGCAGAAGATAATATGATGGAGTGCATAAAAGAATATAATGAATAATAAAAATACTGTATTGATTATATTTTTAGTGATTACTGCTTTCTTTACTGTATTTGGATGGAAGTGGATGAGTATTTTTTTATGTTTATATCTTGTAGTTTGTTTATCAATGCAAGAGGAGTAAATAAAAATGCCAAAATATATACTTAGAGCAGATACTTCAAAAGGTATTGTTTATTTTAGAAATCTTATAATGACAACAACTCAAAAAGAATCTGCTCAAGTATTTAAAACCAAAAAAGAAACTAACTGGTATATAGGAGTTTTTGAATATCTCACAAAAGCAAAAGAAATAACAATTGAAAAAATATAAGGAAAAGAAATGGTAACGAAAATTTATAAACCTGATTCAAAATTATCATTAGAAAAACAAATTGAAGTAACATTAACTTTAGCAAAACAAAAGAATGAAATAATATTTGCTGATTTTAAAGGTGTTCAGATGATGGTTGCACCTAGTATGACAGTAGAAATGGCAATGAGACTATATAAAAGATTAGCAATAAAAAATTGTGTAAGTGTAAACGATAAAATAAAAACTAAGGAGTAAAACTATGGCAACATATTATATGAACACTGATACTTATAAATTTTGGAATGAAGAAAAGAAAGCTTGGGTTGATACCATTCAAGAAGCCACTGATTTAGGTCATGGAAAAACAAAAATACAAAAACCAAGAAGCTCAATTAGGGTAAGTGATATAACATTAAAAAAATAAAAAAGAAGTAAAGCATTTTTAAGGATCAAAAAATGGATGATACACCTATGACACCTATTGAATATTATGATAGTTTAATAGGAACCGCTATAAAAGCTGGTGATAAAGATATGTTATCATTATTTCGTTTAGTAAAAAGTGAAATGACCAAACAATTAAAGGATAAAGGCTCTTTAGACCAACAATCGGTTTATAAAACTATGAAAAAACATCTATTAGAAGAAATTGATGGGTTGGAAAAGGCTGGAAGGGATGTGATTGTTCAAAAAAAGCATTTAGCATGGATAGAAGAACAATTACCTGCACCAGTCTCAGAGGAACAAATTAGATTAGCTGTCAAAGAGTATGTTTTAGATTACCCAGACACAAATATAGGAAAAATCATGGGACATCTAAAATTAATATTCACTGGTAAGACTTTAGATATGAGTTTAGCAAATAAGATAGCAAAAGAAGCATTAGAACAATAATATATTAATAATCTAAACAAAAAAGGAGGGGTATATGTTAGACTTTATTAGAATTTTGATTATTACTTCAGCTGTTATTGGAGGATTTTTATTTTTACTTACTGTTGTTTATATGTTGATTGGTAGAGATGTGTGTAATTTTCTAGGACATGACTGGGAACACATAAGCCATGATACCATACAGAGAAAAAATGGTGATGTAGAGGTGTGGGAAGTAAATAAGTGTAGAAACTGTAAAAAAATACAAAAAGCTCACTATATATATCACACACCAGAAGAGGATGAAGAATAATGACAGTACTTATCTTATTTATTATTTTTATTTTATTTTTAATATTGTTTTTGATCATTTTCTGTGGTATAATTGACTAATAAAAGGAGTAAAATATGACTAGTATGATGGAAACATGGTGGATGGGTAGAGATTATAGAGATTGGTATGCTGCTATTAGGTATATTTTATTTAGATGTTGTAAAAAAGCCAATAAAAAGTATAAATTAGGTGAAGATATTGAAGGCTGGGAAAGATCAATAAAAACAGAATATTTACCAATGGACTATATGGACTTTAAATGGATCGTAGATCGTTGTAATTTTGAATTAGGTAAAGCTCATGGTATTGAATTATTACCTTATAGTTTTGCTGATTGGTATGAAGAAGCCCATTTTGTTCCTGAGTATTTTGATGCAGATTTTACTTGTGATTATAAAAAAGATAAAAACGGTAAATGGAGAAAAGTAAAAAGAAAAACACCTTGGACAGAATTAGATTTTTTATCACAAGCTGAAATATGGGCTATGAATAAAATAATCAGAAGATGGAAATTGTATGGTAGATGGTGTGTAAAAATTAGTAATTGGTGGTACTGTTTGAAGTGGAAAATCAAAAACAAAACAACAAAACAAAAGTAATTTTCAATAGTTCTATATAAGGAGATTTATTGCACATGATGAAAAAGATTTACGAGTTTTTGTTGTGGAATAATTGCAGTAATAATTGTAGCTTTTGTCATCAAAGAAGTCATGAAAGAAGAATTGATGATAAAATCCTAAACCCACAACAGCAAATTCATTCTTTAACATTATGCAAGGACTTCTTAAACAGTAATTTTGAGAAAGGTAATCATATTTTACTGTGTGGCGGTGAAGTGTTTGATGTAG
>Ga0265299_10006834_pt1 | contig 10318 bp, 8 predicted proteins | sample AusTroGonzalo_MG_4_FD_193485 | JGI IMG/M metagenome (GOLD analysis project Ga0265299, IMG submission 193485) | Bovine rumen microbial communities from tropical cattle in Woodstock, Queensland, Australia - Gonzalo_02 | ecosystem: Host-associated > Mammals > Digestive system > Stomach > Rumen ...
TGGTGACGCGCTATCCAGAACAGCAATTCAAATTCATCGGCGTCAGCCTGCCCTGCTCGTCGAACTCCGCCGAGGAGAACGACTCGGCCAGCTTAGCCATGAAGGCTTTCTGCGATGAATACTGGGTGGAGAACTTGCAAGCGCAGTACCTGCTGGTGAAGGCCACCTGCGAGCAGCGCTACCCCTCGACGCCCGTCTCGCAGGGCAACATCAAGGCCCGCCTGCGCATGATCTACCTCTACAACCTCGCCTCGGTGACGGGCGGCCTCGTCATGGACACCGACAACCTCACGGAACACTATCTCGGGTTCTGGACCATCCACGGCGACGTGGCCGACTTCAACCCCATCGGCGGGCTCTGGAAGCACGAGGTTTACGAGCTTTGCAAGTACCTCTTCACCGAAATCCACACCGACGAAAGCACCCCACGCCACCAGGCCCTGCGCGCCGCCTACGACATCACGCCCACCGACGGCAACGCGGTGGCAGCCGGCGGTGACATGGCCCAAATCGCCCCTGGACACACCTACGAGGAGGTGGACGACATCCTGAACACCTACCTGCAGCATGGCGATAACGAGCAGGAAATGAAGCGCTTGGCCGAGGCCTACGGCGAAGACACCGTGGAGCGCGTGCTGACCCGCCACCACAAATCCGAATTCAAGCGCAAACGCATGCCATTAGTCATTGAAAGGGAGATGTACGATACGGGGAAATGATGTTGGTTTCAGGTTTCAAGTTTCAGGTTTCAGGTTTCAAGTTTCAAGTTTCAGGTTTCAAGTTTCAGGTTTCAAGTTTCAAGTTTCAGGTTCAACTCTAAACTCTAAACACTAAACTAAACTAAGCCCAAATGAACGACTACATCACCGGAACCGTCATCCAAGGGTTGGGAAACGGACGCAAGTTCGGATTTCCGACCGCCAACGTGCAGCCCGACACCCCGCCAGAACTGGAGAAGGGCGTCTATGCCGTGTGGGTGAAAATCGACGGGAAGCGCCACAAGGGAATGCTCTACGTGGGCACGCGCCCGACATTAGGACTGCATGAGCCCACCTACGAAATCAACATCTTCAACTTCCGCAAAGACCTCTACGGGAAAGCCATCTCGTTCCGGATTGTCCGAAAGATGCGTGGGGAAAAGCGGTTCAAGGACACAGACGAGCTGACAGCCGCACTGAAGCACGACAAAGAAACGGTTTCCGAGCTCCTGAAAGCGCCCACGCATTCGATGGCCCGCAAACAGGACATCCCCGACATCCTGTCCATCATCGGGCAGGCGAAACAGAGGATGAAAAAGCAGGGACTCGACCAGTGGCAGGACGGTTACCCTAACGAAGAGGCCATTCTCAACGACTGTGCCTGCAAGGTAGGACATCTTTTCTGCAAAGACAACAAACCCGTGGCCTACGCCGCCATGGTCTTCGACCCAGACCCCTATTACGAAAATATTGACGGTCAGTGGCTGAGCAACGGGAAAAACTATTTAACAGTACACCGCATTGCCGTCCACGACAACTGGTTAGGGTTCGGTTTCGCCCAGCACATCCTGCAGTATGCGGAACGGATGGCAGCGAGAAAAGGGGTGAAATGGTTCCGCATCGACACCCACCACGACAACCGCGCCATGCGCAACCTCATCCGCGATTTCGGGTTCACCCTCTGCGGGGTGGTGCAGGTAAGGGACGGGATGAGGATGGCGTATGAGAAACGGGTGCCCGAGAAATGATTTTTTTTCGAAAACCGGTATTGTAGAGACGCAATGCATTGCGTCTCTACAGGGCAACAATCGAAAATATTTATGAAAAAACACGTATTCTTTTTCCTATGTATATTTCTGGCGGCAACCCTGTCCGCGCAGAGAACCACCATCCTCTACGCCCCCGACGATGACGGCACGGTCTACACCTCCCTGGAGGCCGCGTTGAAGGCGGAGAAGCCCGTCTATCGTTTGAAAATCAAGAAATTGGAAAACAGAGACTCTTTGCCGGAGGAGCTGTTCCAACTGACCGAGCTGCGCGAGCTCACCGTGAAGGGCTGCAAACTCTGCCGCCTCAACCAGAACATCGGTAAGCTGACGAACCTGCAGTACCTCAACCTCGACCACAACAAGCTGCTGCGTCTTCCCGAGACCCTCGGCAGCTTGACGAACCTGCGCACGCTCGTCATCTCCCGCAACATCCTTGAGGAGCTGCCCGAAAGCATCGGTAACCTCCACCAGCTCGCCACCATCGACGCCTGGGGCAACCCGCTGTACGTGCTCCCCCACTCCATCGCCAACATCAGCAAGACTCTGAAAGTGCTGGACCTGCGGCAAATCCCGCTCACCAAATGGGAATACGAGGCCATGGAAAAGCTCCTCCCCGAAACCGACATCCAATTCACCGACATCTGCGAATGCGAGAACCGAAGGGATCACGATTAAAAAAAAACGCGGCCGTTTGGCCGCGTTTTTTTTTAATCGTGATACAATATATTAGTCGCCCAGCGTGGCAACCATCACAGCCTTGATGGTGTGCATACGGTTTTCAGCCTCGTCGAACACAATGGAGTTTTCGGATTCGAAAACATCCTCGGTGACTTCGATGCCGTCCAGACCGAACTGTTTGTTCACGTCGCGGCCCACCTGCGTCTCGAGGTTGTGGTAAGCGGGCAGACAGTGCATGAACTTGCATTTCGGGTTGCCGGTGAGCTTCATCGTCTCCTTGTTGACCTGATAGGGTTTCAGCAGTTTGATACGCTCAGCCCAGACTTCCACGGGTTCGCCCATGGAAACCCAAACGTCGGTGTAGAGGAAGTCGCAGCCTTTCACGCCCTTCTTCACATCGTCGGTGACGGTCACCTTCGCACCCGTCTCCTTCGCGATAGCCTGGCATTGTTTCACGAGGGCTTTGTCGGGTTGCAGGGCCTTGGGAGCCACGATGCGCACATCCATGCCCATCTTCGCACCACCGACCATCAGGGAGTTACCCATGTTGAAACGGGCATCGCCGAGGTAAGCGTATGTGACTTGGTTCAGGGGTTTGTCAACATGCTCGCTCATAGTGAGGAAGTCGGCGAGAACCTGTGTGGGGTGGAATTCGTTGGTCAGACCGTTCCAGACGGGAACACCAGCGTATTGAGCCAGTTTCTCCACGGTAGCCTGGGCGAAACCACGATATTCGATACCGTCGAACATGCGTCCGAGCACGCGGGCGGTGTCTTCCATAGACTCCTTCACGCCGATCTGGGAACCGGTGGGTCCGAGGTAGGTGACGTGGGCACCTTGGTCGTAAGCGGCCACTTCGAAGGCGCAGCGGGTACGGGTGGAGGTCTTCTCGAAAATCAGGGCAATGTTCTTGCCTTTCAGACGAGGTTGCTCCGTGCCGGCGTATTTCGCGCGTTTGAGGTCGCGGGCCAGGTCAAGCATGAATTGGATTTCCGTCGGAGTGAAGTCCAACAGTTTCAGGAAGCTTCTGTTTCTTAAATTGAATGCCATAAATTTTATGTATTAAAAATGATGATTATTTTCGGGCGGCAAAGATACGATTTTTTTGGTTTCAGGTTTCAGGTTTCAAGTTGACAAGTAGTAACTACCTGAACCTGACTACTTGTCAAACTTGAAACTTGAATCTTGAAACCTGAAACTAATTTTTTGTACTTTTGCCACTTCAAATCAGGCTGAAAAAATGGAAGACTACTACTACACCCCTTCCGGCGCAATCTCCGGCTCCTTGGACGCCCTGTCGGCGGAGTTTTCAGGGTATGAGCCGCTCCCCCTGCGGGAGCGCCATCAGGGCAACGTGCTCTACCGCGCCCGCCGCTTCGGCCGGTACTACGTGCTCAAGGGTCTCGTGCCCGAGCTCCGCGACGCCCCCGCCAGCCGCGAATACCTCTCCAAGGAGTACCAGATCGGGGTGCAGCTCGACCATCCCAACATTGTGCGCGTCAACAGCCTTGAGGAAGACCCAAAGGCCGGACTCTGCATCGTGATGCATCCCAACGGCAAGCGGTTTCCCGTCACGTTAGATACCGGACAGACCGTCTATGCCCGTGTGCTGTCGCACTGGCACCGCACCGTGGCGCTTGTGAGCCCAAGCGACGCCATGACCTGGAATGACATCCCCAACGCGCCTTCCGGCGACATGGTCATCCCCGCCGACATCCGGCACCGGGGCCTGCGCTACCGTGTCGTAGGGGTGGATTCCTGCGCGTTCCATAACTGCAACAAACTCACGCACGTCACGTTCCCAGAAGGGCTGGAACGAATCGGATTCAGGGCCTTCAGCGGGTGCATCATGATACAGGACACCATCACTATTCCAAAATCACTGAGGAATATCGAACCGTTCGCCTTTGCCGACTGCAATTCGATCACCACGCTCGTGTGGAAGTCATCGCCTTGCCACATCGGCAACATATTGGATACCGAATGGGCGTTCTTCTACCGATGCAGCTCCCTGAAAAAGGCCGTCGTGGACGAGTGCGTGGACAGCCTGGCCGAAAACGTGTTCACAGACAAGAACTGGCTCGAAGAAATCGTATTGCCGGGCTTCAGCTTGGTGCGCTCGCTGCTCACCACGCGATAGGCGTTGCTGCCGAGGTATTCCACGGTGCAGCGACGGCCCGGATTCCAGCAGAGCGTCACGCGGTCGCCGGGACGCAGGTCGCTGCTGCTCACCACCTTGCCGAGAACCTTGTCCGACGATTCGGAGCCCGCCTCGCCGTAGAATTGTTTCACATCCTCAAAGTTGCGGTAACCGACGGCCTTGGAGAGGATGTCCAGCGTGAAAATTCGCGGAACCACGGGCGTGTTGCCGTAGTTCCAGATGCGTTTCAGCGTGTTGAGCCCGATGTTCTCGCGGGTGCGCTCGAAGATGTACGCCTGCAGGAACACGCTGATGAAGCTCGCCCAGATCCTCAACCACGACTTCTTCGCTGACCTGAGCCGCGTCTTCCGCGACCGGCAGGAACAGCCTGAGGGATACATAAGCGGAACAGGGAAAGCGACACACAAAATCAATCAATGACTTACGTATATAGACGTTAGTTCTTGCCTGTACAGGCGTTGGTTCTTGCCTGTACAGGCGTTGGTTCTTGCCTGCACAGGCACTGGCTCTTGCCTGCACAGGCGTTAGCTCTTGCCTGCACAGGCGTTGTTACGTCATGTTTCACAGGTTTACGTTGATACCTCCGAACACTACCATCCCCAATAGGGGATGCATATCTGTAGAATGACAGATGCCCGTGCGGTTGTCAAATCCTCGTAGAGGATTCATATACAACGTGTTACCAAAATATTGCCGCCTCCGTCCCGTATGCAACCCCTCACGGGGTTGTGTTGGAACATTGGTTCTCCCGTTGCTACAGATATGTAAGCCCTAACGGGCTTTAGCGGAACGGGCCTTGTCGGAACTGTCTCCATATATGGCTTTTTCAACCGTACAGGTCTAATTCTTCCAGGCAAAATCGCGGGTGTCGTAGAGACGCACGGCCGTGCGTCTCTACAGGTCGTCGTTATCCCGCTGCCATTCTTCGGGGCGGGGGTGGCGTGCGTTATGGGGAGATTCCGCCAGCTCCTATCGTCACCGGCGGAATGGCGAGCCGCAAACGGGGCCAAAAAAAAGAAAAAAAATTATCAAAGAATGTTCGGAGATTAAAAAAAGTGTATTTTTGCGGCGTATTAGGAACAACAGGAATTCCTGCCGCAAATCGTCACCAGAAACGGCGGCTCTCCTACTACAAACAACTTAATAACAGTAGTTATTCAGAAACAAATAAAACGAACTATGAAGAAGAAAATCAAAACTAAAGAAGAGGCAAAAGCCTTTTTCCAAAAAATCATCGATGACAAAAACGCGATGATTGACTGCATTGAAAACGGAGGTGACATGAAAACTTTAATCAAAAACCGTGGAATTGAAATCGCAAAACCAATACCCGTACACTAAAAACATTGATGGTGATTATCGTTTCGTAACTGACAAGGGGATTGAATACATCGCCTATTTCAACAGGGTGCCTGTTGAATCTTGTGTTGTCTATAACTTTGTCTTTGGCAAGAGTACTACCAAACGATGTGGTATGGATCCAAAGGTACGAAACACAATCCTTAACATCATATCCGATTTTTGGGAAGACTACGACGAAGTTATTTTGTTCGTATGTGACTCATCCGACGGACGATCCGAAAGCAGGATGAGACTGTTTCACTATTGGTACAAAATATTGAACATTGACAAAGACGTAGTGAAAATAGATTTTTCTGTGGACGAGATTAGGGCCGCTATTTTAGCAAAAAAGGACAATTGCTTGCTTGAGTTGGCTCAAAAAGAGATCCAAGAATTGTTTGTCCTGATGCAAGGAGAGTAACTAACGTCCCAAGTCTCAAGTCACCGAAAAATGTGTACCTTTGCCACCCAAAAATTTTGACGGAAAATGACCAGAGACATCACCCACATCGCGCTCGACATGGGCGGCGTGGTGCTTCATATCGACCACGACCAGGCGGTCTCGCGCTTCGAGGAGATCGGAGCTGCGGAAGCCCGCGAATACCTCAACCCCTACCACCAGCAGGGTATCTTCGGGCAGCTGGAAGGCGGGCAAATCTCGGCGGAGACGTTCGTGGCCGAGCTCAGCCGCCTCATCGGAAAGCCTCTCACCCACGAGCAGTGCCTATACGCCTGGCTCGGCTACCTCAAGGAGATGCCGCAACGCAACCTCGACGCCATCCAGCGGCTGCGCAACGAGGGATACCGCGTCTGCCTGCTCTCCAACACCAACCCCTTCTTCTTCGAATGGGCCGAGAGCGAAGCCTTCGACAGCCACGGCCACCCCATCCGCGACTACTTCGACAGCCTCTACGTCAGCTTTCAATGCAAACTGCTGAAACCTACGCGGGAAATCTACGAGCATGTGCTCCGCAGCGAAGGCATCCGGCCTGAACAGCTGCTCTTCATCGACGACAGCGAGCGCAACACCGAAGCGGCCGCCGCACTTGGCATCCGCACGCTGCACGTGGAAACGAACGCGGACTGGCCAAAAGCCCTCACCGATTTTATGTCCACGCATATCTGAAAATTGTGTACCTTTGCCGCTTTAAAAAAATATTATATTAACGTGGGTAAAAGCGGCATAAAAAAAGCTCTCAAAATCACGGCGTGGGTCGTCGGGGTGTTCCTTGCCCTGGACCTGTTGCTCGTGTGTCTGCTGTTTGTACCCGCCATCCAAACCTTTGTGGTTCACAAAGTTACAGAATCATTAAGCAAGGCTTGGGGCACGGAGGTTTCCATCGGCGACGTACACATCACCCCCACCCTCAAGCTCGTGGCCCACGAGGTGGCCATCAAGGACCACCACGACGAAAACATGATCTATTCCGGCACCGTGAAGGGCCGTCTGCGCGGGACCAAGACCAAACCTGTGCGGCTGCGGCTCGGCGATGTGGAGTTCAAAGACCTGGATGTCGTGCTGCGCACCTACACAGGCGAGGACTCCCTCAATATCGCCAAGTGGGCCGCCGTTTTCAAGACCGACAAACCCAAAAAGAGCTTCGTACTGACCTCCAACTCGGTGATTATCAAGGACGGACGGTTCGTGCTCATCAACGACAACACCCGCACGGTGTTCGATACCGCCGGTCGCCCCGATATTGACTATGCCTTCTTCGAATTGGCTGACCTGAACGTCAAGGCCAAGGATTTCCAACTGATCGATGCCGACATCTCCATGAAATTCAAGCAGTTGGCTTTCAACCAATATGGCGGTTTCCAACTTCAGAAATGCAGCGGCGACTTTCGCATCTGCGACACCGCGCTGGTCTTCCACAACCTAAAACTCACGACTCCGCAGAGCGACCTCGACCTCGACCTCGACTTCCGCTACCCCAACTGGAAGGGCTATGGCGAATTCCTCGACTCCGTACATATCACGGCGGCCATCCGCCCCACCACATTGGCCATGGACGACATCGCGGACTTCGCGCCGGCCATCCGGGGCATGGGCGAAGTCTTCCAACTACAAGCCGACACTGTTGACGGAACGGTCAACGACTTTCGTTTGCGCAATACCTATGTCAAGTGGCTGGACCACAACCTCGTACAAGGCGACATCGCCATCCGGGACGTCACGCACTTCAAAGACGCGGAGTTCGACGTGACGTTGGATTCCACCGTCTTCCACCTTCCGGATCTGGCACAGTTCACCCTGCCAAAAGGTAAATCCCTTAAATCCAACAAGTTGTTAGACAAAGTCGGCACCACCACTGTGTCGGGCACGTTTGGCGGAAAGCTTGACGACTTCGCGGCCTATCTGACCGCCTCCACCGGGCTGGGCTCCCTGACGGCCGACATCGTCACGGACACCCGTGACGGGAAGCTCTACCTTGACGGCAAGGTCGCCTCCCCGAACTTCAACCTCGCAAAGCTGACGGGCAATTACAAGACCTTCGGTACCTGCCACTTAAACGCGGAAGTGGACGCGCACACCCAATCCATCGGCTTCACTGCCGACAATTTGAGAACCATCCAGGCGCACCTTGAGGGCGATGTCAGACGGTTCCCGCTCATGGGCTACCCGCTGCGCGACATACGCATAGAGGGCGACTACAAAGAGGGACTCTACAACGCAAAACTGCTCGCCGACGACCCCAACATCCAATGCGACGCCATCGCGCAATTGGACAACACCCAACAAGTGCCGTTCCTGCAGGGCAGCATCAACCTGCTGAACCTCGAAGCCGGCAAGATCGGCGAAATTCTTCCCCGCGTGGACTCCGCTTCCGCCAAAGGTTTAGACAAAGTCATCTTAGTTCTGCAACAGAATCCTGAACTACAGGTCCGCTTCGACCATTTCCAGATTGCCATCCACGGTACCGGTGTTGACGATTGCAACGGGTTCCTCGGCTGCGACAACATCAAAATCAACCTCAAGGACGACAGCCTTTCCAATGACAGGCTGCGCCTGACGGCCATCAACAGCGAAGGCATACACAAGTATCTGCTCCTCTCCAATATCGCCAACATCACCTACGAGTCCACCTACCCCATCGCCAGCGTCAAAGACTCGCTGCAGAGTATCGTCCACAACTTCCTCCCGTCGCTGATTTCTGCCGTCGATGGCAACAAGGAACTCGTCTTGGAAGAGAGCCGCTCCTCCTCGGACTTCATCAAGCTCAACGTGCGCACCTACAACACGCGCACCGTCACCAAGCTCTTCTTCCCCGACATGCTCATCGCGGCGGGCTCCACCGTCGACATTGACATACGCGCCAACCACGTGGACGACCGCGTCACCATCGACCTGCCCTTCTTCGGCATACGCAGAAAAGTCAGGCTGCACCACTTCCACCTCGACGGGCAGACCACCGACCCGACAATCCTCGCCATGAACGTCAAGGGCGACTCCGTGATTGTGTACGCCGGCAAGGGCACCATCCTTTTCGACCGCGTGAACCTTGACGCAGACGTGGCCAACGACATTGTCCGTTACGACTTGTCCTGGCACAACCCCTTCAATGCCGCGGACAATATTTCCGACTTGTCCGGCAATGCCGACATCGGGCATTTGAACGACATTGTCATCCACCTCGACACCTCGCGCATCTACCTGAAAGACTACGCGTGTCACTTCAATGACCAGAACACGATTCACATAAAACCCCACCACTTCGACATTGACAATCTGGTATTCTCCACCCAAGGCAGTTCGATAGCGGTGAACGGAGACTACGATTCCAAAGATTCGAGTCGGCTGCGCATGGCGGCGAAGAACGTCGACCTTTCGCTCATCAACCCGCTGCTGAACGGTCTGTCGTTCGGCGGATCGCTGTCGGCCGACCTGAACCTGATGAACCGCAACAACCGCCGTCTCATCTTCGGCAAGCTCATCACCGACGAGCTGAACATGAACGAGTCGCGTTTAGGCGACCTGTTCCTTGTGGCAGGCATCAATGACGAGAACAAGATCCGTTTCTCCGGCGGTCTGTTCAACAGCCCTGGAACGCGCCTCGACTACGAATACCTCAACAGCTTCTCCGTCCGTGATTTCCAAAACGAGCATAACATTATCGCCAATGTATCAGGGTCTTACGCAGACAAGACTTTTCTTGCGACGGCGGAGTTCGACACCCTGCAGGCCGATTTTCTGGAGCCGTTCCTGTCGGGGTTCAGCGACAAGCTCACCGGCACGGCTTCCGGAAAGCTTACTTTCCAAGCCTCGCCGGAAGAGACCTTCCTTGACGGGAATGTGCACGTGCTCGATGCGAAAATGGGCATCGCCGCCCTCGGCACCCTGTATCGCGTGGTCAACCAAGATATCCTCTTCGACAAGAGCGGCATCACCA
>Ga0265299_10006835_pt1 | contig 10318 bp, 10 predicted proteins | sample AusTroGonzalo_MG_4_FD_193485 | JGI IMG/M metagenome (GOLD analysis project Ga0265299, IMG submission 193485) | Bovine rumen microbial communities from tropical cattle in Woodstock, Queensland, Australia - Gonzalo_02 | ecosystem: Host-associated > Mammals > Digestive system > Stomach > Rumen ...
TGAAAGTCAGAGCAAGTGTAAAAAAGATATGTCAAAAATGCAAAATTGTTAAACGTAATGGTGTTGTGCGCGTTATTTGCCCCGTCGCAAAACACAAACAACGCCAAGGTTAAACAGGAGTTAAAGGAAATATGGCAAGAATCGCAGGTATAGATTTACCTAAAAACAAAAGGATTGATATCGCCCTCCAATATGTTTATGGTATTGGACCCAAAGTTGCTAAAGATATTTTAGCAAAAGTTGCGGGTAAAATTACCCCGGAAACAAGAGTTAAAGATTTAACCGAACAACAAGCCGGTTTGCTTAACTCTTTACTCCAAAAAGAATATAAAGTTGAAGGCGAATTAAGAAGGGAAGTTTCACAAAATATTCACCGTCTTATTGAAATTGGTTCTTATGTCGGTAACAGGCACAGAAGGAATTTGCCTTGCCGCGGTCAGAGAACCAAAACAAACAGCAGAACCAGACGCGGCCGCAGGAAAACTGTGGGTGCTAAAGTTAAAGCTGATTAAAATTTAATTTAAGGTACCAAAAAATGGCAGAAGAAATTAAAAAAGAAAATCAAGCAGCCCCCGCTCCCGCAGCAGAGGCAAAAGCGAAAAAGAAAGCAGGCCGCGCGCCTGCCCATGGCGTTGTTCATATACAATGCTCTTTTAACAATACCATTGTAACCGTTACAGATGATAAAGGCGGTACAATAGTATGGTCTACTTCCGGTTCACACGGTTTCAAAGGCACGAAAAAAGGCACCCCTTTTGCTGCCCAAATTACTTGCAATAAAGCCGCAGAAAAAGCCCTTGCCTTAGGCATGAAGGAAGTAGCAGTTAAAGTTTGCGGTCCCGGTCAGGGCAGGGAAACAGCAGTCAGGGCTTTGCAGCAAGCAGGGCTTACAGTTACCTCTATTAAAGATGTAACCCCGATTCCACATAATGGTTGCAGACCACCTAAAGCGAGGAGAATGTAATTATGGCAAGATACACAGGTCCTTCTTGCAAAAAATGCAGGAAATTAGCATGCAAATTATTTTTGAAAGGCACAAAATGTTACACAAATTGTGTAATGGATAAACTTTCCGCAGTTAAAAAGGGTAAAGCCCCGCGCCGCGCAAAATTATCCGAATATGCCGTTCGTTTACAAGAGAAGCAAAAAGCAAAATTTATTTCCGGTATGACGGAAGTTCCTTTTGCAAACCTTTTCACTAAAGCAACAAAAGCAACCGGTCAAACAGGTGTTCAATTCATTAAATATTTGGAAACCCGTCTTGATAATATCGTAAAACGTGCCGGTTTTGCGACCTCCCTTCGTCTTGCAAGGCAATTAGTTTTGCACGGTCATATCAAAGTTAATGATAAGGCAGTCAATGTCCCTTCCTTGCAATTAAGATTAGGCGATAAAGTTACTTTGGATGCACGTCTTGCAAACAATGTCAATGTAAAACAAGCGTTAGAGGATGCGGAAAAACGCACACTCCGCCCGAGTTTCCTTGAATTTGATGCAAGCAAATTAACAGTAACCTTGCTCCGCTGGCCGGATAGGGAAGAAAGTGCTTACCCTGTAAACGACCAGTTAATAGTTGAACACTATTCTAAATAGTTGGAGGTTTTTTGTATATGGCTTTTGAAAGTATAGTTTTACCTAAAGCAGTAAAAACAGTTGAAGAAACTGCCACTTACGGCAAATATGTTGCTGAACCTTATGAACCGGGTTTGGGGCATACAGTAGGCAATTCTTTGCGAAGAATCTTGCTTTCCGGCCTTGAAGGTGCTGCAGTCAGCGCTGTTAAAATAACCGGTGTAGTTCAAGAATTTAGCACTATACCAAACGTTAGGGAAGATGTTATACAAATCCTCTTAAACTTAAAGAAACTTAGAGTCAAGATGGACGACCCGGCCCCGCGCCAATATTTGCACTTAGAAGTTGCAAGGGAAGGTATTGTAACCGGTGCTGATATTCAGGAAATCAGCGGTGTTGAAATCGTCAATAAGGACTTGGAAATAGCCACCTTAGACGCAGGCGCAAAACTTACTATGGAAATTGAAATTTCCAAAGGGCGCGGTTACGGCGAAGAGAACTTAAAAGTTAACCGCCCCGCAGGTTTTATGCCTATTGACTCTATCTTTTCACCTATATTGAAAGTTCACTATGATGTGGAGCCGGCCCGTGTCGGTCAAAAAACGGATTATGACCGCTTAATTATTGAAATTACTACCGACGGTACTTTAGAACCGCGCGTAGCATTACATAAAGCGGCAGTTCGTTTATCACAATCTTTACACATCTTTACGGTAGAAGGCGCTGAAGCGGAATTTGATGAAGTTCCGCCGCAAGTTGTCCCCGTAAAACAAGAAGAACCGGATACGGATTTATCTCAACCTGTTGAGATGCTTGAACTTTCACCCCGCTCAATAAATTGTTTGAAAGCGGCAAATATTAAAACTATCGGCGAACTAATTTCTAAAACCGAAAAGCAACTTCAAATGATAAAGAGTTTCGGTGCAAGGTCTTTACAAGAAGTACAGGAAAGATTAGCGGCGATGAAATTAAAGTTAGCGGATAAATAAGGAGTAAATTTTTATGATTAAGAACACAGGTGTTCGCAAACTTGGCAAGACAACTTCCCACCGCAAAGCAATGCTTGGCAATATGGCACAAAGCATTATTATGCACGAAGAAGTAAAAACCACTTTGCCCAAAGCAAAAGAAGTAAGGCGCGAAGTTGAAGCCTTAATCACTTTAGCAAAGAAAGGGGAAAAACTTGCCCTTAAAAATTCCGTTACGGACAAGATCGTCTACAAAAAACTTGTTGAGGTTCTTGCCGAACGTTATGCCACCCGTAACGGCGGTTATACCCGCATTTATAGGGCCGGCATCCGCAAAGGCGATAATGCCGAAGTGGCAATTATCAAATTGGTGGCTTAGTTATGATTCTGGACTATTTAGGCGGGCTATTTTCTAATGATATGGGTATGGACCTTGGCACAGCTAACTGTCTTATATATGTTAAAGACAAAGGTATAGTATTGAGTGAACCGTCCGTAGTCGCTTTAGATAAAGATACCGGCGAGGTTAAAGCCGTCGGTAAAGAAGCCAAAAAAATGCTTGGCAGAACGCCCGCCAATATAGTCGCAGAAAGACCTATGAAGAACGGGGTAATTGCTTCCTTTGGCGTAACCCAAAAAATGATACGCTATTTTATAAGGAGTGTACATAATAACAGGAAGTCCTTACTACGCCCGCGTATCGTTATAGGCATACCGTCCTCTACTACCGAAGTTCAGCGCCGTGCTGTTGAAGATGCAGCAAAACAGGCCGGTGCAAGGGAAGTCATTTTAATTGAAGAGCCTATGGCCTCTGCTATGGGCGCAGGTTTGGATATTACCGAGCCGCATGCCAATATGATTGTTGATATCGGCGGCGGTACTACTGAAGTTGCGGTTATATCCCTTGGCGGTATGGTTGTTGCAAACTCCATAGATATTGCAGGTGATGAAATTACAGATTGCATAGTGCAATATTTTAGGAAGAAATATAATTTGATTATCGGCGAAACTACTGCCGAAGACGTAAAAATAAATATCGGTTCAGTTTTCCCGCTTGAAGAAGAAATGACCATGGAAGTTAAAGGGCGCGACCAAACACAAGGTTTGCCGCGCACAATGACCGTTACTTCAGATGAGATACGCCAAGCTGTATTAGAACCGGTACGTTCTATTGTAGATTTAGTAAAGAGAACTTTGGAAGAAACCCCTCCCGAACTTGCGGCAGACCTTGTTGATAGGGGCCTTGTTGTGGCTGGCGGCGGCTCACTTTTAAGAGGTATTACCGATTTAATCCATAATGAAACCGATATTCCCGTACGCCGTGCGGCAGATCCTTTAAGGTGTGTTGCTTTAGGTACGGGCAAATGCCTTGAATTTTTAGCAGAAGGCAAGGATTTCTTTGTAGATTAAAATTTCCTACTAATTTCAAAAATTTATTTCCCCAAACTAAATTATTTTTGATTGTTTTATAATCAAAATATAAGGTGGTTATGGGGAAATATTTTTTATTATTATTTATTTTTTTACCTGTTTTTAGTTTTGCCGCAAAAGTTAACGAGATAACTGCAGAAACGGTTTCTATGCCCCCCAAAACTTTGCTGGAGCGTTTTGAAATAAAAGCAGGGGATGAGTTTAATCCGCAAAAAATAAAACGTGCTGAACAAAAATTAAATAAATACCGCGTATTTCGTGACTTAAAAACCATCTATAAAGAAAAAAATGACGGTTTTGATATACACATAAAAGCAGATGACAGAACTTTTGTTTTTCCTATGCTTTTTTCTTTTAACAGGGGCAATCACGCATTAGGATTTTCACTTGAAAGCGGGAATCTTTTTAAGAAGGGGGAATATGCGAATATTTTTATTGGCGGAGGTAAACACGGCTTTGATACGCATGGGCTTTTTTCTGTTGGGAATCATACTTTTTCTGCCGGTTATTTGCATTATAATTTTGAACAAAGTTTTTATGAGAACGGCTGGGTCAGTTCACACGATATTTTTAATTCCGTGGACGATAACGGAAGTTACGGCTCTTTACTCGGGCAAGTAAACGGTAAACAAGATGTTTTATATTTCTCGTATAAATATCAATTTTCAAGTGTATGGAGTGCCTTAATTAAGCCGGAATATGAATATTACCGTTACCAAAATAATATATTGGATACAGGTAATCACTCCAATATCACTTTCGGTTTGGAGTATGTTGATGACGTGAACCCTAGCATTACAATGTCTGTCTTAAACGGTATGCAGCGGCTTTATAAAAAAGATATGCTCACAGATTTACCACATGTGAGAACCGGTAAGATGGTAAATATTTCTTATACCGCCGGTGGTAAATTAACAGGCAGCGATTATAATATTCAAAAAATTTCTTTGGGTGGCAATTATTTATGGGAACTTAAAAATCATAATGTAATTGCTTTGTTTGCAAAAGTGCAGAGCGCTTTTAGTTCTCCTTTAAGTAATCAAATTTATTCTTCTGATTTATTATTCGGTATGGGTATTTATGATAGGGACCAACGCGGCAAAAGGGGAGCATCGGCCGGTATAGGAATAACTTATTTTTTGCTTCGCAATAAAACAGGGCTGCTTGTTTTGATTCCTTTTTATGAACAGGCATTTATTACTTCCGGCGGCGGTTCTTATCAACAGCATAGCGGTGTGGGGGCTACTATTGGTTATAGGTGGTGGCGTGTGCCTGTACCTATAAGTTTTAATTTTACGCATAATATAAGTGATGGCAGTCACCATATTTCTTGCAAAATCGGCGGCCATTTTTAGAAGGCGCAAGAACTTTCAATAAAGCAAAAATTTAATACATTAAGCGTTAAATTTTCGGCCTTGTTACAAGCATTTTTGCTGAAGGTACGGTTTGGCTTGGTGTCAGTTCTGCTTCACTTAAAATAACAGACGGCGCTACAAAAGAAGCACCTAACGGACGATTATATAAGGTCAAATCATCAGCAGCAAATTTGATATCACGTAAAGTGCGGGTATTTAATGCCGGTGCTTTTAAGCCGTAGACGGGGGTTTCCTCACCCGTTTCGGCATTAATTTTTATTGCCAAAATGTCATTTCTGTTGGTTATATTTTTTGAGGTTATTTTATAACAATATTCCAAACCTTCGGCTTTACAAAAATCCATAAATTTTTGTTTGAATTCTTCTTTTGGCGTTGTTTCATGCGGGAAGAAGAATACATTATAGGCCCTTGCCGTTGCATATAATTGATGACCCCAATTAACAAAAGCATGGCCGTTTGTTTGTTTTTGCCCTTTAATTAGAGAGCGGGTTTTAGGCAAATCTTTCAAAATACCGTTTTTTACCAAGTACAAAGTTTGGGCTTTGGCGCCTTCTTCGTCAATATTATAAGCGCCGCTCATTTTTTTACCGCTAAAAGTTTTTTGTAAAGGGTCGTCAATGACTTCAAAATTTACGGGTAAAACTTTAAGATTTTCTTTTAAGGCAAATTCTTTCAAGAAATATTGGAAATTACCTCCCCCTTGATCATAGGTAATTTTGCGGGTATTATGTATATTCCCTATAAAGGTGCTTTCAAACATTTCTGCACTTGCTTCATTTTCAAGCCAAAGAGGGCCTATAAACGCTTCCCCTTTCTTCGCTTCCACAAATAGGGCTATTTGTTTGGCAAAATTTAGGGCTATTTCTTCAAGTTCCTTAAGTGGGGGGACATCTTCAAGGGAGGCGTAAGCGAGGGTTTTTGTATCGTCAAATTCAAAGCCGCTTTTTGTTCTTGCTTTGGCGTAAAAAGTTATTTGAATATATATATTCTTCTTTGTATATTTTGCGTCTTCGCTAGAAAGATAATAAAAATTTGTTTCCGTTGCGTTTACTTGCGTATTAAATTTTTCAAGTTCCTTTAAGGCCCCTACGGCAGAAGTTTTTTGGGCAATTTCTTTTAATTTTTCCGTAGGGAAAATTACTTTTTCCAAAGGTTGCACGTCTTGTGCCGGTGTTATTGGGGAAAAATCATCAAAAACTTCTTCTGTATTTTTTTTGTTTTTATAACCTTGTTTGCGTGAATAAATATCAAGTGCTTCTTTATAACTTTTATCACTAGCCGCCCAAAGGCCTGCACGTACGCCGTCGGGGGAAAGGGCGCCGTCCTGCTGTTCTCCTTGTGAGAAGGTGTATGCTTCAAAGAAACTGTTATCTTCTTTTTTGTTACCGACTCGCAGAGAAACATCCGTATCAACCCAATTTGTTTTTGTTTCTTGTACAAGCCCGCCGCGCGCGGCAATAATTGAGAGGTTTTGCGTGTCTTTAACTTGGAAAGCGGCAAAATGTATTTTCGGCTCTGTTTTTGAGAGTGATAAAGTGCGCCCCATTTCTTTTTTCATCGCCTCAAAAATAGCATTGGTTTTTATCTCGGCATCTTGTGCTGATATAGCCGGTATTGAGATTAAAAATATAAATATAAAAGTTAAAATGCGTTTCATTTTATTTTACCTCCTTTACAGGATTATTTGCCGCACTCGGCGGAGGAAGGAGCGGTACGTTTTCATAGGTTTTATTTACTTTTTCCACTTCAAGTTCGCTGATTAATAAACTAGGCGCAATAGCGGAAACCGGCACCCAGCCCGATTCCGCCCCGCAAGTTCCGTTAAATAAAGCATCATCATCGGCGGCGGCAATAATTTTGTTAAAACTTGTTAAAGGTGTGCCTACAATATCAGCCCCGCGGATGAGTTCATTGGGCCTATCATCGGGGAAAACTTTATAAACGAGCAAGGGCTGCACTTTGAAACTTTGTGGGGAATAAGTGTCTGTATTAGTAAAACCGCCGGAAATATCATCAATAATCAAACCGTAAGGTTTATTTTGTTTTTTGATTTCCTCTTTAAGTTTTAGTACAAGTTCCTCATAAGGAATTTGATTTTCCGCTTTTACAACCGTTACACCCATCCTTGAAACAACTTTTCTGCCATAACTTTTGCGCCCATGCCCGTTAGAAATCGGGAAATTTTTTATTGGGTTGCGCCCCATCAAAAAACCTTTTAATATGCCCTTTTCAACAAGCATAGCTTTTTGGGAAGGGGTGCCTTCATCGTCATATAAATAATGCCCGCGCAAAGGAATATTGCCAAAATGCGTTAAAGTCGGGTCATCGTAAACAGTTATTATGGGGGCGACAATTTGCTCACCCACTTTTTGGGTAAATGTTTGGCCGAAGTCATCATCTTTTTGTCTGTGTCCTTCAACGCGGTGTCCTAAAATTTCGTGGAAGAATACACCTGCCGCCCTGTTTTTCAAGATAACAGGACCGTGGAAAGTATCCGCACTCGGTGCATTTTGCAATTCTTTAAGTTCATTAATGGATTTCAAAATGTCTTGTTTTATTTGCTCTTGGTTTGGCAAATCTGCCATAGTTATACCGTCGTAAGAATTGGTGCGGGAAAGTTGCATACCGTCTTTATTTCTTGAATTTATTTGATAGGAAAGGCGGATTAAAACACGCGGCTCTTTAATTTTTGCCCCTTCGGAGTTTACAAAATAATTTGTTTCCCGTACCAAGTAAAAATTTACGTTTGAAGAAAATATAAATTCTTGCCCTTTCATTAAAGCGGAAAGTTCTTCCATTTCCGTTTTAAGTTCGGGTATATTTAAGGTAATTTCCGGCATATCGGCTATATATTTTGAGGGCGTTTTGGGCGCTTTTGAAAAATCTGCGGAGTTATCGTTTCTCGTAGCAGCAGTTTTGTTATTATTAAGGACTTTTTGATAGCGCTCTTGTGCGGCTTTAGCGGCAAGGTCAGTAGTCAGCCAAAGGGTATTTTTTAAGGCGGCCTCATTCGTTAGAGAAACTTTAATCAAAAAAGGGTTTTTGTTTGAGGAATTGTTTAGATTATCTACATCAATTAGTTTAATCTTATGTGTATTATCAAGTTCCGGTGTACCGACGCGGACATCCACGTCAAGGTACGCCTCTTTTATTGTCTTTTCAAAATTAATTGTGCCTAGGGTAGCGCTCAAATAGAAATTATCACGTTCCGTTATTTGATAAGATAAAAAATATACAGGCGGTTTAGATTTTTTTAATTGCTTAAATTCACGTTTTAACTCCTGTTCAAGAGTGTTCAATACAGGGCTTATATTAGTTTTTTGTTTTGCGTGCGCCGGCGTTAGCAAAGCGCAAATTATAAATAAGGTTAAAAAATAACTTTTCATAAAAATCTCCTTTTTATTATTATAACTTTTTATGAGATGAAATTATTGGTCATATTTGACATAAGCGTCCGGCAAGTATTTTTGAGGAATTTTTTGTCGTTAAGATTCCCCGTTTTCTTTTTTGCGGCGATATTAGTGTTAATGTAGCGCATGAGTATATTTTCGCGTTTTGCACGTAACAGAATAAGATGCGGAACGTAAACACGTCAAATAAAGTAACATTATTTGCCAAATAGGTTGAAATTTAATATTATTAAATATATGACCTATATCTCCCTAGCCAACAAATACCGCCCGCAAACCTTCAAAGAAGTAGTCGGGCAAGAAAGTATAGAAACCACTTTGATGAACGCCGTAAAGAGCGGGCGCATTGCACCTGCTTATCTCTTTTACGGTCCGCGCGGCTGCGGTAAAACTACCACGGCGCGTTTGCTTGCAAAAGCATTAAATTGCCAACATGGCCCGACTGATGAACCCTGCGGTAAATGCCCGCAATGTAAGGAAATTGCCGCCTCTGCAGACATGGACGTTTTGGAACTCGACGCGGCGAGCAATACCCAAGTTGATAAAATTAGGGAAGTTATTCTTGACAGCGTCGGCCTTGCCGCCGGGCGCGACCAAACACAAGGTTTACCGCGCACCATGACAGTCACTTCCGACGAAATTCGCCAAGCAATTTTGGAGCCGGTACGCTCTATCGTAGATTTGGTAAAAAGAACTTTGGAAGAAACACCGCCGGAACTTGCGGCAGACCTTGTTGACAGGGGTATTGTTGTAGCGGGCGGCGGCTCTCTTTTAAGGGGCATTACAGATTTAATTCATAATGAAACTGATATTCCTGTCCGTCGTGCGGCAGACCCGTTAAAATGCGTTGCGTTAGGAACAGGCAAATGTTTGGAATTCCTAGCGGAAGGCAAAGATTTCTTTATTGATTAAATTTTGTTTTGATTTATACATCTCTCATATCGTTTATGATATGAGAGGTTTTTTGTGGTATTATTTTAAGGGAAGAATTTGAAAAAAATTGAATTACGTTTAACATAAATATTACCGAGCGGGAATGATTTACTAAAATTAAGCAAACAAAAACCCCCGTGCGTATAAAAGCAACACAGGGGCAAATAAGCTTTATCTATTTCTCGTTACTAATTTTTTTCGACACAAGATCTACTGCTTTTTTAGCAACATTTTTATAACTTTTATTTTCTAAAGAGCTTATAACCTCAATATTGTTTTTTTCCTTTGCTAACATCAAAGCTGTTTTTCCCTTGTGATTTTTAATATCCGCTTTAGCGCCTTTTTTAAGTAATATGTCTACGATTTCTGCATGTCCATTATAAGCTGCTAACATCAAAGCTGTTTCTCCCGCGTAATTTTGAATATTCACGTTAGCACCTTTTTCAACCAATATATCCACAATTTCTGTATCTCCATTATAAGCTGCTAAAATCAAAGCCGTTTGTCCCCATTTATCTTTAATATCCAATCTAGCGCCTTTTTCAACTAATACTTTAACAATTTGTGTATAACCCTTATTAGCTGCCAAAATCAAAGCTGTATTTCCATTTTCATTTTGAACATTCAC
>Ga0265299_10006836_pt1 | contig 10318 bp, 3 predicted proteins | sample AusTroGonzalo_MG_4_FD_193485 | JGI IMG/M metagenome (GOLD analysis project Ga0265299, IMG submission 193485) | Bovine rumen microbial communities from tropical cattle in Woodstock, Queensland, Australia - Gonzalo_02 | ecosystem: Host-associated > Mammals > Digestive system > Stomach > Rumen ...
CCGCACAGAACGGTAAGCAGATAGGTGTGGCACTGTGTACCTATAAGGGCTATCAGAGCGACCGCGATGAGGCTGGTAGGCAGTTCAACATGATGGTAGCAGAGAACGAGATGAAGATGGATGCCCTCCAACCTTCACAGGGACAGTTCTCTTATGGTAGTGCAGATCAGTTGGTCAGTTTTGCCATGAATAATAACATGACTGTGCGCGGACATTGTCTGGTGTGGCATCAGCAGCAACCCACATGGTTGAGCAGCGATGGAAAGAAGAACGATAAGAACTGGACACGTGCAGAGGCATTGAAAATCATGAAAGACCATATCACGAATGTGATGCGCCATTTCAAGGGGAAGGTTGTAGAATGGGATGTGGCGAACGAGTGTTTGGATGATGACCAGAGCATCATACGCACCAATCCCGAGACCTATACTTTGCGTCAGAACGTATGGCAACGAGCGATTGGAGATGATTATATCGACTCAGCTTTTGTCTATGCGCATAGAGCAGATCCAACAGCTGTTCTCTATTTGAACGACTACGATGTGGAACTGCAAGGCAAGGCCAAAGCTGTGGCGTTCTATAATTTGGCTATGAAACTGAAGCAAAAGGGCATACCTATTGATGGAGTGGGATTGCAGTGCCACTTCTCTGTAGGAGAGGTGGATTCCGTGAAGTTGGAGAATACCATCCGTCGTTTTGGTGAGGCCGATATGAAATGTATTATCACCGAACTCGATATGGGTATTCCTTCCACGTCCGAGAATGACCAATTGGAACAGGCCCGTAACTACCGTGTGATTACCGATATTGTGCTCAATAACGACAACTGTCCCACGATGATGATTTGGGGCATCAAGGACAACGACAGTTGGCGCAGTGGTTCCAATCCGCTGCTCTACACTGCAGGTCTGGACAGAAAGCCCGCTTGGTATGCCGTGCGTTCAGCTCTTCGTCACCGAACCCTGAATACAGCGATTACAGTACCTCAGCAGAATACCCTGCCCACATCAGCGCCAGCCTATACCCTCGATGGACGACAGCTCAGCGGTATCCCAACAGCCAAGGGCCTCTACATCAATAATGGCAAAAAGATTATGATAAAGTGAGCACTTTCATCAACGAATTGAGAACATGAAAAGAATACTGACAATACTCCTCGTTTTGCAAGGTCTTTTGCAGCTATGGGCGCAGAGTGATGTTTTCGAATCTGCAGAAGAAGCTGTTAAGAATATGGGTCTGGGTTGGAACCTGGGTAACACACTCGACAGCAATTCGGGCGATGTAGACAATATGTGGATAGAGCGCTGGACCAGTCGTACACCAGCCGACTACGAAAAGGCATGGGGACAGGTTCCTACTACCCAGGCACTTATCAATATGATGCACGATGCCGGCATCACTGCCATTCGTTTGCCTGTGACTTGGTATCCCCATATGGTGAAGACCTGGATGTGGGTTGATAATAGCTCGAAATGGAATCAGGAAAAAGCTCCGATGGCCCAGTATATGAATGCAGCGTGGATACGTAGGGTGAAGCAGACTGTAGATTATATCATCAATGCAGGCATGTATTGTGTTCTGAATGTCCACCACGACACAGGAGCTGCAAATACCGCATGGATACATGCCAGTATGGACAACTATAATCGTAATCGCGAACTGTTCGAATGGCTTTGGACACGCATCGCAGAAGAATTCAAGGACTATGATGAGCATCTGATTTTCGAAGGTTATAACGAAATGCTCGACGAGAAGAGTTCATGGTGCTTTGCAACGTTTAGCTATCCAGGAAACTACAATGCAGAGGCTGCCAAAGACGCTTATGATGCTATCAACCATTATGCTCAGTCATTTGTCAGTGCAGTGAGAGCTACAGGTGGCAACAATGCAATGCGTAACCTCATGGTGAATACTTATGCTGCAAGTAATGGCGACGGTAATTGGAATTCACACCTTAAAGATCCGCTCACCAAGATGAAGTTACCCATCGATTCTGTCGAGAACCATCTTATGTTCCAAGTGCATTATTATCCTAATTTTAAGACATTGACTGAAGGGAAGAGCAGTGTCAACAGCCTCTGTAGTTTACTCAGGAGTAGACTGGTATCAAAGGGCGCACCAGTTGTCATTGGAGAATGGGGCGCAGCAGAGGATAGCCAAGTAGGATATGGCAAACAAAATGATATATTCCTTCAGTGGGCTAAGTATTTCGTGAGTCGTACTAAGGCCAACGATATAGGCACATTTCTGTGGATGGGACTTAGTGATGGCAATGCGCGCAGTGTACCCGAGTTCAATCAACCAGACCTGCTCGATGCTATCGTCAAGGGTTATTATGGTGACGAGGGATATGTGAGTGCCGTTGAGCAACCGGAAACAGACATTCCTGCCATTGAATCCGTTTACACGCTGAACGGCACGAGGATACACTCACATCCACATCTGCCAGGCCTATATATACAAGGAGGAAAACCGATTTTGATAAAGTGAACCCTCAGATGGTTGATGTATGAAAAAGAACAAACGCAAGGTCATCAACAGTACCAACCTCGATGCCATCAAAGCGATGCATAAGGGTGGGAGAGAGGCAGAGCAGGAGTTGCTCGGCCCTGGTTTTCATTCGTTCAATAGAGTCCATCAGTCGAAGAAAACCTATACGCGGAAAACGAAACATAAACTCGATGCCATGTAAGAGCAATGGCTACTCGACAACCGACAAGAATCTTATTGCAGGCCAATATATAATTCCTTTGTTTTCCCACTCATGTTTTCCCTGTCTTTGACTTATTTTGCATTTTTTTACAAAAAGATTTGGTGGTTTGAATAATATTTCCTATATTTGCAAACGAAAATGAAAGATAAAAAATTACCAAATCTGAAATATAATACATAAAACTAACAATACCTTTTATAAAGAGATAGTCCAATAAACCAATAAACTCACACCTAATTAGTTATAATATATACGAATGATCAATCGTTATAGTTGTATATAGTTTATAGAATATTCAAACAATCATTTTAAAACAAAAATAAAAGTATGAAACAGATTACACTTCTTTTGCTGACCTTTTTTCTTGCAGCAACTCATCCAATCAAAGCCCAGAACTCGTTGTTGGCCACGCTAAATCACAATGATACCATTAAGACCTTTTATGGTCCCACCGCTTATCAAGTAGCACTTGACTCTGCCAAGCATGGTGATGTGATTACCCTGTCGGCAGGCACTTTCTTTGCCAAGGACATTCAGAAAGCTGTTACCATTCGTGGCGCAGGCATGGGAGTAACGACTAATACGGAGCCGACCATTATTTCAGGAAGTTTCTCTATCAACTCGTTGGCTAATGTAACAGAGAAATTGACAATTGAGGGAATCTACCATAACGAAACGATTACATTTAATGCTGGTCACACACTCAGAAACGCTACCTTCATCAAGTGCCGGTTTAAAAGGTTTGATGCGCCAGGTTATCGTGGGTATTCTAACTATTATAATCGTGGTGGCCTTGAAAATGCATCTTTCATTCATTGTTATATTACCGAGCGTATCAAACTCGATAATGATTGCAACGCTAATTTCTTGAATTGCTATGTTTATGACCCGATTAGCCTTGACGGCGGTTCTTCGCGTTATACTTTCCAAAACTGCGTTATCGTCGATGTTGACGAGACGAATGTTCGCTCCAGTATCTGGAACAATAGTATCGTCATTTCCAAACGCACCAACACCAGTGTTTATGAGACCAATAACGTAGTTCATAACTGTGTGTGCATACACGACAGCGTGAATGTGTTCTCCAATATCGCCAGTGCCAATACCTTTGTAAACAAGGTGGGTGATGTATTCAAAAAATATAAAGGCGATTATAGTGACGATGTGAGTTTCGAATTGACTGATGCTGCCAAAACCAAGTACAAAGGCAACGACGGTACTGAAGTGGGAATGTATGGTGGCAGCTTCCCATTTGATCCTGAAACAAGCACCCCGAAGATAACAAAGTTTGTTGTGGCTCCTCGCAGTACGGCAGATGGTAAATTGAGTATTGATATTGAAGTAAGTGGTGCAAAATAATGATGTGACCATGCGAAGATATCTTCTTTTGCTTCTGCTCATTTTGCCACTAATGGCGAGAGGGCAGACTCAAGGGCAAAGCGTCGTCTATTGGTATGATCAGGATGTAGATGCGCGCTGTTCGGTGGACTTACCATCCTTCGGCGCATTCCATGTTGATGCTGATGTTGGCAGCCTCCCGTCTGGCCTCCATTCGCTCTATTTGGCAGTGGTTGACAGCGACGGCTCGTTCGGCGCACCCGTGAGTCGCTATTTCCTAAAGACCATCGGCGGTGGCGGTACAGGTCGCTACTGGTTCGATAATGACTACCAGAATGCTAAGAGCTGCCCCAACGACGGCACATTCCTGGTGGACGTATCTAATTTGTCCGCAGGTATCCACGTCGTCAATATGACAGTGGGTGACAGTAATGGCTCATTTAGTGTACCCGTGAGTCGCTTTTTCATCAAAACAATCGGTGGTGGCGGCACTGGTCGCTACTGGTTTGATGAGAATCATCAGGATATCAAGAAAACGCTGATGGAAGGTGCGTTTCAGGTTGATGTGTCCATGTTGACCGAAGGTATTCATACCTTCCACTTTGTAGGAGTGAGTCCTAATGGCAGTACTACGCAGATGGAAAGCCGTACCTTTATCAAGATGGCTCCCCTAAAGAATGTTGACAGCCTGTTTTGCCAGAGCTATATCGATGAGACACCATGGCAGGAAGAACGCGTTGCCGTTAACGACGGGCTGCTGTCATGGCAGCTTGATGTCAAGGCCCTTCCACAGGGGTTCCACCGCCTGCAAGTGCAGTTGTTTTTGCCTAATGGTCAGTCGGCAGGCAACTATAATGTCTGGTTTGTACGTGAACCCACCACCTATGAGCGCAGCAACTTCCAATGCCTCTACAGCATTGACGGTGAAGCAGAGCAGCGACAGGCAGGTCAGTTAGCTGATGGAACCTATCACTTCGACCTTGATGTTGCTACGTTGTCTGACGGATTGCATCGTATCTCTTATTATTTGGGTGACCTGAAAGGAATCCAGACGGAAATTCTCTCAGCCTTCTTTGTTAAAGTACCTTTAGGAGGCGAAGGTTTAACCAGTTGGCAGTGGTGGCTGAACAGTCAGCCCGACACCATCTACACCACCACCTTGCCGCAGCCTATTGACACATTGCGCATCAAACAGATGTTGCCAGTAGGCCATCAACCTTTGCGAACGCAGTCGTTCCACTTCGAGGCCATGCCAACCCCAACAATTTATGCAAAGAACCAGTTACATCTACGCTTCAACAGCTTGAGTCGCCGTAGTACCGAACAAGTGTGCGATTATGTAGACTATGAGGTAAGCCAACCTGTTGAAGAAATCGGAGAACTGCTATCGCTTGATAGTCATACATTTGCCAAACCTGCTGCTGGTGAAATCAGATGGTACAAGTTACAGATGAATCCTGGTGACAGCCTTTTATTGTGGGCAGACAGTCCTTGTATGATAGAGGCGTTCTCGCATAAGGGCGATGTCTTATACAAGGCCAATGAGACTCAAAGCCGGACAGCTAATGGTTTTGAGGCTCCCGACACCATGACCTGCTATGTGGCATTGCATGATACGCAAGGAAACGGTAATATCACCCTCAACTATAAATACAGTAAGTGGGAGACTCCTGATTTGGCAATTTCCGTGTCTGAGAGTCAGTTGCAAGAAGGTCAGTCAGTAGTCGTTACTGTCAGTCGTAACCGTATGCAGCAAATAACTGTCAACTTGACGTTTGAAAGTTCTCAACCCGACCGTTTCGTGCTGCCTGTAGATGCCGTGATACCTGCGGGAATGGAGTCAACAGAGGTTACATTACAAACTATTGACGATGAGCGCTACAATGCTCCGTGTGATATCACCATCACAGCTTCAGCTCTACGCCATAATAGTGCTTTGCTGACGCTTCATCTCACCGATAACGAGCATGCAATGGATATGGCCGAATGGCAATTACTGAAACAATGGTACGAAGCCCAACAGGACCAGAATTGGAAACATCCTTGGACGTTTGGTGCCACTCCAGAGACGACAGATTCACTTGATGGCGTGTACTTCAGAAACGGTCATGTGCTACAGGTATGTCTGTCCGACAATGGAATCTCTGGAGTGCTTCAACCTCAGGTGTTCCGCTTGCCCTATATTGAGATAATCGACCTCAGCCGCAATCAGCTTTCAGGCACCATTGACGATGATTTTGCCAACCAGATGCCAAAAGATGCTCCTTTGTGCAGTCTGAACATCTCCCATAACCAAATTGGCGGCAACATCGGTTTGCTCTGTCGTGACTATCCTTCGCTCCGATGGCTTGATGCCAGCTACAATTGTTTCTCAGATGTTATTCCAGCATTACCTACAAGCATTGAAGAAGGATATTTCAACTTAGAGCATCAGCAACCCGACCGAAGCATCTATTTAAGTGAAATAAGTGCCTGTCCGGAACTTAGTGCTGTTGTACCAACCATTTTGCTCTATCGGTACGGTAAACCTTTGAGCGAAGAGCTGTCGCTTCAGTTGACAGATGAGACTGGCTGGAACGCTTTGATGGAACTGTCAAAAGAGACATTAACTATCAGCAGCAACCGAAGGGCAGTATTTACACAGCCCAGTGGAAGCATTGTGACAGGTTTGGCTGACAATAGCCATCTCGTCGAACTTATCATGGATTATGAACCAGGTGACGCAAACCTCGATGGACAGACAGATGTTGTCGACCTACAGCACACAGTCAACTTCGCTATGACTGACAACTTTTCTGGTGTATTCTGTCTTCCAGCTGCAGATTTGCAGCCCAGTGAGGTGATTGACGTGCTTGATGTCATTCGATTGGTCAAGCTACTTCTGAAAACAGATGTTCCTGCTACTATGCGTAGTCTGCAAGCTTTACCTTCAGAACGACGTCGCAGTCAGGCTGTGGCTGAAGCCAAGCTCTTTGTGCGAGATGATCAGCTTGTACTGCTGAGTCCGTATGATGTGGCAGCAATAGATGTGGTATTGTCTAAGTCTTCCAACAATCAAGCAAAGTGGATTCTGCGCGACAATGGCTACCAGTTGAGTTCGCATGACGATGGTGGTCAGACACACTTCATCCACTACTCACTGACAGGAAAGACGATTCCTGCAGGCGAGACGATTCTGGCTACAGGTATTAGTGGTGTTGTCAGTGCTACAATGGCAGATAATGATGCCAACCGCATAGCAGTCTTGTATGAAGGTAGTGCTGTTACAGACATTGTAGAGGTGAACAGTGATAACATGATGAAAGACAATATCTATGACCTTCAAGGACGTCGAATAGCCGAAGGTATGTCAGGCAATCTGCGCAAAGGCATCTACCTGAAAGGCTCTAAAAAATATTTAAAAAAGTAATGCAATGAAAAGATTTTTCCTATACATATATGTCTGTCTGGTAGCTTTGTTCTGCGAGGCGCAACAGGTCAATGTCATCAAAGTTCCCGACATCGCTGCACTGGCTGACCATGAGACTAGCTTATGCGTATATCTCAGCAACACGTCTAATGACATCGTGGCCATGCAAATGGACCTCTTACTACCCCAAGGTATTACTGTCGATGCCTCGTCTGCAATACTGAGTGATCGTGCCAGTGACCATGTACTTCAAGTGAAGCCTACGAATGGAGGGTATCGGTTCATGGTCTATTCTCCTACGAACCAACCTTTCCGTGGTAATAGGGGATTGCTTCTGACGGTCAATGCCCGACTCGATGATCACTTCTTGTCAGACAACGAGTATTCAATGAGCATCGACCGGGCAACTTTGGGCGATAGAGACGGCAATAACGTGTTGACTTCGACCGAATGTGGTAATATCAAGATTCAGCCTTCGCCCGATTTCGTGGTTACTACATTAGCCGCATCACCACAAAAGCTTTCGCCAGAGGGAGAAATCATGCTGTCATGGACAGTGAAAAACCAAGGAATTGTGCCCTCAACAGGCGGATGGAGCGAACAGATTCTCATAGTCGATGATAATGGAGGAAAAATACTTCTTGGCAAAACTTACTTTAACGAGTCTTTGCAGGCTAGCGAAACAGTCAGCCGACAGGCCACAATCAAAATCCCCCGACTTCCGGGACTCGAAGGCAATATGAAGGCTCAAATCCAGTTGTCACCTAATAGTGACAGTGGTGAACGTCCAGAATATCAGACCAATAATACAACCATAGGTGATGACGTCTTATTTCTGTCGAAAAGCCTTTTTGTTGAAATGCCTACTTCAGTAACTGAAAGTAACCGTACTATTGCATGTAAACTGATGCGGAGTGGTAGTAGGCAGGGTGAAGAGAGTTTTAGACTTACCCTTAAAGGAGATAACCGAGTGACAGCGCCCAAGACCGTCACCATAGCAAAAGGCTCTTCTTCCGCAGTCTTCAATTTGGTGCTTTCTGATAACGATGTGCTCGATAACGATTCTATTATCGGTATTTCTATCGAAGGTAATGACTATCCCGCTATCCATCAACAATTGGTTATCGAAGACAACGAATATCCTGATTTTACGCTCTCCACATCGAAGTTGGTTGTTAATGAAGGTGAGATTTTCCAACTGACTGTCACAACGAGTCGTGTTTCAAAACAACCCATCGCAGTGACACTTTACAGTGAAAATACCAAGCGTTTCACTTTCCCTCAGACGGTGACAATACCGGCAGGTAAGAAATCAGTCACTGTTGATGTGACTGCTGTGGATGACGAGTTGCCCAGTTTGGTATTATCTAACACTTTCACCGCGTCAGCTCCAAAGTACAACAAGGGAGAAGTCATCGTGCTGCTGCAGGACAACGACCTGCCAGTATTAGAGATGACCCTTACGCCGACTACTGTTTCGGAGAGTGCTGGTGTGGTGGCTGTGTCAGGTGTATTATGCCGCAAAACCCATACCGACAGCAAGATTACTGTGAAGCTGACTGACGATGCCAATGGCGGTCTCTACTTTGGAAATCGTACATTGACACTTGACAAAGGCGTGCAAGAGGTACACTTTAATTTTGGCCCTGTAGATAATGTACAAGTCGATGGTGACCGTACTTATAACATCACGGCTGCCGTCTGGATATCATCGTGTGGCTGTGGTGCATCTGGAGAGTCGGCTGGCTATACCACGACCCAACTACAAGTGCTCGATAACGATGGTGCAGCTCTCAGTTTGTCTTCTTCTGCGAGCACACTGAAGGAGGGTGGTAAAACTACCCTTACCATCAGCCGCAACACCGACACAACTTCCGCATTGACTGTTACTTTGAATAGTGACTATTCTGAGGGACTGACTTATCCAACAACCGTCACCATTCCTGCAGGTCAACAATCGACGACTGTAGAGGTGACATCATCAGGAAACAATGTACAGGGAGATTCGCATAACGTTATCTTTACCGTTCAATCCGACGGCCATGCAAAGGGAACGTGTTTCATAACAATTACTGATCAAACAAAACCTGATGCCGTAATCTCCGCTTTACGTGTCAACTCTTACGACATTGAGGTTGGTGAGAAGGTGTCTTTGTCCGTTGTTGTTGTCAATAAAGGTGTGGCAACTCTTCCAAGCCATACTGCAGTGAATTTTGGGTGTAGTGGAAACTCAAAGAGAGAGACGCTCTATACACCTGCAGATTTGGCTGTCGGCGACTCTGTAGTTCTCATATCGGATTATATACTTCCTGTTACTGTCACGGGAACATACACACTGACTGCGACTGTGAACCCAGACCAGCACGTGACAGAGTTAAACTACAATAATAATACATTGTCATCGGCAACCATTACCGTTCGACCTAATTTCACAGCGACAGTGACAGTTGATTGCCAGAAGTATCATCAGGGTGAGACGGTCACTATCTCTGGACAGACCTCTGCAGGTGGACATAATGCCAATGTGGAAGTGTTCTTAATTAACAATGGCACAAGGCAGTCACTGACGCTCAAGGCCGATGAGGAAGGACGCTTCCAGACAACTTATAAGCCATATGACCGTCAGGCCGGCCATTTCGTCGTAGGTGCATGTTATCCTGGTACGGGCGAGACCTCTGGTTCCGCAGAGTTCGATGTATATGGTTTGCTCCTGTCTGCAGCATACGCAACCCATGACATCAGTATAGGTGACGAGGTAAAAGGCTCATTTGTTATCAAAAATCCGGGATTGCTTCCACAGACAGGTATGCGAATAGAACAAACGGCAGAATCTAATGGCTGTGATTTTACTTTTGGAC
>Ga0265299_10006843_pt1 | contig 10314 bp, 6 predicted proteins | sample AusTroGonzalo_MG_4_FD_193485 | JGI IMG/M metagenome (GOLD analysis project Ga0265299, IMG submission 193485) | Bovine rumen microbial communities from tropical cattle in Woodstock, Queensland, Australia - Gonzalo_02 | ecosystem: Host-associated > Mammals > Digestive system > Stomach > Rumen ...
ATTAGGTATAGTGATTGATGATAATGCATAACAACTACTAAAAACACTACTACTAATACTAGTAACTGTATCAGGTATAGTAATTGATGTTAATGAATAACAATTAGTGAAAGCACTACCACCAATACTAGTAACTGTATCAGGTATAGTAATTGATGATAATGAAAAACAATAACTGAAAGCATTACTACCAATACTAGTAACTGTATCAGGAATAGTAATTGATGTTAATGAATAACAATTAGTGAAAGCATAACTACCAATACTAGTAACTGAATCTGGTATTGTAATTGATTGTAATGAATAACAATTCCGGAAAACACTACCACCAATACTAGTAACTCCATTAGGTATAGTGATTGATGATAATGCATAACAACTACTAAAAACACTACTACTAATACTAGTAACTGTATCAGGTATAGTAATTGATGTTAATGAATAACAATTAGTGAAAGCACTACTATCAATACTAGTAACTGTATCAGGAATAGTAATTGATGTTAATGAAAAACAATTAGTGAAAGCACTACTATCAATACTACTTATTCCAGTACCAATCTCAATTTTCTTTATTGAATTATTATACGCTCTATCAGGTGAACTAGCATTATTATTTCCATTCCATAAGATACCGGATACAGATGTAGTAGACGATTGTAATACAAAACTACCAGATGTTACAGTAATAGCTATTACATAATCTCCTGGTGTAGCATATTCATGTCTCTCACTCTTATATCCAGCAGTCGTGGAAGTAAACGTACTGTGAGAACCACCATCACCCCAATCGATATCAAGTTCACTATTAGCATTAAGATACAACTGAAGTATTGGGCTAATGCGCCCTTCAGTAAGAGTTATATATAACCTGGTCTTTCCATCATCGGTCATATACATCTGTCCGATGTTCAATGAACCATTTGCAGTTACATATGTTTTAGCATCAGCGAGACTGTAATTCCATCCTTGAGCCGTAAGCCCCTCGTGTGAGGGGTTTGATGGCATTTCTGTCAATGCGATGAATTCATCCTTTGTATATGATGCAGCGACCGTTCCATCATAATCATAGAATGTTACTTTACTGGAAGCACCAGCATAACCGTCCAATATCAAATCCAATATTTCGTTTGTGTCTCCGAGCTTCCCATCGACATTAGTTACGTTGGAATTTATACTGGTTGTATTCTGTTGGATTGCTGATACCGTATTCAGGATCTGATTCAATATTGGAGTGATGTCTGTGACAACACCACGTGTATTCGCAATATTATCAGCAGTTCTTTTCATCTGGGTATCGATTGCATCCATATTGTCAGTAATCGTATCCATATTAAATAAATCTTTGGATCTTCCTGTTTACCCAAATCATAATTGGGTGTATATGTCGTTGCCATTATATCACCTCACTTTTAATATCCGATATATGTATATGTGTTCGGATTTGGATAATTAGTAGCATATTTGTATGTATTGAGTGAACTGTTTGGAACATAAATAATACACGTTGTCGGCACATTTGTCCAAACATTACTATTGGCGATTGATGGTGGTGTTATTGATCTAAATCGAATTGATTGTAGTGAATAACAACCCTGGAAAGCACTACTACCAATACTAGTAACATGCGAGCCGATTGTTAATGATGTTAATGAATAACAACTCTGGAAAACACTAGTACCAATACTAGTAACTGAATCCGGGACTGTGGTTGTTATTAATGATTGACAATTCTGGAAAGCATAACTACCAATACTAATAACTCCAGAGCCGATCGTTAATGATGTTAATGAAAAACAATTCTGGAAAGCATTACTACCAATACTAGTAACTGAATCAGGAATAACCAATGTTCGTAATGGATAAAGATGACACATAGCATAATCACCAATACTAGTAACATGGCTACCAAATGTTATTGTTTGTAATGCGTTACAGTAGTTGAATGCATATCGATCAATGGTAATATTATTGGTATTAGGAATAATGAGGCTTTTCAATGGAGTATAATTAAATGCATTATCACCAATTTTAGTGAGATTAGATGGTAAAGTTACATCTGTTAACGCCTGACAAAAATAGAAGGCATATGCACCAATTTCAGTAATACTATCAGGGATATTGATTGAGAGTAATGATTTACACCAGTAAAAAACATAATCGGCAATATTGTTGACTGAATAACTGAGTGATGCAACTGTCAGTGAAGCACAAAAATAGAAAGCATTCATACCAATACTTGTTACTCCATTCGGAATAACAATTGCTGACAAACTTGTGAAATTAAAAGCGTTATTACCAATTTTGGTGACTGACGCCGAGGTCATTATGACTTCTTTTAATGAATAACAATTATAGAAAGCATAATCACCGATTTCACGTACATCTGGACCAATAAGGATCTTTTGGATTGCATTGGCATAAGCAATATTCGCTGAACTTGATGATTCATTACCATCCCATAATAGTGTAGACATGTATGTGATTGATGATTTTAAGTCAAAACGACCACGGTTTCGTGAAATTTTAATCACATAATCTCCTGGATTAGAATAATTATGTCGTTTACTATAGAATCCAGCATTTGATGATGATAGTGTGTCAATATAACCACCGTCTCCCCAATTAACATAATAGGTTGACTGTGAATCTAAATATAATTGTAACATTGGACTTTTTCGTTCGGCGGTAAGAGTGATAAATATTTTTGTTTCAAAAAAATTATACACTGCTCCGATAATTAACGAACCATGATTATTCACATACTCTACAGCTTTATTAAACTGCCAATTCCAACTAGAACTTCCAATCTCAGGACGATTAGGTGATGGTGGAAAAGATGTTAATGATAAAAACTCTTCTTTTGTATATGCTGCAAGTATAGTTCCATCGTAATCAACAAACTTGACTGGTTTTCCTCTGTCCAAAGTTTTAACTACAACGCTGCTATATCCATCAGCGTTATCCGATGATGCTGTGTATGTTCCATTTTCAGTAATCGTTTTTGTTTTATATGTAGGAACATATGTATCGACAGTCACTTTACTGTAGCCATCGGCATCATCGTCAGACGGTAAATATGTTCCATTCTCAGTAACTGTTTTCTCGATCAATACTGGTGCCGGTGGTGGCACTGGTGTATTTACAGTTACTTTACTATAGCCATCAGCATGGTCATCGACTGCCATGTATACACCATTTTCAGTAATGGTTTTCTCAACGACGATTGGTAACCGACCACCACCTCCACGTGGAAAGTATTCATAAAAGTTGACACCACTGATAGTACGACCATTCTCATCGGTAATCCAATACTGTGGTAACTGTATCAACTGTCGGAGTTGCTCTTCGTTTATCTCATATCCTGTAACAGGATTCGGTTCATTGATTATCGCGATCAAACTATGGTCATCCGCAGGGATACTTTTGTCAACAACATTAACTGGAATAGTTGGTTGTTTAGCCATATATTTCATTCCTTTCTGTATTATAGATTATTGTAGGTGGGACTTGTGTCCCACCCGTTCGTGGTTATTATTTATTATTCACCAACTTTAATGAATTTACCGTTTGTCAAATCAATAACCATTGATTCTGCAACAGTCTCTGCGGTATTGTCAGAAATGTAGTCATTGACAACTTGGTACAGAACACCTATCTCAGCATACAAAAGTTGACCCTCATAATATTGAGTATTCTGATGATATTCAACCACGTCATATGCTTTGTTCTCCAAGGCAATGATTCTTTCTTCGAGTTCAATATTCTTAGCACGAAGCTCATCAACTTCACTCGTGAGAGTTTCAACAGTCTCCAACAATTCGTTGACAATTTCATCAATCGGTCTGTTGAGACACTGATATACAGGATATGTGTTATATACCCATGGCATATCACCGACGAATGCAGTGAATCTCAATTGTACACGAGTACTCATGTTAGCTTGGAATGTAGTAGTATAACCGAGTTCAGCAGTACAGTAAATTGTTTCAGTAGATTCAGCAGCATCAACGTTCTCATGATCAATAACCATTTTGGTTCTGTCTTCGTTGAATGCATAATACGGATTCAGTTCAGCATCGTTCTCAACCGTATCGATATACATTGACAATGTATCCAATCTCAGTGTATACATTCCCTGGAATGTGAGTGATGGGATATCACCAATCAATATTCCCATATACGAATTAACAAAATAATCACGTATATCAGTATAATGCATTGCAGAGTTCTTTACGAAACAATCAATGTGTGATTGATGTACATTTCCGCCGTTTGTATCAAATACAGTATACTCCAAACGGAATCTCACGGTTTGTTTTGCAACCGGAAGTTTTCCTTTGAGTGTTTTATATTGAGCTGATATCATATCACACAGATTACCAAACCACAATGTATTTGTAATGTAATCATGTGTCATGTTTATTGTACCTGCAAGATTTACACATGATATATCCTGAGTACGTGAAATTCTGGTATAGATGCTTTCGGATACAGATAATTTTGCACCGTATACCATATCAGTATTATCAATCAAATACGGTTTCTGATTGATGATTCTGAATGTGTTGTATGGCATTTTACCGTTAACCGGAACACCTTCATGTCCGACAACATCCTGTTTTGTTACTAATGATCCCGGTGTACAACTACTGCATTGATCACATCCAACTGTATACGGATAACATGGTGGATAGTATCCAGGAACACCGTATACAACACCAATCGGTTTATTTGTAAGATTCATATATTGCACCTGCTTTCAATATTATTATTAGTGAGCTCCAGGTGTTGTTGGTAGATCCATTACTTCTTCATGGAATGAATCCATTACGCCATTTTTACCCAGAGCATGATACTGCTGATACAGATTGTCAAAGTTGTCTTTGACGTGAAGTGGTATTTCATTCTTCGGACAATACTCATCATGAATTTCTATGAGTCTATCACGAAGTAATGCTTGAACACCACGTTCTAATGCTTCCTGGCGTCTGACATCTTCATCATGTAATTCACGTGATCGTTGTTCACTTGCTGCGCGTCTTTCATCTGACTCATTAATTCTGTTTGTGAGATATTTTAATACCGCTGCTAATAATCCTGATGATAATAGCAACGATACTACCGATACTAAAATACCAGTCATATTTTCATCCACTACAAACACCTACTTTCTAAAATATAATAAAATGTTACGATGGATTTAGGTCCATCTTATGAATCGGTTTGATTCCTAGAAAATGGAAATTCCATATATATATTATTAATATGAAGAAAGAGTAAATAATATACTCAATCTTCAGTCAAATTAATCAAAACTTTTAACTGGGGTAACTGGTCTAGTCAACCAGCCTGCAAATTATCTATGCAGGTCCAGGAGGTAATCTTATGACAACTACAACAAATACAAATGGAACAACAACAAAATTCGGAGTCGAGTTTCCGATTAGAGAAGTGGTCAACTATGAGCTCATCGAAAATGAGACTATCCCCACTCTTAAAATAGTATTCGACAATGGCAACGGATACTATCTCCAGCCATTCAGAAAATATTGCTTCCAGGTATCAGGAACCATAGATGGTGACGGTGATTATGGTAGCAGTAATACTTTACCTTATGAGAACCTCAAAGACCTTACAATATCAACAACAACAGCAATACTCACTGATGCTGCTAAGGCGGCAATAAAAGATTTCGAAAGCAGAAATAGTGACTGGGTAATTAGCAACATCTCCATCCCAAGAAGAACATTCGCTAAATTCATCGACGAGTGTCACAGATGGATTTACAACAAACAGTCAGACTATATAGTCTGATTAACAAACAAAAATGTCCAAACGATAAAGAAGAGCTCCCCATTACGGGGAGCCATCAAAGGCTTCAAGATGACATTCCATCAGTGAATGTCATCTGCATTGTCCATTAAAGACCCCGCTTCCGAGGGAGGATAATAATATCGGAGATCATTTAAAATATTTAATTTTAAATCTGGCGCAAGTGGAGATGTCAATCCAGCCCAATGGGTCCAGGGAGGAAAATTTATGAATTCACAGGATTTAACAACACAGAACACTCAAGATGTGCATGAGGAACCCGAAATGACTGAGGAACAAATAAAACAATTAGTAGAAGCAATTAATGAAGCCTTCATGATTATCGGTTAATAATTTAGAGACTCCCATAACGGGAGTCTCTATTTTTTGTTAACTTTCCCAAATATTTCGCATACGTTCTTTCAATTCTTTCAGTACTTTATTACCAGCAGCAACAATCATTACAGAAGGAATCATACGTTTTATAATCGCACCTGAAGAAATGAACATACTGATTTCTTCAGATGGTTTCTTTTCTGAATATGGTTCCAATCCTTCAGGAATCATTTCCGAGATAACTTGTTTAGATGCTGCGTAACATACACATTTATCACCAACTGATGTTGAGTTTGGATGATCAATATAAACTTCAACTAATACATCCGTGGTTATACCTTTGATACTCGCACTCTTAAGCGGTTCAGTTGGTAATGAGAATAATGTATTCATTTTATAAACTGAATTTGTTTTATCATGTTTATCCAACATACGGCGTTTCTTTTTATTCTCATTGAAATGATTATTAATAATCTGATACAAGGATGGTGATAATTTATCCATTGATTTAATTGTGTATATTCGTACATCAACAACTTTTCCGGAATGTTTGGATTTCTTAACACGTTTTGCGTTATCAACCAAACTTTGTTGAGTATTGTCTTTGGTTTGGAATGCCTTCAAAAAGTTATTAACGTTCTTGTCTTCAGTGTCACCGATGCCGAATATTACCAATGGGTCACCAACTTCAACTTCATCACCAACTTTGACAATGAAATCAATCTCATCATCAGCATTGATTTTGATATCTTGCATCATTGTAACGTGTGATGTCATTCGTTTCGACATCTTCTCGGTCATAACTCCAGCGTCTTCATATGTTGCATATGTTCCCATAAATGCGACCTTTGCAACTGGTCCCAGATTCGCACGAATAACACCATCAACACCTTTGGTGAAAAACTTATTGTGGTATGCCAATACGTCATTCTGTTTGAATTTGTCTTTTACTTTTAATGCTGTAATCAATTTATTATCAACATAGAATCCAGAGCCGGAATTAAATGAATATCTGTTGGATAACGGTATTGCTTCCTTTTTACCGGATTTATATTGTACGACCATATATTGGTCATCCATATCGATTACAGAACCATCTTCTTTTGCCATTACAGAAAATTCATCTGATAATGCTCCGGGTAATATTTCATCAACACCATTTGAAATCAGTACCGGTTCGGAATCATCGGTTGCAATAATATGTGATGTTTGTGATGTCGCAATCGCCGTACGAATTGCATCGTCACGCGTAACCGATGCGGGTGTTATTAATTCTGAGAATGATGTTAAATCGAAATCATTCATTTTATTAATATCCGCGTCCGCATCCGTATAACCACGAACCGATTCAAGTTTCGGATTTGCGGTTGTTTGACGATTGATACCGATGTTGCCGTTATTCGGAGAGCTGATGGCGAGTTTACCGATCATCGATGGATCATATGCACGTTTCGTCAACTTATATGCACGATCGTTATTAACTCCTTTGAAACCTTTCTTAGTAATGTTTTCTTTTGCATGGAGTTCAACAAACGGATTCAATGCGGATGCCGGTTCAACATTTGGTACATTTAACAATTCATTGATTACTTCATTTGGATTGAATTGTAATGGATTACCACGTACTTTCGAACCCATGTTATTATTATAACGGGAAATCGCAAATGCCAATCTGTAATGTATAATTGCGGGAATGATTTCCGATGAACGAATACGATACAATGCCGAATTCGTTTCATTACCGGCATTATTATCCGCCAACAAGGTTGATGCATATATTAACATTCCAACAATATCATTTGGTAAATTATAATGTAAACAAACATCTGATGTTATTACATCAACAAAGAATTGATAATACGTGATGAATGTTGTGAGCTGTGAATATTGTTTAAAGAATAATTGATTGAATATATCAACGTAAATTGAATTGGAATTTGTTATTGGCGTTTCGAAATCTGATGCATTATATGCACGGGTATTGATACGATAGAATCCGTTGAATAATAATTGATTCGGGATTGTATTCGGAATTGCCAATGATTTATCTTTGAAACGAATGATGAAATATGAATAATCATCGAATTTATTATCGACGAATTGATATCCGATATTTGCTTTTTTCAATACATTCGTCAAACCCTCCCACGCACATATGGCCAATCCAATTGGTATCTTAATTGCATCGAGTTTACATTCTGAATACATTGAAAGTTTACCCGGTTTAGAACCACGATATTCACGTTGTACTTCTGGTGGTAATGTATTAACGATTGTCTCGGTAATAGTTATTCCATTACGTGTTAATCCAGTTTCGGTATTAATTACAATCGGTACTTTGTTCAACATACCACAACAAAATTCATCCGGTTTAACATCAACGAACGTATACCGTTTTGCACATTCCGTACGATTGAAATATATTTCACAATTGGATTGTTTGTTTATAAAACAGAACCATTGTTTTGCATATTCATCATATTCGATTGTGGAAATGAATGCACGATTCGATGATACGGAACTACCGGGTTTGATGTATTCGGTTTTGTTCTTCATTACCTTTACAAGCAATCCAACATCAACCAATGATTTTGTATCATAACGAGAAACCGTAATCTTATTATAATTGGATGTGAGCATTACTGTTTTAGGATCAATCTTCAAAATTGGTATGGGAAAATCTTGCTTACCAATATTATACCAAATACCATTAAGATAGAATTTACCATTCTTAACAACCGGAACACGAATATTGATATTCGATGTACGATCCGTTTGACGATTCTTCAATGTGACATGCCAATTGTGTACCAATGATGTTGCATCAGATACATCAGTAACTTTTACATCAGTAACATAAAAGCCATCCGGTAATTTCGATAATTGCATGAATGTTGATACGATATCACGATCCATCAATTTATCTTCATATTCAGATTCGATACGTGTATAACCAGTTCCTTTGCGAGCACCAACATTCAATGTTGATATATTATTTGGAACAACTCCTTTTGGTATTGGTGTATCTGTAATGGATGTAATTGTATTGAAAGAAACATTGTTGAGTTTTATCTTACCAAGATTCTCACGTATCTTCAATTCACGTGCAGATGTAATTGTCTTTGTTGCATTACCAACATTTGCAGCATCAACGGTTTTTGATAATGTCTTTGCAGTATCATCATTGATTTCTTTTTCAACAGAACCTTTTGCATCTGTATTCAATTCCTTAGCAATCTTTTCGTAATTATTAACGACATTCGTTGCGGGATTGATACGATTCATCAAACGTGCATTAACATTCATGAGTTTCGCTTTGTATACTGTATTCTTATCAATGTTTGGATTCTCTGCAACTTCACCTTCGCCGTATTTGGTTTTCAATTTATCAATCGTCGATGTGAGTTTCGATGTAATATCAGTATTCTTTTCCTGAAGATTTTTGATTTCTTCAGTTTCTGTTTCTGAAGTTTTCTCGTTAATCTCAATCGAATCTTCAACATTTGCTGGTGCAAGTTTATTCAACTTTTCATCGATTGTTTCTTCATCATCAGATGCAAAATCATCAATACTACCACCTGCGGTATCATTATCAGTTGCAGTCATTTCTGATACAGTACCAATTGCTTTTAACATCTTACGGAGTTTCATTGAATCAGTTTTCTGATTAAATGACATCATATCCAATTTATAATCAAACTTCTTTGTTTTGAATATGATTGTGAGTTTCAGATGTTTCATCATATTCGGTTCATTGTATAACAGTGCCGTCAACAATGCATTCAACAAATCCGTATTATATGTATCCGGAGTTAAATCAGAATACAATTTATAATGATTGGTATCTACAACCAATACTTTTTCTTCAGAGAAATTCCAATAATTCAATGTATGCATAAACACATTGAATATGTTTTCTTTGATTACTTGCTTTGATAATGTTCTGATGATTGTTGATACTTGTTTGAATACATCACTCATTGAGATATACAGATTGTCTTTAATGGTTTTTGGATACGGATAACGAATAACATTCAATTTCGGTAATAAATTTTGTTCGTTAATATACCGAATCTTGTTGACCATATCAGTTTGTGATAATTGATATCGTAATGGTTTCATACCACATATACGATCATACACACGCTGAGGTATGATGATTGA
>Ga0265299_10006845_pt1 | contig 10312 bp, 11 predicted proteins | sample AusTroGonzalo_MG_4_FD_193485 | JGI IMG/M metagenome (GOLD analysis project Ga0265299, IMG submission 193485) | Bovine rumen microbial communities from tropical cattle in Woodstock, Queensland, Australia - Gonzalo_02 | ecosystem: Host-associated > Mammals > Digestive system > Stomach > Rumen ...
CACCGGGGTCGCGTCGAACGAAAACCACGACAGTATCGAATCAATCGTTGCCGCGGCGGATCAGAATATGTACGAATACAAGCGGAACTATTATATCAGCCAAGGAATCGACAGGAGAAGGCGCTGACCCGGCCCGGCGGGCCGCGCCGGAACCTCCGGCCTGAACGAAACATTCCGGATTTGACGGTCTTCATGGATATGTCAACAGAAAAAGTCAATAATTGGGGCCAATATCATTAAGATAAGCGGAGTTGACTGCTCCGCTTTCTTAATTGCCCGGTTGTAGTCCCAAAATACGTTAAGTTAAGGATTAGCGCAGAAGAAATCCCGTTCCAATCGGAGCGGGATTAGCTTCTATGCGGTCAATGGTTAAAATTTGAGTATGGTGAACAGGCATCCTATCTCTTATTCGGATCCAGGCTGTAGACCAGCAATATTTCCAAAGCTTCGACTACATGACTGTCCTCATATCCAGGGACCGTTTCTCCATATCGACGTTCTTCGCCGTTGTATTGATCTCCGTGGCGGAAGTCCATGCATGTCTGGACATAATCTATAGCTGCCCGGTTTACATCTTCCGGACTGAAACGACCAGTATTCAGCTCTTTACGAAGAGCGGAGGAATCAAATAATCAGACGCCAGTCAAGCGTTGCGTCAAAGCATTGAATAATTGACGCAACGCTCAATGTGAGTTTGAAGAACCTACCAGTCTGGTAGTCCGAACTGCTAGGAACTACAAACGGTAGCGTGGTGGCATAACTACTCGTCGAAACTTCTTGCTTTTTTCTGCCCCTACCGGTTTTCTTGCCATGGACTGCATAATAGATCCGGGCCAGTCTAATACCAACGTTCCGCGCGATAATCAATCATTTCCTGATGAATGCGCAGTTCATCGAGCGACGGGTTCGTTATACGATCCTGAGGATCTATTTCAAGCTCTTCATCATTGATTAATATGATTACCCATGCGTGTTCGTTCCCGTTTGCTTTTCCGACCACATATTTAGCCGGAACGCCAACGCTTCGTAACATAGCCACCATGAGTCCTGAGACGTCTTTGCAGGCACCTTTGTTTGTTTCAAATACTTTATCTATCTCCGGAAGTTTACTTCTGATACCAGATTCTGTAAAGCTTATCCTTTCCACCAGCAATGTCTGTTGTTGACCGTTTTCAGCAATCCAGGTTTCAGTTTTATCGTCATCGACAGAAATATAATGGTAAATCTTTTTGACTTTCTCTTCAGGATCGGTAAGACCTTCACATAGTTCCTGGGCGAAAACCACTGCGGGGGTCTCTGCAGTATAGTTGATATACTGGTTCGGATACAGAAAGCAGCGGGTTGGATCCGGCATATCAACCTGGATGGCAGTGGAGTTCAGCTTTTTGTAATTTTGCCCTTTCACCTGTTCAAAGAGCGAAAAGATATATTTACCGTTCCCATACTGTAATGGAAAAACTTCATAGATTCCATTACTGTTTAGGTCATATTGCAGTTCAATGCCATCATGAGTGACAAGAAGCTTTAGCTTTTTTCCGGATGGTTTTGCTTTTACCATCACATATCCTTCGGAACTGTTTGAGAAGTCAATCACAAGCCGCCCGCTCGTTTTCTTTTGCTTTCCTTCCTTCGGCATCAGCGGTTCTGCAAAGCAGGCGTTGAAAAAAACGGAAAGTACGATGAGATGCAACAGAAACACCAAAAACTTGTTTGTTTTCACTTTGCTTTTCGTCCCCATTGTTATTGAACTATTTCCACTCCTTTTTCTGAATGATACGGAGGTAGTTACGTTTCAATTCATACTGTTTCCCGAAAAACAATTCCTCAGAGTGTGAATAACGGTTGTCTTCAATTTTGAGCCGGATTAGTTCCATCGAGCAGATAAGATCGGCAACCTGAAACAGTTTATAGTCCTTTGGTAAAACCTTCCGGAATTGTGAATTGGGGATCAATGCGCTGAATACGGATGCAAGGATCCTGCTGACCTCGATTTGCCCATTGTCATAGTAAATCTTAACAGCATCACAGGACAGGAAGTATTCGAGGTTATCCCTTATAAACTGTGACATTTTTCTGGAAAGCTGGGAAGTAGCCTGGATGACATCATCCGCATGTTTCTTTTCGATACTGATACATTTATACCGGATGTCAACCTGGCGAAAGAATGCAACCAGTTTGTTGAAAATCCGGCGTCTTTCCGTTATGGGCATGAACTCATAGGTTTCTTCTCTTCGGACAATTGGCCCGGTATGGATGCACAGATCATTCAAATCCATGTATGATAATTCCTGATCCAGTTTTTGAACCGCATCCGTAATGGCCTGGCTTTGGTCATGAAACACCATAGTAATGATGTAATAGGGGGCTTGATCATCATATTCACCGAAGTCCCCGGATTCATCGATAAAAACACTCAGCTCTTTCATGACTAAATCCTCCGAAAAACAGGAAAGGCGAGGAACTTCCCCGCCATCAGATGGACCTGGGTCTTTCGACCAGCCCCAATCAGTTTCCTGATCTTGCTTAAAGTATAAGGGTTTGGTGGCTTTCTGTCAAGATGTTTCGATACATTCAACAGCTATCCGATATACTTCCTGTGTGCGGATTTCACATTGCTCTGTTTCACCATGGCGTAATGAAGAGTGGTGTCAATCTTTTCATGCCCCAGCAACCTCTGTACCTGTTCGATCGGCATTCCTTTGTCAATGGCGGTTGTAGCCATGGTTCGCCTGAATTTATGCGGGTGCACATGATGAACTTCACACTGAAACAGCGGGACGGTCTTTTCCGTTTCATTGGGAAACCCTTGACACACAAAAAAACACACTCTCTCGCTTGAAAAGAAAGTGTGCTTTGAAAGCGGTCTGCAAGTTGCTGTTTGTCAGTTTATCTTCCGAGATTCTGCACGATTGTCACAAATCTTTTTCCGCGTAAGGTTTATTCCATGAACCGATTTCAATAAGGTTTCCTTCCGGATCCGCAATGTAACAGGTTCTCTGGCCCCATGGTTCCGTTTCCGGTTCCAGGACCGGTTTCGCTCCGTTCGCGACAGCATTCCTGAACGCAACATCCACTTCTTCAAACGCATCCACATAAAGAGCAATCTCCGAGTGCCCGTTCAGCCCCTTCACATAGTCATACCTGTGATGGGTCAGTTCTTCAAAATCTTTCCTGCCATACAGCAGGAACAAAGTTCCGTCCTTTACAAGATACACATTTGAGGTGTCTTCCGGCTCCCTGATTTCGAAACCAAGGACATCCCTGTAAAAGCGGATCATCGCTGCCATGTTATCCACCAGTAAACCAAAGCCATCCAATCTCATATACTATCTCCTCCGCTGTCATCATTCCCGACCGGGGATTTGTCTTTCCAGAACGAATCGGTCCACCTTGACGCTCCCATCCATTTCAACAGACCGGATATCAAAGCCGCATCTTTTCGTATAGAACCTGACGTTTTCTGTTTTATCTGCCGGTGTTACCATTTTGTTTTAAGCCTTTGCCGTATTTTCAGGCACATATGCATCCGTCCGGGACTCGATGCATGCAATCACATTCAGCGTCGGAACAATCGCAAGCAGTCCCACTGTAATCTCGATCATCAGGGGAGTAAAACCCCTGGAAGCAATGTTCTCAATGACCTGCCAGGTTCTGAATAACAGCAGGAAGAACACAATGCCCTGATTGACTTCAATCCGCCAGAGTGTTCTCGTCTTTTTCCGGGTAATCATAAAGTGGTTGATAAACAGGCCGACCGTCAATACTGCTCCGACAATCATCTGCCAGAGCGTCCGGCTGGGTACTGTTGTTTCCAGCATCTCAGACAGTACGTTAACATTTCCCATTACGCTGACCATCATTAAAGCGCCGATCATTCCCTGGACAATGTCTTTTTCCTGCCTGAAAGTAGCTCCGCCCAGCGTAAGAAGGCAGATCACATAAAGAATATTGATGCAGAAGGCGCGATAATCTTTTGCCGCGAAATTAAACGCGGCATTCGTCAGCCAGAGAATTGATCCGATCAGAATCGACCACATCAGGAACGAATCTTTCCTGAAAAAGCGCTTGATGGATGGCTGCATAACGATACCTCCTCGTAAAGAAACTCAAAAAATAGGGTTATATCATAGCAAAAAACTATCCTGCAAACAATGGATGATATGTCACAAAATCCAGATGTGTCTGTTGATTAAGGATGGTCTTTATCTTTCTCCTGCCAATCTCTGATCGCTTACGCAGCAATACACCAACAAGAGAAGCACCAGCGGGTTTGCCCAGGACAGAAAGGACCCGGTGACATCGGCCCATGGAAATGGCCGATTCAAAATCAGCATCCTGAGAGCATAATACAAAGCTTCTTCACCGAGCAAGGATAATTCGTACAGAATGCAGCTTCCTGTCACCCTCTGTGGAGTCGGTAAATGCTTCAGTTTTTTACCTGCCAATCCCAGAACAATGACTGTTACTGCAAAGGCAAACAGATGAAGAAGCGGACCGATTGCACCCAGTTTACAGAACCACACAATCTCGCTTACCGCGAGAGGTATAAGGCACAGTAAGCCAAACCGTATACCAAACGCCAGCGGAACCATAAACAGAATCGCGTTGGAAAGCGACCAGACTTCCTGAGGAGTCTGCTTGTAGTATATGCTTCCAACGATCTGGATCACTAATTCAATCAGGAGTAAACAATAAGCCAGATGCTTTTTTCTCACGCCATCACCTTCTGAACAATCTTTTTAATGGAAGCTGGCAATTTCAAAACCCGCTAATAACTTGTCAAGTCTTTTTTATAAATCCATTTCAGCTTTGGGAAAGCATATCAAAGCAAGCCACCCTGTACATTGTACCAAGCCAGCGCTCAATTGCAATATGGATGGTATATTCTGGCAGAAGATATCGATCTGTCTGGGGCACAATGGATTCCCATCGGTATGTACTTCTCCAATTATGAAACAGTTAATGCTGCCTACTGGACCTATGCTTTCCATGGTACTTTCGACGGCACAGGCCATAAACTGACTGGCTTGACGATTGGAAACTATGTGGCGGATATTTCAAGTATGGAAACAGTTGGAGCTGTTTGGCGCAATGACGGTACATAATATAATATCCGCTGATTGATGAAATCGGCGGATGTTTTCAATATAATTTTAAGTTTCCTGCGTAAGATGAGGATGTCAGCGGGACGCTGACAGTATTTTACGGGGAGGCCGTGACAATGATGAACGAATTGTTTAAAGGAATTTTTGATTCTTCCAATATGACTGTGATTTCGGTCAGTGATTTCTTGCTGTGCGTTGGCATTGCGCTGTTGATCGGCGCGGCGGTTGCGCTGACTGCCGCGAGGCGCAGAAGTTTTTCCAACAGCTTTCTGATTACGCTCGGGGCACTTCCTGCGCTGGTCTGCGTAACCATTATGATGGTGAACGGGAATATCGGGGCCGGCGTGGCAACGGCAGGCGCTTTCAGCCTGATCCGTTTCCGTTCCCAGCCGGGCACGGCCCGCGAGATTGCCCTGATTTTCCTGGCGATGGTCGCCGGCCTGGTGACGGGCATGGGATATCTGGCTTACGCGGTGCTGTTTACACTGATCCTCTGCCTGATCTTCCTGATCCTGAACCGCTTCGATCCGGAATCCAGGGGACTGACAAAAACCTTGCGGATTACGATTCCGGAAGATCTGGACTATGACGGTGTTTTTGATGACCTGATGAAGGAATACTGCAAAACCTGGAAGCTTCAGCAGGTGAAGACCGTAAACATGGGCAGTCTGTTCCGGCTGACTTACCAGCTTACGCTGAAGGACAGCGCAAAGGAAAAGGCATTCCTGGACGCACTGCGCTGCCATAACGGCAATCTGGAGATTTCCATGGCCCGGAGCGAAACGGCTGCTTCAGAACTGTGATTTGTCTTACAGATCGAGAACAGAGGAGATGAAACCTATGAAAGCGATACGTGGATTCCTGGCAGTCATTGCAGCCCTGGTGATCCTGATCTGCGCTGCGGTTTCAGCATCCGGCGAAAGCACAGATGCCAGCCCTCCACAGACAGATGACTACTTTACGGAGAGAGACCTGTCCGGATACTGGGACGCTTCCGCAAAGACCATTTACCTTCTCGGTGATACGGCGGAAACTTCTTCCCATGTGGTCAGCGTGGAGGACGGAATCATTACCATTCTGGACGGCGGTACCTATGTGCTTACCGGTACGCTGAACGACGGCAGCATTGTGGTGGACGTCAAGGATGACGAGCGGGTGCAGCTGGTGCTGAACGGCGTCAGCATTACATCCTCTTCTTCCGCGGCGATCCGCGTAATCCAGGCGGACAAGGTTTTCATTACTTTAGCCGAAGGTACGGAAAACACCCTGGCCAACGGCGGCGCTTTTGATGAGGGCAGCGAGGTGGACGCAGTAGTTTTTTCCGACGAAGACCTGACCTTCAACGGCACCGGGACGCTGACGATTCTTTCGCCCACAGGAAACGGAATAGACGGCAAAGACGATATTAAATTCGTTTCCGGGACATATTACATTACGGCCGGAAACCGCGGCGTCAATGCCAACGACAGCATCCGGATCCTCGGCGGTACGTTTACGGTTGAAAGCGGATCGGACGCTTTCCGCGCCGATCATGACAGCAAGGAGAGCCTCGGATTTATCTATATCTGGGGCGGGAGCTTCAATATTACCGCCGGCGGCGGTGCGGTGAACGGCAAGAGCACTGCCGGCATTCCCGGCATGCCGGATATGAATATGGATTTCGGGACACCGCCCGCGGAAGGGGAGAGGCCCGAGATGCCGGAAGGTTTCGATCCTTCTTCAGATGAGAACCGGCCGGAACCACCGGACGGATCAGGGAATACGGACGGCATGACACCGCCGGAGATACCGGAAGGCACGGAAGGCGAAATGCCGCAGATGCCTCAGGGGATGACGCCGGGACAGACAGTGGAAACAGAAGAAACCACTGTGGAAGGGAAAGGATTCAAAGCCAGCGGAGATCTGATTCTTCTCGGCGGTGAATTTGCGCTGGATACCGCTTCCGACGCTTTCCATGCAGACGGTGACCTGACGGTATACGGCGGAGTGCTTTCGATCACCTCCGGCGACGACGGACTCCATGCGGACGGAAACCTGACTATCCTGGACGGAACGGTCCGGATCACGCAGAGCGTGGAAGGGCTGGAAGCGGAAGTTATCCTTATCAGCGGCGGGAATATCTCCGTCGTATCATCAGATGACGGCCTCAACGCCAGAAGCAGTACGGGCGAAAAAGAAACTTTTGACGCCCAGGAAGGTGTGGAAATACGAATCACCGGCGGCATCCTGAACGTGAATGCCGCGGGCGATGGCATCGACTCCAACGGGGACCTGGTCATCACGGGCGGAACCGTGACGGTCTCCGGCCCGACCATGAACGCGAACGGCGCCATTGACTACAACGGCAGCGCTGTGATCTCCGGAGGTACGCTCATCGCGGCCTGTGCTTCCGGCATGGCGGAAAACCTGTCGGATACATCCACCCAGCCGGCTTTCCTGGTGAACCTGACCGGAGATGCCGGAGAGGTCACCGTATGCGATTCGTCCGGAAATATCATTCTGACCGGAACGGTGGAGAAAAACTTCGGCGTACTGGTGATCAGCTGTGCTGACCTGACCATTGGGGAAACCTATACCGTGACCGCCGGAGAAAACAGCGCAGAGATTACCTTGACCAATATGATTACCGGATCGGATGCCGATGCAATGGCCGGCGATCCGATGCCGGGACAGACAGGAGGACCTGAAAATGAACGCTCAGATGACGTTTAAACGCTACGAACTGAAATACATGCTGACCGGCGCCCAGGCGATGATGCTGAAGCAGATCATGCGGGAACATATGGAGGAGGACAAATTCGGCCATTCGACGATCCGGAACCTATACCTCGATACGGATTCCTTCCGGCTGATCCGGCGCTCCATGGAGAAACCGTTCTACAAGGAAAAACTGAGGGTACGTTCCTACGGGCCGGCCCGGGAGACAGATGAAGTCTTCGTGGAGCTGAAAAAGAAGTTTGATTCCGTGGTTTACAAGCGCCGCCTGACTCTTCCCTGCGGACAGGCGTTGGATGCCCTCGAGAACGGACGACAGCTTGATGCCATCGGGCAGATCGCCCGGGAGATTGAAAGTTTCCGCAGATTTTACGGTCCGACGCTGCGCCCGGCAATGTTTCTGAGCTATGATCGTGATGCTTTCCGGGCCAACGACGGAACAGACTTCCGGCTGACGCTGGATACCAATATCCGCTGGCGGACAGATCGACTGGATCTGGGATCGGACTGCCGGGGAAACAGCCTTCTGGAACCGGACCAGGTACTCATGGAACTGAAAACAGCCGGCGGAATACCGCTGTGGATGACACACTTTCTCTCAGAAGAGGGAATCCGGAAGGTTTCCTATTCCAAGTACGGAACCGCATATACCCAAATGCTGAACGGCGCGGCACCTTCCGCCGGGAGACAATATGCGTAAACTGACCAAAGGCGCCGTATCACTCCTGATTCTTTCGGTTCTGCTGATGACGCCGCTGCAATCTGTTTTTGCCCAAGCACAGAGGCACAGCAGACCCGGAAACCACATGAATCGTGAGAAGCAGGAAACGACTGTCACGGCTGCGGACACGGCTTCCCTGACTTTTCTGACGCAACCGGATGTGATTCCCTGGGTGCTCGCGGATTCAGATTATGAAGCACCGACCCTGACAGTCTGCATAAAGCCGGCGGAGGAAATAAAGGCTGATTCAGTTCTCTTTCAATGGAAGACAGGAGACGAACCGCTGGGAGATCCGATTACTGTCCCGGTTGATGATACCGGCTTCGCAGCATGTACATTGACGGGCGAGGCATTGCAGGGGAAACCGGTTGGCGTTTATCCGGTGTACTGTGAAGCGGTTCCTGTTGTTCATGGGACAGCATCCGGAACACCTGTTCAGTCCTGGACCACGAATCTGATAGTCTGCCGGGGCATTCAGGAAGGATGCGTGCTGACTTTCTCAGATCTTCACGAATCCTGGGACAATCTCGGGATGGCGCTGGAAAATACGCTTGAAACCAATAACGGGTATCTTCCTGCCTGTATCATCGCCACAGGAGATTTCGCGAATGACCGGTATGCCGGCGATGTGCAGGAGCTTCAGGAAGCGTTTACGGAAAAAATCCTGAACCGCGTTCGATTGCAGCTGGCCGGTCTGAATACTTTCTGGGTCGCGGGCAATCATGATAATCTGCAGGCTGTTTCTGCGGCAAATGCCGAATTTACGCCTCCGGAAGGATTTGCCCTGCTGGAACTGGACTATGAAAAGACAGCCGACGGCGGAGAATCATTCCGGGAGGAGCTTCAGACAGAACTGGAAGAAATCTGCGAGCGCAATCAGAATGTATGGGTGATTCTGTCAGCCCATACGGGGCTGCATGTGATCGGGGTTGATCCGGATTCGGCTGCATCCGGTGCTAAGGCCCGGTCCGGAGGGAACAAATACAATCTTCCGGAATCCTCAGAAATCGTAAAGATTCTAAATGACTATGCCGAAAGGGGGATGAATCTTATCTATCTGTTCGGGCATAATCACACGCAAAAAGAAACAGAGTTCCTGAAATCTCCCGGGCAGATCATCGTCAGTACGGATGACGCGGCTTCTGGAACTTACGAGATGAACACGATTCAGTTTTACTATGGACACGCGGGCTACCTGACTCACACAAAGAACGGGCATATGAGCTATACAATCCTGACAACAGATGGCAATGAGATAAACATCCGGCGTTTCCGGCTTTCCGAATAATCATTCCATGAAATCCAGCTTTGGCACATCCCCGGTTCTTTCGGGCTGATCCGCAAACCGATGGTCCTTGACATTTACTGAGCATAAGACAAACAGGTGCAAATCCGACAGGGTTTGTGATATGTCGATTGGTGGCTCTACAAAGAGCGCCATCTTGTGGAAACCTTCTTCCTCAAGCTCAAGGAGTTCCGAAGGGTCGCTACGCGCTTCGATAAACTCGCTTCACGCTTCCTCTCTTTCGTCCATCTGGCTTGTATCCGTAGGTTCTGGGCCGCTTGCAAACAAAAAGCGGTAGATGGGTCTCAAAGTCCTACCGCCTTTGTTGGGTTTTCCAACATTTTGCAAACATGAACCCGTTTTTCAGACGATTTCAGGCGAAAAAATATGATCTCAGAAAAGCAGTAAATCGCCCGCCTTCCTTGATCTACAAGGCTTTGACGATCTCAGACGATCTCCAAGACGCTCGCCTAACAAAAACTCCTA
>Ga0265299_10006846_pt1 | contig 10311 bp, 7 predicted proteins | sample AusTroGonzalo_MG_4_FD_193485 | JGI IMG/M metagenome (GOLD analysis project Ga0265299, IMG submission 193485) | Bovine rumen microbial communities from tropical cattle in Woodstock, Queensland, Australia - Gonzalo_02 | ecosystem: Host-associated > Mammals > Digestive system > Stomach > Rumen ...
GTCGGTAAGTTCATGATCGACGGCGTGTGGTGGTTCTTCCTCTTCTGGGCTCCTGCCTACTTCTCTGACCAGTATGGCTACACCAGTGACTCAACGATGGGTATTCTGCTTATCTTCACGCTCTATGCCATCGTGACCATCGTCTCTATCGGTGGTGGCTACCTGCCTACATACTTTGTTGAGAAGAAGGGCATGAACCCCTATCTGGGCCGTATGCGTGCCATGCTGATTTTTGCATGCTTCCCTGTGCTGGGCTTGTTTGCACAGCCTCTCGGTGCCTATAGCGCTTGGTGGCCCGCCATCCTCATTGGCTTCCTCGGTGCTGGCCATCAGGCCTGGAGTGCCAACCTCTTCTCGACCATTGGCGATATGTTCCCGAAGTCAACCATCGGCACCATCGTCGGTCTAGGTACAATGGCCGGCGGTATCGGTTCCATGTCTATCAACTTCGGTTCTGGTAAGTTCTTCGACTGGGCTGCTGCTCAGGGAGCTAACTTCTCGTTCTTCGGCTTCGACGGCAAGCCCGCTGCCTACATGGTGGTCTTCTGCATCTGTGCTGTTGCCTACCTCATCGGCTGGGTCATCATGAAAACACTTGTGCCGAAGTACAAGCCCATCGTGGTAGAGTAAAAACGATATTAAAAGGGATAAAAAGAAAGGGGTTCCGCGATAGAGGAACCCCTTTCTTGTTTTATGTTATACACGACCCTTTAAGACCGTATGAGGTAGGAAGCCCTGTCGTACTAAGGCTTCAATCAGTCCTTGTGACATGGCCTCGTTGTCTTTGCGTGTATAGCGGATGTCGGTGAAGACCTGTGCCAATGTTTCCTTGTGATTTATCTTGACAAAATTCTTGTTTTCTTCTAATTCTTCCTTTTCCTTGTAGAAGCAATCAATGTCAATGCCTAGATAGTCGTTGTATCTTTCGTTATGGACAAAGCTCTCCACAGGCAAACGGTCTGAAAGTGCGGGTTCTTCGTCTGGCCATCCAATGGTCAATGTGGCGACGGGAAAGGTAAGCTGCGGCAAGTGTAGCAATTCGATAATCTGCTGAGGCTGGTAGACGGTAGTGCCCAAATAGCAATACCCGAGTCCCTCCTCATCCATCAGGTTGCACAGCGTCTGAGTGTAAAGCAGGGCATCGGTGGTGGCGTTGATGAACGACAGAAAGTTGTCGTAGCCCGGCTCTGCTTGGCGACATCGCGCCCATGTGCTGGTACGGTTGAAGTCGGCGCAGATGGTGAGTACTACAGGTGCTTGTGTCACCATTGGTTGGTTGAAGTGGGCAGGTGCTAATTTCTTCTTCATCTCCGGTGATCGTGTGATGACGACAGAGTAGAGCTGAAGATTGCCCATGGTCTGTGTTCGACTGGCCTCCGAGAGAAGACGCTGAAGTAGCTGCTCGTCGACGTCACGGTCGGCGTAGCGGCGTATGGAACGGCGTGTTAGAAGATTTTTCACGGTGCAAAGATAGCAAAGTTTTCCAAAATGGTGAACTTTTTTGAAAGAAAAATGTGAAAAGTTTGCTGTTTTTGCATACTTATTTGTAACTTTGCGGCCAATAAACATAATAATAGCTATGGAAATGGAAATCAATAACGAAGTGACTGAGGTGCGTCCGCAGGTTCTTGAATGTGATGTTGTGCGCTTCCAGAATAACAAAGAGAAGTGGGTGGCATTCGTTGGTTTGCTGGACGGACGGCCTTATGAGATTTTTACAGGCCTGCAGGATGACGAGGAGGGTATTATGCTGCCCAAGACGGTAACCAAGGGCAAAATTATCAAACAGGTGAATCCTGATGGAACAAAGCGCTATGACTTCCAATTTGAGAATAAGCGCGGCTATAAAACTACCGTCGAGGGACTGTCGGAAAAGTTTAATCCCGAATACTGGAACTATGCCAAACTGATTTCGGGCGTGTTGCGCTATCGTATGCCTATAGAGCATGTTATCAAGTTGGTGGCGTCGCTCGAATTGAAGGACGAGAGTATTAATACATGGAAGACTGGCGTGGAGCGTGCTTTGAAGAAGTATGTGCCAGGCATCAGCGAAGCTGAGACCGAGGATGTTGAAGGTTAATGGCTCGTTTGTCGAATTGAAGGGACTGCGTTTCTATGCATTCCATGGTGTATTGCCGCAAGAACGTAGAGTGGGGGGGTGGTTCTCTGTTACCCTGCGTGTCGGTTATGATTGGAGTCGTGCGACGAAGACCGATTCTGTGGATGATACGCTGAACTATGCAGATCTCTATAGATTAGTAAATCATGAGATGGCGATGCCGTCGCAACTTTTGGAACATGTGGCAGGACGCATTGCCCGTTCGGTAGAAATGCATTATCCTAATATTACAAGTCTCGATCTGTGGGTGACAAAGGAAAATCCGCCGATAGGTGCTGATTGTCAAGGCGCAACAGTGGAGTTGCATGCTGCAGTTGGGAGTTAGAAATTATGAATATAGAACAATCGCCTTGCGATTAAGAATTGAGAATTTGAAGTTGAGAAAAATAGTTGTCATATTGCTGTCGTTGTGGTTGGCGATACCGATGGACGCCGCTAAAACTTTTACGCTAGTTATTGATGCCGGTCATGGTGGGCATGATGCTGGTGCTGTTGGTGCGATGTCAAAGGAAAAAAATCTGACACTGAAGTATTCGTTGGCCTTTGGTAAACTCGTGGAACAGAGGTGTCCGGATGTAAAGGTTATTTATACCCGTACAACTGATCGTTTTCTGGAACTGTGGCAGCGCGCTGAGGTCGCCAATAAGGCTAAAGCAGATCTCTTCATCTCTATACATATCAATGCCCTGCCCAAAGGTAGAATAGCCCGTGGCTACCAGACCTACGCCTTGGGACGCAGCCGTCGCGATGGCAACCGCAAAGGCTATATCGAGAATCTGGAGGTGGCTAAGCGTGAGAACTCCGTGATTCTCTATGAGAAGGACTACCAGCAGCACTATGAGGGGTTTGACCCGAATTCGCCTGAGAGCAACATCCTCTTCGAACTGATGCAGGATAAAAATATGGAGAACAGCGTCCAACTGGCAAAGTTGATGCAGCAATATGTGTGTCAGGCTACTGGCCGTCAGGATCAGGGTGTCCATCAGGACAACCTCGCAGTGCTACGACTGACATCTATGCCTGCTTGTCTGTTGGAACTTGGTTTTATCTCCACGCCTGATGAAGAGCGTTACTTGAACTCCAATGATGCCCTCTATGCTTATGCCAGTGGCATTTATAATGCTTTCATGGCATATCGTGGTAAACTTAATAATATAATTAAGGTGCCATATAAACCGGAGACGCCAGAGGTGGAAAAAACGGAGGTGCAGCCAGAGAAGGTCGAGAAACCTGAAAAAACAGAAACGCAGGAAATTCCAGAAGGTTCGGTAAAATCTGAGAAGCAAGCAGCTCCCATTAACATTGCCCCCATTTTCAAAGTGCAGATTCTTGCCAGCGACCGTCAGCTGAAAGCCGGCGACTCTCGACTGAAGGATCGTAAAGATGCTGCCTATTATAAAGAAGGTGGCCTTTATAAGTACACCATTGGTGCCTCTGCCGATTACAGCGAGATACAGCGTCTGCGCAAGGAGTTGGTGACATTGTTTCCTGGCGCTTTTGTTGTTGCCTTTCGAGGTGATGAGAAGATGGATGTCAATGCAGCCATTGCAGAATGGCGGAAAAGAAAGTAGTTAAGTTGTTAAGAAAGAAGTCATAAGTAGTAAAAGATATGAAGTATTTTACCAAGGAAGTTCAGATTGGTTTGGTGGCCACTGTTGCCATCGTGGTGTTGTTCTTCGGTATGCAATTTCTGAAGGGGCAGACCATGTTCTCGTCCGACAACAGCTTTTACGTGCATTTTGATGATGTCAGTGGACTCTCGGCGACGAGCCCTGTTTATGCCAATGGTTACAAGATTGGTGTTGTTAAAAGAATAGACTATAACTATGCCTGCCCTGATGATATCATAGCGGAGGTGGGTATTGTTAAGGATATGCAGTTGCCGGATGGCACGACAGCCGAGATTTGTAGCGATCTTCTTGGTAACGTCAAACTTGAATTGCGACTGGGAAAGATGTCCGCTCGTCTGACTCCTGGAGATACAATCAGTGGTTCTCAGGAGAAGGGAGCCTTGGGGAAGGCTGCCGATATGATACCGCAGATAGAACGTATGTTGCCGAAGCTTGACTCTATCCTTTGTAGTGTCAATGCCCTGTTGGCCGATCCCGCTATTGCCCAGTCGGTGCATAATGTTGAACAGATTACTGCAGGACTTACCACGACAACAACTGAGTTGCATCAATTGACAGCCTCGCTGAATCGTCAGGTACCTGCCATGATGACAAAGGCCGATGGCGTATTGGCTAATAGCGAGACACTGACCAAGAACCTCAATGATCTTGACATAGCTGCCACTATGAACAGCGTCAATGCCACACTCGCCAACGTCGAGCAGATGACTGCCTCGTTGAATAGCAAGGATGGTACTTTAGGACTGCTTATGCGCGACCCGCAATTGTACCGTCATCTCTCCTCGACGATGAGTCATACTGATTCGCTGTTGATTGACTTGAAGAGTCATCCGAAGCGCTATGTTCACTTCTCGCTGTTTGGGAGAAAAGACAGGTAATTTTAATTTTGTCTAAATAGGCTTGTGCGTATTTACGGCATTATTGTTTGGCTGCTTATTTTGTAAGTTGCTGTTATACAGTTTCTTGTGGTTTTGCAAGAGGCTTTTTGAATAGGTGTTATCGTGAAACATACTAAATCCCCTAAAAATAGTGAGTTACGCGAGAAACCAATAGAGTGTACAAAAAAATAGGATTTGCAAGAATCAAAAAAAAATGCGAACTTTGCAGTCGAAAAATTAACAAGTCATAATCTTGTAACCTAAGAGATTTATTAATACATGGTAAGCAAACAACATCTGGCGCTCTGGGATTACTGCCTGCAACTCATCAAGCAAAATGTCCAGGAGCAGCAATACAAAACGTGGTTCGAGCCCATCGTCTTCGAGTCGTTCTCGGAGGCTGATGCGACCCTCCTCGTTCAGGTGCCAAGTGCTTATTTCTGTGAATATCTCGAACAACATTATGTACGCCTGATGTATTGGGCGCTCACGAAGAGCTTTAAGACCAACATCCGACTGAAGTACCGCGTTGTTACCGATAAAGAGAATGGTCTGGGACCTGATGTGGAGAGCGATGGCCCTGTCGCTATCGACACCCCACAGCCCACGAGTCGTAGTAACAAAGCACCGACAGTGCTTGATGCCGTACCCCAAAACGACCTTGATCCTCAGCTTGACGTACATAAGACGTTTAACTCGTTCATTGAGGGTGACTCCAACAAGCTGCCGCGTACCGTAGGTCTCTCCATAGCCGAGCATCCGGGCAAGTCGACCTTTAACCCCTTCTTCCTCTATGGACCGTCGGGTTGTGGTAAGACCCACCTGATTAATGCCATCGGCATGAAGTGTAAAGAAATGTACCCGCGTAAGCGTGTGCTCTATGTCAGTGCCCGTCTCTTCCAGGTACAGTATACTGATGCCGTTCGCCAGAACAAGGTTAACGACTTCATTCAGTTCTATCAGACTATCGACGTACTCATTGTTGATGATGTGCAGGAATGGATGACGGCACCTAAGACGCTTGACACTTTCTTCCATATTTTTGACCATCTGTTCCGTCTTGGCAAGCAGATTATCCTGGCCAGTGACCGTCCCCCCGTGGATCTTGACGGTGTGAAGGATCGTCTGTTGACCCGATTCTCCTGCGGACTCATTGCAGAATTGGAGCAGCCGAACACGCAGTTGTGCGTTGACATCTTGAATGCCAAGTGTCGCCGTGACGGTCTGAAGATTCCTGCCGACGTTATCCAGTTTATTGCTGAGACCGCTAATGGTAGCGTTCGCGACCTTGAAGGTGTTATCAACGGTCTGCTGGCTAACTCCATCGTCTATAACACGAACATCGACATGCGACTGGCCGAGCGTGTTATCAAGCGTGCTGTGAAGGTGGACAACAAACCGCTGACTATCGACGATATATTGGAGACCGTCTGCCGTCACTTCAACGTCAGCCAGCAGCATGTTTTCAGCAAGAGCCGTAAGCGTGACTATGTGCAGGTGCGCCAGATTTCCATGTACTTTGCACAGAAGTACACGAAGATGCCTGCTTCGCGCATCGGACAGCTCATTGGCAACCGCGATCACTCTACCGTCATTCATAGTTGTTCTATGGTTGAGCAGCACATGAAGGTGGACAAGGCTTTCTCGGCCGAGCTCGCCAGCATTGAGAATGCCTTTAAGCTGAAGAAGTAAGCATTGTGTGTTGCGATTTTGTTGCAACACCAATTAAACTTTCCCTATTGTCATTCGTCAAAACCAAAAACTAAAACAATGAATCGTGCCTTATACTCACTGATATTTCTCTTGTTATCCGTTGCCGTCAGTGCCGGCTCCCTCGACGACCTCAAAGCAGCTTTACAGCAGTCGTCAGTCACACAAGTACAGGAGAAAGTCTATGTCCATACCGATAATACCTGCTATTTCGTGGGCGATACCCTTTGGTTTAAGGCCTACGTCGTTAGAGCCGACAATCTGCATCCCACCGACATGAGTCATATCCTTTATGTGGAACTGTTGTCACCTGATGGCCTGCTCGTGGAACGCCAGAATATCATTGTGGCTCCCGAAGGCTATACCTGTGGACAGTTCGTGCTGCGCGATTCCCTTTATTCCGGATATTATGAACTGCGTGCCTATACCCGTTGGAACCTGAATTTCAACCAACGTGAGCATCGTTTTAATAAGGATGATGGTTGGGCATTCTATAATCGAAGAATGGCTGAGGAGTACTTCCGCTTGTGGGATGGACTCTACTCGCGTGTGTTACCTATATATAGTAAGCCGGAAGAGGCTGGCGATTATGACTTGCGTCGTATCTACCAGCGACCGAAGACGCGTTTGCCCCAACCTAAAAAGGATAATCTTATTGTGAATTTCTATCCTGAGGGTGGTACGCTTGTTGAGGGCTTGCCGAGTCGTGTGGCTTTCGAAGCAGTTGACCAGAATGGCCAGGTCGTTGATGTCAAGGGAACTGTATGGGCTGGCGACCGTCAGGTAGCCGACATTGCTACGGGCTATATGGGACGTGGACGGTTCACCGTTACTCCAGGCCGTCAGCAGCTGGAAGTCCGTTTCCGTTGGCATAACAAAAACTATTCATTCGACTTGCCTAAGGCTGAGAGTATCGGTGCCGTGATAACACTCGATGGTGACCGTCTCCAAATAGCATCACGCAATCTGCCGCAGGATAAGCAGTATGCGGTCTCTATTCTCTGTCGCGGCTCGCTGAAATATTTTGAGGAGGTGAATCTGTCCGGAAATTCTGGAGACTCTGGAAAGAGCGGAACGACGTTGACCCTTCCTCTTGAGAGTCTGCCTGCCGGTGTTAATGATATTACGCTTTTCGACAGCGAAGGCCAGATTCTGGCTGACCGTCTGTTCTTTGTAAGTGGAGGTAATGTTGACGACGAGCTCTGTGGACGCATTGAGCCTATTGAGAGCATTAATGCGCTCAATGCTACCACTACCTACGCTCCTTACGATTCTATCACCATCGGCCTGCAGTTGCCCACACCGGAGACCACCTTCTCGCTGTCTGTCCGTGATACCCGTACTGACGAGCCGACCTACGATGATGGTAACATTATGACATCGCTGTTGCTGAGCAGTGAGTTGCGTGGATTTATCGCACATCCTGCTTATTATTTTGAAAGCAATGACGATGAGCATCGTCAGAACCTCGACTTGTTGATGATGGTGCAGGGCTGGCGAAAGTATAAGTGGAAAGAGCTGGCCGACACCGCTTTCGTGCCTCAGTATCAGCCTGAGACGACAATGACCGTCAGCGGTGCCGTCTATAAGATGCTGAGTATAATTCCCGTTGGCGATATGCCTATTGGGGAGCCGATGGGTATTGCTGAGGTTGGAGAATGGTTCAGAGGCCGTTTCACTGGCGGCGAAGATCCGTTCAAACGGTCAGAGACAACACCCGGCGAGACGACTACGGCCAGTGAGACTGACCCCGATCCAGATGATTATGGCTCTGACAGCGGTTCTGACATGGGGACTCTTGGTGGTTACACGATATCGGATGTTGGCTCTATCTTGGGTGTCAACCACAAGGGCATGCGCCGTGAGGTGATGGTTGAGGCTGAAATCTATACGGAGAACGGTATGGTGGCAGCTGTCCAGAAGACACAGAAAGGCCGCTTCCTTTTCGAGGTTCCTCCGTTCTATGGTAATACCTATCTTAATCTCAAAGCTTATAAGGAGAAGGATACGTTGCGTAAGGCCATGACGGCGCGTGGCGATAAGGAGTATTTCCGTGAAGATGCCTTTGCCGACTATTATGTGAAGCGCGACATGCCGTACCCTGTCTTCACCGAAGACTATAGTTTCTACCAGAACCATGCTCCGGAGTGGGACCCGTCGATGGAAGAGGCTGATACCCTGTCACTACTGTCGATGGAGAACGATGTCCATCAGCTGCGCAATGTCGATGTGAAGGGCCGTCGTCGTGGCCGTCGTGCTACCGACTGGACGAAGCCTGCCTTTGTTCGCGATGCCTATGACCTATACAACGACCTGACGGACTACGGCCTGTCGTGGGGTAAGTTTGATATGCGTATGTTCCCTCAGCAGATAGGCCGTTTCCTCTATGGCAACATGGGACGTCACACGAAGTTCAATATCGATGGTCGTCTGAATGGAAAGACCTATTGGCGTAACTATAACTATCTGCTGTACGAAATGGGAGTTGACCCTGAGGAAGACAGGATGCGTTCGCCGCAGGCTCTCTATGACGACCTCTTGTTGTCGCGCCTTCAGAATGTACGAATCTACAGCGACTATGAACCGCGTAAGGAGGACTCAACGATGGTTGACAGCAGATATATTGCCGATATGACCGTCGAGATGGAGCCTATTGCCGACGATGGCAAGCAGGTGGTGTTCCGTGACCGCCATATCTATTTTCATGGTATGAACGAGCCAGCCGATTTCTATCAGCCCGACTACAGCAACCGCCCTGTTGATGAGAAGCCAGCCGACTATCGTCGTACGCTCTACTGGAACCCCAATGCCCGTGCGGATGAGAATGGCCGATTCATTGTCACCTTCTTCAACAACAGCAAGGATACGCGCATAAAAATAAGCGCCGCAGGAGTTTCCACCGACGGTCGCCTATTGTTCTCGAAATAGTTTTTAGTAGAAAACCTTCTTGGTCCTGCCGCCTTCGCGGATAATGTTGAGGCCGTGCTTCAAACCGCTGAGCTTCCGACCCTGCAGGTCGTAGATTTCACGTGTCTGTGATGACTCTGCTGCTATGGTGTGTACGTTGTTCGTCAGTTTTCCGTCGATGTAGTCAGGCAGATAGTAGCCCAGATGTGGCGGCTGGTTGTAGGCCGTATTCTGCCAGCAGATTCCCATTCGGTAGGTGTGGTCGTGCATCAGTGTCGGCACGCGATAGGTGGTCGGCGTGGTTGTGGCGTAAACCATGATCTTCGACGGTTCATTGTAGTTCCACATGATGAGCTCTTCGCGCCAATCGCCCAAGATGTCTGCCTGTAAGCAAGGTGTCGCCTTTGTCCAGTTACATGTCTGAGGATTCCCGTCAGTGCTATTGAATGCCTTGAGTATAGTAATGCTTGAGGTACTCGCTTTGGTAATTTCAGGTGAACATAATCCGTTATCTTGATTTAATTTGCCGTCAAACAATTCGTCCTGCAAATCGCCGTCCCAATAGATACGGAAATTCATGGCGGGCTTCTTGGAGCCCGAGACGGTGTTTGTAGTGGCGTTATAGGGACGGTTGTCACGTTGCTCCTTGTCGTATGCGATACCCTCGGGGCCACGTTCTGCTGACCAGAACTCATAGCCGCGGTCGGAGTCAATGATGTCTGCCGCCATTCCTCGGCCATTATCAGCTCCCTTCATGCCGCCTTTCCATATAATCTCGCCTGTGGCTGCATCGTGGATATCCCATGCGTATGTACCTTTCTCTTCGTGTACTTCGAAGAGTTCCAGTCCCTGACGGTCAGGATCCAGGTCAGCCAGGTGGATGGCGTCGCCGTGGCCGAAGCCTGTGGCATAGAGTAGTCTTCCGTCATCATCCAATGCTGCTGAGCCCCAGATGATCTCGTCTTTGCCGTCACCATCGACATCGGCGATGGAGAGGTTGTGGTTACCATTACCATACATGGTGTTGCTTCCTTGACCAGCCGTCGATTTGGGGGCCGTCACCTTT
>Ga0265299_10006851_pt1 | contig 10308 bp, 13 predicted proteins | sample AusTroGonzalo_MG_4_FD_193485 | JGI IMG/M metagenome (GOLD analysis project Ga0265299, IMG submission 193485) | Bovine rumen microbial communities from tropical cattle in Woodstock, Queensland, Australia - Gonzalo_02 | ecosystem: Host-associated > Mammals > Digestive system > Stomach > Rumen ...
GTCCTGAGGTCAATCCACTCTCCGTTGGGAAGTATCTGCAAGGGGTCCAAGCCCTCGCAGACTCTCATATATTTAATCTTCATCTTCATCTTGAATGGTTTCTTTTTCTATGTTGACTTTGATGTCCCCCCGTATCCAAACAATACTCTCCGGGTTGAATCCTTTCCTGTTAAGGAATCTGTCCGTCCCCTCATTCTTGCTGATTGGATACACGAACACCTCTCCTTTGGAGTAGTCAATTATGGCTATCTTGTGGGACTGTGACATGGCTAATTGTTTTGCAGCCAATGAACTATGTTCCTGTCATGGTCGAAGGGAATCTCCGGATTTTTGTCCAGATATTCACGGACTTCCTTGGCAATCACATACGGGTCTCTCCAGATGACCTTGTAGCCTGTGGGGGTTTCGAACTCTATCTGGCCGAGTGCCTCGGTCTGTGCGAAATCCCACACCATAGGCTTGAAGTTCTTCCGGTTGACCACAATGAACTTGAACGGAAGGAGTTTGAAATCCTTGAAATACTCGTCTTGGTCCATCGTGAGGCGGATGAGCCTCCAGTACAGTCTGGCCTGAATGTCGTATCTCCACTGCTGGAAGGCCCTCGGAAATTCCCACTCGTTGGTGGAGGAGGTCTTCAGGTCGCAGGGCTGTACGAGTTTTTTCTCGTGGTTCACGATGATGAGGTCAGCCATGCACCTGTAGTCCATGCCGTCCACAGTCTGTTTGAACTTCAACTGGTAGAACCGCTGGACATTCTGGTTGAACGGGTCATTGTCGGCGAAGTAGAAGGCTGTCCTCTCGTTGGTCTTGAGGGCCTGCACACAGAGTCTGGCATCTTGGATGTCCTCCTGCGAGACCACCTTCTTGTCCTTTGCGATACACAGGACATTGTAGTAGGTCTTGCAACTCTCCTTGATTTTCTTGACTCTGGTGGCCAGATATTTGTCATCAGCATAATACCCGCACTCCTTGCCAGTTGCGGCCAGAATGTGGTCTGGAATCTGCTCAAAGGCTGTCTTGCCTTCGTAGAGGGCATACAGACGCATCGTGATTTCCTTGAGATTGTCGGAAAGGCCGGGGTTGTCCACCACTATGAACAACTTGTCGAACTCCTCCTGTGTGCCGGTCATCAGGGTGTCCACCATACTGCCGAACACAAGGGAGGGGGTGTCAAGTTTGTCGAAGAGGGTGGGGATGGCATTGAACCGTCCTCCCTTCTCATAGTGGGAAATGTTGGAATAGGACAGGGCAGGGTCTGCCCTGTAGGTAGGCTCATCTACGGGCCACGCTATCTCTTGCAGTGATTTCATATTACTTCGTCTTCTTGGGGTATTTCTTCAAAGAAGTTATTAAAGTCTCTTTGATTCAGGACATAGAAATGGTTGTTGATTTCTACGAGGTAATCGTTAAGGTTTTCCAGTGCAAAGGAGTAGGAGTTTGCATCCCTTACTTCCGGATAGCAAGGCATTGGATGGTTATCACTGCCAATTTGCTTTGCACGGATGATGTAGGCCTCCAACAGTGCAGAATGCTCATCGGTGGAAAGACTAAGGTAGTTCTTCGCCCAGTCCCATAACTGGAAGAACTCAAGGATTTCCTCGAAATTCGTTCCATCCCATAGCAGGGCCCTACCCCTGACTTTGCTTCTAATATTCATTTTGCAGGGTTTCTATGAATTCTTTGAGTTGTCGTTTCGTGTAGATTTCAGCATAGATTACAGGATAGTCAAGGGTCTCCAGATATGCCCTGAAGAGTTTCTTTCTGATAGGAAACTGGTCGTTCTCCCTACCCTTCGCCTCAACGATTATCTTGATGTCCTTGTACATGAAAATGAAATCCGGGGTATATTTCATGTCCACGAGTTTCTTCATGTTTCTCTGGTTGTGTCTGCTCTTCGACAGGTCGAAGAATGGCACTGTAGGCCTCGGCCCTTCCCAATAGGTAAAGACTTCCGGCTCATACTTGGGCTCGAACCCAAGTTCAAACAGCCACTTGTACACACTGGTTTCCAGTTTGGAAGCCATCCAAGTTCCATCAAAGGCTTGGTAAGGGGTAGCCCCCTTGATTTTCCTGTTCTCACTCATAGAGTTTCAAGGTTACACCATAGTTGTCTTTCACATAGTCAATCATATTCCGCCAGATGGTGTTGGGCATCTGAATGCCGTTCCTTGCGTAGTAGGCAGGGTGGTATTCCAGAAACACACCCCTTTCCGGCGAGAATATGTCACCCTTGAAAGACCATGCAACCTTTCCGAGTAGAATAAAGCAGCAATTTGTCTCTGACGAGAGTCCGGTTATCACCCTGTCTACGAAGGGTTTCCAAGCCAAAGTATGGCTGCCCGGCACTCCTCTTCGTACAGTCAACGCACTGTTGAGAAGTAAAATCCCTTGTCTTCTCCAACTTTCAAGGGTTGGGTCAAAGGTACAGGATTCCGGCGAAGAATCCAAGGACAAAATGCTGTTTTTGACCACTTTCAAGGAGGGGCTCAGGTCTCTGAAACCCCTCCTTGACGGGTCATTGGCAAATGCAAGACCAGTAGCGGAGCCATCAGGGTATGGGTCTTGACCCAAGATGACGGCTTTCACATCCTGTGGCTGGATGTCGTGGAAACAATGGAACACCCTATCTGGCCGAGGCTCAATGGGTATGTCATTATTCTGTGCATCAATCAGCATCTTGCGGTACTTGAGGAGGAGAGTGTCTCCGATTAGGGGTATCCATTCTCCGAAGGTCTCATTAGTCATTGATTATCACTTCATCAAGATGTCTGAGCAACAGGCCCGATATGTTGATGTCCGGATAGAAGTTGGTATTTTGGCGAACCCAAGTGGCAGTGTTCTTCACTCTTATGTCAGCATAGAAGGTCAAGGCTGGGACAAGATGGTTGACGATATACTTCGCCACATTGTCCTTTGGCGGAAACAAATCCACACCGAGAATCACCACCATCCCAAGGCTTATTCCCCTGTCATACATCGTAGGGCTGCACCACACTGGAATCCTGTTCCTGAAGATGATGTTTCTTCCGAACAGATATTCCACAGGTTTGCTGTTCACCATCTCCACCCTCCTATACAGCATTCCGTATTTGTCCGAAGTGTCAAACTGACTGCTATACTGTCTGTTGTACAGCATGTCAAAGAGAGGGTCTGTTGAAAGGTGGGAATAGTCCACATCCTGATTGATGTAGTAATTCCGTGTTTCAATCTTCGAGTTTGCCACTGAAGAGTAGTCAATCAGACCGTTGAAACAAGGGAATTTCACCGAACACACCCTATCGCTTGACGGACAGTTGAAGAAGTCAAATGGAATGTACCTATAAGACCTGCTATCGTTATGCAGAAGGTTCTGTACGATTCTTTTATAGTAGGAAAGGGGTCTCATCAGACTTCAGTTGTAAAATACATCATATCGGACTTATAGTCAGTGAAGAAGGGGAGTTTCATGTTCCGGACAGGGTTGGCTTGGTTCGCACAGAAGTTCACCAACAGGTTTACCATGATTGAACCAATCATCTGGGCCATGTATCCTGTCTGCTTGAAGGTACACGGGGCACTTGCGGCCTGACTGTCCGGGAAGATGAATCTCCTCTCATACTGTTCCATATAGTAGGAATCCTCGCCTGTCATACAGAGTACCTGAAGTTCATCGGCGGAGAGTCTTCCGTCAATGAACAGACAGTCCTTCCTCTTCCCCTCCGGCTTGTCTCTGGTGAACCTTTTCCAAGTCAGGTAGAAATCCTTTCTGGAGGTCATTGAGTCAAAGCCACAAATCATAATCTCACCTACGATGGCTTCGGAGGGAAGATACCTTCTGTTGCAGGCATAGATGGCTGAATATCCCGTATAGCGGATGATGGTCTGGACCAGAGCATCCACCTTGGGCATTCCCACCTGTTCCTTGGAGTAGAACTGGCCCGCTATATTGTGGACCTCCACAAGGTCATCGTCAAAGATGTAGATGGCCCTCGGATTGAGTTTGGCAAGGATGACGGCCAGATTCGAGCCAATGCCTCCCACTCCTGCGAGGATGACCACCTTGTCCTGAATCTTGCTGAACCATTCCGCATCGGAGAATCTTATCACCTCTGTACGGAGTTCCCTCTGTTCTGGGATAACTATCGGCCTGTTGCTTTGCGGAACACCCGGATAGGGGTCTGGTGCTGGTTCTTCAGGGGCGAAGGGGTCTTCGTCCTGATTTGCACTTGCCACAGTACCGTTGTTCCTGAGGTTGGACATGGCGAAGGCCCGCAGTTCCACCTCTTCCTCGGCAGTAAGCCTTTCAGATTGGTCCGGCTGGGCAGCACCCGCCGCAACTTGAAAGACACTCTGGGCAATCCGTACCGTCGCACTGGAAAGCAACTGGTCGAGAGATGCTTGCAATCTTCTGTCTGTCATAGCATTCGCTTCTTGATTAGATACCTCATTCTGTCGGAATACCGAGTCTTGTAGGAATTAAGTTCCATGTAGAGTTTGATGAGGATGATGTCATCGGGGTTGGAAGTCTTTTCCACCTTAATCCAGTCCTTGTTGTAGGATTCGAGCATATAGTCCAGCCAACTCTCAAACCAGAAGTCAAACTCCTTGTAGGTCTTGAAGGCCTTCTTGTACTCGTTCTCCATCAGGTTCATGTTGACCGTAGGGGAAGTCACGAAAGGAGAGGAGGACACCAGTTGGGCAAACCAGACATTGAACTTGTGCTTGTTCCACTTCAGGGAATTGACCAGAAGGAGTTCGTCGTCACCCACATAGTCAAGGAGTTCTTCCTTCTCGAAGTCTATGGGATTCTCAGGGAACAGGGTTCCAGCCACCGCCTCCTGAACAACCACCTGAGGCTTGATTTCCTCTTCCTTTTCAGGTTCCTTCGGTTCGATGGGCCCTGACGGAGGAGTATATTGGCCGGCAGGCTTTCCGTAAGGCCACTGGAATTCCTGTCTTCCATAGCCCTGATAGCCTCCATACCCACCATATCCACCATAGGCGGGTCTTGCCTCTCTTTCTGAGAGTTCCCCGAACCTTTCGATGGCCTCAAGGTTGAAGGTGCTTACAGGCTTTTCGATGTTGAGGTTGACGAACTGAATCTGGGTTCCCTGTACGGCCCGCTGGGTGGTATGTTCGTATGGAGTTTCACGGGCTTCCCCGGTATTGAAATGTTGGTAGGAACAGATTCCTGCTACAACTGTCGTTTCGGTGGCATTGAGGACCATCTTTCTCGTGACTCTTGCGACATAAGCACCATCATTGTTGACAATAAGGGACACGAAATTGTTCATTCCGTTCCCATATTCCCCCAATGTGTCCATGTCTTCGCCACTGAAGAAGGCCTGCATCTTGTTATGAGAGTGAATCAACCCTATGCAGTGGTCAGTGAGTCCGTTGAACACCATATATCGGGTTGCATCAGGTTCGTTGAGGTCAAATTCGGTATGAGCCCCACTTCCCTGATTCATCAGGAACATGTCGTTGGCGAAGATGGTAAGACCGTCTTCGAAAGTTCCTTCGAATTTGTAGAACAGAACCCCTGACCATTCTCTGCTCTTGGAGAGGCTACAGTAGATTCTGATTTTGCTTTCCAGCAACTCTGAAAGAACAATCTTGAACTTGTCCTTCAGTTCATCGGGCAATGACAATGGTATTGCATTCGGGTGCTGGGGAGGTTTGCTCGTAGAATTCTGTGGATTCATTGTGATGCCAGTTGTTTATCGTGTTTAGTAAGGAGTTCAGGAATCCAGCACCGATGGCTGGGTGTATCACCCTTGTACGGATAGGCTCGTCCTCAGCATCTGTGAGGGCCAGATTGTAATCCTTCCCTCTGAAGGTGATGATGTGGGTTCCGACAAGGGAGGTATAATCATTGGTCGTTCTGGTTTCCTCATAGAGTTCACCGTCCTTGACAAGGAGTTCCGTACAGAGGTCATCATAGAGGTCATCCTGTCGATTGTTTACCGTTTTCCATGCAGACCAATAGGCGGAGATGTCCAGAAGCCACTCAGGGAAGGTGCATCCAAGACAATACCTTCCGTTCATAAAGCCCAGTTTAAGCCTTTTCGCACGGATGTAACTCTCTATGAACTCAGCAGGCAGTCTCTGTGCGGGGCTGCGTTGTCCAATATTTGCCTTGGTTATCTTCTTGAGTCCTCCTGCCACATTCTTGAGTTGGATATACGGACCGCCCTCAATGGATTCTATGCGGATAATCTGGTTGAGTTCCGCTATGAATCCCATCCAGTCCTCTATGGTAGGGTCTGTGAACATACGGGCGATGGTGTCATTGATTGGACCACTGCCTGTACATACATTCTGCCATGCTGCCGGTGCACTGGTATTCAGTCTCGGACAATGTGAGTGGATGTACCTCGAAGAAAGTTGTGCCTTAGTGAAGGTACTCCTCTTGTATCTGGGATGGTTTGCACCTCCGTTCCGTCTGATTGGAATCTCAATGAACAGGTCATAGATGTCTATGAATTCCTGCTTCTCGTTGTGAATCCTTACCTTGTCAACCTTGATTATGGCAAGGTGGGTGGCTACGATGTGATACGAGGAGTTGTAGGTATTCAGGTCCTCGTAACTGCCTATCTCCACTTCTGGGTTCCTTATCAGTTCCACATGGTCGGCACCAAAGGCTGATTCCAGCAGGGACACTGCTTGCAAGGTCAATGCAGAGATGCTTTTGTCCTTTTTGAAGAATCTCACAACCTCGTCATGCAGAGCATATTGGAAGTCTGTGTTCATAAGGCAAAAAATAAGGAGGGACCCCCCTTACGGAAGGCCCCTCACAGTCTGACATTCTCTGGTTTGACTATCCCTTGCGGATGAGGGAATTCATGTCGTCCTCGAAGAAGGACTTGGCCTCCTTGGGCTTCGGCGGAACGGGGTTGAGGATTTCCTGAACCTCAGGGAGAAGGTCGGCATCCTCTGCAAGGTAGAGGATTGCTTTCTCCAGACGGGTGATTTTGTCACCCTCCGGGGAATCTCCTTCCGGATTTTCCTTCTCCGCAGGAGCCTCGGCAGGCTTGGTGGCGATGGGCTGGCCGGCCTTCTTGGTCTGAAGGAAAGCCTCGATGTCGGCGGACTTGACTCTGGTGTAGTTGGCATCGAACTTCTTCTCGATTTCATCCTTGTAGGGCTTGGCGGCGGCGAGGAGTTCACTTCTGGTCATCCCACCAGACTTGATTTTGCTCTCCTTCTTCAGGATGTTGATGAAGATGTTGTCGGTGTACTTGCCCTTGAAGGGGATGTTCTCCGGCAGTCTGGAATCATCACCGAGGAGTTTGGTGTTAGTGACACCTTCGATGAAGTCCATGTCCTGATAGTTGATGCCTTTCTCGTCAAGGAGTCTCTTGACATCGCCGAGGGTGGTGACATCCACATCGTTGAGGACGGTTACTTTGCCATTCAATGCGGATTCGTAGATGGTAACTTGTCTTTTCATGTTTTTTGGTTGTTAGTGAATGAGATTTTTTATTACTGTTCTGACCGTATCCCCTCCGTACCTGTGGTATAGGTCGGAAGGGTCTTTGCACTGGTATCCGGAAGGAATCTCTATCTGCTCTATCTTGAAGGTGTCTGCAAGTCTCGTCCCGTCTATTCTACCGTAGTTTTTCTCCTTGTTGAAATCGTTGTCATAGAGGACCAGAACCCTCTTGAACCTTTCCTTCAACTCTTGCATCACCTGTGGTTTCACCCCTGCCGTCTCACTTTGCAGACTGACACTCGGTATTCCCGTCTGTGCCCAGATGCACAGGGCATCCTTCCGTGAGGAGGTTATGATTACCATATCTCCCCGTTGCGGAAGTTTTGTCCATAAATCCCAGACCGAGCCATCGTGTCCAGACCTCCACTTCATACCTTCCTTGTTGTAAGGCTGGTATATCTTCTCCGTTATCCTCCCATCTTTCCTCTCAATGAAGGTGTAGGCATATTGGTCAGCCTTTACCGTCTTTGTATAGCCGGTCTCTGACACTACGAAGATGTAGTCTATGGGATATATGTCTGCGTAGAGCAGCCAGTCCTTGGGAACCCCGTAAGATGCCCAGTATTCGAAGTCCCATTCTTCCCATTCCCTTCTCTGGGACCTTATCTGGAAGTCTGGGTTGTCGGGCTTTATGATGAGTCTTCCCTTTGAACCGGACGCAGTTATGGAGATGCCTGACCTGTATTGGGCCACATCAGCGTCAATCCTTTCGAGGGCCTCCACGAAAGTGCAGTTATACAGCCGTTGGATAAAATCAACTATGCCACCGGATTCACCAGTGGCATAGTCGTAGTACCGCACTTTGATTCCGTCAGGGGAATACACTCTGAAGGAAGGATGGACATCCTTGCGGAGAGGGGAGGAGATTACGCTGGGTATCTCCTTCAATGACGGCATATAGATTGCGGCCAGTTCTGCTTCACTCACTTTGCGGAGGACAGCCTCTTTATCTCCATTGTATATTCCCTTGCTAATCATAGGCTACATTCCGGCGAATGGGTCAGCGGTGGCATCAGAGGTTGCCACAGCCTCTTCGACAGGTGAAGGGGCTGCACCTCCCTCAGGAGCCTGATTCTGTGCGGCGAAGGGGTCCTTGGCCTCTTCAGTGGGAGTCTGCTTGGAATAGTCGGTGGCTTCCACCGTGAATTCCTCCAGAGGGACCACCTTGTACTGGGTGTTGGGGTGTCTGCCGGCCTGCTTGTCAGCGGCGAGGGCATCTTCCCAATCCTTGTAGTTGGTGACGGCCAGTTTGAGGGGCATCTGGGTGTAGACATCCTGATACTGGGCCCCGTTCTGTGCTGTGCGGACACCAAGGAGAAGTTTCACATCGTTCTTCTTCTGGAAGGCGAGGGCCTTCTTCACCTCGGAGATGTTGCCTTCGAAGTAGGCCTTGATGTTGTCAAGGCAGCACTCGCTCTGGGCAAGTTCCTTGGGGTCTGTCTTCATCACATACATCTTCTGGTCTGCATCCCAAGCATCTGGACGGGGGATGTTGATAAGGGCAATAAGGAACTTGGTGAGGTTCTCTTCACCCTGATAGGCCACACGGTACTTGTTGCAGATTCTGGTGAAGGTCTTGCCCTTGTTGGGGCCTTCCTTCTGGATGACATGCTCAGGCACGAAATGCTGGGCGGCCTGTTCCGGGGTAACCCAGTCAGTGCGGCCATAGGCATCAATGACCTGAACCTTGGTAATGCCGTCCTTGAAGGAATAGACAGCGGCCCTTGCGAGGAAGAAGTTCACGAAGAACTTGATGGAAAGGCCGTTGTTGCAGGCAATCTGGGGATTGGTTTCCATCAGCACGGAGATACGAATCTGAGGGACCTTCACATCCTGATTGTTCTTGTCCTTGACGGTGGTCTCTCCGATGTAGTTGATTTCGTCCTTGGTGAAATCCTGCTCAAGGATGGCATTCTGTTCCTCTCTGGTAGGATTGACGGCAAGGACATGGGCGGCGGCAATACCCCTCTTGAGTTTTACCTTGATTTCCTTGCTCTCCTGACCTGTGGCAACAGCCATCAGGCTGATTCCTTTCTTTTTCTTCATAAGGCGGGCGGATTAGTTGATTTCAGGTCCTTCCGGCTGGGCAACGGCGGCTTCAGCCTCAGGCTGGGGAGCATCGGCCACCTCAGGGACGGGCTCTTGGGTTTCCTCGGCAGCAGCCTCAGGAGCCTCCTTCTTGAATTCCGGATGGACCTCGCAGAACTTCTCGAAGTCGGTGTGTGCGAGAAGGATTTCCTCGGAGGAAAGTTCCACGCCGAGTTTCTCCTTGGACATCTGGAGAACCGGGCCGTCCCAAGCGTTGATTTGGGCCTTGAGAGTCTCAACATCCTTGGAGATGGCGGCGACCTTCTCGTACAGTTTGTTCAACTTCGCATAGTTCGTCTTGTTGGCCGCATAGCAGCGACGGACATTTGCAATTTCCATTCTGTCGAACCCAAGGGCATCGACTTGTTTTGTAGTAGTTGTGTTTGCCATAATGTTTTGATGGTTTAATAGTTAACTATATGCCAGTCTGTCTGGCTTCGTAAGTCTTTTTTCCTGTGGTACAGCGGTTTATCCATAGTATTCGTTCATGGCCTTGATGACAATGGCAAGGTCGTTGGGGATGAACTCGTCCTCGAACATTCCGTCCGGGGTCTTGCAGGGAAGTTCCACCCCGTTGACCTTCCTCTTCTTGGTCCAGAATCCGAACTGGGGAATTCCTTCCTCATCGAACTTGGGCTGGGCGAAGAGGGTGACAGTCACACTCTCAAGCGGATTGTACTTCTCGTCAAGGAGTTTTCCGACGGTGGCCACCTTGTATCCCACCACATCGCCACTCTCAGTGACCG
>Ga0265299_10006852_pt1 | contig 10307 bp, 6 predicted proteins | sample AusTroGonzalo_MG_4_FD_193485 | JGI IMG/M metagenome (GOLD analysis project Ga0265299, IMG submission 193485) | Bovine rumen microbial communities from tropical cattle in Woodstock, Queensland, Australia - Gonzalo_02 | ecosystem: Host-associated > Mammals > Digestive system > Stomach > Rumen ...
CGCCCCTGTAGTTCAACGGATAGAACGGAAGTTTCCTAAACTTTAGATGGCAGTTCGATTCTGCCCGGGGGTACGAAATAGCCTGGCGCTTGCCAGGCTATTTCGTTGTTACAATGCCAGCAGGATGAGGTCAATGATGGCACGGCCGCCTTCGATGAGATGGTCACTGTGTTTGTTGCGGAAATAGGTGACATTGCTGTATCCGGCGTTCCGGAGTTCTTCCCGGAGACTGTCTGTAGATGTTACTGGAACATAATGATCTTCTGCTGCGTGGCGGAGATAGATCTTCAACCCCTTTGGCAGGGAGTAACGGTCAACGGTGACTTTCTGGTTTTTGAGGCCATCCATCAGGCGAAGGATCTCTGGATTCCGCTTTGGCGTGAACCAGTCCGGATGCATGTAGATGTGCAGATCCCGCCCATATTCTTTGACCAGCTCCCGCATATCAGATTCGCAGCTGGACACGCTGTCGAAATCTTCGAGCACCTTACCTTGGAGAATCTGGCTGTAGTCCAGGTTCAACCCTTTCCATCGGTTCATGCTTCTGGCGATGGCCGGATACAGCATGTAATCGTTGACCCCGTCAACGAGGGCCGCTTCGACCGTCAAAGCAGGATCGTAAACGCCGCCACCCAGATAAAGGGTCTGGAGCTGGACCTTGATTTCGGGATGAGCATGGTAATAGCAGGCAGTGGCCAGCGCGCCGGCCGCTCCCAGCGAATAGCCATAGAAGATGGTTTTGGCCGGGAGCTTGCGCGGCTTTTTCAGTGAATCCAGGTATTCCTGTGCGGCCTGGCGGAAATGGACCGACGTCAGGGCGACGTTTTCGAACATCAGCAGGGCGACGACTTCATCCTGCGTAGCGCCGTAGCCGATGGTATCGGGCATCAGGACGGCATAGCCCCGCAGGGAGGGGAAACACTCCAGCGCCCATTTATGGACGGTGCCGGCTATGGGCTTTTCCCGGCACATGGGCGACACGTTGATGACGCCCCTGAGCCGACCTTCGGGAAGCGCCAGCAGACCGGAGGCAATCACTTCTTTTCCGTCAGGGTCTTCCGTACGGTAGTTCAGACAGACGAAATGAACATTCCGGCTCGTCTTGCCAATCAGGTTAATGAAGAAGCGGTAGTCGGCCGGATCGAGGACGCCAGGATAGGTTTCAAATGCGGTATCGAACTGTTCGAACGGCGTCATCACCCGGTCGTATGTGACGGAGACCAGACGCTGCTGGGCATGGGCCTGGAAACAAAGGCTCAGCAGGAGGACAAGCATGAACAGTCTGGATCTCATAAGAGGGGAGGAAATCAGGTACGGGCAGGATGGTATTTCAGGATGGTATCCTGCCATTTCCGGCTATCAATATGTGTGTATATTTCGGTGGTAAGGATGCTTTCGTGTCCGAGCATCTGCTGGACGACACGCAGGTCGGCGCCGTTCTCTACCAGGTGGGTGGCGAAACTGTGCCGGAAGGTGTGCGGCGAGATGGTCTTGCGGATGCCGGCGGCTGCTGCCTGTTCCTTGACGATGTTGAAGACCGTGATGCGCGAGAGCTTTCCGCCGCGCTGGTTGAGGAAGAGGATGTCTTCGGCCGCTTTCTGAACGGGGCCTGCGTCTCGGACCTGCCGATAGAGCCGGATGGCCTTGACGGCGGGCTCGCCGATGGGCACCAGGCGCTGTTTGCTGCCCTTGCCGAAGACGCGGATGAACTGCTCGTCGAGAAACAGGTCCGAAATCTTCAGCCCCACGAGCTCGCTGACACGCAGGCCGCAGGAATACAGCACTTCCAGGATGCAACGGTTGCGGTGTCCTTCGGGCTTTGACAGGTCCACGCTGTCGAGGATCGCCATGACTTCTTCGACGGAAAGGACTGTCGGCAGGTAGGGGTTGATCTTCGGGGCGGAAAGCCGGTCGCAGGGGTTTCCGTCCGGAAGCATTCCTTCTGCATCGAGGAAGCGGTACAGGGCCTTGACCGAACTGACGGCGCGGGCCTGCGAGCGCTTGGTTACGCCAGCATCGACCAGCTGTGCCAGGAAATCGCTGATGTCTTCTGTCGTTGCCCGGGACGGTTCGACGTCCCGGCTGCGAAGCAGGCTGAAATACTTCTGCACGTCAGCGCTGTAGCCGGCGATGGTATTGGCCGACAGCGAACGCTCCAGCTTCAGATAGTCGCGGAAGTCGAGGAGGGTGGTTTCGTAACTGTCAGCGTGACTGCGCATAATGTCTGCAATAGGGAGAGAGCCCGCAGGACTCGCATTTCGGGTTCCGGGCCGTGCATTCGTAACGACCGTGGAGGATGAGCCAGTGATGGGCCCGGGCGCGCAGCGGTTCGGGGATGCCGGCTTCCAGGTCGCGCTCCACGGCCAGGGGCGTCTTGCCGTCAGACAGGCCGAGGCGGTGCGACACGCGGAACACATGGGTGTCGACGGCGATAACGGGTTCGTCGTAGAGCACGGAGGTCACGACGTTGGCAGTTTTCCGTCCTACGCCCGGCAGAGTCATCAGCGCATCGATGTTGCGGGGAATCTCACCCCCGAAATCAGCCATTACTTTCTGCGCCATGGCTACCAGGTGCGCGGCCTTGCTGTTGGGGTAGGAGATCGAGCGGATCAGCGGATAGACTTCTTCCGGCGTGGCGGCGGCCAGCGACGCGACGTCGGGGTATTTTTCATAGAAGGCGGGCGTGGTCAGATTGACCCGCTTGTCGGTGCATTGGGCCGACAGGATGACGGCCACGATCAGCTGATAGGGCGAGGCGAAATGCAACTCGCTCGCTGCCAGCGGCCGGTTTTCGGCAAACCAGCTGAGGATGGGCCCGAAGGCGGGCTTATGCTTCGGCTGCGACTTCACGACAGATACCGTTTTCAAGGGAGAGGACGCGGGCGGGGAACATGCGCAGCAGCAACTGGTTGTGGGTAACCATCAGGATGGCGGTGCCGTGGCGGTTGATCTCGAAGAGCAGTTTCATGATGCCGCGGGCCGTGTCTTCGTCGAGGTTGCCGGTGGGCTCGTCGGCCAGGATGAGACTGGGCTCGTTGAGCAGGGCGCGTGCGATAGCGGCTCGTTGCTGCTCACCGCCGGAGAGCTGGTGAGGCAGTTTATAGGCTTTGTGCCGCAGGCCTACGGCGCCGAGTACGCGGTCGATGCGTTCGGCAATCTCCCCTTTGTCTTTCCAGTCCGTGGCTTCGAGGACGAAGCGCAGGTTGTCTTCGACCGTGCGGTCCATCAATAGCTGGAAATCCTGGAACACGACACCCACGCTACGGCGGAGGTATGGTATTTGCTTACGTTTGAGGTTCGTCAAGTCGAAATTTCCGACACACGCCTCACCGCTCAGGGGCGGATTCTCCCCGATGAGGGTGCGGATGATGGAAGTTTTTCCGCTGCCGACCTTTCCGGTCAGGTACACGAATTCGCCGGGATGGATGGTCAGGTCGAGATGGTCGACCACCACGACTTCTCCGTTGGAAATGTCGGCGTCGCGGAATTGGACGACGGGTGTTGCGTCAGGGTTCATAACGATGCTTTGATGTACAAATATAATTTATTTTGCGTTATTTTACGTATTTTCGCATCATAGAACGATGAAAAGCGTGAGCGTATACCTGAGAACCGGTGCAGTGGCCCTGCTACTGCTCCTGGCGGCGCTGCCTTCATGGGGCCAGGTCAAGGACCGGCAGCACTCCGACCGCCTCGAATCGGCCCGAAAACTCTATTACAGCGGATCTTACTATGCGGCGGAAAAGGCGTTCACCGAACTCGGCAAGGAGTCGTTGCGTACCCTTGACCGTTCGGAGATCGAAGCCTACAAGGTAATGTGCGCCATCGCCCTCGACAAGGTCAATGCCGAAGGGCTGGTCAACACCTTCTGCAACAAGTATCCCAACGCCCCGCAGCAGTCTATGGTCCGGGAGGCTCTGGCCTCGCGCTATTTCGATACGGGCAAATACGTGGAGGCTCTCGCCATCTACAATACCATCAACCCCAACCACCTCTACCGGAACCGCCGTACAGACTTTACGTTCAAGAAAGCGTACAGCGACATGCGTACCGGAGGGTACGAACGTGCGCTGGAAGGTTTTTCAAAGGTCCTCGAAGGCCCTTATTCCCAATATACCGTCCCCAGTACCTACTACAAAGGCTATGTCCACTACATCCTTCAGCAGTTCGACCAGGCGGTGCCGCTCTTCGAGAAGGTGGGGAAGGACAACCAGTTCTCGCTGATGGCCGATTATTTCGCAGTGGAGAGCAAGTTGATGCTCAAGGATTACGATTATGTGATCAAGCATGGCGAACCGCTTTTCAGTCAGCTCGACAAAGAGATGCAGAGTTCCCTGGCCCGCATCCTGTCCGAAGCCTGGTATGAAAAGGGAAATCAGGAGGAAGCTCGCCGCTATCTGGATATCTATACCCAGAGCGGTGCCGAGCTGAGCCGGAAAGACCATTATTTCTCGGGCATCATCTCCTACAGCCTCAAGTCCTGGCCGGCAGCCATCGAGTCGTTCTCGCACGTGCTGGGAGAAAAGGACGAACTGGGACAGAATGCCTGGTATTATACGGCCAACAGCTACCTCCAAGTCAAGAACAAGATCGCGGCGCTCGATGCTTTCAAGACAGCGGCAGAAAGCGATTTCGACAAGGTGATCCAGGAAGACGCCTTCTTCAATTTCGCGAAACTCTCATTCGACGTGAACGCCGACATTTCGCCGTTCCGCACTTATATGGAACGCTGGCCCGACAGCGGCAAGGACGACATCATCCACAACTACATGGCCACGGCCTTCCTGCTGTCGAAGGACTACCGTTCCGCCGTGGAGGCCCTCTCCGCCATCCGCGTTCATACGCCCGAGTCCTCGGCCAATCTGCAGAAAGCCGCATTTCTGCGGGCCATGCAGCTGATTGAGGGGAAGGGTTATCGGGCCGCGGAACCCCTGCTGGAGGTGGCCGCATCCGCGGGCGACAATCCCGAACTCGCCAATCTGGCCCGCTTCTGGCTGGCAGAGTGCTGTTTCCGCGATGAACGCTGGTCCGAAGCCATCGCCATCGGCAGCAGCCTGCTGGCCGACGACACTTTCCGCAGCAGTTCCGAATACCCGCAAGCCCTTTACAACCAGGCATACAGTTACCTGAAGAGTGGCAACTACGTCTATGCGGAGAACAATTTCCGCAACTTCCTCAACGTGTCGGGTGAATACCAGCAATACGAGCGTGACGCCCAGACCCGCCTCGGCGACGCCTGCTTCATGCAGGGCAAGTATGCCGATGCCGCCGAAACCTACGAGAAAGTGTACGAGGCCGATCCGGCATCCGACGATCTGTATCCCGTGCTGCAGTCTGCCATCGCCTACGGCCTGATGGGCAAGGATGCCAAGAAGATCGAACTGCTCAGGCAGGTGACGCGCCTCAACCGCACGGCGCCCCTCTATCCTCAGGCCCTCTTCGAACTGGGACGTACCTATGTCCAGACCGGCAAGAATGAGAATGCCATGGAGTGTTTCTACACCCTGCTCGGCATGAAGGGGAACGACTATTACACGAAGGCCCTCCTGGAACTGGCCCTGATCAATGCCAACAGCCGCAAATACGACAAGGCGGTCGAATACTACAAGACCGTGGTAGCGTATGCCCCCGATTCGCCGGAGGCCGAGGATGCCCTGGCCGGGCTGGAGAGTCTCTATCGGCAGCGCAACCAGCCGGAACTTTTCCTGAGTTATCTGGACGAGATCGGCCGCAGCGACATCAAGAGCGACGAAGAGAAAGAACAGATGCTCTTCCATTCAGCGGAGCAGTTGTACAATACGGGCAATTGGTCAGCCGCCATCAACCCGCTGCAGCGTTTCATCGCGCAGTATCCGGCCAGCAGCCGCACGCCGCGTGCCACGCTCTATCTGGCCGACTGCCTGCGGCAGACGGGCCGCCTCGAATCGGCCGCCGACACCTATCAGAAAGTGACGGTGATGCGCGACGCCGCCTGCCAGGAAGAAGCCCTGAAGGCGTACGCTTCCATCAACTACGACCTGCAGCATTATGAGAAATCCGAAGAGGCCTGGCGCCAGTTGATCGAGCGTACCCGCGACGCCAATGTGCGTCAGGAAGCCTGCCAGGGTCTGATGCGAGCGGCTTACGGCGCGAAAGATTATCCGGAAGTGGTCAGGTCTGCGCAGATGGTGGGAACGCGCGAAGCGCGCTTCCTGATGGCCAATGCGCTACGGAAGCAGGGCGAACGTGCTCGGGCCAGTGAGGTCTTTGAAGAGTTGGCCGCCAATCGCGATGACGCCTATGGCGCTGAGAGTGCCTACATTCTGATCCAGGATGCATTCGACCGTGGCGATTTCAACGAAGTGCAGGAGGCGGTCTATGCGTTCTCTGACTCGGGCTCCGGCCAGGTCTACTGGATGGCCCGCTGCTTCATCGTCCTGGGCGATTCTTTCGCGGCCCGTGGTGACAAGGCGCAGGCGGAAGCTACGTACAATAGCATTCTTGACGGCTACCAGCCTTATGGTGAGGGCGACGACATCCTCGACCAGGTCCGTACCCGTCTGAACCAGCTTAAAAATGTGAAGTGATGAAACGGATCCTCTCGATATTCAGCCTGTTATTCGTCCTGCTCCCGCTCCGGGCGCAGGTGGCCACTGTGGAAGTAAGCCGTCCCTACGACGTCAATCTCGACGGCATCCAGAAGCCGGCCATTCCCATTTACGTCGATGATTCGCTCCATCGTTTCGACGTCCATTTCGATTACTCGATCTTTAACCGTCCGTACAGCGACCTCTACGATTTCACGCCCTATGAAACCATCCAGCTGGCGACGGTAGGCGCCAACCGGACGCCTTTCGTGTTCGGCCGCTTCGGCGCCCAGTACGTCCCGGGTGACCGCGGAATCATGCCGGCCGGGGAACTCTACCTGCAGACCAAACCCAAGAACGGCTTATGCACGGGGTTATACGGCCGCCACAATTCTTTCTTCGGCGATCTGGGCCGTGGCTTCAATGCGGAGCCCATTCTCCAGACAGCCCGCATGCAGAATACCCTGGGCGGCGACCTGACCTATGACTGGGCGACCGGTGAACTGATGTTCGACGTCAAATACGATTTTGACCGTTATCAGTACACGTCCGAGGATCCCTGGGAACAGTCCCTGCACCGCAACAACAGCCTGACGGCAGCCGTCAATCTGAATTCAGCCCAGAAAGAGGAGAACACGATCTATTACGATGTGACCTTCTCGTACCGCAATACTTTCAAGGCCTTCACGACGGCCGACATCTACCACAGTCCCGACACAAGCCGTCTCCGCGAAGGGTTTCTGAAAGTGAACGGATACGTGGGCGCCTCGTTTGAAAAGCACCGCATCTACGTGGACATGAACATCGAGTATGCAAGTTACAGCGGCGTACACGATTTCAATATCGGCGTGGTGGAGTTCTCACCCATCTACCAGCTGAACAAGAAGCGCCTGAAGGCCAAGCTCGGCGTGAAATTCGGCAGCCGTTACGGCATTTGGGGCGAGATTGAGGAACCGGGCCTGGACCTGTCGGCGCGCAGCAACATTTTCCCCGACTTTGACATCCGCTACACGATTATTGACAAGGCCCTCTGGGCGCACGCTGTGGTGACGGGCGGCAACGACCTGAACACCTATTCCCGCATGATCGACGACTGCCCGATCGTCCTGCCGGTCTGCAGGATGGAATTCGGCTCCCGGCCGCTCGATGCTACCTTGACGCTCGAAAGCGTGATCAGCGGACGGCTGGGCATCGAGCTGGAAACCAACTACAAGATATACCGCAACAAGATGATTTTCACGCCTGTCTATTACGGTTTCAACCTCACGCAGATGGTACCGTCGTACCGCAATGTCGACCAGTTCTCCGTGCAGGGGCAGGCAATCTGGCGCTCGCAGGACCTGACTTTGGGCGGCCGCTTCCGCTATGCCAGCTACAAGGACAGCTACGAGAAGACCGTCGTGACCGAAATGCCGAAGTTCACGGGCGACGCTTTCCTTCGCTACAACTACCGCGAGCGGCTTATCGCCCAGATCGAATGTACCTGGCGCAGCGCGACGAGTGGCGATATGAACATCGCCGACGATATTGTCGACCGCTATCAGGTGCCGTCCATCCTGGATGTCGACCTGAATGTCACCTATCTGATCAATAAATACATCACCGTTTTCGGAAAGGTCGGCAACCTGCTCAATCACCGCAACCAGTACATGCCGCTCTATCTCGAACCCGGACGCAATTTCGGCGGGGGAATCTGCTTGAATTTCTAGCAGCTCCCGGCTTGAAAAAACAGCGGAAAATCTAGGATTTTCCGCTGTTTTTCGTTATCTTTGTTCGTTTATATGAAGATACTTTTTTAATGGAACAGAACGAAACCTATTCGGCCGACAGTATCCAGGTGCTGGAGGGACTCGAGGCGGTGCGCAAGCGCCCTTCGATGTATATTGGAGATATTGGTCCTCGTGGTCTGCATCATCTTGTGTATGAGGTGGTTGACAACTCAATCGACGAGGCGCTGGCCGGCTACTGCGACAATATCGTCGTAGTCATCAATCAAGACAATTCGATCACGGTATCCGATAACGGCCGCGGTATCCCGACCGGCATGCATGAGAAAGAGAAACGCAGTGCCCTCGAAGTGGTGCTGACGGTCCTGCATGCAGGCGGCAAATTCAGCAAGGACAGTTATAAAGTTTCGGGTGGTCTGCACGGCGTGGGCGTGTCCTGCGTCAATGCACTTTCGACCCATCTCAAGGCTGAGGTGCATCGCGAAGGCAAGGTCTTCGTGCAGGAATTCTCGAAAGGCAAGCCGCTCTACGACGTGAAAGTCGTTGGGGAGGCCTCTGATACGGGAACCATCATCTCGTTCAAGCCGGATCCCGAGATTTTTACCGTCACGACGGTGTATGACTATGATACCCTGGCCGGCCGCCTCCGCGAACTGGCCTTCCTCAACAAGGGCGTCCGCCTTACGCTCCGCGACATGCGTCCGCGCGAGAAAGAATACGATGAAAACGGCAACGAGATCCCGGCCCAGCCCAAGGAAGAAGTCTTCTATTCGGAGCGCGGCCTCATCGAATTCGTGCAGTATCTCGACGGCGTGCGCGTGAAGCTCACCGAGAAACCGATCTACCTGGAGACCGACAAGGTCATTCCTATCGAGATTGCGATGCAGTACAACGACGGCTTCAGCGAGAACGTCCATTCGTATGTCAACAACATCAACACCATAGAAGGCGGTACGCACCTGAGCGGTTTCCGCCGCGGCCTGACCACAACACTCAAGAGCTACGCCGACAAGAACGGCCTGCTCTCTAAGCTGAAATTCGACCTCGATCCTTCGGACTTCCGTGAAGGCCTGACCGCGGTCATTTCGGTGAAAGTTGCCGAACCGCAGTTCGAAGGACAGACCAAGACCAAGTTGGGCAACAGCGAGGTCATGGCCGCTGTTTCGCAGGCGGTAAGTGCCGCGCTCGAGCAGTACCTGGAAGAGAACCCGAAGGATGCCCGTGCCATCGTCGACAAGGTGGTGCTGGCCGCTACAGCCCGCCACGCCGCCCGCAAGGCGCGCGAACTGGTGCAGCGCAAGACCGTGATGTCGGGTGCCGGCCTGCCGGGCAAGCTGGCCGACTGCTCCGACCGTGATCCGGCCAAATGCGAGCTCTTCCTCGTGGAGGGTGACTCCGCAGGCGGAACGGCCAAGCAGGGCCGCAACCGTCAGTTCCAGGCCATCCTGCCGCTCCGCGGCAAGATTCTGAACGTGGAGAAAGCCATGGAGCACCGGGCCTTCGAAAGTGAGTCGATCCGGAATATCTACACCGCGCTGGGTGTGTCGGTCGGTACCGAAGAAGATCCCAAGGCGCTCAACATGACGAAGCTTCGCTACCACAAGGTCATCATCATGACCGATGCCGATGTGGACGGCAGTCACATCGCCACCCTGATCCTGACCTTCTTTTTCCGTTACATGCCCGACCTGATCCGCAGCGGCTACGTCTATATCGCCACGCCGCCGCTTTATCGTGTGAAGAAGGGCAACGTGGAAGAATACTGCTGGACCGACGAAGAGCGCTCCGCTGCCATCGAGCGCATCGGCAAGGGCAAGGACTCGGGCCTGCTGGTCTCGCGCTACAAAGGTCTTGGTGAAATGGATGCCGAGCAGCTCTGGGCCACGACCATGGATCCGGACAAGCGTATCCTCCGCCAGGTCCACATCGAAAACGCGGCCGAGGCCGACCGCATCTTCTCGATGCTGATGGGCGACGATGTCCCGCCGCGCCGCGAATTCATTGAGCAGAACGC
>Ga0265299_10006853_pt1 | contig 10307 bp, 9 predicted proteins | sample AusTroGonzalo_MG_4_FD_193485 | JGI IMG/M metagenome (GOLD analysis project Ga0265299, IMG submission 193485) | Bovine rumen microbial communities from tropical cattle in Woodstock, Queensland, Australia - Gonzalo_02 | ecosystem: Host-associated > Mammals > Digestive system > Stomach > Rumen ...
CCTTGCGATGGCATCGTGACTTGACGTTACAAGAGTGGTATCGACGGACATGCGAGCCGCAGCCAAAGCCGCCTCAGAGCCTGCATGTCCGCCACCAACAACGAGTATATCAGTAGAGTAAATCATGGTTATATTGCTTCATATTATATCAAAATTCTGTAGGACTGGTGGCGTCTTTAGCTACGAAGGAACAAAACATGCGATACATATTCCCTTGTGCATGCGAGCATAAGCCATAAGTAGAAGACATGGGTGCGAAGAAGATAAATACACTTTATAAACATTAGTTAAAAGAAGATTATGCGCAGAAATATTTTGCGTTATTTGCGGAAAATTTTGTAATTATTTGATTTCTAAGCCGTTTTAGATGGCTGTCAAGAGGAAAAATTCGATTTTGTGTCAACAATTATCAAATAGTTATCAACATGGATATGGATGTTGTAGACAGACTCTGCCAAAGTTTCACACTATGTGACAGTTTGACGCGCCAAAGGCGTGAATTTGGCTTGTGGCATGCTTTCTGCTAAATGTTTGCGGGGTCTGCAAGGCCCCAGAGGGAGACAACTATGAACGCAAGCTATGAACCGCCGGAAGACAACGAGAAGTGCCTCGAGAAATACGGTACTGACCTGACCGCCTTGGCCAGGGTCGGCAAGCTTGACCCTGTCATCGGCAGGGATACTGAGATTCGCGACGTCATAAGGATACTTTCGAGGAAGACGAAGAACAACCCCGTCCTCATAGGAGAGCCGGGCGTCGGCAAGACGGCCATCGTCGAGGGGCTCGCGCAGCGAATCAACCGCGGGGACGTCCCGGAGGGACTGAAGGACCGTACCGTGTTCTCGCTGGACATGACCGCCCTCATGGCAGGCGCCATGTACCGCGGCCAGTTCGAGGAAAGGCTGAAGGCGGTCCTCAAGAAGGTAAAGGAGGCGGAGGGGAAGATCATCCTCTTCATCGACGAGATACACACAATCGTGGGCGCCGGCAAGACGGAAGGCTCTTCGGACGCGGGCAACATGCTCAAGCCAATGCTCGCGCGGGGCGAGCTGCACTGCGTGGGAGCGACGACGCTGGACGAGTACCGCAAGTACATGGAGAAGGACGCGGCGCTTGAACGGCGGTTCCAGCCCGTGATGGTGAACCCGCCGTCCGAGGAGGACGCGATATCGATCATGCGCGGCATCAAGGACCGCTTCGAGAAGTACCACAACGTCCGCATCCGAGACGAGGCGCTCGTCAACGCCGTGGTGCTTTCTTCCAGGTACATCCAGGACCGCTTCCTGCCGGACAAGGCGATCGACCTCCTGGACGAGGCGTGCGCGAGGATCCGCACCGAGATGGACTCGTGTCCGCAGGAGCTGGACGAAATCTCGCGCCACGTGAGAAGGCTCGAAATCGAGGAGATCGCCCTAAAGAAGGAGCGTGACGACGCTTCGATGAAGAGGCTCGCGGAGCTGCAGACGGAACTTAAGGGCCTGAAGGCCAAGGCCGACAGGATGAACAACCAGTGGAAAAAGGAAAAAGCCGCCCTGGAGGAGGTGCGTCACGTAAGACAGGAGCTAGACGATGCAAGACACTCATTCGAAGTCGCCCTTGACCGAGGCGACAACGCCACAGCCTCGCGCTACAAGTACGGAGTCATCCCTGAGCTCGAGCGGAAGCTCAAAGCCCATGAAGACGATTCGTCTAAAGAGGGTGCCCAGGCCCTCCTCAGGGAAGAGGTGACGGCGGACGAGATCGCTGAAGTGGTCTCGCGCTGGAGCGGCATCCCCGTGACGAAGCTCGTCGAGGGCGAACGCGAGAAGCTGATGCGGCTCGGCGCGACGCTGCACGAGCGGGTCATCGGGCAGGACAAGGCGGTGGACGCCGTGTCGGACGCGGTCCTCAGGTCCCGCGCCGGCGTTAAGAGCAGGAACCGCCCCGTAGGCGCGTTCCTCTTCCTCGGTCCGACCGGAGTCGGCAAGACGGAGCTCGCGAAGGCGCTCGCCCAGGAGCTTTTCGACGACGAGAACGCGATGGTGCGTCTCGACATGTCCGAGTACATGGAGAAGTTCGCCGTCTCGCGTCTCGTCGGCGCGCCGCCCGGATACGTGGGCTTCGAGGACGGAGGCCAGCTCACGGAGGCTGTCCGCCGCAAGCAGTTCTCGGTAGTCCTCCTGGACGAGATCGAGAAGGCTCACCCGGACGTCTTCAACCTGCTTCTGCAGGTGCTGGACGACGGGCGCCTGACGGACAGCCACGGCCGCACGGTCTCCTTCAAGAACACAGTCGTCATCATGACGTCGAACGCCAAGCGGGAGGAGCTTGCGGGACTGTTCCGTCCGGAGTTCCTCAACAGGCTGGACGAGATACTCGAGTTCGACCCGCTGACGAAGGACCAGATCCGCGAAATCGTGAAGCTGCAGCTGAAGGACTTCGCGAAGCGCCTGGCGGAGCAGAGCCTCGAGATCGAGGTGGACGACGCGGCGATAGACGTGCTCGCGAAGGACGGATACGACCCGGCCTTCGGCGCGCGTCCGGTCAAGCGCGCGATACAGCGCGACCTCGAGAACCCCGTCGCGAAGGCGATCGTGTCCGGACGCTTCGGCCCGGGCTCGAAGATACCGGTGACTGCAAAGGGCGGCGAAATCGTGGTATAATGTAACCATGGAAGAGCTTGCGCAGGTAGCGGTGGTGGAAGACGACCCCACGATCAGGACCATCCTCGAGATGGCCCTCGCCGGGGCCGGCTTCCGCCACGTCCGCTCGTTCGCCCGCGGCGACGAGGGACTTTCCGGCATAAGGCGCATGCGGCCGGACATAATCCTTCTCGACGTGATGCTTCCCGGCGTGGACGGCTTCACGGTCGCGGAACGGGTCCGCGCCGACCCCTCTCTCTCCGCGACGCGGATACTCATGATCACCGCGCGCGCCGAGCCGGACGACATTGTCCGCGGACTCGACGCCGGCGCTGACGACTACGTAACGAAGCCCTTCGACAGAAAGGTGCTCCTCGCTCGGATCAGGGCGCTGCTGCGCCGCGGGTCCGCCGCGACGAAGGAGCCGTTCGACGGACTCGTCGTGGACGAGGAGGCTCACGCGGCGGTCCTCGACGGAGAGGACCTGAAGCTTGCGCCCGGCGAGTTCAAGATTCTCGCGCTCCTCGTGGAGAACAGGGGGCGGGTCCTCGCGCGGCAGAGGATACTCGACGCCGTGCTGTCGGACGACCGCGCCGTCACGGAACGGACGGTCGACGTGCAGATAGCGAACCTTCGCCGCAAGCTCGGCGACTGGTCCGGCCACATAGAGACAATCCGCGGCGTGGGATACAGGGTGAAGGGCGAAAGATGAGAGGCCTCGACTGGATAGCTCCCGCGGCGGCCGCGCTAGGGCTTGTCGCGCTTGCCGCGGCTTTCGCCGCGGAGCGGGGCGCGTTCAGGTCTGCCGTCGTTGGCTGGGCCGAGAGGGACCTGGACGTGCGCACGCAGCTCGCCGCGACCACGCTGCGCGAGCCGCTCGCGACGAGCGACTTCAGGCGCATACACGAGATAGGCGCGGAATGCGAAGCGGACGGCGTGCGACTCACCGTCTTCAGCGGAAGCGGCGGCGTGTTCTTCGACTCGCACCGCCGCGAAGAGGCAGAGCCGAAGTCCATATACGCGGCAGCCCCATGCGGAGAGTTCCGCGTCCGTCTCGGGCTCCCCGAGGCGAGGGTCCTCGCTCCGTTCAACCGCGCCGGCAAGGGATTCCTCCTCGCCGCGCTTGGCGGCGGCGCTGGAGTGCTGCTCGTCTTCTTCTTCTCGTACAGGCAGGGCGTGCGGATACGCGAGCTCGCGCGGCTCGAGAAGTTCCGGCGCGAGTTCATCGCGGACGTCTCGCACGAGATAAAGACGCCGCTGACGGGGATAATGGGCGCTGTGGACCTGCTGGAAGACTGTCCGGACGACCAGCGCGGGCGGTTGCTGGAAATGGTGAAGGGAGAGTCCGCGAGGCTCAACTCCCTCGCCCAGAGCGTACTGGACCTCGCCCGTCTCGAGCGGGCGGACCGCGCGCTCGTGCGCGCGGAGGCTGACCTCGGTGAGATTGCCCGCGAAACCGTGGAACGCCTCGCGCCGAAGGCGTCAAAGGCGGGAGTTTCGCTGCGGCTCGAATGCGACGGCGCGCACCTTGCGCACTGCGACGCAGCGCTTGTCTCTCAGGCGCTCTCGAATCTCGTCGAGAACGCGATGCGCCACTCAGGTTCGCCTGACGTCGTGGTGAAGGTCGACGGCTTGCGGCTGTCTGTCGAGGACCATGGACGCGGGATTCCGGCGGAGCACGCGAGGCGGGTCTTCGAGAGATTCCACAGGGTCGATCCCTCGCGCGCGGCGGAGACGGGCGGCGCGGGACTCGGCCTTGCGATCGTTCGGCAGATAGCGCATCTGCATGGCGGCGAAGTCACGCTCGAGGGCGTCGCGCCGCACGGTTGCAGATTCGTCCTTTCCCTTGGCTAGAAGCGGGCCCAGTCCGGCAGCGGGGTGCGAATCTCCATGTCGTCTCCGGACGCCGGGTGGGTGAATTTCGCCGCGAGCGCGTGCAGGCAGTGTCCGGTCTGGTTCTCCACGGCGAACGCGCCGTAGAGCCTGTCGTTTACGATGTGCATTCCGGCGAGCGCGAGCTGCGCTCGTATCTGGTGGGTGACGCCGGTGAAGATCGTCACCTCGAGAAGGGTCCTCTCCTCGTTTTCCTCGAAGGTCCTGCCTATGGGACGGAAGTTCGTGACGGCGTGGAGCGGCTTGAGCTTGTCCTTCTCGGGTCCGCTCAGCCTCACCTTCCTGATGTCGACCATGCGGCAGAAAGGAAGGGTTGGATCGTGGACGAGGTCGTTCTCCAGGGTTCCGCCGACTGCAACGGATCCCTCGACGAGCGCGAGGTAGGTCTTCTTGACGGTCTGGTTCGTGAACTGCGACCTGAGCGCGTCGAAGTCCGCGGCGGTGCGAGCCACGAGGACGAGTCCGGAAGTATCCGCGTCAATCCTGTGGAGCGCGCCGGCCATGAGGGGCCTGTCCCCGAGCGGGATGCACTCGGGGTAGCGGGACACGACGCCGTTCATGAGAGTGCCCGTCTCGGACCTGGCTAGCGGCTGTACGGGCATTCCCGCAGGCTTGTCGAAGGCGAGGAGGTGCGCGTCCTCGAAAATGGCGCGGACCCTGACGGATGGGTCGGGCGCGACAGTGTTGTCGCTGGCCTCTGCGAGGGAGACGACGTCGATCCTCTCTCCGCCGCGCAGCTTGAGTCCCTTCGCCGCGCGGCGTCCGTTCACCCTGACGCCGCCGGACTCGATAGCCTCGCGCACGAAGGCCCGGGTCGAGCTGGGAAAGGCCGAAAGCAAAGCGGCGTCCAGCCGGACGCCGCCCTCTTTTGCCGTTATTGACTTGCCTTCTATCATGTTTGCGAGGTGGCTAGGCGGTGTGGTGGTTCAGGATCTGCAGGGACCTCTGGGACGACTAAGACCAATGGGACGCAACCGCTTCAAAATTCGCGAACCACGAGCCTCGAACCACGAATCACACTCAGTCGTACCTATCCAGCACGGACGGGGCTATCGGGGCCAGCCCCTCCCAGGACTTGCCCGAGCTCCACGGCAGGTCAGTATCCTCCGCCGTGTCGGCTATGCAGCCGGAGAGAAGCGCGAGCGCCAGCACCGCCGCGAAACCGAAGACGAGTTTCGCTGGGGACGAAGCCGGCGCGCGACGCTGGGCGTTCATAGTCGATCGTCTCTGCCTGCTAGTCGGCGAAGATGATGTCGTTGACCTGGAGCTTGTCCTGCTCCCAGTTGGAGAGGATGTCGCAGACGATGTAGTTCTTGCCGGCGACCTCCTGCCTCAGGCGGATGCGGCCGACGAACTCGCCGGCCTCGCCCTGGTAGCCGGTGCGCTTCACGCCGAACTCCATGATGGGCATGGGCTTGGACATGTCGTCGCCCTTGAGCTGCTTCATGGCCTCGGGCGTGAACTCGACGATGGCGAACATGTTCTCGTTGTCGGCCTCGACGATCTTGCCCTTGTCGCCGGACGGGACGGTCGAGACGGCCATGCCTGCCGCGGTCGTGGTGCCGCCGCGGGTCTGGTTCAGCATTTCCTCAAGGGTCTTCTTCAAGTCGGAGATCTGCTTCTGGGCCTTCGCAAGGTCCTCCTTGGCGGCGTCGGCCTCGTCGCGCGCAGTTACGACCTCGTCCTTCAGCGAGGTGTTTTCCGCGCTGAGCTCGTCTACCTGGGCCTTGATCTTGACGATCTTGTTCTCGAGTTCGGACTTCTCGCCCTCGAGCTTGGCGATCTTCTCGTTCTTCTCGACGATGGTGACCTTGTCCTGCCGCGCTTCGGGCTTGAGCTTGTTGAGCTCCTCCACCACGTCGGCGAGCTTCCCGTGGAGGGTCTTCAGCTCGGCGCGGGTCGTGTTGAGCCTGGCCTGCTGGTCCTGGCTTCCCTTGAGGAGCTTCTCGAGGAGTTCGCGCTCGGTGCCCGGGCCGCGGTCCTTGGGACGGTCGCCGTCCATAATGGGCTTGCCCTCGGCGTCGAGCTGGTAGACCATGCGCAGCTGGTCGCGGATCTCGTCCTTCTCCCACTGGAACGTCCCGAGGTTGTCCTCCTCGAGGTAGAACTTGTAGTCTTCGAGGACGTTCTCCATCAGCGGCGAGTCCACCAGCTTCGCCTCGACGGGGGAGGAATCCTTCTCCACCTTGGCGACGGCCTCCTTGTTCGGTTCTACGTTCTCGATTGTGCCGGCGATGTTCACTATGTAGTCTTCCTGAAGCCTGTTGCGGTCGGTGAGAAGCTTGCGCTTCTCGTTGAGCTGGTATTCAAAGAAGAGCCCGACGCCTGCAAGAATCAGGAACAGGTATACAAAGAAATGCAATGCTTTGTTCATTTGAGTGCCTTCCTCTATTTTGTATGCGAAAATGATACACCATTTTCCGTCATAAGGCAACTGTTTTTTGATACAATAATCGGCGTGAGCTTCATAGTGACGAAAGAAGATGCGCGGTCCTCCGCTCGGCTCGGGCGGCTGGAAACGGCGCATGGAACCGTGGAAACCCCCGTTTTCATGGATGTTGGCACGCTTGGGACGGTCAAGGCGCTCGAGCCGCGCGACCTGGTCGAGTGCGGCGCGCAGGTGGTCCTGGGCAACACGTACCACCTCATGCTGCGCCCGGGCGCGGACGTCGTCGCGGCGGCCGGGGGGCTCCACAGCTTCATGCGCTGGGACGGTCCGATCCTCACGGATTCGGGCGGCTTCCAGGTCTTCTCGCTCGCCAAGATGCGCAAGATCACGGAGGAGGGGTGCAGGTTCAACTCGCACATAGACGGGCACGAGTTCTTCCTCGGGCCCAAGGAGTCGATGGCGATGCAGCGCGTCCTCGGGTCCGACATAGCCATGGTCTTCGACGAGTGCCTGCCGTACCCCTGCGACCGCGCGCGCGCCGAGAAGTCCGTCGAGCAGACCCTCCGCTGGGCGCAGGCGTCCAAGGACCAGCCGCACGCCGAGGGGCAGATGGTCTTCGGCATAGTGCAGGGAGGGGTCTACGACGACCTCCGGCGGCACTGCGCGGAGGAGCTCGTGAAGATCGGCTTCGACGGCTACGCGATCGGGGGCGTCTCGGTCGGCGAGCCGGAGGAGTGCATGTACCAGGCCGTGGACGCGAGCGTGCCGTACCTGCCGAAGGACCGGCCCCGCTACGTGATGGGGCTTGGCGTCATGCACCAGATGGCGGAGTGCGTCGCGCGCGGGGTGGACATGTTCGACTGCGTGATCCCGACGCGCGTCGCGCGCCACGGCACGGCGATCACGCGCCACGGCAACGTCGCCATAAAGGCGGCGAAGTGGACGTTCGACCAGAGTCCGGTCGAGGAGGGGTGCGGATGCTACTGCTGCCGCAACTTCACGCGGAGCTACGTGCGGCACCTCCTGGCGTGCAACGAGATACTCGGGCTCAGGCTCCTGACGATCCACAACGTCTGGGCCCTCAACCGCTTCATGGCCGAGATGCGCGCGGCGATCGCCGACGGCACATTCTTGGATTGGAAGGAACAAGCAAGGAAAGACACGAAAGATGAACGAGACAACTGACACAACGGTCACCGCGGCTCCCGCGGCCGCGCCTGCGGCCACGGCGACGGAGGTCCAGGGCGCCGATGGCGCGGCGCAGCTTCCGGCACAGCCGCAGCCGGGCGGATTCGGGATGCTGGTCCCGATGCTGCTCATACTGGCGATCTTCTACTTCATGATGATCCGCCCCCAGCAGCGCAAGGAGAAGGAGCGCCGCAAGATGATAGAGGAGCTGCGCGCCGGCGCGAAGGTCGTCTTCGCCGGCGGCATCGTCGGCACGATCGTCGAGGCGACGGAGAAGACCTTCAAGGTCGAGACCGCGCCCGGGACCGAGATGGAGATTCTCCGCAGCTGCGTCCAGGGAGTCGTCGGCTCCGAGGGCGAGGCAAAGTAAAGTCAGGCAGAGATGTCCCTGGCGGTCGGCCCATACGGGATCGAGTACGACCCGCGAAGCTCCGACGAGCGCTCTCCTGCGCTCGCCTGGCTGGTTTCGCTCGTCGTCGCGGTCTCGTTCGTCTCGCTCGTCGTGACGGTCGTGGGCCGCGTGCGCTCGCGCGCCGCCGAGGAGCCGCCGCCGGAGGCCCAGCCCGTCCCGGCGCAGGAGAAGCCTCCCGCCGGGGAGCCGCCCGCCCCCGAGGAGCCGCCGCCGCCGCCCATCGAGGTGCCGGCGGCGGAAAAGCGGCCCCAGAAGCTGCAGATATGCCTTCTCCGCCTCCAGGAGGCCGAGAAGAAGCACGACGTCGAGATGTCCGTCTCGACGATCGAGCAGATCCGCGCGCTTCCGGGGCAGCCGGCGGCGGACATCGACGACGAGCTCGCGCGCAGGCTGGGGGAGCTCAACGTCAAGTGGCTGTTCGAGCTCAAGAACAAGCAGTGGGTGGAGGACGTCAAGGTAAAGGCGGGCGACTCCGCCACGCGCATAGCGCGCGAGCACGCGTCCACGCTCGCGTCGTTCAGGAGGCTCAACGAGTCCGTGGACGCGGACCGCCTCAAGGCCGGCGCCACGGTCAAGGTGATGAAGCACCCGCGCTTCAACCTCGTCGTCCACAGCCGCGCGCGCATGGCGGACCTGCAGCTCAACGGGAAGTTCTTCAAGCGCTACGACCTCCGCGACGCCGTGACCGGCGCGCCGGGCGCGTACGAGTCGGAGGGGAACCTCAGGCAGCTGCTGGCCGAGAAGGGCGTCTGGTTCAACCGCGAGGACCGCACGGAGCTCGAGACGCTCCTGCCGAAGGGCGCCTCGCTCACCATTTCCGAGCTATAGCGCAATATGGTATAATCTACATCCATCCCCAAATGAAAGGAATGCAGTCGTGACACCTCAGCAAATCATGATCGCCGCCGGCGTCCTGGCGTTCGTCGTCGTCGTCGCGGTCTCCTACGTCAAGGCCCCGCCGGACATGGCGTACATCATATCGGGGCTAAAGCGCCGCACCGTCATCGGCGGGGCGAACTTCCGCATTCCGTTCCTCGAGCGCCTCGACAAGGTTACCCTCGAGCTGATACAGGTGGACGTGAAGACGTCCGAGCCCGTGCCGAACGCGGACTTCATCAACGTCAACGTCGACGCGGTGGTCAACATCAAGGTCGGGCGCGACCCGGAGAAGATCGACCTGGCCGCCATGAACTTCCTGAACGCGCAGCCGAACTACATCGCGGGCGTCGCCAAGGAGGTGCTCGAGGGCAACATGCGCGAGATCGTCGGCCAGATGCACACCAAGGAGATGGTGCTCGACCGCCAGAAGTTCGCCGACATGGTGAAGACCAACGCAGACCCGGACCTCGCGAGGATGGGCCTCGAGATCATCTCGTTCAACGTCCAGAACTTCTCCGACAACGACAAGGCCATCGAGAACCTCGGCATCGACAACATCGCGCAGATCTCGAAGGACGCCGCGATCGCCCGCGCGAACGCCGAGCGCGACGTGGCCGTGGCGCGCGCGCAGGCGGAGAAGGAGGCGAACGACGCGTCCGTCGCCGCCCAGACGGAGATCGCCAAGAAGCAGAACGAGCTCGAGATCAAGAAGGCCGAGCTCAAGAAGGACGCCGACACGCAGCTCGCCATCGCCGAGGCCGCGAAGGGCATCATGGCCGAAGAGCAGCGCAAGGTCAAGGAGCTCAAGTTCGGCGACGCGAACATCGCCCGGCAGGAGAAGGAGATCGAGCTCAAGGAGCGCGCCGTGGCCATCAAGGAGAAGGAGCTCGACGCGAACGTCCGCAAGGAGGCGGACGCGAAGAAG
>Ga0265299_10006857_pt1 | contig 10307 bp, 10 predicted proteins | sample AusTroGonzalo_MG_4_FD_193485 | JGI IMG/M metagenome (GOLD analysis project Ga0265299, IMG submission 193485) | Bovine rumen microbial communities from tropical cattle in Woodstock, Queensland, Australia - Gonzalo_02 | ecosystem: Host-associated > Mammals > Digestive system > Stomach > Rumen ...
ACCGACATCGATCCGCTGCGCTACAACCTGCTTTTCGAGCGCTTTCTGAACCCGGAGCGCGTCAGCCCGCCCGACTTCGACATCGACTTCTGCGAAAAGCGCCGCGGCGAAGTCATCGAGTACGTCCGGCAGAAGTACGGCTTCGACTCGGTGGCGCAGATCTGCACCTACGGCCAGCTCAAGGCCAAGGCGGTCGTGAAGGACGTGGCGCGGGTGCTGGGGCTCGACTTCGAGACCGGCAACAAGCTGACCAAAATGATCCCCGACGACCTCAAGATGACCATCGACAAGGCAGTCGAACAATCCCCCGACCTCAAGAACGCCATGGAGACCGATCCGCGCATCGCCGAAGTCATAAAGTTCGCGCGCCCGCTTGAGGGGCTGAACCGGCAGGCGGGCGTCCACGCGGCGGGCGTCATCATCGGCGACCAGCGGCTCGACAACCTCGTGCCGCTTTCGCGCAGCGCCACCGGCGACATGGTGGTGCAGTACACCAAGGGGCCGTGCGAAGAGCTGGGCCTGCTCAAGATGGACTTCCTCGGGCTGCGCACATTGACCATCATCCGCAACGCGCTCGACCTCATCAAGCAGCAGCACGGCGTCGACATCGATCCGGCGAAGATCCCCCTCGACGACGAGAAGACCTTCGACATGCTGCGGCGGGGCGACACGATCGCGGTGTTCCAGCTGGAATCCTCGGGAATGCAGAATTTGTGCCGCAACTTCGGCGTGGACACCGTCGAGCACATCATCGCGCTCGTCGCCTTGTACCGCCCCGGCCCGATGCAGTTCATGGAGGACTTCATCAACCGCAAGAAGGGGCGCGTCCAGATCGTCTACGACCACCCGAAAATGGAGCCGTACCTCAAGGAAACCTACGGCATCATGCTCTATCAGGAGCAGATCATGCAGGTCGTGCAGGCGCTCGCGGGGTTCAGCCTCGGCGGCGCGGACATCCTGCGCCGCGCCATCGGCAAGAAGAAGGAAGACGTGATGGCGCAGCAGAGGGAAAAGTTCATCGACGGCTGCGCCAAGGTCAACAACATCCCGCAGGCATTGGCCGAACAGATCTGGGAAAAGATCAAGATGTTCGCCGGGTACGGCTTCAACAAATCCCACTCCGCCGCCTACGGCATCGTCTCGTACCAGACGGCGTATCTCAAGGCCAACTACCCGGTCGAATTCATGGCGGCGGTGATGACGAGCGAAATCGAAAACGCCGAAAAGCTCGCGTTCCTGATCGGCGTCTGCCGCCAGATGGGGATAAAGATCCTCCCGCCGGACGTGAATTCGAGCGGCATCAGTTTTTCGGTCGACGAAGGACGCATCCGTTTCGGACTCGGTGCGATCAAGGGCGTCGGCGGCAACGCGGCGACGAAGATCATTTCGAGCCGCGAACAGGACGGCCCCTTCACCTCGTTCCTCGACTTCTGCGAGCGCTGCGGCACCGAACTCAACTCGCGGATGATCGAATTTTTGACGCGGGCGGGCGCGCTCGACGCGCTGAAACTGCGCCGCTCGCAGATCATGGCCACGGCGGAGCAGATGATGAGCTACGCCGCCGGACGCGCCCGCGACAAGGCGATTGGCCAGGGATCGCTCTTCGACCTTCTGGGCGGCGGGGACGACGACGGCGGCGCGACCGGGTGCGACGTGCCGATCCCGGACATCCCGGAATTCGAGTGGAGCGAGATCCTCAAGAGCGAAAAGGAGCTGCTGGGCTTTTACGTATCCGGCCACCCGCTCGACGCCGACGCCGACATCCTGCGCGCCTACGCGACGCCGATAAGGGAGCTCGAAGAACTCGAGGACAACACCCCCGTCCGCCTCGCCGGCATGGTCAGCACCATGGAGTACCGCTTCGGCAAGAAGAGCGGCAAGCAGTTCGGCGTGATGACCTTCGAGGATATCGACGCCAACTGCGAACTCATGCTCTACGAACGCGCGCTCGGACAGGTCGCCCGCGACGAGATACCGCTCGCCCCCGGCACGCCGCTCTGCATCGAAGCGACCGTCAGCCGCCGCGATCCCAACGAAAAACCGCGGATCATGGTCGACAAGCTCCACCGCCTCGACTACGCGCCCGAAAACTTCACCGACGAGCTCTATCTGCACATCTACGCCGACCGCCACAAGCCGGAACTCTGGGCAGAGGCCGCCAAGCTCTGCTTCGCGCATCAGGGCGACGCGAAGCTCTTCGTCTGCATGGTCGACAAAAACGACGCCGTGACCTATCTGGAATCGCACCGGAAGATCCTCGTCACGGGGGCGCTGCTCCGCAAGCTCGACGAACTTCTGGGGCGCAACTGCTACCGGGTGCGCCCGAAGGAGCTGGAAATGCGCCGCCGCTGGACGCCGCCGCAGAACGAAACGGTCGTGGTCGAAAACTGAAACCGAGAGCAAAAATGAAAAAATTCTTGTTGACCTTTCTGTTCGTCTTCGCCGCGCTCGCCGCCCCCGCCGCGGAGGACCGTTTCGACAAGGTGGTCAGGGGACTGCGGGAATATTCGGAGGCGCAGGGGTACACGCTCCGCGTCGACAAGGAAAAGCGCGCCATCTTTCTGGAGATCAGGCTGCCCTTCGACAGCGAGGGGCTCTCCCAGAACATGCTCGACGCGTTCAAGCCGCTGATGATAAAGAACTTCAAGGACAAAGCCGAAAAAGACCGCATCAATGCGCTCAAGGAGATCGACGTGACGCTGCACTACATTCTCGTCACGACCGACGGCAAGATATTCAAGATCGTCGTCACCCCCGACGATCTGTTGGAAAAAAGCGCGCCCGCGCGATAAAAAAAAGGAGATATCGAAATGAAAAAACTGTTGTTGATCGTCGCCCTGCTGTTCGTTTCCTGCGGAGTTTTCGCCGACAAGTTCGACGATCTGGTGACCGTGCTGCGCACCAACGGGAAGAAGCAGGGGTGGAACGTCCGCTCCGACAAGGCCAAACGCGTCGTCTTCATCGACGTCAAGCTGCCCAACGCGAGCGAAGGGATTACGCAGGAGCAGTTCGACGAGGTCCGTCCCGTGTTCATCGACTCCTTCAAGAAGAGCATCAAAGAGGAAAACGTCCCCGCGTTCAAGAAGTTGAACATCACCCTGCGGTTCAGTTTCACCACCACCGACGGCAAGACCTTCAAGCTGGTGATCGCGCCGTGCGATCTGTGACGCGGAGCCGAAAATGAAAAAACTGTTGCTGATCGCGGGAACGCTGCTGCTGGCGCTCGGAGCATGGGCGGAGGACAAGGCCCCCGCCGCCGACGATTCGCTCAATCTCTTCGACGAGCTCGTCGCCGGACTGAAGAAGAACACCCCGGAGGACGCCGACGTGCGCGCCGACCGGGATTACCGCTTCATCTACCTCGACCTGCAGATGCCGGTCGACTCCAAGGCGCCGTTCGACCTCGGCGAAGCGAAAAACGGGGTGCTGCTCTACCTGCGCGATTCGGCGGAGCTGTTCAAGTCGCTCAAGCTGACCGTGCTGGTCAACTTCGTCACCACCGACCGCCGCATCCGTACCGTCGTGGTCACGCCGCAGGATCTGGAAAGGGCCGCCGCCGAAGCGGCGGAGTGACGGCGCGATGCGTTTCGGGATCACGGACGGGGATAAGCGCCTTCTCGTATCCCGGATGCCGGAGTTCCGCGCCGCCGTCGAAACCATCGACCTCAAGCCGTTCGAGTACGGCGGCGATCTCTTTTACGAACTCGCGCACAGCATCGTGTCGCAGCAGCTCGCGGTGCGCGCGGCGGAGGCGGTCTTTGCGCGGGTGAAGTCCCTCCCCGGCGGCCTGACGCCGGCAAATCTGCTCGCCGCCGACACGGAGGTGCTGCGCTCCTGCGGACTTTCCGCGCGCAAGGTCGAATATCTGCGCGGCATCGCGCAGGCGGCGCTGGCGGGGGAGCTCGACGCCGCGCGCCTCTCGCAGATGCCGGACGCGGAGGTGATCGATGCGCTGGTCAAGCTCAAGGGCGTCGGCGTGTGGACGGCGGAAATGCTGCTGATCTTCTGCTTCGGGCGGCGCGACGTGCTTTCGACCGCCGACCTCGGGATCCGCCGCGGGCTGGAGATACTGCTCGACCGCTCCGGGTTCGCCCCGGAGGAGCTCGCGGAGATCCGCCGCCGCGTTTCGCCGTGCGGCACGCTCGCCTCGCTCTATTTGTGGCGCATCAAGGACCGCCGCTGACGGAGCCCGGCATTTTTGCGGAAAAAACCTTTTTACACTTGCTTTTTGCCGGGGCAAGGGATATATTTGCTTCCAGGATAACCCTCTGCTGCCGCAAGCCGTTGTGCAGCATGGGGCAAAAATGACCAACCACACAAAAAAGGATCCGAAATTATGAAGAAGGTTTTGTTGCCTGTGTTGTTCGCGTCGGCCGGCCTGATGCTGCTGACCGGGTGCAAGGACTCCCCCTCCGCCGTGACCAGAAAGTATGTGAAGGCCTGCAAGGAAAGCGATGAAGTCACCGCGAGAAAATACGTCTCCGGCAAGACCATGGAAGATGATGCCGCGCAGCAGGCGGCCGAGAACACGGGCTTCAGGAATCTCAAGAACGCGAAGTTCGGCAACGTCGTCTTCACCGACGTCGACAAGGCGACCGTGGAAATGACCTATGAAGTCACCCAGAAGGTGGAGCTCAAGAAGATCAACGGGCAGTGGAAGGTCGAGAAGGCCGCCTGGATGGACGAGGTCAAGTGACCGTCGGATCGGCAGACAGAAGTCAAACACCATTATTTGAGGATATTCGATTATGAAAAGCAGTCTCTTTTCCATGCTGTTCGTCGCGGCGCTCGCCATGCTGTTCGCCGGTTGCAGTGACACCCCGGCCGATATCGCCAGAAAGCATCACAAGGCGGTGATCAAGAAGGCCGACGCGGGCGAGGCGATCGATTACGTCGTCGAAGAACTGAAGGAGAGCACCAAGAGCACGGTCAAGAAGGTCAAGAACCGTGAAGAGACCACCTTCGGCGACGCCCGGATCGACGGCGACACCGCCAAGGTCAGAGTGATGGAGCTCAACGGCGAGACTTGGAACAAGAAGGAATACGAACTGGTGAAAACGGGCGGCAAGTGGAAGATCTCGAAGACCGGCCCCGCCAAGGACTGACCTTCTGTCGGCATACCGCATTTCGCAAAAGCGCCGGATCCGATCCGGCGCTTTTTTTTGTCTTCGCATACTTGCTTTTTCGCGGTGCGCAAGATATATTACCCCTCAAATATCTTGAAAAACTTCGTTGCATAGGAACAGGGGGATTCTCATGAAAGGGATGCGTTTTTTGTGGTCGGTCGTGCTGGGCGCGGTGTCGGCGGTGACGGCGGCGGCGGCTCCGGCGGCGGATGTGGAATACGCCCCGGCGAACACCGATCTGATCGTTCTGGTCAACGGCGAAAAACTTCTCAAGAGCAAGGAGTTCGCCTCTCTGCGCGCCACCAGCGACTTCCGCAAGGTCGAGGGCGACATGAAAAATACGCTGGCCAACTACGGCATGACCATGGACGATCTGCTGAGCACCGAACTTCTGCTTTTCATCAACACCGCCAAGCAGAGAAATCCGAACTTCACGCTGCTCGCCCGCAACCGGAACGGATTCGCCCGCAAGATGCTGGCGATGACCGACGGTCAGTTCGGCGACGAAGTCTACCGGGATCTGCTCAAAAAGGATCCCGTCGACGGCAAGGAGGCGCGGGTGATCCGGGAAGACGGGGATACGACCGCGGTCATCGCGCTGGAAGACGACCTGATCGCGCTGCTGTGGAACACGGAGCCGGTGGCGGCGCCGGTCCGGGCTCCGGGAGCGAAGGCGGCGGCGGCGCTGAACACGGATGCGATGGTGAGCATCGCCTTCGACAATCCCGACGGCATCAGCCGCGAAATGATGATGCTCCTGCCGCAGACGGTGTCCCCGTTTCTGGAAGGCGTGATCGCCGCCAAGGCGGATGCCATGGACGTCGGCGACCGGCTGGTCGTCACGGCGGAGCTGCTCTACCCCGATCAGGAAATGGCGCAGATGGCCGCCGGGCAGTTCAACGGCCTCATCATGATGGGACAGCTGGCGCTGCAGAAGCGGAATCCGGAGTGGGTGAGGATCCTGAAGCGGGCGCGGATATCCGTCGACGACCGCAAGGTCCGGCTTGTCTTCAAATGCCGCAGCGCAGAGCTGACGAAGGCGCTTCTCAAGTAACGCCGCCCGCTCCGGCGGCTTGCGCTCATTCGGTGCCGACGACCTTCCAGTTGCCGTCGATGTTTTCCAACAGGATCTTGCGGGCGTGACCGCCGCTGTAACCCAGTACCGTGGCGTGGCGCGCGGTCTCCGAGAATGTGGAGTTCCACAGTTTTTCCCGCTGCCCGCCGGAAAGTTTTTTCACCGCCCGGATGGCGTCGAGATTGTCCTTTTTCTGCTTCGAACCGTAAGACAGCGCGTTGGCGGCGTCCTGATCGCCGTCCATGATGGCGAGGTGCCATCTGCGGGCGATCTCGACGGGGGGAACGGCCCCCGGTCGAGTCCGGTCGGCGATCCGGGATATTTTCCAGCGGCCGTCGATGCTGAACAGTTCCAACGCGATCCGCCGGCCGTCGTCGGTGACGACCGTAAGACGCGACCGGCCGCCGGCGGTCTCCGCCGGGGTGAAAGCGGCGAAATCGACGTCCGTCCTCCGGTCGCCGCGGCGGTTCTCCTTCTTGAGCTCCGCCAGATCCCGCATCAAAGCGGCGCTGTCGGCTTCGGCGCCGGCGACGAACATTTCGGCGCGGCGCGCATCGCCGTCGGCGACCGCGGAGTACCATTTGCGGGCGACCTCTTCCGGCGAATGCTTCTCTTCCTCCGGGATCCGGTTCCTGGCCGCGGTTCCGGTCTTCCTGTCGGCCGCCCGCTTCGTCCCGGACGCGGCGTCGCCGCAGCCGGCGGCGAAAGTCAGCGCCGCGACTGCGAACGGCAGAAAAAAGCGGACTTTCTTCATATCCCTCCCCTTCCGGCGGCCGTCAATTGTCGATCTCGGCCGCCATGGCGTTGAGTTTGCGCATGTCCAGCTTGCCGCTGCCGAGCAGCGGCAGTTCGTCGACCTTGATGAAGTCGTCCGCCTTGGGCACCCAGAGATTCGGGAGCTGTTTCCGCAGCACCTCGATGATCTCCGCCGGATCGAGATCCTCGGACGTGTAGAATACCAGCAGTTTTTCGCCGCGGCGCGGATCGCTCTTGCCGGTGACGGCGACTTCGGTGACTTCGCTCCGGCGGTACTTGGTTATCACGTCCTCGATCGCCTCGTGCGGGACCATTTCGCCGCCGATCTTGCTGAATCGCGAAGCGCGCCCCGTGATGTAGACGTAACCGTCGCGGTCGAGCTTGGCGATGTCGCCGGTGTCGTAATAACCGTTCTGGATCACGCGGGCGGTCTGCTCGGGGGCGTTGAGATACCCCTTCATGACGATGCCGCCGCGCACCTGCATCCGACCGGGTTCGTCGGGACCGAGTTCGACGCCGGTTTCGGGATCGACGATCCGCACGTGGATGCCGGGGAGCGCGCAGCCGATGCTGCCCGGCTTGCCGGATTTCGTCCCCATCTCGTAGATGGAGTTGCTGAAGTTGACGGTGACGATCGGCGAAAGCTCGGTGCAGCCGTAGCCCTCGGTGATCTCCTTGCCGGTGGCGGCGCGGAACTTCTCGGCCAGTTCGGGACGCAGTTTTTCCGCGCCGGTGACGATCAGCCGCAGCGAGTCGAATTCGTTGCCGGTGATCTTGTGCAGATATTTCTGCAGGAAGGTCGGCGTGGCCGTGAGCAGCGTGATCTTGTAATCCTGGATCGACTTGACCAGCTCGCCCGCATTGAGCGGGTTGAGCAGATAATACACCGGCATCCCGATCTGCGCGGGCAGTCCGAAGAGCAGCGAGAAGCCGAAGGCGTGGAACAGCGGCAGATTGCCCGCGAATTTGTCGCTCGAATAGAGCGGTATCATCCGCAGGAACGCCCACAGATCGCAGTTGATGTTGCGGTGAGTCAGCATAACCGCCTTGGGGACTCCAGTGGAGCCGCTCGAAAAGAGCAGCACCGCCTGATGGTGCAGATTGTAGCAGGTCATCGGCATCAGGTTGCGCACCAGTATCCGCGACGGCACGAAGAGCGCGGAGAGGATCGCGGCGAATTTCTGCGTTTTGGTGATGATCGTGGAGACGTCCTCCAGAAAGACCATTTCCAGCGTGGGTTCCCATTTGAGCTTTTCGAGGAACTTGCGGCTGGTGAAGATCGTCTTCACCCCGGCGCGGCGGGCGGATTCCAGCGCCACCTGCGCCCCGGCGCTGTAATTTATCACCGCCGGAGTCCGGTCGGCGAAGAGCACCGCCATCAGCGTCGCCGCGGCGGCGTTGCAGTTGGGCATCAGCACGCCGACGTAGCCGTTCTCGCCGCGGTCGAGACGGAGGATCTTGCGCGACAGCAGCATCGCGCCGACCAGCAGCTTGAAGTTCGACAGCTTCGCCCCGGTGGCGGCGTCGTAGAAGCTCGAACGGAACGGGTGCCGCTTCGCGCGGATCACGAACGAGGTGTGGAACGGCAGTTCGCCGGGCTGGGGCAGTCTTTCGGTGATCGCGCCGAGTTCGGAGATCTTCTGCCGCAGCTGGAACGGCGACAGATTGGGCTCGACCGGCTCGCCGACCGTGATGCTGTAATTGACGGGCAGCTTCTTCGGCCAGTTGAAGTGCGCCTTGCCCTTTTCCACCGTGAGCAGCCGCCCGTGGAGCATGCCGATGCGCACCGGCAGGATCGTGACTTCGGTGTTTTCCGGCATCATCGGATCGACGCCGGAGCGGAAACGCATCATATTGCCGTTGCCCGAGATCTCGCCTTCGGGGAAGAGACACAGCGTTTCGCCGTGTTTGAGCCGCCGCTTGATCTTGTCGAAGAACGCCTGCATCTCCTTGGGATGCTTGGCGTTCGGCACCCGGATCACCCCGAGGTACCAGAACACGAACCGCACCGGCAGGAACTCCAGCAGGTCCGCGCGCACCATGAAGCGCACCCGGTTGTGGCAGATGCACTGCAGCATCACCATGTCGAACAGCGAGACATGGTTCGCCACCAGCAGCACCGGGCCGGAATTCGGGATGTTCTCCGCGCCGTAGATGCGCAGCCGAAGCATGGAGTGCCGCAGTATGCCGGCGATGAACTTCATCATCGCGCGCGGCGACAGCAGCAGATAGACCACGATCAGCGCGAACGCGGCGATCGCGATGTACATCAGTATTCTCTGCCAGCAGCCGACGGGGTTGGTGCCGGCGGTGCAGACGGCGGCGAAAAGGGTGACGGTGTTCACTTCAATCCATATCCTTGAGTTGTTGTTTGAATTCTTCCAAAGTCGGGCAGTTGAGGTAGGCGTTGCTGCGCTTTTCCTCCGCCAGAGTCCGGTGCGGGACGCATCCGTAGTCGTGCCCGGGGTAGACGACGGCGCTTTCCGGCAGCTTGGCGATGCGTTTGAGCGACGAATAGAGCCCCTCCGGCTTGCGGGCGAAGCCGACGCAATCCACGAAGAGCGTGTCGCCGGTGAACAGACTGGAACGATCCGCGAAGTAGCAGACCGAATCCCGCGAATGTCCCGGCGTGTAAAGCGTTTCGATCCGACCGCCGCCGAGCGCGAGCACCTCGTTGTCGGCGAGCTTGCGCCGGGCGTAGCGGTTGCCGGGGTGGCCGCAGACCTCCGCCTCCGGGTATTTGCGGCTGACTTCGTCCAGAAGTTCGACGTGGTCGCCGTGGCCGTGGGTGACGAGGATATAGCGCAGACGCGTTCCGGAAAGCTCCTTCAACGCCGTGTCGACGGTCGCCGGATCGCCGGTCGGATCGATCAGCACGGCTTCGCCGCCGTCCGCGGCCAGATAGGTGAAATTGCGGTCGAATCCGCCGACCGCCAGCTGCATAACCGTCATAAGCACCGAATGATTGCCGCGCCCCGGCTGCGCGCCGGAGTTTTCCGCCTGTCCGCGGGCGGCGATATTTTTGTCGTAAAGTTAATTTACCCCCGTTGTCCGCTTTTTGCAAATGCCGGAAGGCCGATGACGGACCGCAAGAGGCATAAACTTCCGTTTTTGAGTTTTTTTGCCGCTTCCGCGCACCAAAACAATTGAAAAATCGGGAATTTGTGGTATATTCTTCAAATGTCATTGTTATCTGGCGGCTTTCGGTACCGCCGCCGGACGGGTGCGAAACAAAAAAAATCGCGTTCATTTAACATAAGGAGATGTTAAAATGGCTGTTCCGAAACGAAAGACCTCCCGCGCGCAGCGTCGTCAGCGCAAGGCCGCCAACCGCTACGAAGGCGTCCAGG
>Ga0265299_10006858_pt1 | contig 10305 bp, 21 predicted proteins | sample AusTroGonzalo_MG_4_FD_193485 | JGI IMG/M metagenome (GOLD analysis project Ga0265299, IMG submission 193485) | Bovine rumen microbial communities from tropical cattle in Woodstock, Queensland, Australia - Gonzalo_02 | ecosystem: Host-associated > Mammals > Digestive system > Stomach > Rumen ...
AAACCTGCTCTTGGATACAAGACTAGAAAGAAAAAGAATATTTCTAATAAGTTTATTGTTAAACGTGTTAACTAGGAGGAATTATGAGTAGAAGTATTAAAAAAGGACCTTTTGTTGAAGAATCTCTCGCAAAGAAGATTGATGCATTAAATGCAAACAACGAAAAGAAAGTTGTAAAGACTTGGTCTCGTTCTTCAACTATTACACCTGATATGGTAGGCCACACGATTGGCGTACATGATGGTAGAAAGCACGTTCCTGTTTATTGTACAACTGAAATGGTTGGCTACAAACTAGGCGAATTTGCTCCAACTAGAACTTTTAAAGGTCATAAAGATAAAACTGTAAAACAAATGCCTGCAACGGCTAAGAAGGGAGGTAAATAATGGCTACTAGAACTCGTCAAAAAGCTGAAAAGATTGAACAGACTCGTGATAGACGTGCTCGCGCTGAGGCTAAGTACATTCGTATATCTCCTAGCAAAGTAAGAATAGTTCTTGATTTAATTCGTGGAAAGAACTATGTAGAGGCTGTTGCAATATTGAAGAATACCCCAAATATCGCTTGCGAATCTGTACTAAAAGTACTAGAATCTGCTGGTGCAAATGCTGAAAACAATCTTGGTCTAAATAAAAAGGACCTTGTAGTTGTGGAAACATTTGCTAATGGTGGCCCAACACTAAAGAGATTCCAACCTGTAAGCAAGGGTAGAGCTCATTCTATAAACAAAAGAACTAGTCACATCACTGTAATACTTGATGTGGCAAAGGCTTAAGGAGGATCTATGGGACAGAAAGTTAATCCTAATGGATTTAGAATCGGTGTAAACAAAGGCTGGAATAGCCAATGGTTCGCAAATAGTAAAGATTTCTCTAAGAACATTACCGAAGATAACAAAATCCGTGTATTCATTAAAGATAAGTATAAGAACTGCGCTATTTCTAAAATCGTAATTGAAAGAGCAGAGAAGAAGTTGATTGTTACACTTCACACATCAAAACCTGGTATGGTTATTGGCCAAAAAGGTGCTGGTGTCGAAGAGATGAAGAAGCAACTGATAAAACTGACAAAGAACGAAAACGTAAATATCAATGTAATTGAGGTAAAATACCCAGACTTTGATGCTCAACTAGTGGCTGAAAGCATTGCAAACAGCCTTGAGCAACGTGTTGGTTTTAGACGCGCAATGAAACAAGCCCTAAACAGATGCTTAAAGGCTGGCGTGAAGGGTATAAAGATTATGGTTGGTGGTCGTTTGGATGGTGCTGAAATTGCACGTTCTGAGCATTATCAAGAGGGAAGTTTACCACTTCAAACTATCCGTGCTAACATTGATTATGGCTTCGCTGAGGCACATATCTATGGTAAGTTGGGGGTAAAAGTTTGGATTTATAAGGGTGAAATTCTTGGTAAAACTAATTTGACCGCTAACGTTACAGGAGGCGACAAACATGGGACTAATGCCTAAGAGAGTAAAAAGAAGAAAGGTTATGCGTGGTAGAATGACTGGTAAGGCTCTACGCGGTAATCGTATCACTTATGGTGAATTTGGTATTGTGGCTGAAGAACCTTGCCAAATCACTTCAAATCAAATTGAAGCTGCTCGTGTAGCAATGACTAGATATTGCAAACGTGGTGGTCAGGTTTGGATAAAAATATTCCCTGATAAGCCAATGACAAAGAAACCAGCTGAAACTCGTATGGGTTCTGGTAAGGGTTCTCCAGAATTCTGGGTGGCTGTAGTTAAGCCAGGCAGAGTTATGTTTGAAATTGGTGGCGTAAAAGAGGAGATAATGAGAGAGGCTCTCCGTCTTGCAACATATAAATTGCCATGCAAAACTAAGATTTATAGCAAGGCTGAGTTGGACGCTAAAGTCGATGCTTTTATGGCAGGTGCTAAATCAAGTGCAGAGGAGGATAAATAACTATGAAATCACAAGAATTTAGAAATTTATCTGACAAAGAACTTCAAAATAAACTTACTAGTTTGAAACAAGAACTTTTTAATTTACGTTTTTCTCACGCAACTGGTTCATTAACAAATCCTCTTGCAATCAATACTTGCAAAAAGGATATTGCTAAAGTGAACACTATTATTCGCGAGAGAGAATTAGGGCTTTCTTTTGCACCTAAAGCAGAAGCAAAGGTTGCACCTAAAGCAGAAAAGAAAACTGCTACTACTAAAAAGAAGACGGTTAAGGAGTAATTTATGGCTGATAAAATCGTTAGAAATGATAGAAAAACTAGACAGGGTGAAGTAGTAAGTAATAAAATGGACAAGACAATCGTTGTTGCCGTTTATTCTAAGGATAAGCACCCTCTCTACAAGAAAACTATAAATCAAACAACAAAATTTAAGGCTCATGATGAGAAGAATGAATGCGATATAGGAGATATCGTCGAAATCGCAGAAACTCGTCCACTTAGCCGTGATAAAAGATGGCGTTTGGTTAGAATTATTGAGAAGGTTAAATAGTGCGAACGAAAGTTCGAACTTTTAGGAGGATTTATGATACAACCACAGACATTATTGAATGTAGCTGACAATACTGGTGCAAAACAGATCATGTGTATTCGTGTCCTTGGCGGTTCTAAGAGAAAGAGCGGTAATATTGGTGATGTAATAGTTGCTTCTGTTAAAAAGGCTCTTCCTAATGGTACATGCAAGAAGGGCGATGTCGTAATGGCAGTTATTGTTAGAAGTCATAAGGGTATTAGACGTGCAGATGGTAGTCATATCAAGTTTGATGACAACGCTGCAGTAATAATCGATAGTCAAAAACAACCTAGGGGTACTCGTATCTTTGGACCAATCGCCAGAGAATTGAGAGATAAGGATTACATGAAGATAATCTCTCTTGCTCCAGAGGTTATATAGGAGGTAGATATGGCAAATTTGAGTGTAAAAACTGGTGATACAGTCGTAGTTATCTCAGGAAAGGATGCTGGAAAGCAAGGTAAAGTCCTCGCTGCTAGTCCTGCAAAGCATAGAGTGGTCGTAGAAGGTGTGAACATTGTGTCTCATCACAAAAAGGCCAAGAGTGCACAGGATAAGGCTGGCATTGTAAAAACTGAAGCTCCTATCGATGCATCAAACGTTATGATTGTGTGCCCAAATTGTGGCAAAGCTACTCGTGTACACCACAAAGAAGTAGATGGTAAGATGGTAAGAGTCTGCAAATGTGGTGCAGTGTTAGACAAGAAATATGAAAGGACAGCTAAAAAAGCAGATAAGGCTGTGAAAAAGGCTGAGAAGACTGAAAAATCTGCAGAGAAGAAGGCAGAAAAGCCTGCAAAAACTGTTGTAAAAGCAGAAAAGAATACTAAGATAAAGGCTACTGCTGCTAAAACTAAGGCTGAGAAAGTTACATCCCGAGCAAAGAAAGGGGACGCTTAAGTCGGTTTTACAATTATTTAGGAGGAAATTAATTTAAATGGAAAAAACTAATACAGTTAACAGATTAAAAGTTAAGTATGTGAAAGAAGTTGTTCCTGCACTAAAAGAGAAGTTTGGTTATAAAAATATCAACGAAGTTCCTAAACTTGAAAAAATTGTCTTGAATATGCGTCTAGGTGATGTGAAAGACAATAGCAAGAGTTTTAACTTGGCGGTTGCAGAGTTGGGTGATATCGCTGGTCAGAAGCCAGTAATCACAAAGGCAAAAAAGTCTGTTGCGAACTTTAAACTAAGAGAAGGAATGAATATTGGTGCAAAGGTTACATTGCGTGGCGTTCGTATGTACGAATTTATGGATAGATTTATCGCTATTGCACTGCCACGTGTTCGTGACTTTAGAGGTTTAAATCCAAAGGCTTTTGATGGCAGAGGTAACTATGCTGTCGGAATTAAAGAACAACTTGTATTCCCTGAAATCGTTTACGACAAAGTCGAAAAGATTCGTGGATTCGATGTTTGCTTCATTACTACTGCAAAGACAGATGAAGAAGCAAAAGAACTTCTTACTTTGATGGGATTGCCAATCCGAGCAAAGTAAAACAACATTGGTTGAATGTTAAAAGGAGAATTTTTTAAATGGCTAAAAAAGCATTAGTTAATAAACAACAAAGAAAAGCAAAGTTTTCCACTCGCGAATACACTCGTTGTTCAATTTGTGGAAGACCTCACGCTGTGTTAAAGAAATATGGTATCTGCCGTATTTGCTTTAGAGAGCTCGCATACAAAGGCGAAATCCCAGGCGTGAAAAAATCTAGTTGGTAAGCAGGCTAAAAGGAGGAAATTTTTATGATGGTTACTGACCCAATTGCAGATATGCTAACTCGTATTCGCAACGCACAAATGACTAAAAAAGACGCTGTTAGTGTTCCTGCTAGTAAAATGAAGAAAGCAATTGCTGATATCCTTTTAGAAGAAGGATACATTTCTGGTGTTAAGCAAGAGCAAGGCGAAAAAGAGCCTGTCTTGGTTATCACTTTGAAGTACGATGAAAAAAACAACAAGATTATCTCAGGTTTAAAGAGAATCTCTAAACCTGGTCTTAGAGTATATGCTGAATGTGCAGAACTGCCAAGAGTTCTTAATGGTTTAGGTATTGCCATTGTTTCTACTAACAAAGGCATTATGACAGATAAGAAGGCTAGAGAACTCAATGTAGGTGGCGAAGTTCTCGCTTATGTTTGGTAGGGGAGGTGCGTATGTCAAGAATTGGTAGAGCTCCTATTGAGATCCCTGCAAACGTAACTGTAGATATCTCTAATGATAATGTTGTAATCGTAACTGGTCCACTTGGAACATTACGTCAAGCAGTAGACAACTGCATTACTGTAAGCAAGGCTACAGAAGATGGTAAGAATGTTTTACACTTTAATCGTTCAAGCGATGAAAAGGAAATTCGTTCTAAACATGGTCTTTACAGAGCATTGGTTAACAATATGATTCATGGCGTAACTAGTGGTTACAAGAAAGAATTGGTTGTAAATGGTGTCGGTTATAAAGTCGCTGTTCAAGGTAACAAAATTGTGATGAATATCGGTTATTCTCACCCTGTGAACTTCGATATACCACAAGGTATTAAAGCATCTTGCCCTACACCAAATAACATAATAATCGAGGGCTTTGACAAGACGCTTGTTGGACAAACTGCATCTGATATCAAGGCTGTTAAACCTGTAGAACCTTATCACAATTATGGAATTAGATACGCTGATGAGAGAGTTGTGAAGAAGGAAATAAAAAAGGCCGGCAAAAAGAAGTAAGGAGATAAAATATGATACGCAAAGAAGATAAAAACGAAGCTAGATTGTTTAAACATTCTAGAATGAGAAATTCTCTTGTTGGTACAAGCGAGAGACCAAGACTTAATGTTTATCGTTCATCAACTCACATCTATGCTCAAGTAATTGATGATTCGAAAGCAATTACTATTTGCTCTGCTTCTACAATGGATAAAAAGTTGCAAACAAGATTTAAAGGTAAAAACAAATCTGAATGTGCTTTTATCGTTGGTGAGGCTGTCGCAAAAGAGGCTTTGAAAAAGGGTGTAAAGGCTGTCGTATTTGATAGAGGCGGATACATTTACACTGGTAGAGTTCAAAAGGTTGCAGAAGGCGCTAGAAGTGCCGGCTTGCAGTTTTAGGAGGATGTATGGCAAGAAACGATAAGAACGTTAATGTTGAAAAAGTAAAAGATGAATTCGAAAAAAAGACCGTTTCAATCAATCGTGTAACTAAGGTTGTTAAAGGTGGTCGTAAAATGAAGTTCTCTGCACTGGTTGTTACTGGTGATAAGAAGGGCAGAGTCGGAATTGGCATGGCAAAGGGTGCTGAAGTTTCTATCGCTATTGATAGAGCTGGCACTGCTGCTAAACACAACCTAATCAATGTAACCCTAAGTGGTGATACTATTCCACACGAGGTAATTGGCGTGTTTGAGAAGACAAAAGTTATAATGCTTCCTGCTAAAGAAGGTACTGGTGTCATCGCTGGTGGTTCTGTTCGTGACGTTGTTGAGCTCGCAGGAATTAAGAACATAACTACAAAATTGTATGGTTCTAACAACCCTGTAAACAGTGTGAAGGCTACTATTGAGGGCTTAAAGCAACTGAGAAGTAGAGAAGAAATCGCTGCTATGCGTGGCAAAAAGCCAGAAGAGATATAGTGAGGTGAACTATGGCAGAAACAAAGAAAACTACTGCTACTAGCGCAAAGAAAACAACCGCTACTAGCGCAAAGAAAACAACTAGTGCTAGCACAAAGAAGGCTACTGCTCCAAAGGCTGAAGCCCCAAAGAAGAGTGCAACAAGCACAGCAAAAAAGACCACTGCTACAAAAGCTGTTACTAAAACGGCTGAAAAGACTGTAAAGGCAGACGCAAAACCTGCTGCATCAGCAGTAAAAGCTGCACCAGCAGTAAAGAAAGCACCTGCTAAGACTACTACAGCAAAGAAAGTGGAAGCACCTAAGACTGTAAAAGTTGAAGCAAAGAAAGAAGAAAAAGTAGCAAAGGCATATGATGGACCAATGGTAAAGGTTACTCAGGTAAAGAGTAGTTCTGGTAGATTGGAGAAACAGCAGAGAACACTTATTGCACTTGGTTTACATAAGATTGGTCAAAGCGTTGTACTGAGAGACAATGCACAAACTAGGGGAATGATCTATGTGGTTAATCACCTAGTAAAAGTTGAAAAAGTTTAATTAAAAGGAGTTTGTTATGAATATTCATGAGTTAAGTCCTGCTCCTAATTCTAGAACTTCCCAAAAGAGATTGGGTAGAGGTACAGGTTCTGGACTGGGTAAAACAAGTGGTAAAGGTCACAAGGGTCAAAACGCTCGTTCTGGCGGCGGTGTTCGTCCAGGATTCGAGGGCGGTCAAATGCCTCTAATTCGTAGACTTCCAAAACGTGGCTTCACAAACAACTGGAGAAAAGTTTATTCTACTGTAAATGTCAGTGATTTTGAACAATTCCCAGAAAATACTATTATTACTGCTGAATTCTTAAAAAGTAAAGGAGTGCTTAGCAAAGTTGAACCTTACGGCTTAAAAGTGCTTGGAAATGGTAATATTACTAAAGCCTACACTGTTAAGGCTGCTAAATTCACAGAATCAGCTGGCAAGAAGATTACTTCTGCTGGTGGAAAAATAGAGGTGATTTAATGTTCAAGACAATTGCTGAAGCGTTCAAAAACAAGCAACTTAGGAAAGGTATTATTATTACAATACTGTTGCTGTTAGTATATAGAATTGGTTGCTATCTTCCTGTACCTGGCATTGATGCTGCGGTATATAAGGATGCCATTTCTAGCGAACAAGGTGTAGGGCTATTAGGCTTGTTAAACGCCGTATCTGGTTCAGCACTGGCTAATGGTGCGTTCCTAGCCCTTGGTGTAACACCTTATATTAATGCTTCCATTATTGTTCAGCTTCTTACTGTTGCTATCCCTGCTCTTGAAAGAATGTCAAAAGAAGGGGACGATGGAAGAAAGAAAATAAACAAAATTACAAAAATCGTGGCTGTAATACTAGCAATTGCACAAGGTATTGGTATCGTATTGGGCTTTGGTAGTGACGGTATAACTAATATTTTCGGTACTGCGCCTTTGTGGATTACTTCAGTATTTATAGTTACATTGTTCGTGGCAGGTTCTTGCTTCACAATGTGGCTCGGTGACCGCATTACAGAACAAAACGTGGGTAATGGTGTTTCACTAATCATCTTTGTTGGTATCTTAGCTACAGCAGCATTATCACTCGTAAACACAATAGGTAACATCTTTAATGGTGATACCGCGGCTATTTGGGAATTGGCTGGCTTCTTGATACTTGCTATTGTTGTCTTTGCTATCATTGTATTCTTTGATCTAGCAGAGAGAAGAATACCTGTTCAATACGCAAAACAGATAAAGGGTAGAAAGATGTATGGCGGTCAAAATAGCTTTATTCCTTTGAAGGTTAATGCTTCTGGCGTTATGCCAATAATATTTGCTACTGCAATTATCACTTTCCCAAATCTAATCATGCAATTATTTGGTGTGAAATATGGTGATGGTTGGTTTGCAAATTTCTATTACAAATATCTCGGTGCCGGTGGTTGGGTGTATAGTTTATTGGTAGGCTTGTTGATATTGTTCTTTGCTTATTTCTATGCTCAAATTCAATTCAATCCGGCAGATGTTGCACAAAATATTCAACAGCATGGAGGCTTTATTCCTGGTATTCGTGCTGGTAAGCCTACTGCAGATTACTTGTCAAAAGTATCAAAGAGAATTACACTCTTTGGCGCAATATTCCTAGCGTTTATCGCTATTGTGCCTAACATAGTATTTGGGCTTGTGGCAGGTGGTTCATTACAACTATTGAACGCATTTACTGCTACGGGTATGCTGATTGTAGTTAGTGTTGCTATTGAGTTCCAAAATCAATTGGATGCACAATTACTTATGACTCGACACAAGAATATTTTGTAGGAGATTAGTATGAATATAGTATTAGTGGGGGCGCCAGGCTCTGGCAAGGGAACTTGCTCTACCGAACTAGTGAGAGATTATGGTTTCGTGCACGTTTCTACTGGGGATTTATTTAGAGCAAATATCAAAGAACAAACTAAGATTGGTAAGATTGCACAAGAGTATATTAATAAAGGTATGCTAGTACCTGATGAAATAGTTGTGGATATGCTAAAGGATAGATTATCTCAATCTGATGCACAAAACGGTGTACTGCTAGATGGTTATCCTAGAAACATAAAACAGGTAAAGGCTCTGGATGCGATTTGTAAGGTGGATTTGGTATTATATCTAAATGCTTCTATGGAGACTGTTGTGAACAGATTGTCTACACGTAGAATGTGCAAAGACTGTAAGAGCATTTGGAACACAGTGAGAGATCGCTTGACGACAAATGTGTGTCCAAGTTGCGGTGGTGAGTTATTTCAGCGTGATGATGATAAAGTGGAATCTATTAAAAAGCGTATAATGGTTTACTACGACGAGACATTGCCTATAGTTGATGAGTATAGGAAGAGAGGAGTGGTAGCGGAAATCAATGCAAATACAGACCAACATACATCTTACAAAGAAATAAGAAAGGTGATAAATGAAAAACGTAAACAATCAAGATAAACTTGAAAATATGATTGCTGGTGGCAAAATTCTAGGCGAGACATTAAAACTTGTAAAGGAGAATATCAAACCTGGAATTTCCACGGCAGAACTTGACAAAATCGCTAGAGAGTTTATAATATCTAAAGGGGCTAAACCATCATTTTTACATTACAATGGTTTTCCAGCGAGTATTTGCACATCAATTGATGATGTAATAGTGCACGGAATACCCCGAAAAGACGTCATCCTAGAAGAAGGACAAATAATCGGTATTGATGCTGGGGTATATTATAACCATTATCATACTGATGCGGCTCGAACATTTGCGGTTGGCAAAATAAGTGCGGAAAAGCAAAAGTTAATAGATGTGACAAAACAGAGTTTCTTTGATGGACTCAAAGGTATAAAGGCCGGCAGTAGGCTGGGTGACATATCTGGGCAAGTCCAGAAATCTGTCGAGAAACATGGTTTTTCGGTGGTGAGAGACCTTGTGGGACACGGCTGTGGAGCAAAGCTACATGAGTATCCAAATGTCCCAAATTATGGATATATGGGAACTGGTATAACTTTGCAAGAAAATCAAACCTTGGCCATAGAACCAATGGTGAATATGGGTACGTATAAGGTTGCTTTTCGTGGGCCTTGGGATTGCAAGACGCAAGATGGTTTGCCTTCTGCACACTATGAGAATACTGTAGTTATTAAGGCTGATGGAGTACAAATTTTGACTGATCTTGGTGGCGAAATCTAATATAGGAGAATATAAAATTGAGTAAAGATGATGTGATTGAGACTGAAGGCGTGGTTGTCGAGACTATGCCGGGGGCTACATTCAAAGTGAAAATCGCAAGTGGACACATTGTAACTGCATATCTGTCTGGAAAACTCTGGAAAAACCTTATTAGAGTTTATGAGGGGGATACTGTAAAACTCGAAATGAGTCCTTACGATTTGACTAAGGCTCGTATTGTATGGCGAAATAAGTAACTAAAAGGAGTTATATATGAAAGTTAGAGCAAGTGTTAAACCTATTTGCAATAAATGCAAAGTAATTAAGAGAGAAGGGAAGGTTCGTGTTATTTGCGAAAACCCTAAACACAAACAAGTACAAGGTTAAAAACAACTGCGGGGAAGCGGCAATTTTCCCTCGCATCTATATAAATAAAACAAATGGAGGATTATTATGGCACGTATAGCTGGCGTAGATTTACCAAATGATAAGAGGGTCGAAATCGGTCTTACTTACAT
>Ga0265299_10006859_pt1 | contig 10305 bp, 8 predicted proteins | sample AusTroGonzalo_MG_4_FD_193485 | JGI IMG/M metagenome (GOLD analysis project Ga0265299, IMG submission 193485) | Bovine rumen microbial communities from tropical cattle in Woodstock, Queensland, Australia - Gonzalo_02 | ecosystem: Host-associated > Mammals > Digestive system > Stomach > Rumen ...
AACGAACAGGCCAAGACCTTGGGAATCGGCTACGAAGACGCGGCGGGCGTGACAAACGAACTCGCGGCGATTCCAATGTATCTCTATTTCAAGACCAATTGCGTTTCCATCGCGGAAATCTCCTCCGGCTCGCCGATCATCTTCAATACCCAGGGGTCAAACACGAAACGTCGCGTCGTATTCGACTACCTCGCGTTCGTACGCGACTATGGTCCGGCGTATTCCGAGACGAACACAGTCAAGACCGTGTTCGCGTCCGGCGGAGAAAAGACCATTGCGGGCCTCGCGCCAAATTCCTCCTATGTCGTTCAGGTGTCGGCGTTCGGGGCGGAGGGGAACATGTCTCCGCCATCGCCGCCATTCGCATTCCAGACAGACAACTCGGGACTTCCCCTCGTCTTAAAGGTCAGATGATGAACCACACGCCACTGAAACACACGCCTGTCAAGTTTGCAATAGTCGGCGGAGGAGCCGCGGGGATGTTCGCCGCGGCTGTCGCCGCGGAGCGGAACATCCCCTGCCTTGTGCTCGAGCGCAAGGCGCGCCTGGGATCCAAGGTGCTCATGACGGCCAACGGACGCTGCAACTTCACGAAGGACCTCTCGGCGGACCAGTTCCTCGCGGACGTGGGGCCCGCCGCGAAGTTCGTCGCCCAGGCCGTGAGGGAATGCCCTCCGCGGAAGATCATCGCCGGGTTCAAGTCCCTCGGCGTCCCCTTGAGGCGCATGCCCGACGGACGCATCTTCCCCGCGGACGGCAAGGCCACGACCGTCGTCCACGCGTTCGGCGACCTGCTGAGGGATTCCGAGGTGCCGATCGCGACAAACTGCCCAGTGACCGGCATCCAGCCAGTGAAGAACGGATTTATCGTGGCAACGCGCAACTTCACCGTCTGGGCGGAGAACGTCCTTCTCGCGACGGGCGGTGCGAGCTACCCGAAGCTCGGCTCCGTCGGCGACGGACAGAACTTCGCGCACGCGCTAGGGCACCGCATCGTGCCGCTCCGGCCGGGGCTTATCGGACTCGAGACGTCCGACCGCCGCGTCACCGACCGGGCGGGCGCGAGGTTCGAGGACGCGAGGGCGACCGTGTTCGCGCCGGACGGGGCGACGCTCTTCGTCTACAGGGGCGAGGTGGACTGCGAATCGTTCGGACTCTCCGGTGCCGCCGTATACAACTGCCAGCGCTACATCGAGCACGCTGGGCTGCGCGAATACGAGATCGAGGTCTGGCTCGGCAAGGAGCGCCTGCGCTTCTCCAACCTCAAGCCGCGTCCTCTCAAGGAAGCCATCGTCACGATCGGGGGAGTCGCGCTGGACGAGGTGGATTCCTCCACGATGGAGTCCAGGATCGTCCCGGGACTCTACTTCGCGGGCGAGGTGCTGGACATAGACGGACCGACCGGCGGATACAACCTGACTCTCGCCTTCGCGACCGCGCGGCGCGCGGTGGAGTCCGTCGCAGCGAAGAACTGACCGTCCGCTACACGTGCACGGGCGACGAGTCGCGGTTGTGCACCTGGCTGCGGTAGAGCGTCCATCCGTTGTTCAGCCAGAAGCTGATGCAGCAGACCCACATCGTCGGAAGGAGCAGTTGGTGGTTGCCCGTCGTCTCCGCGACCATCACGATTGCCGCGATCGGGATGCGGTTGCAGCTCGCGAGGAACCCCGCCATGCCGACGAGGGCGAATGCCGCCGGATGGATTCCCATTCCCGGCCAGAGCATCCGGAGCAGCATGCCGACGGCGCAGCCCAGCGTGCCGCCGCATGCGATCGCCGGCGCGAAGACGCCGCCCGACCCGCCTGAGCCTACGGTGAACGAAGTCGCCACGACCTTCACCAGGAAAAAGACGAGAAGCCACGCGATCGTCGTGTCCTGCGGATCGAGGCTGCGCTCGATCACCGAATAGCCGGTGCCCATGACCTCCGGCAGGAACACGCCGGCGACGCCGGCGACGAGTCCGCCGAACACGACCTTCAGCGCGCCCGGACAGCGGACCGCGGCGAACCTGCGCTCCGCGCCGCGGAAGAAGCTGATGTAGAACCGCGCGCCGAACGTTATCACCACGGCGAGGACGAAATACGGAAGAAGCCTCACGGCGTTGTCGTAGCGGAAGCCGGCTGGCATGACGAATAGAGGCTCCCATCCGAAGAAGCACGCGTATATCGTGTAGCTGACGGTCGCGGCGATGAAGCACGGCAGGATCGGCTCGTACTCGACGTCGCTGGACGAGTAGAGTATCTCGAATCCGAATATCGCGCCTGCGAGCGGAGCCTGGAAGAGCGCCGCGATGCCCGCGGAAACTCCGGCGGTCATCAGGATGCGGCGGGCGCGGCGGCTGAGCGAGAACCAGGACGCGACAAGGCTGCCGCAGGACGCGCCCAGCAGAGTGACCGGGCCCTCGTATCCAGCGGACCCGCCTGTTGCAACCGTGAGGACGGAAGCTGTGGACTTCACAGGAATCACGGCGGGCGGAACGTAGCCGTGCCGCCTGTGGTACGCGAGGATGGCGCTGTCCGTTCCGCGGGCGTGCTCAAGCGAGTCAAAGCGCTTGATGAGGATATAGCCCGCCAGCGCGCCAAGAGGAGGGAGAAGCAAACGGGCCCACCAGCCGAGTCCGAGTCCGCGCACGAAGAGATACTCGTGCCCGAACTGGATCATGCAGCGGAACCCAACGACGACGAACCCTGAAAGAATCCCCACCAGCGCCGCCTCGCCGAAAAACCTGCCTGTGCGGAAGGACATGCCCTGACCGGCGAGGAAGAACTTCCAGCTGGACCTGGTAAAACGCCTCCAGGTCCGCTTGGCTCCCCGTACGATCTTCTCCCCCAGGCTGTGCAAGGCACACCCCCAGCATGCTTCGGCACTCATGGGGATGATTATACCATATATCCCCGTGGAGTGTAAGGTTACTTGCGCGATTTTGAGAATTCGCAACCGCAGTAGGACTGGCGATAGAGGCCTAGTTCCTTCGCACGCGCGACGGACAGCTTGAATCCCTCGCGCTTCTTGAAGTCCTCTTGAAGAAATACCGGTCCTCCGTCATGCGCGACCTCCTGCCCCGCGGCAAATACCTGCGCGCTCGGCTTGTGGGGCGAGACTGTCAGCGAAGTCGTGAACGATTCAAGTCCATGCGCGCGTGCCCATTCCTCCGCCTTGCCCAGGTTATAGCGGAAGCAGCGAAGACAGCGAACGCCCTTCTCCGGCTCACCCTCGTATCCGTTCGCAACCTTCTCCAGCCAGTCCGCGTGGTCGTATGGAATCGACTCGAAATTAGCCCCGTCGTGCGCGGCAAGCCTCTCGGCCTCCTTGCGCCGGCGTTCGAACTCCTCGGCCGTGTCGATGTTGGAGTTCGCGAAGAGCATCGTCACCTCGTGTCCCTTTTCCCTTAGGCGCGGCACGCAGGCGCTTGCGCACGGTCCGCAGCAGACATGGAGGGCAACAGTCATTTCCTCTAGCCGGCAATGCTGACGTATGGCTCGCCGCAAATGGAGCAGATAGCCCCGTCGTGCACGGGCGCTCCGCAGCTGGGGCACCGCCTCTCAAGAACCTCTCCGCATACGGCGCAATACTTGCCGGCCACCGGATCCTGCTGAACCCGGTCGGGCTTGAGCAACCTTCGCCCGTCGACAACGTAGGCTGTATGGGACGGACAGTGCGGGTTGGGGCAGAAACCGGCGTGTGGAACGGGAACAACCACCTCGGCTGCAAAACTCTCTGCCTTGGCCTCCGGCTCTTCTATCCTTATGCCGAATTTCTTCAGAAGCTTTCCTATGACGTCGTCGTTGAGCTTTGTCCCGTCTCCCTGCTCGAACATCGAAAGAGCAGACTGCTTGCAGCCGACCTCCGCGGCTACAACGCTCTGCGAAAGCCCCGCCTTTCGGCGGGACTCCTTCACCTTTCGGCATATCTCTGGACTCAGATTCGTCACGGCTTAAATTATGGACTTTATTTCCCCTGTTCGCAAGGGGGGTGTTATCAACACTTATCAACTGATTTATAAACTTGTCTACCTGTTGTTGATATTTTTGTTTATAAGTTTACTACTTTGGCGTCAATGTTGTTAATAAGTTGATAAACAAGTTGATAAATTATCCGCCGTCAGAAGTTGCGGTTGATAATTTCGGACGGCATGAGGTATTCTTCGCCGTTCTTGTGCGAAATTCCGCGCTTTGAAAGCTCTTCTATGACCGGACCCGAGACTATGTTGCCATTTTCGGCGAACAGCTTCTCTATTTCCGCTCGACGTTGTGCTAGAGTGCCGTTGGGCTCGTTCTCCACCAGCACGCTTTCCAGAAGCTGTGCGCGGCGGTTGCGTCCCTCGGCCTCGGCCTTGTCGCGAGCCTCGCGTATGACTTCTATGACGTGGTCGCGAGTCTCGCCGGGAAAGCGGTCCGGAATCTCGACGTCGCGATCAAGGAGGGCTATGGCGTTTGGATTTCTCACCTGGAGATCTTCTTCCTTCAGTGCAATCTTCGCCAACTGGTCGGCAAGCGATTTGTTCTTTTCTTCCGCTTCCGCGAGCCTGGCCCTGAGGGCATCCACTTCCGCCGCCTTTTCGGCTGCCTCCTTGGAAGCCTTTTCGCATTTCTCCTTCAGCTGGACGATCTCGGCCCCCTGCGAGGATAGTTTCTCGGTCATCTCGGCCTTCTCGGCTGCGAGCTCCTCCACAACCGCCCTCTGCACGTCAAGTTCCGGCGCGGTTTCTTCAGCAACAATTTCCGCTTCTTCCTCTACAGCCTGCTTGGGTTTCTCTTCCTGACTTCCCTTGTCCATGAATTCGTTGAAATTGAACTGGCTCATTTTTCGTTTTGTCCTTTCAGCTCGCAGCCGGGGTACACGAACAGCCGGCAGTCGATTGGTCCGTTGAAGAACGGCACCCTGGTTTTGTAGTAGAGGTCCACGCAGCGCGCGAGGTCGGGATTGCCGGTTATCACGCCGCCAGTCCATCCGCCGCATTTCTCGTGCATAAAGGTTCCGATTCTCTGGTACACGGGAGCGAGCTCCTCTGTCGTACCGAGGCGTATGCCGTACTCGGGATTGAAGAATACGCACCCCTTTTCTTCCGGTACCGGACTTTCTCCGAAGTCGCATGCCTTGAATTCGATGTACGGGGCGACTCCCGCCGCTATCGCGTTGGAGTGGGCGTTTTCCACGGCTTCCGGCGAAATGTCAGTGGCTATTATCCTGGGAAGGTTTTCAGTGCGCTCTTCGTTCTTCGCAGCAATCACTATTTCCTTCCATATCTGCTCCGGCGACGCGCCTGCCGTCTGGCGCGGAGCGACCGTGGGAGCTGACTCACCGGGTATGATGCGGTTGTATCCCTTTATGGACTGGAAGGCGAAGTGCCCCTTCAACGATCCCGGAGCCTTGTTCATGGCAATCATGGCCGCTTCGATCGCTGGCGTTCCGCTGCCGCACATGGGAGAGAGAAACGGACTTCTGGCGTCCCATCTCATTGCCATGATGCATGCCGCTGCCAGAGTCTCCTGCATAGGAGCCGATCCGGGGATCTTGCGGTATCCGCGCTTGGACAGGGGCTCTCCGGACGTATCGAGGTATATGATGACCTCGTTGCGCTCCCAGTATACGAACACAGCCGCTCCTATGTTCTCACCTCCGGAATCGGGACGACGCTGGCACATCTCCCTCATTCTGTCCGCTATTGCGTCCTTCGTGTAGAGCGACGGCAGCCGCGTATCCCTGATCGTGTAGTTGTGCACGATGGAGGACACCGAAAAATATCCGTCTGCCTCGAGCAGGTTCTCCCAGTCTATCGAGCGTGCCAGTTCATAGAGGTCGCGGATGTTTCTGCACTCCGCCCTCAAGAGAGGCACAAGGACGCGATGGGCTGTGCGCAACTTGAGGTTGAGCTTCATCACGTCCCTCTTGTCGCCCCTTACCACGACAGTGTTCTCGGTGACCTCTATCGGGCTGTATCCAAGGTCCCTTACCTCAACGTCCGTCCAGCGAGACAGCTCCTTTGCGCATGATATTATTATAGGAAAGTTCTTGTCTGTCCAAAGCTTCATTTTATTCCTCCATCTTCCCGCTCCTTTTGGCGGTACTCGTTCCGACGCGTCAGTTTATCCTGAGTGGCATCAGCACATAGAGGAATGGAATGGAGCACTTGATGACGGCGGGGGAATGTCCGTTGTTGAGATTTATAGTCACTTCGTCGTCGTCTATTGCCTTGAGAGGGTCCATCACGTAGTTCGGGTTGAACATTATCTCTATCTTCTCTCCGGCGTACTTGATCGGCACTTCGTCCTTCGCCTCGCCTATCTCGCTTGCCGCAGATGCAACAGTCAGCCTTCCGCTGTCGAACACAAGCTTGGTGGAATGGGCTTCGTCCATTGTCATCACGCTGGCTCTCTCAAGGGCGTCGAGAAGAAGCTGCCTGTCCACCGATATCTGTTCGGCGCACTCCTTCGGTATTACCTGGGTGTAGTTCGGATATGCGTCGTCCATCAGCTTGGAGTATACCATTATGCTGCCAAGCTTGAAGCATACCTGCGACTTCTGCACCGTGATCAACACCTCTCCCTCTCCTCCAAGGGAGCGCTGAAGCTCCTGCACGGCCTTGAACGGAAGCACTATGTCCTTCTCCGAACTTTTCGGAAACTCCATTTCGTTCTCCACCAGGGCAAGTCGCCTTCCGTCGGTCGCTACCATGGTGAGCTTTCCGTCCTTGAAGCTCATCAGCACTCCCTTGAGCGTGCGGCGGGTGTCGTCCTGCGAAGCCGCGTAGGAAGTCTTGCGGAACATCTCGCGGAGCACCTGCTGCTGGATGGTGTACTGAAGCTGTTCGTCGCCGGAAGGAAGGCGGGGAAAATCGGACTCGGGCATCCCGACCATCTTGAACTTTGCCGAACCGGCAGTGATTGAAGCCCTTTCCTTGGCATCGACTTCCACTTCAATGACGCCCTCGGCTGCCTTGAGCATCGCCGTGGAAAGAAGCTTCACGGGCAACGTCGTTACTCCAAGCTCCGTCACTTCGCACTCGACGGTGTTCTTGATCGAAATGTCCAGGTCGGTCGTAGTGAGCGTCAGCTCCTTCCCTCTTGCCTCAATAAGGACGTTCTGCAAAACAGGCAGCGAACCCTTTCCTGCAACCACGTTCTGGACTGCCTTGAGTCCTTCAAGAAACTTCGAGCGTACTATCTTGAACTTCATGTTTACCTCCGTTGTGTCCTTCTCCAGGGCGTTCCTTTATTTTACCAAATACTTGTTATTAGTTAAAGGGTATATATATTACACCAGTAGGTTTGTCGATAATGTTAACAAGTGTGTTCCATGGCCGATTTCATTGGGTCTTTTCGTCTTTTTTATGTTCACTGTTTTTTTGATCGTTTGTTGAGAGGGTTGGCAACTTCCCTTCCGGGTTGACATCTGTTTACAACTGGCGCGTTTTCTTTCGCCTTGTCTACAGGCTGCCACGTGGTTGTCATTCGACCTGGTCCGTCGGTTTTAGGCCGAATTCCGACACGATCTCGGCCAGCGATTTTCTAAGGTCTTCCTCTACGTCGAGCCTTTTCGATATGGCTTTTACTCCATGCAGGATCGTCGCGTGGCTCTTGTCGAAAAGCTTCGCTATCTCCTGAAGGCTCTTTGTTGTGTACTTCCTCGCTATGTACATCGAAAGCTGCCTTGGAGTCACTATGGACTGGGTCCGTTCTGTCGAAAGTATCTGCTCGATCGAAACAGAGTATTTCTTCGCAATGACCGACTGTATCTCCTCTACAGTCAGCTTTCGCATTGTATGTTCCTTCTCAATCAGGTCCTTGAGCTGGTATGAGAGTATGTCGTCTGTGAGAAGCTCAGCCGGATTCATCAGTATGGCGATCCTCACCTTCGCAAGGGCCCCCTCCATCGCCCGCACATGGCTCTTTATGTGGTCAGCTATGAAGCGTATGGCGGCGTCCGGTATGGGAGGAGTCATTCCCTCTGCCTTTTTCTGCAGAATGGCCAGTCGCGTCTCGTAGCTCGGGGACTCTATCTCCTGCACCATTCCACCTTCGAAGCGCGATATAAGACGCTGTTCGATTGTAGGCAGGTTCTTTGGAGCCACGTCGGACGTCATCACTATTTGCTTGTGTTCGGCTGTGAGGGCGTTGAATGTGTTGAAGAACTCCTCCTGGCACTGCTTTCCCTTCTGCAGGAACTGCACGTCGTCTACAAGCAGCACGTCTATCTTCCGGTATCTCTCCCGGAATGCCTTGATGGCGTTGTTCTGCAGTGCGTTTACATATTCGTTGAGGAACGTCTCCGCAGTCAAGTAGCATATCGACAGCATGGGGTTGCGCTTGTGGAGCTCGTTTCCTATCGCCTGCATCAAGTGTGTCTTGCCGAGTCCTGTTCCGCCATGTATGAAGAGGGGGTTGTAGCCAGGAGCACCAGGATGTTCCACGACTCCGTTTGCTGCAGCATGGGCCCAGCTGTTTGACGGACCTTTCACAAACTCGGCGAAAGTGTATTTTTCGTTGAGAGGCATCGTCGATATGAACGAACTAGCCTTTTGAGCCGGCTTTTGCGGCATCTGAGAGCTTGGGACGTAGGTAGGAACCACTATCGCAGGCCTTGATCCTGCGTCGACGTTGAATTCAAGCGATATATCCTTGTTACCTCCCGCAAGGTCCAAGCTCTTCTTCAGGCTCTCGCCGTAGTTGGTCCGCAGAAGGTCTGCCGCGAAGGCGTTGGACACTGCAATCTTGAATGAAGAGTTGCTTCTGCTGACTCCTGTTACCATTGTGAAGTAGCGCTCGGCCTGGGAACGTTCTTCGTCGGACCTCAATGAAGCTATGAAAATCGCCTTTGCCCTGTTCCACAGGTCTATCGAGGCAGAGTCTATAGTCTCGTTGCTCATTGCATCACCGATCTCTTCTTCTTGATTCAGGGCTAATATCCTGCCTACCCTTTCTGCAGGGACCATTTGCCCATCCGTGCGTCATATTATCATAAAATCTGGGCGAAGTGTTAAAAATGAAATCAACGGATGTTTTCAAGTTATCAACATAAATTGTTAATAACTTTGATAAGTAATCTTTTTTCAAGGTGGCAAGAAAGGATATCGATATTATTTTGAATTACGAAATACTTATAGATATTATGTTATCGGGTTTCAGGCACAAGCCATCAAAGGATTTGCCAGCTGCGATTGCAGCAACAGCCCCGCGCCATGCCACTGTAGATCAGTTTGACCGGAGCCTCTCGCATGACTTGTTAAAGAACAGCATGCTGCGACTTAGTGGCGGCCTCGCTTGATGATGATTGCAAGTACAGCTATGTCGGCTGGATTGACTCCGGGAATGGCCGATGCCTGCGCCAGCGTTTCCGGACGAGTCTTTTTCAGCTTCTCCCTGCTCTCAAACCTTACGGCAAGGCACTTGTCGTAGTCAAGCCACTTCGGTATTGCCAACTTCTCGTCCTCCTTCGCTTTCATGGCCGCCTTGTTCTCCTGCTCTATGTAAGGAGCATAATGACGCATAATCTCTAACTCATTTCCAATGTCATCTGAAGAAAACCATGGCATGAAGTCTGAAACTGTTTCCGGACAAGTATTAGACTTGATCATTTCGTCCAGATACTTAATAGCCGACCTGGTCGCTGCAATTTGATCCTTCGATACGATGCCAACTCTTTCAGTTGCGTCGACTAGCCTGAATCTTGCATTGTCCTGACGAAGGATCAACCTGCGTTCAGCTCGGCTTGTGAACATTCGATACGGCTCGTCTGTTCCTTTCGTTACAAGATCGTCAATCATCACGCCAATATACGCATCCTGTCTACTAAGTATCAGTGGAGGTTCTCCTTTGACCTTGAAGGCTGCGTTGATTCCTGCCATGATTCCCTGTGCAGCCGCTTCCTCATATCCTGTTGTGCCGTTGATCTGTCCGGCAAAGAAGAGGGATTCTATGCGCTTGGATTCAAGGCTGGACTTCAACTCGCGCGAATCGATTCCGTCGTATTCAATTGCGTAGGCGTATGCAAGAAACTCTGCGGACTCCAATCCAGGAACTGACCTTACCATCTTTTCCTGCACATCGCGAGGTAGACTGCAACTCAGACCGTTAGGATAGATTATATTGCCAGCTGAATCTTCAGGTTCGAGCATTACATGATGCTGTGCTGCATCCTTGAAGCGAACTATCTTATCTTCGATTGAAGGACAGTATCTTACGCCAGTCCCTATTATTGCACCTCCATACAACGCAGATTTATCTAAGTTAGAGCGGATTATTTCGTGCGTTGTAGGCGTTGTATGTGTCAGCCAGCAGGGATGTTCCACGTGGAACATTGGATTAA
>Ga0265299_10006862_pt1 | contig 10303 bp, 7 predicted proteins | sample AusTroGonzalo_MG_4_FD_193485 | JGI IMG/M metagenome (GOLD analysis project Ga0265299, IMG submission 193485) | Bovine rumen microbial communities from tropical cattle in Woodstock, Queensland, Australia - Gonzalo_02 | ecosystem: Host-associated > Mammals > Digestive system > Stomach > Rumen ...
GTGGCTTCGCAGGTCGACTTCCATTGCGACTCGTTCGTCGTCGTCATGTGTCTGTGGGGCGAGGCCAACATCAATGGCATCAGTATTCGCCAGGGCGAGACCATACTGGTACCCGCCTGCGAGAACGTGCTGTATATCTTTGGCAACGCCTCGTTCCTGACGGCAACCATCGGATAAAAAAAATAGCTGTAATGTTGCGTAAACCGTTCGTCACTTTCGTATTAATAGAAAAAGAAAGTAAGCGTACGTAGTTTTTTTTCATAGAGTTATAGTTGTATTTTGGTTAATAGTTAGTAGTTAATATTTGGTTAGTTTTAAAGCAAGATAACGGTGTCTGTGAAGATACCGTTTTTTGCTGTCGCAGTGTGAGAGGTTTTCTGCTGCATTTACGCACCAAAGGTCATCTGCACGAGCGCTATACATCGCTAAATGACGAAATAATGCTTGATACGGAGACATTCCTCCGAATCGTGGTCAACTTGGCAATGTATGTTGAGGAGGATAAGGACTTTGATGATCATTGGAACAAGATAGGCAACATAGTCCGTAAGTTTGCCAAAGAACATGGTCGTGAATTTAATAAGGCATTTGAATCAAAAAAACATTAGCACTAACTATGGAACTGTCAATTCTACAACATGCGAAGGACAAGACACCGCGCCAGGTGACACTGGACGAGGTAGTCAAACAGATGAGGGGTGACCAGTAGAGTGCATCAGGAAGGCCACGTTCTTGTCACGACTTTGGTACTTGCCACAACGCAGGCTGCCGAGGCATCCTTTGGTGCTATTTCGCGCAATTGCTGGCTACCACCATTCTCGCTTGCCCAATACTACTTTCTTCATACCGTTTTCTATGTCCTTTTCTATATATTACGAATCAGCGCTTCGCAATACTTAAAAAAGAGCATATTATCGGTGTGTCAGTCCACCATACGACTTGGCGGCTGCTTGTAGGGCTTCTTCGGTAGTATAGCGTTCGTAGTAGATACAATTGGTCACTACGCGTTGATGTGAGGCGTGTCCATCTTTTATGCGTACCAAGCCAAAACCCAGCATTGGGTCTGCAAAGTGGTCTCCGACGAGTGCCAGACAACCATCCTTGCTTTTATAAGGAGTCAATAAGGTTGACGGAACAGTGACAAATTGATCGGGCGTGATGTTCTCAACATGAATACTCAACTGGGCCATTTCTTCGGCGAGCTGTTGGGGCAGCACCCGTTGTTTCAGCACATAGAGTAGATATTCATCCTCTCGAACGTCCTTGGGTGTCAGATCCGTCAGGAGAGCCGGTTGTCCGTCCGCCTCGCCTAACTGGTAGTTGATAGGCGGCAATGGACCGTCGCTGATCACCATATTTGGTAGAAGCAGTACCGTGAAGTTTCGTCACATCTGTTTGGTGAGATAGACGTTGGGCGACTCCCTGTTGATGGAACGGAAGCGATGACAAGGACTTGAACCGCCCTCAAAGAACACCTTATCCGTTTGAGACAACACCTTCCATAAAGCGTTGTTGTGTGTCATCCGCTGTCGCAGTGTAAACTGCTTGCGTGACATGCTGTGTGGCTTCCGACTGTTATGTGCAGGACGTACGATTGTCTTGCCGTTCTTCTTGTAGATGGTCAAGCCTTCCAACCGACCTTCTATGTTCTCTAATATACCAGTACCTCTTGCCATAATGGTGCTCCTATTGTTCTTCGTCTGTTCTTCGTCTTTTGTTCGTCTGTCTTTCGACTTTCCGTTGTTTTATTCCTATTTTAGAATAGACTATTTGATGTTTTTTTGAGGCAAAGATAAAACATTTTTTGCGATTATACGAATAATTGGTCAAAAAATCATACTTTTGCATAAAGGTTAAATAAGTATCAGGCACCGATGAAACGTAATTGATAATAAATGATCATTTTATCTGCAAAACAATGAATAACAAAAGAAGAATTGTCTATACGCTGATTATCTGCATGGTAGCCACTTCATTATGGGCTCATATGGAGCAGAACGAATATGAAAAACTGAAGGCGAAGACCGATGTGTATATTAATAAGGTGGAGCAGCAGCCTGACTGGTTGCTCTCACGCCTGCAGATGTTCTGGTCGACGCAGGCCACCGATATATATATAAAAGGTGAGACGTTCGATCATCCTGGTGGTAAGAAGGCTCCTTATCCTACGGTGAAGCTCGACGGCACCCGCAGTCACGGTACCGACTACAACAAGCCCAAGCTGGAGGATGTCGTCCCCTACGATGACGACGCCGAGGGGCGCGTCACCATGATCAGCAAGGCTACAGGGAAGATGGAGAAGGTGCATCCCTCGAAGACGGGACGCCAGATCAGTTCGCTGAACCGCCAGATTGTGGGTATTGCCCGTGATGCAGCCAAGCTGTATGCCGAAAACAAGGACGAGCGCTATGCCAAGATGGCCTTTGATGTGTTTGATACGTTCCTGAAGGGTATATATTATCGTAATGTTCCCATCGACTTGACTCATAGTCACATGCAGACGTTGGTGGGTATGGTGAGCTTTGAGGTCATCCACGAGGATATTATCAACGAGCTGACTGAGATGTACCCTCTGTTACTAAATTATGAGCCGTGTCGTAAGAACCGCGATTTCTACGATGCTGCCTTGAAGAAATGGGCCGATGTCATTATTCCCAATGGCGTGCCCCATAACAACTGGGACCTGATTCAGGCCACATTTGTGGTGCGCATTGGGTTGGTGCTGCAGTCAGACAGCCATTATGCCGACAAAAAGGGTCGTGACTACTATCTGGACTATTGCCTGAATCAGTCGACGCTCCGCCAATGGAGCATCAAGAAGCTGGCCGACTATGGTTTCGATTCAGAGACGAATATATGGTTTGAGTCACCTGGTTACAGCATCGGCGTGGTGAAGGACTTTGTAGTCTTTGCCGATATGATGGACCGCGAGGCAGGAGTTGATGTTATCAAAGAGGTTCCTGTCATTGCCGAAGCCGTCTTTGCCGCTGCGCAATACCTCTTCCCCAACCGCATGATCTGTGGTTTTGGCGATACCCATCCCAACTATATCAGCACCCAGATTGCCGACATTCTCATTGCTTATGCCGACCGTCATGGCGACACAGCACTGAAGACCCGTGCAGAAGCTTTCAGAAAAGCGATATTGCCCGATGCTCCAGCTCAAGGTATAGAGCAGTATGTCAGCAAGACCTTTTATTCCCCAAATGTGTCGTGGCTCATGCAGCGCACGGGTATGGACAAACAACACGACCTCGCTATCTCGCTGAACGGTGCCCTCGGTAACCACCAGCATGCCAACGGTATCTCTATGGAGCTCTATGGCAAAGGCTTTGTGTTAGGTCCTGACGCTGGTATCGGTAAAGTGTTGTACAGTGGTGACGACTACAAGGAATACTACTCCCGATTCCCTGCCCATAATACGGTTTGTGTTGACGGAGCTTCCGACCACATGGTGATGATGTCGCAGCACCCCTTCGAGGTGCAGTTCCTGCACAATGAACAATTGACAATTGATAATGGACAATTAGAAGCTACAGTTTCTCAGGTTTACTTCCTTGAACCCGAAACCCGCAGTGACCAGCTACGTACCAACGGTATCGTGAAGACGGAACATGGTGGCTACTACATCGACATCTTCCGTAGTCGCCGTCAGATTGGCAAGGACAAGTTCCACGATTACTTTTATCATAACCTCGGACAGACCATGACGCTGACAGCCGCAGACGGTTCCGATCTTAAGTTGAAGCCTACTGAGGAACTGGCCTTTGCCGGTGGTCATCTCATGGCTTATAGTTATATCTATGACAAACAATCTACTTATACCGATAGGGACGTGAAAGCTACGTTCACCACGACCTGTCCCGATGGACGAAAGGTCGACATGACCATGTGGATGCAGGGTTCGAAAGACCGTGAGGTATTCCGCGCGCTCTCCCCCGTCAATATGGAATACGAGCGTTTAGGCGATTTCATGCCCTATAAAGTTGATGAACAACCTGTGCTGACCTATGTGGCCCGTCAGTATGGCGACGCATGGACCAAGCCCTTCGTGGCCGTCTACGAACCCAGCGACACCAAAGAACCGTCTGAAATCGAAAAGGTAGAATTTTTCACACCCAAGGGTAAGATAGCAACGCCACTCTTAGACCAAAGGTCAAAGAATGCCGTCGGCATCAAGGTCACGCTGAAAGACGGCCGCGTGGACATTATCGTCTCCACGCCAGACACCTATAAGGTCACTTCCAATGACCAGACACTTATCGAACTATCAAAATAAACGTTAATTCTTGCTGAAGCCTAAGCTTTTCATCGTACTTAACAGAAAACGTTAATATACGATGAAAAGTTTTTGGTTAATAGCACTGTCTGTGCTGACCATACAGACAAAGGCACAGACGATAGACGTAAACAGCAGTGGTGAACCCTTTGCGCATTTCTGGAGCGTAGGAACATGTGCGGGGCGTGCCAATGAGGGACTGCGAACCTCTTGGGTGGAACAGCTGCAGTTGGTTAAAAAGCACTGTGGATTCCAGTATCTGCGTATGCATGGCCTCTTCGATGACGACATGTTTGTGTACTTTGAAGACCGCAAGGGCAATCCCATCTACAATTGGCAGTATGTTGACGAGGTGTATGACCGCATGCTCCAGATAGGCATCCGTCCCTTTGTCGAGTTGAGTTTCTTCCCCAAGGGTATTGCCGCCGATGACGGCAAGGTACAGATGTGGTATCAGAACCGCATTACCTACGACCCCAAACGCTTGAATAAGTGGAAGGGACTGGTACATGCCTTCACCCAACATGTCGTCGACCGATATGGCATTGACGAGGTGCTGAAGTGGTATTTTGAGGTATGGAACGAACCCAACCTGAACCTCACGCCCAAGGCCGGTTTCTTCGAAGGCACTCGCAGCGACTATTTCCAACTGTATAAGGCTTCTGCCGAGGCTGTCAAGGCCGTTGACACACGTCTGAAGGTGGGTGGTCCCGCCACCAGCAACTTCATTGCCGACAAGCGTCATGACGGTGATGTGCTCGACAACTCGAAGTCGGTATTCTATGACCAGCAGCATATCAACAAACAGCAATGGAAGGCCGTCTGGATGGTAGAGTTTCTGGACTTCTGTGCCAAGGAGAACCTGCCCGTGGACTTCATTTCCTGTCACGCCTATCCCACCGACTATGCCCTCGACCCCGTCAGTGGCAAGGGCAAGGATGCCGTACGCTATGTCCACTCGCTGCACGACGACCTGTCGTATCTGCAACACTGTCTGGCTAAGAGCAAGTATCCCAAGGCTGAGATACATATCACCGAGTGGAGCACCAGCCCCAGCAGCCGCGACGTGATGCACGATGCACTGCCCCCTGCTGCATACATTCTGAAAGGTAATCTCGACAATATCGGTATGGCTAATAGTGTGATGTACTGGACCTTTACCGACATCTTCGAGGAGAAGGGCGGTGGCGAGACACCCTTCCACGGAGGCTTTGGCATGATTAGCTTTCAGGGCTTCGTCAAACCCTCGTTCCATGCCTACCGCATGTTAAACCAGTTGGGCGAGGAGAAACTTTATTATAGCGACCCCGTATTTGTGAGTCGTCATAAGGATAATGGCAAGATTACAGCACTGGCCTTTAATTATCCAGAAGAATTTGTTGAGGCAGTACCCACGTCCAGAAACTTCCGTAACTATATGAATGCCTCGTCGAAGGATGTCAATCTCACTTTGACGGGTCTGAAGCCCAACACTGTATTCATTGTTGAGACTCTCGACAAACAGCATGGCAATGTGTTCGACGACTATGAGGCCATCGGTTCTCCCAGTGCCCCGTCAAGGCAGCAGATAGCCTGGTTGAAACAGAAGTCGTGGGAGACCATGAAAGAAACATTGAAGGCAGACGATAAAGGTATGCTGACGATAAATCGTAACATGCAGCCTTGGACATGTATACTGATTCATCAGATATAGTTAGTAGTTATTTACAATGTTAGTAGAAAAACCGGTGCCGTAAGGTAGCCGGTTTTTTGAAGTTTTTATAGTCAAAAACAAGTAGTTATGGAAAATTATTTGTATATTTGCAGCAAATTTGTATGAACTGATGAGATACTACAGCCTGTTACTCAGCATATTATTTACGATTGGTGCCATTGCTCAAACCAATCCGGTGGTTAGCTTGACGACTGATGATGGTATGTCGAATGGCTCGGCTTTGTGTATACACAAAGACCAGCGAGGTTATGTCTATATAGGAACTGACATCGGAGTAGACCGTTTCGATGGTGAACGGTTTGTGAAGATTCCGTTTGTCGGGGAGTCTGATCCGGATAAGAGTGATATTAATTGTTTTGTTGAAGAATCTGACGAGACGTTGTTTGTGGGTGGTCAAATGGGACTCATGCGTCTTAACACCCGGCAACTGAAGATGGAACGAATATTTTCAAAGGAAATCAACTTCGAGGTAACTTCTGCTGTAAAGGGTCCTGATGGTACGGTGTATGTAGGAGCAGTCAACGGGCTTTATGCCGTAAAAGACAATCAGGTAAGGGCTATTGACCTTTTCAAGAATACGAAGGTGAAAGGGCGTTGGGTACGTGATGTTGCTTACAGTCGTGGCGGTAAACAGGGCTATGTATGGTTAGCCTTGCGGAAAGGAATTGTCTGTTACGATGTAGCGACAGGTACTGTCAGGCAGTATGCCTGGTTATATGAAAACACCTCTCGGCACATCATTAGTCATATAGCTGTAAGCGAGAAAGGACGTATTTTTGTGGGAACGGAAGATGAAGGCATCTTCGAGTTCCTGCCTCAGACTGATAGCTTCCAGAGTTATTATTTCAAGAATCGACAGATTACTGATTTGATGTGTACCCCAGACAATCACCTGTTGGTAGCAACAGGTTTTCATGGGGCGTATGACATAGACTTGGGAAGTAATCAGATAGCGCGTAACTATTCTACCAATGATATTGACGGTGGCATCAGGACACGCTTCGACTCTCCATACGTTTTCTATCGTGATCCCCTTGGAGTGGATTGGATTGGTTACAAGTTCTTTGGCTTGGACTACACCTGTTATAATCGAAATACTTTCCATGTATATAGAATACCAGGATTGTTCGACAGCAGTACGGTCAATGTGCGCTCATTCCTTCACGATGGTCATACCATGCTGTTAGGCACCCGTAGCGGACTGTATGTCATTAATGAAGAGCGTCACAAACTGAGTATAGTCGGTGAAGAAGTCTTGAAATCCACACTGGTCAGTTGCTTGAAGCGTGTAGGCAACCTTTACGTTGTCGGAACCATTTCCGGAGGCCTTTATCTGTTGGATGTTGCTACATTGTCAGACAAAACGCCAGAAGACATCAGGCACCGGCTGTCGGGCAGTAGCATCTATGACCTTGATGTTGATGAGAAAGGACAACTATGGGTGTGCTCTGCGTCTGGTTTGATGAAATACAACATGACTACAGGAGATGTCCATCTGTACACCTCATCGAACTCACCATTACCCGATAATGAGGTGCTGAATATGACGTTCGACAGTCAGGGCAACGGGTGGATATCCACCTACAAAGGTGGTATCTCTTTTTACAACGAGGAGCTTGACTTGATTCTTCCTAAGACCAGCATGCCGTCGAATGCAGCGAACATAGGTGCCGCCATCACCATGGAACCTTTGAATGACAATAGGCTGCTGCTGTTGATGCTGCGTGACTATCCTGTTTTCTACGACATCCACGAAGATAATTCTCAGGCGTTGCACTTAGACATACCCTTGGAGCACCCTCGTTCACAGTACTATCAAGAGCTGCCTAACCAATCATATATCTATGGTGTCAAGGATGGGCTTTACATCAGTCAGCATAGCACACTCCGTAGATTTGGTTATATCGACGGTCTTCCCAATCAGCAGTATCAGACGCACGGCTATCAACTCGATGCCGACGGTACATTCTGGGTGGCCACCAATGGCGGACTAGTCTATGCCAGTCTGAAGGATATGCTGAAGACCAATTTTCCACACATTTCTATTGTCGCACTTGATGTCATTACGGATCACATCTATACCGAAAGTGAGAATACTGAGGTTAACTATAACAAGGAGATTCGGTTGAGCAGAAATAAGAATGAATTTGCCATTAAGTTTACGACCCTGGTTTATGGTAATGTGAAAGACCTGCTTTACAGGTATCGTCTCGAAGGCTATGAGGACGAATGGCATCTGGCAGGAAAAGACCACTCCATTTTCTATAACAACCTACCCATGGGCAATTATTCACTTCATATTGAGGCTGTCGGTATGCCCGAGGTGAATGCAGTCATGGCAATCAGTGTACCTTTTACATATAGTGCTATGATATGGACGCTGATTGGTTTGTTGTTTGTCAGTCTGATAGCCCATATCGTTTATTGCAAGGTGCGTAAGAAGGATTATTTCTGGGAGCGTCTGTTGCCAAAGCCGGAAAAATATCAGACCAGCCGCATGGACAAACGTGAGGCCGACCGACTGGTAAAGACACTGAAGGCCTATATGGACGAGCAAAAGCCTTACAGGCGCTCAGACCTGACGATGGCCGACCTGGCAAAGGCTATCGGTTGCAGCAGTCATACCTTGTCGCAGTTGTTCTCACAACACCTGAATCGCAACTACTATGATTTCATAGCAGAGTATCGCGTTAATGAATTCAAGCGTCTGGCTGCTGATCCAAAATACAGCAGTCTGACGATTACGGCACTTTCTGAGAAGTGTGGCTTTGCATCACGTAATCCCTTCCTGACATCCTTTAAGAAGTTTACGGGCATGACTCCGAAAGACTACATAAAAACGGTCAAAAAGTAACTCTTTTATAAGAAACACGCTAATAGCTATTGCACTTTTCAATTAAAAAGTGCAATAGCTTTATCTTTATAATTCGTTGGTTTTTAGAAACTTCCACAAAAGTACATCTATTTCAGTGGAGTAGAACTTCTGTGAATCAAAAAAGCTTGGAAGAAGTCGTTTTTTCTCCTAACTTTGTAGCAGAAATCTGAACTAAAACCCAATAGAATATGGATACAATTCAATCTAAAAATCGAGAAATTATCGGTCAGATTTATCAAGAGATGAGATCAGATGTCTATTCCATCTTCCGTCAAGCTTGTATATCTGAAGATGATTGTGAGGATCTTGTACAGGACGTTTTTGTCAAGGTCTTGAATCTGGACATTATCCAGCCAGATAGTCTGAAAGCTTTGGTAGCCAGGATGGCCTACCAGAAGCGCATAGACTATTTCCGTCATCGCTATTTTATTAATAAGGTACACGCAGAAATGCAGGGCTGGGCTATGGATAGCTGTTACCTGAATACCAATGCAGAAGTCAACGACATTTTGCACATAGAGATGAAGGCTATGCGCTGTATGTCTGAACTTGACAGAAAGACGTATGCGCTCAGTCGTTTCGATGACAAGACATCCGATGAAATCGCGGTGACCTTAAATATTACAAAGAAAGCCGTCGATTCTCGTTTGTACCGTACTCGTTTACTGGTAAGAAATACCTTAAAAAAAGCAATAGGATATTAATTTTAGTCGTTATATTATTAAATAATCATTTTATGAAGATGCTAAAAAGAATCGCAATGTGCGCCGTGCTGTTGATGACTTCAACAGTGATGATGGCGCAGCAGAAGGTGAGCGGTGTGGTGAAAGATACGCACGGTGAGCCTGTGATTGGTGCTACGGTTAAGGAGCAAGGCTCTACAGGTGGCACGGTGACTGACTTTGACGGCAACTATACGTTGACGGTGAAGTCGGGTAATGCTGTTCTGGAGTTCTCCTATGTTGGCTATAAGACACAGGAGGTGAAGGTTGGCGGACGCAGTACGGTTGACGTTACTCTGGCTGAAGACGCAGAACTGCTGGAAGAAGTGGTGGTCGTCGGCTATGGCGTTCAGAAAAAGCAGACGCTGACAGGTTCCGTCACACAGGTTCGTGGCGACGAAGTGCTGAAGGGTAAGGCCACCCAAAATGTAGCAGCAGCCATGCAGGGTACCATTCCTGGACTGACTGTGACGCGTACCTCTTCCCGTCCGGGCAATGAAGGCACCAACATCACGCTGCGCGGCGGTATCTCGGTAAATAGCGATGCCAACAACCCGATGATTCTCATTGACGGTGTGGAGGCATACGCTTGGGAAATGTCACAGTTGAACCCCAACGACGTAGAGAGCATCTCTGTGTTGAAGGACGCTGCTGCAGCCATCTATGGTACAAAAGCAGCCGGTGGCGTCATCCTCATCACTACCAAGCGTGGT
>Ga0265299_10006863_pt1 | contig 10302 bp, 10 predicted proteins | sample AusTroGonzalo_MG_4_FD_193485 | JGI IMG/M metagenome (GOLD analysis project Ga0265299, IMG submission 193485) | Bovine rumen microbial communities from tropical cattle in Woodstock, Queensland, Australia - Gonzalo_02 | ecosystem: Host-associated > Mammals > Digestive system > Stomach > Rumen ...
CTCGCCAAGCAGAAGGCCCCCAGTATCATCTTCATCGATGAGCTGGACTCTGTCGGTGCGAAGAGGCTGGATGTCGCGACATCGGGAGACAGAGAGGTCCAGAGAACGCTCATGCAGCTTCTCTCAGAACTCGACGGATTCACAAAGATCAAGGATGTCAAGATCATCGGAGCCACCAACAGGCCCGATATCCTGGATGACGCCCTTCTCAGGCCCGGAAGATTCGACCGTATCATCGATGTCGGCCTGCCTGACGTTGAGGCCAGGGAGCAGATCTTCAACATCAACATCAAGCACATGAACATCGACAAGAAGATCAACGCAAAGAAGCTCGCCGAGATGACCGACGGCCTCTCCGGAGCGGAGATCAAGAACCTCTGTACGGAGGCAGGAATGCTTGCTGTCAGGGACAACCGCGACAAGGTCACCGAGAAGGACTTCATCGCGGCCAAAGAGAAGGTCATGGAAGCAGGCAGGGGCAAGGCAAATCCCGCACCCGCCTACATGTTCCACTGAAACTATCAGGGGCACCGCCCCTGAGATTTTACTTTATACAAGGATGGCACAGTCCCCTGCCGAGTTATGATTTTAAGGTCAATCATTCCTACACTCACTTATGCCGGATGAAATTCTAACTCACGAGAATATCGATCCGCAGAGTCGCAAGAAGATCATGATAGGTATCGCGCTCGCTATGCTTGTAGCGTGCTTCGACGGTACCATAACGACCACGTGTGGCCCCGAGATCGGTAACTCGTTCAATAATACAAGCCTTCTGCCGTGGCTTACGATGGGCTATCTGCTCTTCGAGACGATAATGATCCCGATATCAGGAAAGCTCTCTGATCTCTACGGGAGAAAGAAATTGCTGACGATAGGACTCGGACTTTTCCTGTTAAGCTCGATTGTTGCCACCATCGGTATCAGCATGGAGGTCATGATCTGTGCCCGTGCCATCCAAGGTATGGCCGGAGGTATAATAATCCCAGTTGCCAACGCTGTCATCGCAGACCTGTATCCGCCTGAGGAAAGGGCAAAGATGCAGGGAGCACTCGGTGCCCTGTACGGTATCGGACTTGGTATCGGTCCGTTGATCGGAGGGGCACTTGCCTCTATGGAGATCGCAGGCATTCCCGGATGGCATTTCGCATTCGCCATCAACATCCCGCTCCTTCTGATAACAATCTTCATGTGCAAAGAGAAGTTCCCAATGCCTGCCAATCTGCAGGAAAAGCCCAAGATAGACTACAAAGGAATCATGCTGATTTCTATCCTTCTGGTTATCTTCATCATCTATTTCCAGTTGTTCGGAACGGCATTCGATGTCATAAGTATCGAATCGCTTGCGATGATCTTCGTCATGGTCGGCATCATCATCCTGCTCAGCAGGGTCGAATCCAAGGCCACCGAACCCATCATCGCACCCCATGTACTGAAGAATCCCACCGTCAGGTCAGCATCCCTGCTTCTGTTCCTGCTCGGGTTTTCGATGATCGGTGACGAACTGTTCACATCGATGTTCCTGCAGAAAATAGAAGGATATCCTGCCATCAACGCCGGAATGTTCATGCTGTGCATGATCGCCGGTATGGTCATCACCTCCTCTGTTGCAGGAAGAATGATAGAGAAAACTGGATACAAGCCCTGGATCTTTGCAGGACCGATCCTCATGGCCGTCGGAATGTGGGGTATGTCCTTCATCACCGACTTCTCAGTTCCGCAGTTAGCAATCTCCGAGTTCGTATTCGGCCTCGGAGTGGGATGTCTCATGGCATCACTCATGGCCTGCGTGCAGAATAGCTGTGAGGATTCCGAAGTAGGAATGACTACTTCAGTCGTGTCACTGTTCAGAAACATCGGTTCGACCATCGGTTCGAGCGTGTACACGATGATAGTTACCCTCGGTATCAGTTACTATGCCGTGGAGGAAGGCATTTCACAATGGGCGAACGAAGGCCTGGGTATCCTGGAACACTTGGGCGGGTTGTTCGATGAACAGATCAAGACTGTGTTCACCAATTCCGTAGCAGGCGCATTCTCGCTGGGGACCATCGTCCTGATAATAGCTGCCATTATCGGATATCGCTTCAAGATCGTTCATATGAGCAAGACCAAGGAAATTATCGATTTAGAGAAGAAGGAATGAACAATCCATTGGCCCTTCGGGGCCAAAACCCTTTCATCCTCAAATCTCAGTGAATGATGGCATAACTCAGAAATCCGGGTTATTGGATGCCCGAGACTGAAAGTTTTCACGATTTCTCTGTGTCCTCTCCGCCGAAGAAGGCCAGCTGTGCAGCGGCATAGATTTCCTCGAGACCCGTATCCGTCTCTGCGGATACCGAGCGGATCTCGCCAAAGACGCCCGTATTCTCCATAGCCTTGAACAGCTCCATACCTACAACGGTCTCTGGCATCATATCGGAATCCAACAGATCGCCGTAAAGGGAATCAGGCACCGAATACCAGTCGAGCATCCTCTGCTCATCCTCTTCGGAAAGGGTGTCCGCCTTGGACAGGAGATTGAGCATCGGGAGCTGCAATCTGAACTGTGCCAGCGCACCTAATGTCATAGCTGTGACGAATCCGTTGGGAGACTTGCAGAGCGAAGGATCGGACAGATAGATGAGAAGCGAATCCTCCCTTCCGAACGCGTTAACGAGGACGTTGGATGACTCCCTGAATGCGAACAGCTCCAGCTGTCCGGGGGTGTCCACCAGCACATAGTCCACATCGTATCCCTCGATGACATCCTTCATCTTGTTGATGTTCACCGCCATCAGGTCGGCAGCGACGATCTGGGCTCCGTTGGGTCCCAGATTGTACTCCTTCATGACCTCATCCAGCGAGATCCATTCCCTTATGTCCACATCGGCGGAGTAGGGGAGCGCATCCGCTCCGGGATCCATGTTCACGACGACAGTATCGACTCCGGCGTCGTCGCACCATTGCTTGAAAGCCCCTACCAATGTGCTCTTACCGCTTCCGGCGGTCCCGATGAAAAACAAGAACTTCAACTGATTCACCACGTTGGAAATATGAGCAAACACGAGAAATCAATATAAAAGAAATACGCAGTCTCGGTGATATGAGTCTGAAAGAACTTAGTCCCGTCCCATTCTCAATGGCTGGAATAGTCCTCGGAACAGTGATACCCATGGCACTGGTCGTAGCTATTTTCATGGACGGCTCTTGGACATTCAATGAGAATTCCCTTTCAGACCTTGGAATTTCCGACAATCCGACGGTAGCGACCATATTCAACTCCATATGCATGCTCGGAGGAGGCCTTATGGCGATAGTAGGTCTGGGAAAAGCCATCAACGGCGAGGCTCTCGACAAGACCTGCGGTAAATGTCTGGTCGTAGCGGCGGTATTCCTGTTCCTTGTGGGTGTTTTCCCGAAGGATCAATTGGAGATCCATGTATTGGTGGCCCTCATATTCTTCTCGATGACCACTGCAGCGATCGTGACCAGCATGGTATCGGACTACAGGAACAAGAGAAGGCTCTCGGCCACGATATCCTCAATCCTTCTGGTCATCGCAATCGCGGCGATCCCCGGTTTCACATACAAGGGCCTGGAGGTCATCGGATTCGTCTGCATGTACATTTGGTTCCTCGTCCAGGGATTCTCGCTGACATTCAGCAACCACTGAACGGCTGAGAATCTCATCCAGTCTCATCCCAGCGCGCATGCGCGTACAATCGCTTTTATAAGAGGGATTGAGATACTGTCAAACAATACGCCGGAGTACCTAGGTAGGTCTCGCTTGCGAATCTGCCTGCCGCTATCGGCCCGATGACCCTCTGCAGGGGGTATGGGAAGACAGCGCCGAAAGGGATATCCGGAGAATTACAGGCCGGTAATAACAATGAGCGAACAGCCCAAAACAATGAAGATCGGGATGCTTGTCGCTTTCATCGGAGCCATCATCGCATTCGTCGCGATGGCCGTCAAATGGGATGGAAGCCTCGATTCAGCACCCTATGTCGGAGTTGACATGGCAGTTGCGATGATCTTCTTCGCAGTCGCCGGATGCTTCTCCACATACAGCCCTGTCAAGGGTTCCACGGTACTCGTACTGTCGGGACTCACAGTCGCATTCACAGTAGTAGCAGCGATCTACTCGGCGATGGAGCCCATCGTCGCAGTCATCCTTGTCATCCTCGGAGTGGCTTGCATGGTCATAGCGAACCTCCCCTCCACAAAGGACTACGTCGAGAATGCCAGGATCATCTAAAACCCTAAAAGGTCCGTAAGGACCTTACTATTTTACTTGTACTTTCTAAGACGGTATGTTTTAAATCATACAAATTATTGAGTAACTATGGATGAGAAGTTCGCTTTCGCTCTTCGCAAATTGGCGCTTCTGGGCGCTATGGACGACTACATCTCGATCTCCTCAAGGGAATTGGGAGAGTCGTTGGAGATGAGCCAGCAGTCTGCATCCAAGAGGATTTTGGAACTCATCGATTGCCAATACATCACCAGGGACCTCGGGACCAGGAAACAGCGCATAAAGATCACCCAGAAGGGTGTCGAGGAGATGAAGAAGGAGTACACCGAGTACCGCCGCATCTTCGAGCGCACGGATCACATCAACATCCGCGGCGAGGTCGCATCGGGAATGGGCGAGGGCGGATACTACATCTGTCAGGAAGGATACCTCACCCAGTTCAGATCCAAATTGGGATTCGAGCCGTTCCAGGGAACGTTCAACGTCCGCATCTACCCGGAGGAGATCGGCAAGCTCGACATCATCAGGAGCACCGCCGGTATCGTCATCGAGGGATTCTCCAGCGAGGGAAGGAGCTTCGGAAACGTCATCGCTTACAAGTCGAAGATCCACAACATAGACTGTGCCATCATCGTTCCCGAGAGATCGCATTACGCCGACATCCTGGAGATAATAGCTCCATGCAGCATGAGGAGGACGCTCAGCCTCAGCGACGGCGACAGGGTCGACGTCAAGGTCAGCCTCTGATAGAAACAAAAAGATCGAGGAGGGGTGTGACCCCTTCCTCCTCAGAATTTCTCAAGATATTTCATCACAGATTCGAAGACGCATCTTCCGTCCCCTTCCTCCGTGTCGTAGCCCCTTGTCCAGTCGGGATGGGTGAATCTTGTCATGACACGCTCGGGGTGAGGCATCATTCCCATCACGTTACCGGCAGGGTTGCAGATTCCTGCGATGTCCGACGGGGACCCGTTGGGATTCCAGGGATAGCAGGCCTCGCCTCCGTTGGGGTTGACGTACCTGAACACGATCTGGTCGTTGTCCTCCAGTTTCTGCACGAAATCGGGATCCATGCTCAGAAGCTTACCCTCTCCGTGCGCGGACGGGATCATCAGGGTCTTCTTCTCGGGGATCTTCGATGTGAATATGCATTTGCCCCTGTTGTCGTTCCTCAGGATGGTGGGACGGCACTCGAACCTTCCCGAATCGTTGTTGTACAGGGCGGCCTGGGGCTCATCCGACATGGTCTGCTCGATCGCAGGCAGCAGTCCAAGCTCCACAAGAATCTGGAATCCATTGCACACTCCCAGTACAGGCTTGCCCGATTCGACAAATTTCTTGACGTCGCTTCCGATGCCTGCCTTGATCCTGGCCGCGAAGATGGAACCTGCACGTACGTAGTCCCCTGCGGAGAATCCTCCGGGGAATGCGAGAACGTCGTAATCCTCGAGGCTGCGCCTCATGTCGGCGGGTGCCTGACCTATCAACTGCTTGAGATGGACCTTCTCGGCGTTGGCGCCGACCATGCTGAATGCGTTGGCCATCTCGTCCTCGCAGTTGGTTCCCTCGATGCGTATGACGCATACCTTGACATCCTCTGCTTTCATTGTGAAGCACCTCCCATGATATTCCAAATAGGATCGTTCCACGCCTTCCTCATCTCCGCGACGGGGATGGTGGTTCCGTTGTCCTTGATGACGAGAGCATCGCCCTTCGTGATTCCGATGAGCTCTGCGTCATCACCCATGATCTCCATGAACTCGGTGACATCCTTGCCGTCGACCTCGACTATCCAGCGGCTGTTGCTCTCGGAGTACAGCTTCCTGCTAAGCTCTCCGTCCATTGCAGACAGATCGATCTGAGCTCCTACCTGTCCTGATATGCACATCTCGGCGACCGCTACGGCGAGTCCTCCGTCGGAACAGTCGTGACAGCTCAGCACGAGCCTCTTATCCATCGCCTTGAGCAGGTTGGCCATCTTCCTCTTGAGTCCGGGTATGTCGACTCCGGGAACATCTCCCTCCACTCCTCCGTACTTGCGGAACAGCAGGGATGCTCCCATCTCGTCCTTCGTCTTTCCCACGATCAGAATGCAGCTTCCTACCTTCTTGAAATCTGCTGTGACCGCCTTGGTGACGTCCTCGATGATACCGCATCCGAGGAGCATCGGGGTGGGCAGGATGTGCTTTCCTCCGGGCGCCTCGTTGTAGAGACTGACGTTTCCTGAGGGTATGGGGATGTTGAGCTCCCTCGCGATCTCTCCCAGTCCTCTTACAGCTTCCCTGAACACTCCGAGCCTCTCCGGGATCTCGGGGTTTCCGAAGTTGAGACAATCCGTGAACGCGTTGGGCATAGCGCCTACGGCGACCAGGTTCCTGCAGGTCTCGTCGATCGCTGTCATACCGCCCTTGTAGGGATCGGCCTCTGTGAACCAGGGGTTGCATCCTATCGCGGCTGCGAGACCTCTCTTGCTTCCGGGTACTGGCAGCAGGACCGATGCGTCTCCGGGTCCTGTCATGTTTATCTCTCCGACCATCGGATGGATGGCGGTGCTGGCGCGGACCTCATGGTCGTACTGCCTGATGGCCCACTCCTTCGAGGCCACGTTGAAATCTGAGAGAAGCGAAAGGATGACCTCCTTGTCCGAGGGCAGCTTGGGGAACTTCTCGTTCTTCTTCGAGGAGACGACGGGCAATGTGTAAGGCCTGTTGTAGACAGGTCCTCCGGTGAGGAACTCGAGATCCATGTCGAATATGAGCTCTCCGTCCCAGAACAGGCGGGTGCGCCTCTTGTCCGTTGTCTTCGCTACGGGGATCGCAAGGACGTCCCACATCTCGAAAATCTCGAGGACCTTGTCCACGTTCTCGGGCTTGCAGGTGCACATCATACGCTCCTGCGACTCAGAGACCCAGATCTCCCAGGGTGCGAGTCCGGGCTCCTTCAGCGGAACCTTATCCAAATCCACATCCGCTCCGCAGCCGGCCTCCAGCGCCATCTCTCCGACGACACAGCTCAGTCCGCCTCCGCCCAGGTCCTTCATTCCTGTGATCAGGTGCTTGGCGTTAACCTCAAAGCAGGCGTGCATCACAGGTTCCTTTGTGATAGGGTCTCCGAGCTGGACGGCTCCCCTGGAATCCTCATCCGAGGTGGCTGTTAGGTCCGCGGATGCGAAGTTGACTCCATGGATTCCGTCACGTCCCGTGCGTCCTCCTATCAGTATCATGACCTCGCCGGGCCCTCCGGCGAAGTTGTTGGCCAGATCCTTTCTCTTGACGATTCCGAGACATGCCACGTTGACCAGGCAGTTGCCTGTGTAGCTCTCGTCGAAGAAGAATCCTCCGGTTATCGTGGGGATACCTACACGGTTACCGTAGTCCCTGATACCCGAGACGACTCCGTTGACGAGGTATCTGGGGTGCTTGGTTCCGGGGGGCACCTCTCCCTTGAAATCTATTGGGCCGAAACAGAGGGGGTCGGCCAGTCCGATGGGCTGAGCGCCCATGCATACGACGTCCCTGAGGATGCCGCCTATTCCCGTAGCAGCTCCTCCGTAGGGCTCGACTGCCGAGGGGTGGTTGTGACTCTCTATCCTCAGACAGTATCCGTAATCGTCATCGAATACCATGACTCCGGCGTCTCCCCTGGAAAGGATATCCTCCCTGTCCAGTCCGAAGACAAACTCCTTGAGTATGGGTTTGCTGCTCTTGTAGCAGCAGTGCTCGCTCCATGCCTGTCCCAGCGACTGCAGCTCCACATCCGTGGGGTTCCTGCCTTCCTTCTTGAAATAGTCGCGGACGACCTTCATCTCGTCCAGGGACAGTCCGAGAGCCATATCAGCGGAGACCTGCTTGAGCTGGTCGTCCGTGGCGTCCAGGATCGCGATGTCGAACAGCGGGAACGGGACATCGCGCTTGATCATCAGATCTGCCATTGGATCATCTCACTGTGACCTTGTAATTCTGGATCACGGGGTTCGCGAGAAGTTTCTTGCACATCTCCTCCCCTGCCTTCTTCGCCTCATCGGCGGGAAGGTCGATCTCCATCTCGAAGAGCTTGATAGCCCTGACCTCTCCGAGACCCTGGAATCCAAGGGATTCCAATGTCTTCTTAGTGTTCTTTCCTTCCGGATCTGCAACGCCCTTTTTGAGCTCGATTCTGATCTCTAAAACAGCCATGGTCTTTCCCTATCGCGTGCGTGATAATAAACCTAAGCCGTGTAGAGGACAGTGCTGGGAAGGGATGTTTGTCCGGCTCTCCTGAAACGGTACCACAGAACGGGATTGGATGTATCGTTCCGTACATGACGGTGCGATAAATCCGCCAACGGTCGCCGGGATAGGAACGAATATGCGCCACCGCCGACAGCGATAATAAGCCTGTGATTGTTGACGCTCTGAAATGACATCGAGACCGAAGGTAAGGAGAGGAATCGAACCGGGTAGCGGCCCATGAATTACTCCGATTTCTCCAGATGCCTCCTTCTGCATCCCGGCGTCATACGCATCGAGCTTCTCACTGACGACATCCTGAAGGATGTCCACAGGATCGAGTACTCCAAAGAGAACGTGGGCTTCCTGCCGAACGATCCGATAGGCTTGTTGGACATCGAAAAACATGCACTGGGTCTTATCCTGTTCTGCTCCCACGAGTTCCCCATGTTCACCGAATCCTTCATGCAGATTGTTGACAGCAAGGGGTTGGTGATCGGACGCGACGTGATGGATTGGGAGAAGGATGAGATGGATTCCCCCGACTACGTATGGCTGACCAGGAACCTCTTCTTCGACATCTCCAACCTCACCGATTACGGGATGAAATGCCTAATCGGATCCCTTGCGCTGAACGTGGAAGGACTTCCGGAGGATATCAGACCGAGAGTATTCTACCCCTGCTCCGCCACCGCCGAGTACCTCAACAGAAGGTTCGGGGCCGAGGGGAAGATCTGCGCTACCGTCCTGATAGGCGTCGACGGCATAGAGTTCTGATGACGATAGAGTTTTATCGTAAGCTCTGCCATCCTCAGGTATGCCCGGCCAAATAACCGAACAGGAGAAGGGGATGTCCCTCAGGATTACAGGCTACACGATCCTTCGCGAGAGCGTAACGAACCTCATCCTAGACCAGAAGAATTCTCCGGAAACATGGCTGGACACAGGATGCGGCGCAGGAGGCTCCATCAGGCTATCCCTGGAGAAGTTCAAGGATACGCATTTCACGCTGGCCGACCCCTCTGAGCAGAACCTTGCCGAGGCCAGAAGAACAATCGGACGCGATGATATCGAATACGTCTGCGCTCCGACGGACCAGCTCAAATTCGGGGACGGGTCCTTCGATGTCATCACGGCCATCCTCTCCCACCATTACTATCCCGACATGGAATCCAAGAAGGATGCTGTCAGGAACTGCCTCAGGATGCTAAAAGACGGGGGAATCTACGTCATGGTGGAGCACACGATCTACGACAAAGAGGACCAGGCAAGGATGGACGCTGACTGGAGGTTCTACATGGAGAACAGCGGTCTGGATGAGGAATCGATCCAGAACATGTTCGAAAGACGCAACACCTTCTACTTCCCTCTGGACGAGAAGCAGCATCTGAGAATGCTGAATGAGATCGGTTTCTCCGAGACCCTCGTATTCTGGAGATCCTGCTCGGATATCGGCATCTGTGCCAGGAAATGAATTATTGCTGAAAATCAGCGCCCGATGGATGTGCGTGATCCTTCATTTCAGATTAACTTGAAAAAATCGTAAAAAAAAGTCTACGAGTTGAAGAGTTGGAGGGAATATTTTATCATATTTTTCGAAGTATGGACATCGATTTTCGAGACCCATCCAACGGATAATCTTTCCTACACATCTTGGATTATATGGTGATGGATTTTCCCATTCAATCCTGCACATCGATTGCAATCAAGCGGAGGGGACAGAAATGACGGATTTACTACGTCCATATTCTATTTTCCTTCCGCTACCAGCATATATACAAGGGGTTATTTTGGGTCAGGTGGACATTTTGTCTGAAAAGAACATCGAGGTCTCGCACCTTGTGAAGAAGTATG
>Ga0265299_10006865_pt1 | contig 10302 bp, 7 predicted proteins | sample AusTroGonzalo_MG_4_FD_193485 | JGI IMG/M metagenome (GOLD analysis project Ga0265299, IMG submission 193485) | Bovine rumen microbial communities from tropical cattle in Woodstock, Queensland, Australia - Gonzalo_02 | ecosystem: Host-associated > Mammals > Digestive system > Stomach > Rumen ...
CACTCCTTGAAGGCTTTTTTCACCTTATCCGTCAAGGACTTCACGATGGCATACTGCATGGAAGCCGCCAAATCGTGAATATTTTCTTCGATGAATTTCGGGTTTTCCTTGAGATTGTCCCGCACAAAGTAGAGGAACGAGGTTTTCAACCCACTGAAGCTGTAATCCAGCCCGGGCAGATGCGAGATGGCGAACTGGAATCGTTTAGGGTCGCCCTCCTTGGCGTATTTATCGATGACAGGACCGCCAGGGTATGGCAAGCCCAGTATCTTGGCCGCCTTGTCGAAAGCCTCGCCCGCCGCATCGTCAATGGTGCCGCCCAGTTTGGTCATGTCGAAATAGTCGTTGACCTGCAACAGCAGCGTGTGTCCGCCCGACACGGTGAGGCAGAGGAACGGGAAGCGCGGCTTCGGTTTCTCCTCGCCGGGTTTGTCGAGGAAATGGGCCAACACATGCGCCTGCAGGTGATTGACCTGCACAAGCGGGATACCCAATGAGTACGCCATAGACTTGGCAAACGAGTTGCCGACCAACAGCGATCCCAGCAGTCCGGGACCGTTGGTGAAGGCAATCGCCGAGAGCTGGCTCTTGTCGATGCCGGCCCGTTTCAACGCCGTGTCGATCACGGGGATGATGTTCTGCTGGTGCGCCCGGGAGGCCAACTCCGGCACCACCCCGCCATATTCGGCGTGTATTTTCTGGCTGGCGATCACGTTCGACAGGATAACGTTGTCTTGGATCACCGCCGCCGAAGTGTCGTCACAGGAGGATTCTATTCCGAGGATGTACATTTCAATTCAGAATTATGAATTATGAATTATCAATTATCAATTATCAATTTATCCAGCTGCGCCATCGCCGCATCAGGCAGCATCGGTTCGGAAACGCGCTTTTTCCCTTCATAAACGCAAACAAGCCCGTTAGATGCACCCACGATGCCGTAGTCGGCGTCGGCCATCTCGCCGGGACCATTCACGATGCAGCCCATGACACCGATCTTGAGACCCGGGTAGCCTGCAAAGCGTTGCTTCACTGCCGCGAAGACGCTCTGGATGTCGTATTGCGTGCGCCCGCAGGAGGGACACGCCACAAATTCCGTGTTCAGAATCTTGATACGACATGCCTGCATAACAAGTGCTTCCAAATCAGCGAGTTGCTCGGTAGTGAAATGGGGATTCCGCAGCTTTACTTCGCGCAATCCATGCTGGAAATGAGCGTAACCGGCCACCGCCGCCGCCCTGCACATCCAACGGGTCTCGTCGGACTCATCGTCGGCAAAAGTCAACGTACCGTCCTGGACATTCAAGCTCGTAACATCCATATTACCAATTGCTTCCACTAATGCATGGCCAAATGGAGACTCGTTTTCGGGCGGTTCGGTGAGGGAAACGCGGATGGTGTCGCCAATGCCCATCAGCAACAAGGCTCCGATGCCCGCCGCGGATTTCACTCGTCCTTCGCGACCGTTGCCCGCCTCCGTAACGCCAAGGTGCAGCGGATAGGAGAGGTTGCGTTCTAACATGCTGTCGTGAAGCAACTTGGTGGCCGTCATCATCGTCAGCACATTGCTCGATTTCATGGAAATCACCACCTTGTGGAAATCGTACCGTTCGCAAATTTCCAACCATTCCAGCGCGGATTGCACCATCGCCTCGGGGGTGTTGCCGTATCGGCTGACAATGCGGTCGCACAGCGAACCGTGGTTAATACCCAGGCGCACCGCCGTTCCATGCTGCTTGCAGATCTCGAACAACGGTTTGGCTCTCAACGCCATGCGCTCCACCTGTGCGGCATACTCGCTGTCGGAAAGATCCAGCTGCGAGAAATTGCGCTTGTCGGTGAAGTTGCCGGGATTCACCCGCACTTTGTCCATAAACGTAGCCACCGCCTCCGCCACCTTCGGGTTGAAATGCACGTCGGCCACGAGCGGAATCTGTCCGTAACCGTCTGATTTCAACCGCTTTTGTATTTCCTTGAGCGGTTCCACCTCTTTGAGGGACGGCACGGTGAGGCGCACCATCTGCGCCCCCGCGTCGATCATCCGCTTGCACTGCGCCACGGAGGCCTGCACGTCTGCGGTGTCGGTGTTGGTCATCGACTGCACCACCACCGGCGCATTCCCTCCGATGGTGACGTTGCCTATTTGGAATTGTCGTTTGCTGTTCATTGGTCATCGTATTTTCATCATTCGTAATACTATCATTATTCATCGTCATTCATTCACCCATTCACCCATTCACCCATTCACCCATTAACCCATTAACCATTAACCATTAACCCATTAACCATTAACCCATTAACCATTAACCCATTAACCCATTAACCCATTCGCCCCCAGGGCTCGACTGCGCCTCACCCTGGGCTGACATCGTGTCGGGCTTTAAGCCCTTTCAAGGAAACTGCTCACTAATTGAACCCTTGCGCGCGGAGGGGCACCTGCACGTTGTCGCCGGTAATCAACTGGTAGCCAGCCGCTTCTTCCTTGATATATCCAATGATAGAGACATTCTCCACTTTTTTGATCTTCTCAAAATCCGCTTGTTTGATGGTGAACATCAGCTCGTAGTCGTCGCCGCCGTTGAGCGCGGCCACGGTATGGACGATGTCCAAGTCCTTGAGCGTCACGAAGGTCAGTTCGGTCATCGGCAGCTTTTCCTCGAAGAGGGCGCAACCGGTATGCGAGGCCTTGCAGATCTGCAGAATGGAAGTGGCGAGGCCGTCGGTGACGTTGGTCATGGCGGTGGGCTGGATCTCCTCGCGGCGCAGATTCTCGATGATGTCGATGCGCGGTTCGGGCTTCAGCTGGCGGCGCAACAAGTAGTCCTTGCCAGTGAAGTCGGGCTGTGCGCCAGGGTTCTTCTCAAAGACCTTCTTCTCACGTTCGAGCAGGAGCAGACCGGTGTAGGCTGCCGCGAAATCGCCTGACACACAGACCAGTTCGTTCTCGGCAGCACCTTTGCGCGTACAGAGCCGGGCGGACTCGCACTCGCCAATCGCGGTCATGGAAATCACCAACTCGCGGGGCGAAGTGGTAAGGTCGAGACCCGCAAGATCCGCGTGCACCGTCTCGCAGCAGGCCGCCACCCCGCTCAGGATCTCGTTCACCATCCGCAAGTCGAAACGATCCGACACCGCGATGTTGACCATCAGCTGCGACGGCACAGCATTCATGGAGAGGACATCGGAAAACGCAATGGTCGAAAGTTTATAGCCCAAATGCTGCAACGGAAAATAGGTGAGATCGAAATGGACATTTTCCACAAAAACCTTGGAAGATGCAACCACCTGATTACCATTTGGTTCCATCACCAATGCATCATCTCCCACTCCCACCACAGTGGAGGCGTTCTCCTGCGGGAAGAACTTCGACAGTTCCGCAATCAGCTCATATTTGCCGGGCATCTTCACCGGCTCTCGGGTATTGTCAGCCATAATCAAAATTTTGCGCAAAGATAGACAAATTTCAAATATATACATATTCATTAAAAATGTACTTTTGCACCTTTGTTTTTCCGTATTGATTTGAAGAGATCTTCTATGAAAATTGTCACCATACTCGGCGCGAGACCGCAGTTCATCAAGGCTTCCGTTGTCTCGGCGGCATTATCCCAACAAAATGATCTCCAAGAGGTTATCATACACACCGGCCAGCATTTCGACCGCAACATGTCACAGCTTTTCTTCGAAGAGATGGGAATCCCCGAGCCCGACTACAACCTTGACATCCACGGACTTCCGCACGGAGCGCTCACCGGACGCATGATGGAACAGATCGAGGGGATTCTGATGCAAGAGCGCCCCGACCGCGTGATGGTCTATGGCGACACCGACTCCACACTCGCCGGCGCCCTGACAGCCAAGAAGCTCCACATCCCCGTCGCGCACGTGGAGGCGGGACTTCGCTCCTACAACGAGGCGATGCCCGAAGAGATCAACCGCATCCTCACCGACCGTCTCAGCGACCTGCTCTTCTGCCCGACCGAATCGGCGGCGGCTCTGCTTAAAAAAGAGGGGCGAGACACCCACAACACCCATATCGTAATGAGCGGTGACGTGATGAAGGATGCCACCAGAATCTTCACCCCACGCATGCGAGAACCCGACACTCCCCTTCCCGACCGTTACGCCCTCTGCACCTTCCACCGCGCTGAAAACGTTGACAACCCACAGATTCTGAAACAATTACTACACACCTTGGAACGCACCTGCGACATCATCCCCGTGGTGTGCCCGTTGCACCCGCACACCCGCAAGAATATGGAGGCCCTCGGCTATTCCGCGGACCAATCCCCTGTCCATTTCATCCGTCCAGTCGGCTATTTAGAAATGCTATACTTGCTGAATCACTGCACGATGGTCATGACGGACAGCGGCGGGCTGCAAAAAGAGGCATACTACATGAAGAAGTATTGCATCACGCTGCGCAACGAAACCGAATGGACCGAACTGGTGGACTGCGGTTACAATTCCATAGTCGGCACCCAAACTGAAGAAGCCCTGAAAGCCGTTCGGGGTCTGACAGGCAGAGAACCTGACTTCTCCGTTGAATTATATGGAGACGGCCACGCAGCGGAAATCATCGCCCGATATATTTCGTAAATCATCTCATCATGCAACACCTCTACAAAACAGTTAACATATTGATCATCTATTTGTTACTGCCTATTTGGATTTTCGCGCAGAACAACACTGTGGTGTTCTCCCCATCTGGTGGAATTTACACTGACGTCTTCCCGGTAACCCTGACCTGCCAAAACCCAAATCTCCAAATCCGCTACACGCTGAACGGATCCACCCCAGACAAAAACGCCCTTCTTTATTCCAACCCACTCATACTGAATGCAGAGATGCATTCAAAATCAGACATTTACAAAATCCAAAACGCCCTCGAAAGTGAATTCTATCTCCCTGATTCTATAATCAAAGCCGTTGTCATCCGCGCCGCCGCATTCGACAATGCCGGCAACCGGGTGGGTGCCGTGATCACACAATCTTACTTTGTCAGTGCGCTTGGCTGCGACATGATTGGTCTGCCGGTGGTCTCCATCTGCACCGACTCGTTGTCGCTCTTCGACTACGACACGGGCATTTTCGTACCCGGAAGGTATCTCAGCCCCATTGATACCGAAACAACAGGAAACTATATGCAGCGCGGTATTGAATGGGAACGGCTCGTGAATGTGGAGTTTTATGCAGAGGATAACGGCGGGTTCAACCAGCTGGCCGGATTGCGCACGCATGGCGGATCCCGCGCCCGACGAGCTCAGCAGAAAGGACTGAAACTGTATGCACGAGAGGAATACGGAAAAAAGAACTTCAAATGCAGGATTTTCCCAGAGTTAGAGATAGAAAAATTCAAACATCTGGTAATCAGGCCTTTCAGAAACTCATGCAATCCGGCCGGAATTCACAACTGGCTGGCGAACCAACTGGCCGCCCCGTTAAACATGGGACATACTTCCTCTCGTCCCGTCTCCCTCTTCCTCAACGGGGAGTATTGGGGCATCTATTTCATAGAGGAGAGACCGGACGAACGCTATATTGAAAGCCATTTCGGCGTAGATCATGACAGCGTCAACCTTATTAACTGCTGGGCCGACTTGGAATGCGGTTCTAACTACAGTTGGGATTCTCTATACAAGGCATTGAAAACCGCAGACCTTTCGGATCCCGCTCAATACAACTATTTTTCCCGGCTAATCGACATTCCCAACTTCATCGATTACTACGTTTTCGAACTTTTCACCGCCAACTGGGACTGGCCTGCCAACAACGTGCGGTGCTGGCAGAGGATAAACGGTCCGTGGCATTGGATCTTTTTCGACGGGGACTGCTGTCTCGACTACTTGGACATGCCCATTTACGAAAATGCCACCTATACCGGCGATCTTCATTGGCCCACATGCAATTCCGCCACTCTGTTTTTCCGCAGGCTGCTTGAGAATCCAACGTTTCGGGAGATGTTCATTCGCAGATTGAAAGAGGTCAACAACACCTATTTCCAATACAGCAAGACAAAGCCTTTCTTTGACAAATGCCGTCTTGAAATCAAGGACGAGATACCACGACAATCGTACCGGTTCAACAACCCGCAAAGTATGGAAGAGTGGGAGCTGCATTGCCACACCATCGACAATTTCCTCTGCCGGCGGGAAGACGACTTCTGGTACAGGACCAAATTGTTTTTCAACATTAATGAAGAAGAACAAGTCAAAGGCTTTGTTTGTTACCCCAATCCTTTGTCCAAAGGGGAACAACTCAACGTGTGGATTGATGCTGAGAATGAAGATGTTGTAAAGATAAGCATCTATGACATAAACGGGCTTCTGGTGCACGACAGCCAAAACGTCATGTTGCATCGAGGGGCTAACCTATTGTCCGTTGACGTGCCGCTCACCTCAGGACTTTACATTGTCAAAGTGGGCGACAAGAAGGCCAAGGTCATCATTCAATGACATTGGAGGCGACGCATATTCATATTTTGTGTACATTTGCCGTCCCGATTATCAATGACATTTATTATTACATTTTTTGAAAGATAACAGATTATGGAAGAAAAGAAAACATCAATGATTCGTTTGAGAATGAGTTCTCAAGACGCCCATTACGGCGGTAATTTGGTTGACGGTGCCCACATGCTCGCCCTGTTCGGCGATGTGGCCACGGAACTGCTCATCATGCAGGATGGTGACGAAGGTCTGTTCTGCGCGTACGACAACGTGGAGTTCCTCGCTCCCGTCTATGCCGGCGACTATATCGAGGCCGTCGGTGAAATCACCAAGGTGGGCAACACCTCCCGCAAGATGGTCTTCGAGGCCCGCAAGGTTATCCGTCCGCGTCCCGACATCAGCGCCTCCGCCGCCGACGTGCTGGAAGAGCCCATCGTGGTTTGCCGCGCCTCCGGCACGTGTGTGGTCCCGAAACAATGCCAGAGAAAGGTTAACGGTTAATGGTTAACGGTTAAAGATTAAGGGTTGTGAGCCCTTAAACCTTAACCCCTACCCCCTAAACCGTAAACTGTAAACCCTAAACTGTAAACCCTAAACCCTAAACCCTAAACCTTAAACCTTAAACTAACAACATGGATAAACTGATCATCACCGCCGCGATTTGCGGTGCAGAAGTCACCAAAGAACAGAACCCCAATGTCCCCTACACCGTAGAGGAAATTGTCCGCGAGGCCAAGAGCGCTGTTGACGCCGGCGCCGCCATCGTCCACCTCCACGTGCGTGAGGACGACGGCACCCCCACCCAAAGCCATGTGCGCTTCCAAGAGTGCACCGAAGCCATCCTCAAAGCTTGCCCCAATGTCATCCTCATCCCATCCACCGGAGGTGCTGTGGGTATGACCCCCGACGAGCGTCTTGACTCCACCAACACCACCCCGATCCCGGAGATGGCGACCCTCGACTGCGGTACCTGCAACTTCGGCGACGAGATCTTCGACAACACGATGCCGACGATGCGCGCTTTCGGCAAGCGCATGATCGAGCGCGGCATCAAGCCCGAATACGAGTGCTTCGAGATGGGTCACCTCGACACCATCCTCACCATGGCCCGCAAGGGCGAGGTTCCCGGCGCCCCCATGCAGTTCAACTTCGTGTTGGGCGTTCCCGGCTGTACCCCCGCCACGGTTGACAACCTCTGCTGGTTGGTGAAGAACATCCCCGCCGGCAGCACCTGGACCAGCACCGGCATCGGCCGCCACGCCTTCACCCTCGCCGCTCCCACCATCGTGATGGGCGGTAACGTGCGCGTGGGTTTCGAGGACAACCTCTACCTCGAACGCGGTGTTCTCGCAAAATCCAACGGCGAACTCGTTGACAAGGTCGTCCGCATGGCCAAACTGTTAGGCCGTCCCGTGGCCACCTCCGACGAAGCCCGCGAGATTCTCGGGCTGAAGAAGAGGTAAGATGTAAGACGTGAGACGTTAAAAGCACTCCGGGACGAAATCCGGAGTGCTTTTTTTATTCATGAGACCGTGAAAAGACAAGTCGGAAAAACAATGAAAAAAAAAATTTCGAAAAGTGTTGGCGGTATCGGAAAAAAGTGTATTTTTGCCGCCGATTTCAGATGAACGATCTGTTAGCTCAGTTGGTTTAGAGCGCTTGCTTGACAGGCAAGAGGTCACTGGTTCAAATCCAGTACAGATCACAAAAAAATGAAAAGGTTGCGATAAACGCAACCTTTTTTTATTTTTTGATATTCCGCGCATTCAGCGCGGCGCGGTAGCGGGCGGCATTCTGCGCGTGAACAGCGGCACTCGCCGTGAAGTTGTGGTAACCAGAGAAGTCTTCCTTGGCGCACATGTAGAGATAATCATGGTGACGGTAATGCAGCACGGAATCCATCGTGGAAGCCTCCGGAATACGGATCGGTCCGGGCGGCAAACCCTTGTATTTGTATGTGTTATACGGCGAATCCACCTGCAGGTCGGCGTTCAGGATGCGTTTGCGGGCGAAGTCGCCGATGGCGAACTTCACCGTCGGGTCCGACTGCAGCAACATTCCCTTGTTCAAGCGATTGATGTAGAGTCCCGCAATGATGGCCTTCTCAGACGGCCGCATGTTCTCTTCTTCCACAATCGAGGCAAGCGTGGCCACCTGCACGGGTGTCAACCCGATTTCCGAAGCCGTGGCCTTGCGCTGCTCGTTCCAGAACTGTTGGTAATAACCATTCATCCGGTCGAGGAAATCCTCCGCCGTGATGTCATAATAAATCTCGTAAGTATTTGGGATAAAGAGACATACTGCCGTCGTGTCGGACAATCCGAACTTCTGCACATAGCTTCTGTCGTGGAGCAATGCGGAGAGTTCCGACGGCTCGAAGAAGAACTTGTTGCCGACCTTTTCCACAAACTGATCAACCGTGCGCACGTTGTTGAAGGTAAACTTCACGGAATAGTGCTGTCCTCTACGCAGCAACCGCACCAAATCCAGATTCGTGCGACAGTCGGAAACGTCATACTTACCCATCTTTATCTTCTTGTATTTCAGTACTTCCGCCGTTTTTCGGAAAGTCTCTTCCGACTTCAGGACCTCGTGTTTCCGCAGCGTGTCCATCACCTGCTCGAACGTGGCCTCGGGCGGCACAATAACCGTCACATCGTGACGCTGCACATTCTCCGACATGAATGTTCTGTAAAACAAAGCGGCGACAACACCCGCCAACATGAGGATCCCCGCCAAAACGCAAACGATAATCTTTTTCTTATTCATTTTAACACATTGAACGTTTCATTGAATACTCATTGATATTCATTCATGGACATTCATCCATTGCATTATTCATTGCATTCTTTCATTGCATTATTCATTGCATTCATTCATTGCATTCTTTCTTACGTCCCAGGGCTCGCTCCGCTCACCCTGGGCTGACATATCTTGCCCTTTCAGGGCTGCTCAAGGAAGATGTTCAAATATATGTGACTCTATCGACAACTGTTGCCTATTGTCTGTTGCCTATTGCCTGACAATCACCCGCAGCTGATGCGTGTATCGCTGCATCTCCTCATTGAAAATGCCGGTTTCGTCGATGCGGTCGATACGGACACGGCCGCTGGAATGGATGATTTCGTGGTCGTTGAGCATCATGCCCACATGCACCACTCTGCCCTCTTCGTTCTGGAAAAAGGCCAAATCGCCAAGTTGCGCTTCGTGAATGAAATCTATGGCCTCGCCGCAGTGCACCTGTTGCGAAGCGTCGCGGGGAAGCTGAACGCCAATCAACGAATAGAGCAGCTGCGTGAAACCGGAGCAATCGATGCCGAAAGGTGTGCGCCCGCCCCAAAGATAAGGCGTTCCGAGGAGCGACATAGCCGCTTCTCGGAGCAGTTCCATACGTTCAACACGGGGAAGCCCCGACAACCCTTGTTCAGGAAGCCAGTCGTCCGACTGAAGCTGCTCCGGAAGCAATTCCGGATTGGGACTCAGCCCCGGGTGTACGGGAACTAACGCCCCCATTGAAAGAATGGTAGGACGCACCGTGATCAAAGGTTTGCGCAGTCGTAGTTTGACACAATTCCGATAGGTTTCGAAGGCCCCTTCAGATATGACAACATGTTGTTTGCGTTGTATCCACCCCTGGTAATCGTCATGGTTAGTTTCCACACGCAACCATTCGTCTGCGGATTCCAACACGGTATAGGTTTCGCCAAACAGAATCTGGCTCACCATTTCCGAACAATGCGACGGTTCCGCCCGCATCGGAATCACCGTCAGTGAACACACACCGTAGTTCATATCTTGATAATCTAATGTATCGATATACCACCACCATTCCGCACGACGTGAGTAGTTCGGA
>Ga0265299_10006866_pt1 | contig 10301 bp, 12 predicted proteins | sample AusTroGonzalo_MG_4_FD_193485 | JGI IMG/M metagenome (GOLD analysis project Ga0265299, IMG submission 193485) | Bovine rumen microbial communities from tropical cattle in Woodstock, Queensland, Australia - Gonzalo_02 | ecosystem: Host-associated > Mammals > Digestive system > Stomach > Rumen ...
ATATCGATGTCGATAGAAGAGGAACTTCACGCTTCATGGGGCAAGCATGCCATCGAAGATGCTATCCAAGCTGGGGAGCTCTATACGAAGGAGCAATACGAGGAAGCTAAGGAGCAATATGAGGAAGCTAAGGACCAATACGAGGAAGCTAAGGAGCAATACGAGGAAGCTAAGGAGCAATATGAGGAAATGAAGGAACAGAGGATTTCTGAAATATACCAAATTGCCCTTAAGCTGACGCAGAATGGTATACTGATCGATGAAGTAATTGATGATTATATTCCCGATGACATCCGTGCAGAAGTCAGGCAGAGATTTTCAGAAGAGTGAACTCTAATTTATTTAGAGTTAATTTCGGGAAAGGTTTTGGCAGAGGTTCCTGCTGCAGTAACACGATACGATCATTCCATGCCTTTTTCAAACTGAGTTGGAGCTATTGTCCAGATGGAAAAATAGAGTAACACGAATGCAGGATTCGTGTTACTGAGAACGGGTATCCCGAAAGAGGGAACCTGTGATGAAAGGTTTTCGGATGGTTCTTTAGGTGTAGGTGCAGGGGGCGAAAAAGCCCCCTGTCTTGGTCTAATCTTAAAGTCAATTCAGAATGCTGGCTCGAATCTCATCTCGAGAGGCTGACCGCAGATCATGCACCTCGAGAATGGGTTCAACTCATCATTCACTGTGCCGCAGTACTTGCATACGCATCCCATGATTTCCCGATAGCATTCGGTATATTTATGGAGGTCTAAAGGTCGGAACTTAACCGCTGAAATTTTGTCCGCTTTATGTGGATTCACTCATCATCTTCTTCGTCATTACTGTCGAAGACGACCTGCTTGTTCCCGTCGTTGGAAGGCGGCACGTAATCCGGCGCGGCCTCGGGCCTACTGGCGGGATATTCCTCGGCAAAAGTCGCTTTGTAGTCCTCGTCGGACACTATCTTTCCGGACGGGAACTTATAAAGGGTCATGATATCCTGAAAAGAAAAGAACAGAGGGTGCTACCCTCCGTGAGATGTTTCTTCAGAGAACCGTGGATGCAACGCACTCGATCTCGGCGATTCCGGGTATAGCGCGGAGTGCCTCTTCGAGCTTGCTTCCGATTTCCTGGTCGGCGTCGTCGACGACGAAGCCGGCTGTGATCTTCATGAGACCGAATGCAACAGGGTTGATGCTGGTCTCAGTGATCTGTATACCTGCCGGGATGAGTGTGGGGAGCTTATCGATGATAGCCTGGAGATCCACGTCTGTTCCCTCGGGCATGAGGTCGTATCCTGCAACAATCTGTCCCATTTCAACACCTCATGGTCCGATAAATCCGCATTTCTTGCACTCGTAGGGTACACTCTGGTCACGGCACTGGTCGCACCTTCCGATCTCGTACTCCCCGCATTTGGGGCACTTGAAGAAAGTGTTGCCGTGGCCGATGAGCCTCTTACCGCATGAAGAGCATATTTTGTCAGCTGCCATGTATTGTGCGATAATATAGGTTATATAAAAAAGAAAGGGCATGGAAACCCCATTTTGTGTGAATGCGGGCGGATATCATTCTCCAGTGGGAGCGACGGTCTCCAACCATCCGAAGATGACGTCCGCAGTGTCCTGATCCATCGGCCGGGAGGCCAGACGGGTGTACTGCTTCTTGATACCGGTTATACGGTTGTCGTCGTCCACCTTTCTGAGGATGTGGTTAACGCCTTCCGGGGCGAAGCATTGTACCCAGGGGATGTCCTTGAGTGCGTCCAGCCTTCTGTAGTCCATGTGGAGGTCCGCCGTACCGGTAATAGCCAGCACAGGTTTTCCGAAGGATCTGATAATGTCGATGAAATCATCGCTGGTGTAGGATCCGTGCTCCCTGAACCACTTGGCGCTTATCTTCGCACCGCTCATGCGGACGGTGTCCTTGTCCGTTCCTTCGCATTTCTCGAAGAGGGCATCGGTCTTCGCGGCGTTCTTCTCCGCATTTACCGTCCTGCGCATGATGGCACCGACCAATCCCTTCTTTTCCTTGGCTTCCCTGTCCAGGAGCAGCTGCTGATAGTCCAAGGCTTCCCTCAGGCAGATCCCGGCTCCTCCAAGCAGCATCATCCCTGCGATTTCCTCCTTTTGGGACAGGAGGGTGGTCACCATGGATCCCTCGCTGTGTCCGCAGACGATCACACTGTTCTCATCCACATAGGGGAGCGATTTGGTGTACCGGATCACGGAAATGGCATCGTCAACGATATCACTCAGACCGGCGCTGTTGAAGTCGCCTTCGGATTCGTGGGTGCCTCTTTTGTCGTAACGAACCACCACGTATCCGTGTTCAGCGAACATTTTCGCCATATTCTTGTAAAGATCCATCTTGAGTCCCGGTCCGTTACCGTCGCGGTCCAGCTTCCCGGTGCCCATTATGATCACTATCGCCGGGCTCTTTTCCCTGCAGTTCCTGGTGACGGTGGCCCCTATGCTTACCTTTCCGTCGATCTTCACTCTCTCTTCACTGAAATCCATGTTCACTCCGCCTCCTCTTCGACAGGTGCCGATATTATCGACACGCTCCTGACCTTCCCGTTCTCCTCGTTCCTCTGGTATCTACTTAGGAGTTCCGCGTATTCCTTGAGGAATCCTTCGAACGACTCATCGCTGAGGCGCATCATGCAGGTCTTGAGGCAGAGCATATCGGCCACAGGGTCGGTGTTCTTTTTGGAAGAATAGTTTTGGAACTGCCCGTATAATGACATCAGGAACTGATATGCGGTGGCGGCGATGTCCCTGTTGATCTCCGCCGACCACATCTCGGTGTTTATTGCCAGCAGCCTCTCTGTGGTGCCTCTGATCTTCCTTTCCTCCTTAACCATCAGCACATCCTCCTTCAGCAGGAAGTTGATGTGGCGGTAGATCGTCGGAGTAGGAATATCCTTTAGAGCCTCGGTAATTTGCTTAGTCGTGGCTTCTCCGCTGCTCTGCAGGTACTGTACTATCCTTGTTCTCACAGGGTTGGAAAGGATGTCGCTTAGGTTCATCGAATCACATTATTATCAATATTTGATATTATTATCAATTATGATAATAATTGTGAATGTATTTAAAATAGAAGGGGAGGGTGAAAAAGGAATCCCAATTCCTGATATCATGTTATTACAATAATAATTCAATGAATTAGTAAAGAGCCAGTAATGGAATTTTTGAATCTATTTCAAAGTTTTGGAAAAATTTATCCAGAAATTTTTTTCTGGAAAAAAATTCCAAAACATAGTAAACGATGATTATGAATAGGTCGATTCCATCCAGAGTAGCATGAGGATCCATACAGACTGCGTACCCTGCCTGATGAAGCGCGTCCTTTTCCAATCCAGATTGGTCGAAGGCGCCGATGAGAAGGCTTCCGTGGAGAACAGCCTGAAGGTTTTCGCGCAGGAGTTCGATTACAGCAGGAAGTCGGTGGACGTGGCCACGGAGGTGCACAAGGCATCCTACGCCGTCCTGGGAGAGGATCCGTATCATGAGCTTAAGGTCCGTGCGGACATCATCGCGGAGCAGTACATGGACATCGCCCAGAGATATGTGGACGGTGCCGACGACAAGCTCAGGGCATGCCTGATGGTGGCCGTCATAGGCAACATCATGGACTTCGGATCCACCGGAGGCATAGATGACCCGGAGCTGTTCAAGGAGATGTTCGATGACCTCATGGACCAGGGACTTGGCCATGACGATTCCGATAGGATAGAGGTATTGCTTGATAAGCCCGGGACCATAGTCTACATGTTCGACAACTGCGGCGAATCCCAGCTGGACAAGATCCTGATAAGATACCTCCGCTCCCGCGGAAAGAGGATCGTCGGGATGGTCAGAGGAAAGCCGGTACTGAACGACGTCACCAGGGAGGACGCCATCCGTTCAGGATTGGACAAAGAGGTGGATCTCCTCCTCGACACGGGGACGTTCTACATCGGAATTGACTGGAGGGACGTGCCGGACGACCTGATGAAGGAGATAGAGGGATGCGACATCATAATCGCCAAAGGTATGGGCAACTACGAGTCTTTATCGGATGAAGCCCTTCCTGTGCCTGTAGCGCATGTGATGCGCACCAAGTGCAGGCCGGTGGCGGATTCCGTCGGGGTCCCGCTTGATCGCAACATCGTTTATGTACGCGAGGCAGGCCAATGAAGGTCAGACAGGCAGTAGTGATGGTAGGCGGGATGGGAACGCGTCTCCGCCCCTTGACAGAGAACAAACCCAAGCCGATGCTGTCGGTGGCCGACAAGCCCTGCATATGGTATCTCATGAGATCGCTGGCACGTGCAGGTATCGAGGAGGTCATCCTTGCCTGCGGATACAAGCCCGGCATGATGGAATCCCTCGGCGACGGAAGCGATCTCGGTATCAGAATCGTCTATTCCTACGAGGATGAACCGCTGGGAACGGCAGGTGCCATCAAGAATGTGGAGTCCAGACTGGACGAGGTGTTCGTGGCGGCCAACGGCGATGTCTTCGCGGATATCGACGTGAGGAAGGAGATCGAGACGCATTTCGAGAACAACGCCACGGTGACCATCGCACTGACCCCAGTGGAGAATCCCTGCGAGTTCGGGATCGCCCGCGTTGATGAAGAAGGACGCATCCTGGAATTCAAGGAGAAGCCCAAACCCGAAGAGGTGTTCTCCAACCTGATCAACGCCGGAGTCTACGTGGTCGACAGGTCCGTTCTGTTCAAGGTCCCCCACAACTCGTTCTACGATTTCTCAAAGGATCTGCTCAATGTGCTCATGAAGGAGGGCAAGCGCATCCAATCCTATCCGCTGAACGGCATGTGGATGGATGTAGGGCGCCCCCACGATCTCCTGGAGGCCAACCTGGCCGTGGCTGAGCGCGAATACGGTCTGAAGAGGTTCGATTCCGCTGTTGAATGCTGCACCAGGGACCAGTTCTACCTCGGACCCGGGGCATCGATCGCCAATTCCACCACGAAGAAGACGGTGATCTCGGAGGGCTCATGCGTTAAGGATTCCAACCTGGACCGCGTCCTGATACTGAAGGACTGCAAGATCGACGGTGCGAAGATAGTCAATTCCATCCTCGGCGACGGATGCGTAGTGAAGAAAGGCGCAGAGATCCGCGATGCGGTGCTCGCTGACGGTACCGTTGTCGGAGAAGGCGAGAAGATACAGGGCGACAGGATAGTCTGAATCAGGACTTGCTCTTCTTCTCGGCGACGACCTCTTTGTAAAGCTTATCGAGGGCCTCCGCGGTGTTCTGAATCGAATAGATCTCAGCTGTCTCCCTCGCTCCCTTCTTGAGTTCATCGATATGAACCAGACCTTCGTTTATCACTCTGGCGCAGTCCTCAACGGTGGTCTCGAACAGATATCCGTTCACACCGTTCTTGATGACATCCGTGAACGCCCTTCCGTTGGCGCACATGGCAGGGATCTCGCAGGCCATCGCCTCGAGCGTTGTCAGACCCTGAGTCTCGAATTTGGATGCGGTTATGAAGATGTCAGCGCATGAATAGTACGAGATGAGCTCATCATCGGGAACGAATCCGGCGAATACGACCTTGTCCTGGACCCCCAGGTCGACGGCCAGCTGTCTCCATTCCTTGTCGCAGGGACCCTTTCCGCATACCAGCAGAGCGACGTCATCGGGAACGACCTTCATGGTCTCAATCAGAAGGTCCACCTTCTTCTCGAAGGACATGCGGCCCACCGTGATGAGCACCTTCTTCCCTACGAGACCGTGCCTTTCCCTGATCTCATCGCCCTTGTCGTTCTTCTTGAATCTGTCGATGTCGACACCGACCGGGATTATCTCCATCCTCTTCGGCTTTACCCCCATCTCCAGAAGTTCCTTCGCTATCGGGGGTGTGGGTACGATGATCGCATTGGGCCTCTTCAGCTCTTGCCTCAGATAGATCTGCACCAGCTTGTTCAGCAGGTTCGGCGGGAGTTTGATAGGAGAATATTGGTACGCCACTTCGTTCACCATCGTGACGAATGTCTGTATCGTGGGTATCTTGGTGTAATGCCCGGTGATCAATCCCTTCAGCGTCATCACCGTGCATCCGTGCATGTGGATGATGTCAGGCTGCAGTTCCTTGATGATCTTCAGGTTGTTGTGCCTGAATGTCGGTAGGAAGTATCCCTCGTAGGATTTGAAGGGCCTCGCTTTGACGTAATAGATGCCCTCCTCCCTGTCCTTCTCTCCGGGATCCGGAGCGATTATGAAGACCTCATGCCCCATCCTCTCCAGGCACTGCCTGGTGGTGATCACCTGCGTGGCGACACCGTCGCGTGTGGGGAAGTAGCTGTCTGTCACAATTGCGATCTTCATTTCACGAGTCTCCTGACATAGGGAACTGAATAGGTCATGCCGAAGGATGATTATGATGGTTTTGCTACCTTATAATATATCCAAAGCTATTTCCGAGCAATACGGAAGGAGAGTGACGTCCGATATGGTGTCCGATGTACCCAGCAGATCATTGCCCGAGCATATCAGGGAATCCCTTGAGATCAAGGTCCCCGAACAGGCGAAGGCATCGATGGTCTGTCTGTTCAACTTCGAGGCATCGGGAATCGCCGGCGACACGGTCTCCTCATACGTTTTCAGCAATTCCGAGGTACAGGTCCACACCATGGTCGACAGGTCGGTCCCCGCATGGGTGACCGAGAAGACGGATGTCATCATAATGTCGTATTCGGGCAACAGCCCCGAGATCGAGACGATATACGACGTGGCCATGAGGAAGAAGGCCAGGATCCACTGCATCACATCCGGCGGCAAGCTGGCAGAGCTGTGCAGGAGCAACAACGGCAACCTACTGAGGATCCCGGCGGGCCTGAACAACTTCGAGGCCACCGGTTATGAGATCGGTGCTCTGGTCAACCTCTACGAGGCCATGGGGATCACAGGCATCAAGGATGCCATGACATCTGTGTTACCCTCATTGATCGAGTACCGCGATTCGGTATGGGATAGCCGCCGGACATTGAATATTTCGGAGGAGATGAGGAACAGGGTCCCGGTGATCTACAGCGTAGGCGAGCTGAGGGCCGTCCACAAGAGATGCAAGATGCTTGTTAACCAGGTCCTGGGCAGACTGGCGTTCGCGGGAGAACTGCCGGAATTCGATCACAACGAGATCGTGAGCTGGACCGAGGACCGCAACAGCGACGAGTTCCTCATACTGATGTTCAGGATAAAGACAGATTCCGAGCTCCTCAACAGGATCCAGGATACGGTGATGGAGCTGCTGCCGGAGTACGATCTTAAGATTCAGGTCATCGACCTCGAGGGCGGACTGATGGAACGCGCCATCAAAGGGATAATCCTTGCGGATGCGGTGGTCTGCAGCATGAAGGGAGGGGTGTGAATGGAGCAGACACAGGCAAGGACCAGACTCCATAATTTCCTCGAGGATATCAGGTACAGCATTGATACCGAGATCGACCTCGGCGAGAGGAAGGTGAACGGTATCTTCATGGGTGCGATGGGAGGTTCGGCGATCGCATCGAACATAGTCGCCAACTGCTGTGCCCATTACCTTGACATGCCTCTTACGACGAACAGATCCCCCATAATTCCCAAATGGGTCGGCAAGGACACGCTGTCGATAATCGCCACATATTCGGGGAACACCGACGAGACCCTCGAGATGTACAACAAGGTGAAGGCGACAGGGGCCGTCATGGTGGTCATCACATCAGGCGGTAAGATAAAGGGCATCGCGGAGAAGGACGGCATTCCAGTCCTTACAGTTCCCACAGGATTCCAGCCGAGATACTCCGCTGGATTCATGATCGGATACATCGCCGCGATAATGTCATCCATAGGCCTTCCGGAATTCAAGAACAGACTTAAAGGATGCCTTGCATCGCTGGAGAACTACCGCAATTATCTGGAATCTCCCGGATCGCTCGCATATCTTCTGGCGGACAAGTATAAGGGATCCGTTCCTGTGATATGCACGGAGAGCAAGTACAAGTGCGTCTCCCTCAGATGGAAGGCGGCGTTCAACGAGAACGCCAAGACGATATGCTTCGATACCGCTCTTTCCGAATTCAGATACTGCGAGCAGAATCCCTGGGCCGAATACAAAGGGAAGAATCTGAGGCTCATAGTCCTCACGGGAGAGAACGACCTCGCAGCAGGCGGTCCCGTGAACAATGCGGTGAAGAACATCGAATCGCTCGAATTCCCGTTCGACCTCGTCGCAGTGGCAGGGTCGTCGCACGAGGAGAGGGTGTTCCGCGCATTGATCCTGGGAGATTACGTCACGGTCTACATGGCGGAGGCCGCCGGCATAGATCCGGAGACCACGCCGGTCATCACAGAACTGAAGAAGCGCATTCGCGGAGAGAAGTAAGATGTCCAAGATGTTCGGTACTAACGGGATCCGCGGAGAGGCGAATAAGTACCTAAGCTGCGAGCTTTCCCTGAAGACGGGAAAAGCGATAGCGGAGGTCCTCGGACCAGGTCCGATCGCGATAGCGATCGATACGAGGGTATCATCGGACATGATCCGCTCAGCGGTATCTGCAGGGCTGATGTCCATGGGTGTCGGAGTTCATGATTTAGGAATGGTCCCTACGCCTGCGCTTCAGTATTATGTCAAGACCCACGAGGAGGTCACAGGAGGCGTGATGATAACCGCTTCACACAACCCTCCGGAGTTCAACGGGATCAAATGCATATCCGCGGACGGAACGGAATGCTCCCATGAGGAGGAATCTGCTATAGAGGATGCCTACGACAGGGATCTCAAGGTCGTTCCGTGGGACAGGATCGGAAGCATCAGAACCATCGAAGGCGCAGGCGAAGCGTACATCGATGCAGTCGTATCCAAGGTGGATGTGGACCTAATACGCAAGGCCGATCTAACCGTAGTATTGGATTGCGCTAACGGCGCATCCGTGCACACATCTCCCCTGCTCATGGAGAAGCTCGGAGTCCGTGCGATCGTCCTCAACGGAGAACCGGACGGTATGTTCCCCGGGCATTACAGCGAGCCCGTGGAGGAGAATCTCTCGGAACTGAAATCGGAGGTCGTGAGGGCAGGAGCCGATCTGGGATTCGCCCACGACGGCGATGCGGACAGGTGCGTATTCGTCTCCGATACAGGGAAGTATCTTCCCGGAGACGTAGGTCTCGCTCTTCTATCCATCCTTTGCATGAAGACGACCGAAGGCAAGAAGCAGGTGGTCTCCACGGTAGCATTGTCCAACATGGTGGAGGATGCCATCATCGAGGCCGGAGGGACGCTCACACGCACGGCGGTAGGTTCCCCGGTAGTGGCGCGCAGGATGATCGAAGACGGTGTTCCGATAGGAGGCGAGGATAACGGAGGAATCATCTTCGCCGACCATCAGTTCTGCCGCGACGGAGCATTGGCGGCTGCGAGAATGATCGAGTTCGCAGCAAGATACGGATCGATACAGAAGCATGTAGACGGTCTTCCGGAATACTGCACGATCAAGACAGCTGTCTACTGCGCCGATGACAGGAAATCATACCTCATCGACAAGCTTGCGGAGAGATACGCTTCTGAGAAGATCGACAGGACCGACGGACTGAAGATAACGTTCTCCGACGGATGGGTCCTTCTCAGGCCTTCAGGCACTGAACCCAAATTCAGGATCTATTCGGAATCGAAGGATCCCAAAGTCGCCAAGGACAGATCGGAGCAGTTCCTCAAGGACGCGGCAGATATCTTAGGCTGATTCCACGATATCCGCTGTGATAGAATAATCATCGGAGATGATGGTGCAGCGGATCATCTTGCATTTCTCGCCGATGTAGAACGTGCAGAATCCTTCCTGATTCTCCTGCGTGTAAACGGATACGGTGACATCGCCGATGGTCTCCTCTCCGACGTAATGGAACATGTCCTCCATCTTATCGTCCGTGGTGAAGATCAGCGGCATCTTTATCGTCTCGCTGTGGGATTTTGAGGAGATCTTGAGTTCGAAAGAATATACGTAGGCCTTTGCACTCTCGGGAGCGTATTCGGTCTTACCCGTTCCGGTGCAGTCCTCCTCGTAAAGGACTCCGACGACGCTGTAATCGTGGGATTCCTCATGGACGTCGGGATTGATCTGATTCATCACCTGCATCATGAAGAATAATGCGAGAGAGCCGCCCATGATGAGGATGACGAGAACGATTGCTGCGCCTTTGCCCCCGAAGTTGTTCATGGGTGGTAACCTCCTACTTAGCATTTAGTATATTTGTAGGGGGCCGTCTAACTTTTATAAGGCACCAGTCACATGAGGTAACAGCCTGCAGAAGGCTCGAGGTTGTGGGTATCCGATG
>Ga0265299_10006867_pt1 | contig 10301 bp, 8 predicted proteins | sample AusTroGonzalo_MG_4_FD_193485 | JGI IMG/M metagenome (GOLD analysis project Ga0265299, IMG submission 193485) | Bovine rumen microbial communities from tropical cattle in Woodstock, Queensland, Australia - Gonzalo_02 | ecosystem: Host-associated > Mammals > Digestive system > Stomach > Rumen ...
TCACCTCCGACAAGGACTACGGCCAGCTTGTTTCCGACCATATCAAGATGTACAAGCCCGGCAAGTTCGGACAGCCGGCGGAGATTCTCGGCGTGCCGGAAATCTGTGAGAAATACAAGATCGAACGTCCTGAGCAGCTGATCGATATGCTCGGACTGTGGGGTGACTCCTCCGACAATATTCCCGGCGTGCCCGGCATCGGTCAGGTGCGCGCCCAGAAACTGCTCGCCAACTACGGCAGCATTGAGGAGATGTACGCCCGCAATTTCGACAAGGACAACGAGAAGACGCGTACTCACATGAACGAGTACAAGGAGCAAGCTTTCCTCTCTAAAGAACTGGCTACCATTATGATAGACATCCCAATGGAGTACGATTTCGAGCAGATGGCCTACACCGGTCCCGACCCGCAAAAGCTCAAAGCCGTGTTCGACGAGTTGGAGTTCAAAGCCCTGACGAAGCGCATCTTCACGGACTTGTCACTGCAGGTGCCGCAAACCCAAACCGCCCCCGACCTATTCAGTCCCATTGAGGAAACCGAAACGCAAGCCCAAATGGCGGTCGAGGTCCCTAAAACCGTCTTCGAACTTCCACAAACCATTGAAGTCCAATCCATCGCTGATATTCGTGTAGATACGCGTGATACGCGGAGATTATATTTTACCTGGATCTTCCAACAGGAACGAATCGCCGGTTTCGCCTTCACCTTCGACGAAACCACCACCTACTACCATTGGGTAGAAAGCGAACATCGTCACTATCAAGAATTTATAAAACTGATTTTCGGAGAGCCGCGCACCGTGGTGATGCACGACTGCAAAAACACCTACAAGTACCTCAAATCATTCCGCGTGGAGCCGAAATGCACCTTCTGGGACGTGCAGATCGCCCACTACCTGTTGCAGCCCGAACGCAAACACCAGCTCAGCGACCTCGCTCTCAATTACTTCGACTGCGAGTTGGTAGAGGCCGGAAAACCGTCGCCTTCGCCCGAAAACGAACAACTTCTACTGCTGCAAAAACTCTATCCGATACTGGATAATGAGTTGAAGGAAAATAAGTTACTGGATTTGTTCACACAAATGGAGATGCCGCTCGTACCCGTTCTCGCCGATATGGAATACACCGGCGTGAAGGTCGATGTGGAAACATTGCGGCAAAATTCCGAGACCATGAATGCCGAAATCTCCGCAATCGAGCAGCAGATTTACGAATACGCCGGCGAAACCTTCAACATCGGCTCGCCCAAGCAGTTAGGGGAGATCCTCTTCGAGAAGATGAACCTTGTGAAGAACGCCCGTCTAACCAAGAGCAAGCAGTACCAAACCGGCGAGGAAGTGCTCAAGAAGATGGCCTACAAACACCCGATTGTGCCGCTGATTCTGGAGTGGCGCAAGCTTTCGAAGCTGAAATCCACCTACATCGATGCGTTGCCGCAACTCATCAACCCCAAGACGGGCCGCATCCATTCCACGTTCACCCAAACGATTACGGCCACAGGCCGGCTCAGCTCCCTCAACCCGAACCTGCAGAACATCCCCGTGCGCACCGAGCGCGGGCGTGACATCCGCAAGGCATTCGTCCCCTCCGACGGCAATGTGCTGCTCGCGGCTGACTACTCCCAAATTGAGCTGCGAATCGTCGCACACGTGTGTCAGGACGAGCGCATGATCGAAACCTTCCGCAACAACGAGGATATTCACGCGACGATGGCCGCACACATCTACGGCGTTGAAAAAGAGGATGTTACCACCGATATGCGCCGTGCCGCCAAGACCGTCAACTTCGGGATTCTGTACGGCATTTCCGCCTTCGGTCTCGCCGACCGACTGCAGATTCCGCAAACCGAAGCCAAGCAACTCATCCTGGATTACTTCCGCAGCTTCCCAAAAATATCTGATTATCTGAACGATACACTTGATTTCGCCCGACAACACGAATACGTGGAGACCCTCATGGGTCGTCGCCGCAACATTCGTGACATCAATGCGAAGAACGGGGTTTTGCGAGCCGCCGCCGAGCGCAACGCTATCAACGCCCCCATCCAAGGCACCGCTGCCGACCTCATCAAAATCGCCATGGTGCGCATCTATCAGGCTATGAACGAGCGGAATATGCGCAGCAAGATGATCCTGCAAGTTCACGACGAACTCATTTTCGACACTTATCCCAACGAGTTGGAAACGCTTTCAGATCTTGTGCGCGAGCACATGTCTGGAGCGATGAAACTATCTGTTCCGCTGGATGTTAACATCAACAGCGGAAGCAACTGGCTGGAGGCGCATTAATGATTATTGGCTATTAGCTATTGGCGTATAATAGTACCTCAAAACTAAAGGCCAAAAGCTGATTTCGCAAAAATCTCCGCACTTGCGAAAATTTTGTATCTTTGCAGGTTTTATTTTTGGATAAGTATGTTTACTGGAATTATAGAGAAAACCGGCAAAATCGTTAAGATTGAACAAGATAGAACCAACTTCCACTTTACTCTGGAAGTGGATTTTGCGGATGAACTGAATATTGACCAAAGTATGGCGCACGACGGCTGCTGCCTAACCGTTGTACAATTGGACAAGGAAAAGAAGCAGTATGTGGTCACCGCGATGGAGGAGACGATGCTGAAGACCAACCTCGGCACTTGGAAGGTGGGCGATGAGGTCAATCTTGAACGCAGCATGCGCATGGACGGCCGCTTCGATGGACATATCGTGCAAGGTCATGTCGACCAGACTGCCGTATGCGAGAAAGTAGTTGATGAAGATGGCAGTTGGCGTTTCTACTTCACATACGACCCCGAAAAAAACAACTTCACCGTTCCCAAAGGCTCTATCTCCGTCAATGGAGTCAGCCTTACTGTTGTAGACTCTGAAAAAGGCCGCTTTTCCGTGGCTATTATCCCCTACACCTACAAAGTGACCAACTTCCACAACTTCAAACCCGGCTCCGTCGTTAATATTGAGTTCGACGTATTCGGCAAATATGTGCAACGGCTTCTGGAAGAATATTTCAACAACAGGGAAAAATAAATCGTCTTATACTTCGTTAATCACGCTTAACTAAAATTACGGATCATTGAGAAAGAAAACAAAACGATTTGCGATTTTTTGCATCGGGCTGCTGATAGTGGTACTGACAGGTTGCTCCACATCCAAAAACACCTTCCCAAACCGTGCTTATCACAATGTAACATGCAGATACAATGTGTATTGGAACGGAAACCAGGCAATGAAAGAGGCAGAAAAAGAGTTAGCCAAACTATCGAAAGACAACTACACGGCAACTCTACCGGTCTACAATTACCCGGACAAATCAGATTTGGGACCGTGCCTATCACATCTGGACCGCACCATTGAAAAATCGTCGAAAGCCATTCATAAGCATTCGATGATGATTAAAGGCAAAGAGTACGTAAGAACTATCGACGACGCCTACTTCCTGATGGCTAAAGCCTACTTTTACAAACAAGACTATGCGCAGGCGCAACGCGTGTTGAACTATATCATTCACACCTATCCCAAGTCGAACATTCTCAACGAAGCGGAGGTGTTGCTGGCCCGCACCCAGATGCGGCAAGGATACTTCACCAGCGCCGACGAGTTGCTGGAGACCATCCGCTACATGAATGAGAAGAAGAACAAGAAAAACTTCGCAGTGCTTTTCAATGCCGCCAAAGCCGAATACCACCTCACGGCTCCTGACGGAGACATTCAAGAGGCCATCGACTATATCGGAAATGCCCTGGCTAACAATCCCAAACGCGAATTCCGCACCCGTCTCCAACTCATTCTCGGCGAACTCTACGAAAAACTCGGTCAACAGGCAGAAGCTCAAAAAAACTTTATGGCCGTCATCAAAAAATCCGACAACTACGAGATGACTTTCTGCGCCCGGATGCATCTCGCCTCCAACTATGACGGCTCCGAAAGCAACCGCAACGCTATCATCAAACAGCTCAACAAGATGCTGGATGATAAGAAAAACGAAGATTTCAAAGACCAAATATACTACGCCCTCTCTGAAATTGCCCGCATAGACGAAGACGAGGATCTCCGCATGGAATATCTTGCAAAATCTGTCTCCGCCTCCACTGAAAACAACTATCAGAAGACCTTTTCCAGCATTACTTTGGCCGACCTCTACTTCGACAACAACGAATATCGTGAAGCACAACACTACTACGACACCGCCATGATGTCCATACCCAAAAACTATCCCAACTATGAAGGACTTCAGAAAAAATCTAACGTATTGAAGGATTTGGTTGAAAAATTGGAAGAAATCGACCTTCAGGACAGCCTTTTGCGAATCGCAAGCTTACCTGAATCTCAACGAAATGCTTGGGTGAGAAAAATGATTGCGGACTACACAGAAGCCGAACGAAAAGCTGCCGCTGAAGAGGCTGAACGTATGCTGGCTATGCAGAATGCCGCATCCTACACCAACATTAACAACCAGAACAATTCGAATGGGAAATGGTATTTCTATAACCAATCGCTGGTGACTTCAGGCCAACAAGACTTCTTCCGCAGATTCGGTAACCGTAAATTGGAAGACAACTGGTTTATCAGTAACAAGACGCAGATTTCGTTTGACGACATGGCTCTGTTGAACGACCCGTCGTTGGCGCAAGACACTGCCGATTACGATGAAAACGGAAACCCCATCCCAAAACGGGAAACCGATCCGAAAAAGGAGGCCTACTATCTACAAGACCTACCCTTAACCCAAGGCGCGAAAGATACCGCTAACGCTATCATTTCCAAGGATTTATATGAAACTGGATTTATGTATCAGGACTTGCTGAATGATACGAAACGCGCTTGCGCCTCCTTTGAGAACTTGCTCCAACGTTACCCAAAAAGCGAGTATGCCCTTCCCGCCATCTACATGCTGTACACATTATACAAGAAAATTGGGGATCCCAAAGCGGAGACATATAAAAACACCTTGCTAACCCAATATCCTGAAACCGACTATGCCAAGCTTATTCAGGATCCCGACTACTATAACAAGTTGGCAGCCAAGGAAAAAGTATATGAAAACCAGTATGCTCAAGTGTATGAGGATTTCACTCAAAAAAGATGGAGAAATGTGATCAACGCCGCAGATGCCGCGATCCCCAACTGCACTGACGAGACCTTGCAATCCAAATACGCCTACCTCCGCGCCATAGCCGCCGGACAAGCTTATAACCAAGATACGCTCATTGTCGGTCTCACGAATATCGTGAAATCATACTCGCAACAACCTGTTGCCGAACTTGCACGCTACTACCTGGCCAATTTCACCCAACAACAGATCCAAAAAGCGTTAGGCATTGAAGACAACTCTCAAGAAAAAGCTGAACTACAACAAGTTATGCAATCCGAGAAGACTACTAAATCAACCGTTTTCACATTCAAAGCTGATGAACAACACTATGTCATCCTTTTAGTGAAAACCGCCGACCTCCCCTTGCAAACGATCAAACAAGACGTCACAAACTTCAACAGCTCTAATTTCAGTCTTAAAAAACTAACTATCAGCAGTTTCTTCATTGACAATCAGAGACAAATGGTAACCGTCTCCAAATTTGACAACAGTTCGGATGCCATGGATTACTACTATCTTATGGAAAAAGATCCAAAATTTAAACCCAACCTTGAAAACAAAACTATCGAATTATATGCCATCAGTTCCACGAACTACACCTCTTTCTACAACAAACGGAACGAGCGGGCAAACTATTCCGGTTTTTTCAACGAAAATTATCTTAAAAAACAATAATAAAACACGAAGAATATGAGAGATACTGATACTCGCGATTTCGGCGGTTCCGCCGTAAATGTCATAGCCCAAGGCACACAGTTACAAGGCAATATGACCACCGCTTCAGACTGCCGGATTGACGGCATTATGAGAGGCAATGTTGAAAGCAAAGCCAAAATCATCGTCGGGCGCACCGGTGTGGTGGAAGGAAACATCAAATGCGTCAATATTGAAATTGAGGGTGCGGTCAAAGCCGAATCTCTGGTTGTCTCGGAGCTAATTTCCTTGAAAGCCACGGCCAACCTTATCGGTAACATTGAAACCGGCAGAATTGCTATTGAACCGGGCGCAGAATTTTCCGGCAACTGCAAGATGAGAAACACTCGCACTCCCGGACCACAACAAACTCAACAACCTGAAAGGAAGTAGTTTATGTCCGACAAGGGTTCACCCCCGAAAAACTCCTCTCTCAAACAATACGCCACCTATACCAATCTGGCTTTTGAAATGGGAGCGGTTATCGCATTGGGGGTGTTTGGCGGTATTAAACTGGATAAAATTTTGAATACCAGTCCGTTATTTACCATTGTGTGCTCCTTGTGCGGTATTGGGATATCCTTGTACCTCATCATCCGGTCCTCATTGAAAACTTCAAAAAATCAAAAAAATGAGCAAAAAGATACCGATTAGGAAATTTTCGTTCCGAATCATCGTATTTTCAGTCATCATGGCCGCATTGGCATTGCTATTCCAATGGATTTGGCCTGATTTGGCCACTCCTGCTTTGCCGTACATCGTTCTATTCTTTTTCGTGATTACCCTTTTCACCATATACATTGTTCTGCGCAATACTGACGGTCAAAATAGCAGAAAATTCGTCTCCTCCTATATGATTTCCCGCACTGTGAAAATTCTATCCTGTTTGCTGTTTCTTTTCCTGTATATATTCCTGAATCGGGAGGATTCTTTACGGTTTGCTGTTGCTTTCCTGATCATCTACTTCCTTTATGCAATCTTTGAAATTGTTCTGTTAAAAAAGGAAAATGAACAAAAAAACACTGATTTATAACGGAAAATCGAAACAGATTTTCGCCACCGAAAGCCAGAATTTCATCATTATGGCCTATAAAGATGATGAAACCGCCTACTTCGGAGTGAAAAAATCGGTGATTCCCCACAAGGGAATGCTGAACAATAAGATTTCCTCGTTGATTTTCAAATATTTGGAGAAAAACGGTATCTATACGCATTTCGTGGAACTTCTGAACGACAACGAGCAGTTATGCCGTCGCGCCACCTCGTTGCCTTTGGAATTCATCGTTCGGAATGTTATTGCCGGTTCGCTCTCTCGCCGACTGGATATTGAGGAGGGTACAGTTCCCCAACAAACCATCTTCGAAATCTGCCTGAAAAGTGATATTCTGCGCGACCCCATGATTAACCGTTATCATGTGGAGGCTCTTGGCATTGCTTCCGAAGACACGCTGATTCAGATCAAAGATATCCTGAAGACCATTAACACCTTACTGACGGACTTGTTGAAAAAATCCCAAATTGATTTGATTGATTTCAAAGCGGAATTCGGCTTTGACAACGATGGCAAACTGATGCTTATTGACGAAATTTCACCCGACACTGCCCGTTTTTGGGATTCTGAAAGCCACGAGAGACTCGATCGCGATCTTTTCCGTCGTGATCTTGGTGGAATTGAAGAGGCATATGCAGATGTTCTTAGCCGTCTTGAAACCGTGTTGCAAAATGAATAAAATCGAACTTCGGAAAAACATTCGCGCTGCTAAAAAGCTGCACTCCCCTGACGAACTCCTCAAACAATCGGAAGCAGTGCTCCTCAAACTTGCCGCTCATCCCCGCTTTATCCAAGCCGAAAGAGTGATGCTCTACGCCTCGCTTCCCGATGAAGTGCAGACTTTGGACTTTATCGAAGCTTGGCGCCACAAAAAAACAATCATCCTGCCCACTGTCGTAGGCGATGACATTATTCCCGTGAAATTAGCTGATGACACGATATTTGCAGAGGGAGACTTCCATATTCCAGAACCACAGAACAACCCCTATACGGGTGAGTTTGACCTAATTGTAGTGCCTGGCATGGCTTTCGACAAAAAAGGTCACCGCCTGGGTCGCGGACGTGGCTATTACGACCGCTTTCTGGCAAAACATTCGCACACACATACCATCGGAATCTGTTTTGATTTCCAGCTGGTGCCGGAGGTTCCCGCCGAACCCCACGACCACCCCGTAAATGAAGTTCTGACCCCCTGACCCGAAAAATGTATCTTTCCTCTGTTCTTCGTAGAGACGGGGCATGCTCCGTCTCTACATACAGTAATTTCATTATGTCTATACATATTTAAAATTTATGTACATTTGCAGGTTTTAAATCAGCAAAGCGTAATGAACACCATTGAGCAACAATTTCAAGAGATTCTTCAAAACAAAAAACCCGAAAATCTCTACAATCCAATCTCTTATATTTTGATGCAATCAGGCAAGCGTTTGCGTCCTCAACTGGTGCATATTGCTGCCGACATGTTCAACGGCGACCCTGAACAAGTTATTCATATTGCCGCCGCCTTCGAGATGTTGCACAATTTTACACTCATCCATGACGACATCATGGACAAGGCTGACATACGCCGCGGATTACCCACCGTCTACAAAAAATGGAACAGCAATATAGCCATCCTGTCGGGTGATGCCCTTGCGGTAATGGCCATGCAGCAAATTTTAAAACTGCAATGCGACAAACAAACCATCACCGACATTCTTGAAATCTTTGCACAAACCGCCTTGGAAGTGTGTGAAGGACAACAATATGATCTTGATTATGAAACAATTGATAATGTCTCCATCGACGATTATCTTATGATGATTCGGCTGAAGACCTCTGTGATGTTTGCCGGCTGTTTGAAGGCCGGTGCTCGCTATGCAGGCGGGGATGACGAAAGTCTGGAGGCACTTTACGATTTGGGAATACATCTCGGCATCGCTTTCCAACTCGCCGATGACCTGTTAGATGTCTACGCTGACGAAAAAGAGTTTGGAAAGAATGTTGGCGGTGACATCAAAGACAACAAAAAGACTTTCGTCTTATTGAAAGCCTTCGAACTGGCTGATGATAAGCAAAGAAAAGAACTTCAAAAACTCTTCTCCACTCCAACCGCAGATGAACAAGAAAAATTCCGCCAAGTAAAAGCCATCTTTGACGCTGTCAATGTACAAGAGGCCACAGAAGCCGAAATAGCTCATTATACAGAAAAATGCATTGATGATATTCGCCGTATCCACACGGATGACGAAAAGAAAGCAAACGTTCTTTCCCTAATCCAGCTACTACAAACCCGTAAAAAATAGATGGCACAAGACAACAGCAAACGGTACTACATTATCCTGGCAGCACTGGGTTTACTGCTGGCTGGATATACCATCCACCTGTTCCGCCTACAGGTGCTGAACAAGTCGTACCTACGAAAAGCTGAAGAAAACGCCATCCGTGAAAAAACCATCCATCCCGCACGCGGATTTATCTACGACCGCAACGATTCGCTACTGGTGTATAATGATGCCGCCTATGATTTGATGGTGGTTCCCAATGAGTTAAGAGATTTCGACACGGCAGAATTGTGCAGAGTGTTGGATTTGGAAATAGAGGAGGTGCGGAAAAAAATTGACAAAGCGAGAAAATATTCTAAAAGTGTCCCTTCGCTTTTCAAGCAACAGATTTCCAAAGAAGATTACGGATATTTGCAGGAGAAAATGTCTGAATTTCCCGGTTTTTTCGTGCAAGAGCGAACCCTACGTACATACCCCCAACCCATTGCCGCCCATATATTAGGGTATGTCAGCGAAGTGGATGAGCAAGACGTGGAAAACGACGGTTATTACAAAATGGGTGACTACATTGGAAAAAGTGGAATTGAAAAGGCGTATGAATCGGTGTTGCGCGGAGTGAAAGGCAAGCAGAAAGTTCTTGTAGACGTGCACAACCGTGAGGTGGGTCCGTATAATAACGGCGATGACGATGTGGTAGCCATACCGGGCATTTCCATCTGGAGCACTCTTGATATGCAGTTGCAACGCTACGGGGAAGAACTAATGGCTGGCAAACGCGGCGCCATTGTGGCCATCGAGCCGAAAACCGGTGAAATCCTCTGCCTTATATCCAGCCCTAATTATGATCCAAACCTGTTGGTAGGCACTGCACGCCCGAAAAACTACGGCAAACTGGTTACCGATCCGGAGAAACCATTGTTCAACAGAGCATTACAGGCCGCTTATCCACCAGGCTCCACTTTCAAATTAGCCAACGGCCTCATCGCGCTTCAAGACCATATAATCACTCCTTCAAGTGTTTATGTCTGTTCTGGCGGAGGATACCCTCTCGGAGGCAGCCGTGTCGTACACTGCCATAACTGTGGCGGACTCAACATTTACAGCGCCATTCAACGGTCTTGCAACACATTTTTCTGCCGTGCTTATTACAATATCCTATCTAACCGCGTAAAATACAAAAACATAGAAGAAGCATACAC
>Ga0265299_10006868_pt1 | contig 10301 bp, 8 predicted proteins | sample AusTroGonzalo_MG_4_FD_193485 | JGI IMG/M metagenome (GOLD analysis project Ga0265299, IMG submission 193485) | Bovine rumen microbial communities from tropical cattle in Woodstock, Queensland, Australia - Gonzalo_02 | ecosystem: Host-associated > Mammals > Digestive system > Stomach > Rumen ...
CTTTAGATGTTGACACGGTTATCTTGCTAAATGTCCCTTCAAACCTAAAAGGATATTGTTTGCACCTGTTCGCTTATGACGGAGAAAAATACGAACAGTACATAAATTACGAAATTGAAGACGGAAGGATTTATCTACACCTGAAGGGAAGTACTTCAGTCTGCATCAGCGCAGTAAAAGAAGACGATGTAATCGATTACATAACGCAATTGATTATGAGTTCGAACATCAAGTCCGATGAAGTATGGAAGATTAAGGTATATTATGACCTGCTTTCAGAAAACGGAAAGCAGAAACTCAGCAGTAATGTTGTTGCTGCATTGAGCAATCTGTTCACCGCATCATCCGGTAAGTTGTCTTTCAACATCGCGGATAACAATATTACGATGATCAAAGGACTTGAGAACGTAATAACGAAAGAATTGCTCGATGAACTTGTAGACCAGATAGATGTAAGCCTCATTTCAGACACAACACAATTGTCTTCAACAGCAAAAGAAAAACTTAGAAGTCAGGGCATGTCAGTTGTAAAGGCACTTGAAATAGCTCTGTACAAGACAGTTACCAGAACAGCAGGCGAAAATAAAAACTCATTGACTGAGTTGATTGACAATAATGACATCAACGGAAATCTCAGAATATACATCCCGATGACGGGAGATATGTCAAAATACAGCAATCTCAATGTTGCTTATGTAAATGAACAAGGGGAAGTAATTGTCCTTGATTCATCAGTAGAAGAAATAGATGGTCAGTATTACCTAGTGTTTGATACAGATCATTTCTCCACCTACGCTGTTATCGGAACACCTGTGAGCTCAGTCTCATCAAGAGACAGAGTCATGATGTCATGGATTATTATCCTGTCATTTGCACTGGCGGTTTGTGCGGTCTTGGTTATAGGTGGCGTGATTAAGAAAAAATCAGAAAAAGGAGCCGATTGATGGATAACGAGAATCAAAAATATGAAGAATCGTTTCGCCCAAGTGAAAGCAATAACGGCGGGATAAATGAGGGTTATCATTACATTAAAAATGATAATCCCCAATATCAGCCTGAATCTGAGAAGCACGGGGAAAACATTTCTACCAATCAAGTGGCAGATAAAAGTGGCAACAAAATAAAGGATCCTTCTGCGATAGCAAAGGTATTGGCAAGAATTGCCACGGGAGCAACTTCACTGGCTGTTTTTGTCATGGTATTTGTCATAGTTGCCGTCAATGACGTTCCCAAGGCTGATCTGACAGATTATTATGTCGGAGCGAATTTCATTGAATTCAATATAGAGGCATCGACAATCGGTGATTACGAGATGTACATAAAATTGTCTAACGACTACGGTACATATTACGAAGAGATGCTTTTCGAAGGCGAAAACAAGGCTATGGTTGAAGAATTGCAGGCCCAGACACAGTACAGACTTACTGTATCCGGAAAATCCAAATTCGGAACAACAACAATTCTTTCAAAAACAATTATAACTGCCGGAAATGCTCCTACTGCGGAAATAAGAAATCTGTCCTGGAAGGAAAACGAACAGGCAAAAGTTGATATTAGTTGTGACCTGCGTTTTTCTGACCCATCGTGTCTTATAGAATCTGCAGAGATGATTTGGGTTCTTAACGACGGAGAGGAGTCAGGTGGCGGAGAAATCGACCCGAATAATTACGATTTCAGGTTGTATTCATTTGACAAAATAGGAAAGTTTGATGTTTTTCTGTACTGTACCATTAATGGTGATAGATTGCTGTATTCAATGCAGACAACAGAAATTTCACCAGTGCCGCAGCAGTACATATATCTTTACGGTGAAGGGCAGAACATGCTTTTCATTGATTACTCAATAGTAGACTTCGGATATCCGATCGAGTATTTCAACATCGACTTCGATGATTACTCAATTAGAGATATTGTTGTCAAGAATCCAGAATCAAGGTCTTTCCAGTATGATGTAAGCGATTGCGGCGAAACCGTAGGACTTACAGTTACTCTCGGATATATGAAATCCGGAAAGGTTCAGACAACCGAAAAGAGAGTAACTTATGAATTTGAAAGAAGAGATGAGATAATCGCAAGTCTCTGGGATGTTCACGATTACGGAGACAGAGTATTATTCAGATTGTTTGTCGAAGGTAGTGAAACCGACAATTACGAGCTTGTATTGAGTTCTAAGTCGGGGAAGATAAAGGTGTCAAATATTCCGTTTGAATGGGTTGAAGAACATGACGGAATGACCTTTGGTGAAGCAGTGGTTGAAGTCAAGGGGCTTGTTCCAAAGGACACATACGATGTGGAACTGAAGATCAGTTCCTGGAAAAAAGGCAATTCTTCTATAAACCTTGGCACTATTACGACATGCAAAGATGTCAATTTCGAATTTGACTTTATAGACAGAGAAAGGCTGACTTTCAGACTAATATATGAAGATGAATACGGCTATTACGATAATTTCAAAGCCGTAATCAGCAACGGAGACATTGAAATAGAGATGTTCAAAGAACCATATGAAAGTGTGTTCAGAATTCCGGGAGAAAATAACTGGAACGGAACTGAAGGTGAAAACTGGTCGATAACAGTCACGGCTGATTCATCTAAACCATATGAATCTGGATCCGGGGTTACAGTTGCAACCATTACAATCAGATGAGTAAAAAAAATACATAAAAACGAAAAGGAGAAGCACGTTTGTGCGCAAAGCCATGGAAAACAACGAAAAGAAAACAAGTAAAATTACAGAGTTTTGGCAAAAGAAGAGCAAACAGGAAAAGACTTCTTTCATTATCAAAGCTGTAATAGTTGCACTCGCAATCATATTCCTTCTCATGGGTATTTTTGCTTCTGCACTGTTCGGAGAGAACTCCGTAATGGCTGAAATAATGGGCGAGAATGTCGGAGATATTGCAAATATCTTCAAGACAATAGGTAACAGAGGCCCGTCAATTCTGAAAGCATTGGCGCTGATTATTGTAATCACCTTGATAAGCTGGCTTATAAGATTCTTATTGAAGATTGCATTTGCTCATTCCAATAGAGGAAAGACAATCATTAACCTAATCAACAGTTTTATCAAATACGCTGCAGGTCTTATCATTGTGTTTTCGGTTTTGTCAGCATTCGGTGTTGACACCGCAACACTTCTTGCCAGCGCAGGAATTCTTGCACTCATGATAAGCCTTGGTGCTCAAGGACTAGTTTCCGACATTATTGCAGGTCTTTCAATTACATTTGAAGGTGAATTCAAGATAGGAGACATAGTTGTAATTGATGGATTCAGAGGAACAATTCTTGAAATAGGAATTAGAACCACAAAACTAGTTGACGTCAGTGGAAACGAATTGATTGTAAACAACTCTGCAATAGGTAAAGTAATTAACATGTCAAGTGAACTTTCACTTGCTGTTATCGAAGTTGCTGTTGAGTATGGTGATTCAATCGAAAGAATTGAAAAGATTATCAAGGATAACCTTGAGGTAATGCGTGAGAGAATTCCAGCAATTCAGATTGGACCATTTTACAAGGGCGTTTCAGCTCTTGCTGACAGCGGTGTAAACATTAAAATTGTTGCTCAGTGCGATGAAAATGACAGATACCAGGTTGAAAGAGACATGAACCGCGAAATCAAGATAATATTTGACAAGAACAATGTCAATATTCCGTTCCCGCAGGTTGTTGTCAATAAACCTATCAAATTTGAAGAAGTTTCTGAAGCAACAAGAGAAGAAGCCAATGCTTTTGTTGATGAACAGAAAGAAGCATCAAAAGATATTGATGAAGGCGAAGTTAGATAAAAAGGTGAAATCAAGGAGTCAAAGAAATGTTGGAAATTAAAGGGTTAAGCAAAACATATCCGGGTGGTAAAAAGGCTGTAGACAATCTTTCGCTCAGCATTGAAGCAGGTGAGATATGTGGCTTTATTGGAAGAAACGGAGCCGGAAAGACCACGACAATAAAGGCTGTGTGTGGCATACTGGATTTTGAAGAGGGAACAATAGAAATTGATGGGAAAAACATCAAGACATCCCCTGTTGAAGCCAAGTCAGTAATAGCATATATTCCTGACAATCCGGAACCATACGGATTCATGACGGCAATTAAGTATCTCACATTTATCGGAGATATTTACAAGGTGCCTAGAGATATTCAGAAGGAAAGAATAGAAAAATATGCTGAGATGTTTGAACTCAAATCAGTTTTGGGAAACAATGTATCTTCGTTCTCACACGGAATGAAACAGAAACTTGCAGTTATTTCCGCTTTGATTCATCGTCCAAAACTGCTTATTCTTGACGAGCCTTTTGTAGGATTGGACCCAATAGCAACACACCAGCTCAGACAGATATTCAAAGAAATGTGTGAAGAGGGAACGGCAATATTCTTCTCAACACACGTACTGGAAGTTGCACAGAAGATATGCGATAAGATAGCCATCATCAAGAACGGCGTTCTTGTTGCAAGCGGAAAGACGGAAGATATTACAAAGAACGAATCACTCGAAGATGTTTTCCTCGAATTGAATGACAAGACAGAGGAAGTAGAAAATGAGTAGTTTTTGGAATGTCTTTAAAGTTCAGTTTTTATCCGGAATAAAGAGCAGTTCTCTGGGCGTCAGCACAAGTGGAAAACCCAAAAAGAGCATTGGTACTGTTGTAGTGTTCATAATAATGGGCATATACATAGGTGTCATAAGCACAGTTTTGGTACTTACTTCACCAGCTGATACACCTGTTGGGGATTTCTTGACCACATTTGCAACGATGACGACTTTTTTGACGCTTTTGACAGCAATAAGTGAAACAAAAAGATCAATTTTCGATGCAAAGGATTTTGAACTTCTTTCCTCACTTCCGTTAAAGTCAATGACGGTTGTGTCCGGAAAAATTATGGCCATTTATGCAAGTGAACTGATTTATTCGGCAATCTGCTTTGTCGTTCCTGCTCTCATTGCATCAATACTCAGAGGAGCGACAGTAATGCTCTGGGTATCAACAATAGTCGGTGCGCTTCTAATGCCTGCTGTACCGATGGCAGTCGGATCCATTATCGGATTTTTGTTCAGTTTGTTGGCATCAAAATTCAAATATGCAAGAATACTTGAAACCGTTCTGTACCTTGCATTCTTCGTCGGCATTTATTTCTTCTCATACAACATGTTCTACAACATGGGTGGAGACGAGATTAATAGCACATTGTCTTCAATCGGAAAACTTTACCCGTTGTCGGTGTTCCTTTCAAAGGGAGCTTCGGGCGACTTTGTTTCGCTTTTGATATTCTTCGGAATATCCATTGGCACACTGGCAATCAGTTTTATCGTTTTGTCGATATTCTACAGGAGAGGAAGAGGCATTCTCGAAACAAAACAGTTCTCGGGCAAGTATTCGTATAAACCGGGTCGCAACAGCGGAGCAAGAGTTGTACTTTTCAAAAAAGAAGTCAGCTCGATGTTTGCAAACCCCGGCGTGTCAATAAATCTGTTTATGGGTCTGGTACTCCCGTTTGTCTTCCCGTTTGTTCTTAGACAGATGGGCGAAGCAATATTGGCAATGTCGGTTTTCGTATACTCAATGGTCGCAATGACCACATACGCCTTTTCACTCGAGGGACAGAAGATTTCAATACTCAAAAGTTTCCCGGTTTCGTTCAAAGACATCTGTGTGGCAAAAGCAGCAAACCAGATAATGTTCACAATGGGTTCAGCTATTCTGTTCTGCATACTCGTTGTGTTCAATAACGGGGTGAGCTGGATAAAAATCCCGTTCTGTATGGTTGCTATATTCTTCCAGGCACTGTTCAATACAACAATGGGTCTACTGAGAGATGTGAAGAAACCAAAACTCAACTGGACAAATGAAGTTCAGGCAGTTAAGCAGAATACCGGAATGCTCGTTATAATGCTGTTTTCTATGCCGATAGCATTCGGATGCTTTATTGCGGATATTTCTCTTACATTCAGCCCGCTCGTCAAGGGAGGAGGCCACTGGATATTCAAGGTTCTTCCATACATTGCGACAGCCTTTATCTACATGATTATGTGGATTGTAGTACAAATCAGACTCAATAAAAAAGGCGAAGAATATTTCGCGAGAATTTCCTAATATAAAAAATTAATCTTGACTAAATTACAATGCTGTGATAAATTACGTTATTGGTAATTTCTAAGTAAAAACTCAGAAAAATTTATTACGCCATCACATGGCTTACAAGAAAGGTAACACTATGAAAAATCTCGTAATTGAAAAAGTTGTCGGTCGTGAGATTATCGACTCAAGAGGCAATCCTACAGTTGAAGCAGAAGTAATTCTTGCTGATGGAACAGTTGGAAGAGGCGCAGCTCCTTCAGGCGCATCAACAGGTGAATTCGAAGCACTCGAACTCCGTGATGGAGACAAGAGCAAATTCGGAGGCAAAGGCGTTTCAAAGGCTGTTAAGAATGTAAACACTGCAATCAACTCAGCTGTTAAGGGACTCAATGCTGCTGATACATACGCAGTAGATGCTGCTATGATCAAGGCTGACGGAACAAAAGATAAATCAAATCTCGGTGCAAACGCAATCCTCGCAGTTTCAATCGCAGCTGCACGTGCCGCAAGCACATCTCTTGAAATCCCGCTTTACAGATTCCTCGGCGGCGTTAACGGAACAAAGCTTCCGCTCCCGATGATGAACATCCTCAACGGCGGCGCTCACGCAACAAACAAAGTTGATACACAGGAATTCATGATTATGCCTGCTGGCGCAAGCTCATTTGCTGAAGGACTCAGATGGTGCACAGAAGTATTCCATTCTCTCCAGTCAATCCTTAAGAAAAAAGGTCTTGCCACTTCAGTTGGCGACGAAGGCGGATTTGCTCCTGACCTCAACAGCGACGAAGAAATCATCGAAACAATCCTTGCTGCAGTTGAAGCGGCTGGTTACAAACCGGGCAAAGAATTCGTTCTCGCTATGGACGCAGCTTCCAGTGAATGGAAAGGCTCAAAGAAGGGCGAATATGTTCTTCCTAAGGCAAAGACAGTTTACACAACTGACGAATTGATCAACCACTGGGCATCACTCGTTGAAAAATATCCTATCTACTCAATCGAAGACGGTCTTGATGAAGAAGACTGGGACGGTTGGAAGAAGATGACAGACAAGCTCGGAACAAAACTCCAGCTCGTAGGCGACGACCTCTTCGTTACAAACAGCGAAAGACTCGCTAAGGGTATTGCAAGCGGTGCAGGAAACTCAATCCTTATCAAACTCAACCAGATTGGTTCAGTTTCCGAAACTCTCGACACAATGAAGATGGCTCACAAAGCAGGTTACACAACAATCGTTTCTCACCGTTCAGGCGAAACAGAAGACACAACAATCGCAGATCTCGCTGTTGCTCTAAACGCAGGTCAGATTAAGACAGGTGCTCCTTCAAGAAGCGAACGTGTTGCTAAATACAACCAGCTTCTCAGAATCGAAGAAGAACTCGGACATGCAGCTGTATTCCCGGGATTCAACGCATTCAACATTGTCAAATAATTTCACATAGTATGCTTATGTCCGTTGCGTTATTGCAACGGACATTTTTTTTTGGTATAATCTCGTCCTGAAAGTGAGTGAGTACATGGAAAGTATAAAAATAAAAGCGCCGGCAAAGGTCAATTTCTATTTGGCTGTCGGTGGGAAAATGGATAATGGTTATCACGAAATAAAGACCATTATGCAGTCTATTTCTTTATATGACAATGTAACTGTAACGAAAACCGATTCCGGAATCGAAGTCAAGAGTATCCAGGGCGTTGAACAGCAGGATCTTATTGAGTACAAAGCCGCAAAAGCCTTTTTGGAATTCACGGGCATCGAAAGCGGAGTTTCGATTGTTACCGAAAAGAGTATTCCGTCAGGAGCTGGCCTCGGAGGAGGATCAACAGACGGAGCAGCTGTTCTGACGGCAATGAACACACTGTTTGAAACAATGCTTGACAGAGACACTCTGTGCAGAATTGGGGCTACTGTTGGGGCTGATGTTCCGGCATGTGTCAAGAAGGGAACTGTTGCAGCAGAAGGAATAGGAGAACAGTTTAAAGACTGCGCTCCCATAGTTGACTGTTTCATAGTTGTTGCAAAGAAATCCGATTGTGCTGTTTCGACCAAAGAAGCCTATGAAAAACTGGACTCTATTGAAAGAGAACCAGGGGATCTGGACAGTGTTATCAACACAATTTCATTCTGTGATCTGGATTTATTGAAATCTATCGCAAGAAATGATTTTGAACTGCTGTATGCGAACAACGAAGATATTCGTGAAATAAAGAAGAGACTTGATGAAAATGAAGCAGTATTCTCATTGCTTACGGGAAGCGGTTCGGCAGTATTCGGAGTATTCAAAACTCTCAAACAGGCTAAAGCAGCAGCTGCATCGCTTGAAGATTTTGCAGACACTTACGTTTGCACACTTTATAGAAGATGACAAAAAATCACGGCACCGGTTAAGGTGCCGTTTTGCATACTCAATTCTGTTTTTGGACACTTTTGTATTCATCATAGAACCTGTAGTACGGACAGTCGCGCATAAGTCCTTTCGAAATCTGTTCGTATTCGTCCTGATCCAGGCTTATATCACAAACATATTCCTGATATGTCTCATCGAAAACATAGAACTCGCACGTGTCACAACTTTTGGCCATCTTTTTCTTTATTGTTTTCTTTTCCTTTTTCTCTTCCATGGACAAGCCCGGCTTTCATTTGTGATTCCTACTAAGATATTACAATGGCCTTTGGATTTTTGCAAGATTGTTGTCTCATTTCATCTCGAAATGTTGAGAAAAAACATCAGTTGTGATAGACTAGACAAAGAACAAACGGAAGGTGAAAATATGCAGAAATTTGACGATAAAAATATAGTGTTATCTTTTGCTGTCATGACAGACGTACACATGTGCGACTCAATGGGATTTGATTCCAGATACAAACTGAAAAATGCAATTGATTACACTAATGAAATAGCTCTCCGCGACGGAAGAAAACTGGACGCATACTGTTTTGTCGGAGACACACTTGACAGAGGTCTTGACTACCAGGCAAAAATGTTCGGAGAAGTGATGCTCGACAACATAAAAGACAATCAGAAAATCTTTTACTGTATGGGCAATCACGAAAGACTGAACCACGATGAAAAAGCGGCTATTCTGTCCATAAGAAAATACCTTGGAGAGAAGTATTACGAATATGACGAAGAGGGCCGGGAAGAGTTCATAAAGGGATTCAGAATCACGCACATGGGCGGACACATGTTCTTCGCAATCCAGTCCGATGACTATGATGCTCCCGTCAAATTCAATGATGACACACTCGATTACATCGATAGAAAACTGGCTGAAGAATGCAGAAACAATCCGAATAAATATATATTCATGTTTAACCACAGCATGTGCTACGGCACATGTTACGGAAGCGATCTTGACGGTCCTGACAGCCTGTGGAACAACACTCAGCTGGAACGCGTACTGAAGAAATATCCGAACGTAGTTATTTTCGGAGGACACCTGCACTTCCCGTTAAACGACGAGAGAACAATAACGCAGACGGACTTTACATCTGTCGGAGCAGGATGCGTTACATATATGGCCTGCGAAAACGGAAATTACGAATTCATGAGCGGAAGAACTACCATGAGAGACATGCTTCTGTTCTCGCAAAACCTCCTCTGTGAACTGGATAATGAAGGAAATCTAAAGATAAGAAGACTTGACTGCTTCAACAGGTGGGAAATAAAAGAACCGTGGGTTCTTGAATCACCTAAGGCAGATAAAGAACATCTCAAAAAATATACATTTGAAAGAGGAAACGACGAAAACAACAAAGCTCCTTCTCTGAAAGGATGCTCCGGTGCAATCAATGAAGAATCGGATTACGGAAAAGTGATTATGAGAGTCACTTTCGATGCCGGAACAGATGACGATTTGATTCACCATTACGAACTTGACAGCTACGAAAACGGTGAGTTTGTAAAACAGAGAAGAGTTCTTGCTGATTTTTACAAGCACAGAGTTCCCTCGGATATGAGAAAGAGTTACACTTTCAGATTTGCCGACAAGGAAGATGGAAAGAGATACGGATTCAAAATAAGAGCCGTAGATTCCTGGGGCAAAAAGAGCGAAGACATTATAGTCGGAGATATAGACTAAAAATTATGGCCATGACGGAAAAGTCATGGCCATATCTTAGTTAATCGAAAAATGGTTTGTATGTGAATTCGTAATGTTCTTTTGCGTTTGAAGTTGACAGTATTGCTACCGTGAAAGAGTCTTTTGCATAAGGACCTGAACCGC
>Ga0265299_10006871_pt1 | contig 10299 bp, 6 predicted proteins | sample AusTroGonzalo_MG_4_FD_193485 | JGI IMG/M metagenome (GOLD analysis project Ga0265299, IMG submission 193485) | Bovine rumen microbial communities from tropical cattle in Woodstock, Queensland, Australia - Gonzalo_02 | ecosystem: Host-associated > Mammals > Digestive system > Stomach > Rumen ...
AGACCGGATCCGATCCGGTCTTCCGTACCGCGTTCCGGGGCGGTGGGGCCGATGACCGGCATCACGGTGATGTCGAACAGGTCACCGATGCCCGTGCCGGACAGGTGCGTGTGGCTGAAACCAATGACGGTGGAGTCACTGTCGTGGTAGCCGGAGCACCAGTCCCACTCCTGCGGGATGCTGGTGGGGCCCAGCTGGACCAGGCCGAAAGGCACGTTGGCTCCTACGAAAACATGGCCGTGGCCGCCCGTTCCGATCTTGGGATTCACATAGGCGGCATAATCTTCTGCCTGCGGCGCGGTGCACGCGACGACGGCCAGGGAGGCCAGGGCAAGGATCAGGGAGGGGAGCTTCATAGAGGGGAATGCTTAGAATCTGACGCGGATGAATACGGGGAAGTGGTCGGAAAGGGTGCGGGCGATGTATCGCTCGAAGGAGACTTCGGCGGGGAAATCGCCCTCCCGGAACGTTTCCGGAAGCGGCAGCGGGCTGCGGTAGGTGTCCGTGCGCACGGCCCAGGCGTCCACCGTCACGCTGGGGGAAACGAAGATATGGTCAATCCGCGAGGTAGTGAAATTGTTGGGATTGAATGCGTTGAAGGTTCCGTTGGGCGCGAAGCGGTGGGCTGCGCGTTCATAGGAATCCGTCAGCACTTCACTAGTGGTGAAGGTGCCGTAAATTTCATTGGTCTGGTCCACGTTGAAGTCGCCGGTGACAAAGACGGCTTCCGACGGGCGGCAGCGCTCCTCAATGTTCCGGACAATGAGCTTGGCGCTTTCCGCCCGGGCGACGACGCCCACGTGGTCCATGTGCAGGTTGAAAAACCAGATTTTTTTGCCGGAGTCTTTGTCCTGGAGATGCACCCAGGTGCAGATGCGCACGCAGGCGGCATCCCAGCCCAGTCCCGGCCGGTCCGGCGTCTCCGACAGCCAGAACCAGCCTTTGTCCAGCAGGTTGAAGCGGTCGCGGCGCCAGAACACGGGCTCATGCTCGCCGGCGGAGACGCCGTCGTCCCGGCCCACGCCCACGCAGTCATACTCCGGCAGCGCGGTGCGGAAATCCTCCAGCTGGCCTGCCAGCACTTCCTGGAGGCCGAAGATGTCCGGCGCTTCATAGCGGAGCTGCTCAAAGATGAAGGCGCTCCGCACGCCCCAGACGTTCCCCTTCAGGGAATCCCCGGCGTTCTCATAGCGGATGTTGTACGTGGCCACTTTCAGGGCCGCAGGCCGGTTGCAGGCCATCAGGGCGATGGCCGCAACCAGCAGCAGGCTAAAGGATTTTCTCATTATCTTCTGGAACTGAGGGAATACGGGCGGTCATCGCGGGCGGTGCCGCGCCGTTTGTTGGGTTTGGAGGCCATGCTGAAGTCCAGCACGGCTCCGTTGAGGAGGTCTTCCTGGTTGAGGAAACTGTGGGGCCAGTTTTTTTCGTCCAGGCGCAGGCCCTTTACATAGAAGTTGTCCGCCGTGTTGTCCGGGGCGTTGATGACGACATCGCCGTTCTCCAGGTGCAGGACGGCCCTCTTGAAGAGGGGCGTTCCCAGGGCATACTGCCCGCTGCCGGGACAAACCGGATAGAAGCCCAGGGCGGAGAAGACGTACCAGGCACTGGTCTGGCCGTTGTCTTCGTCGCCGCAGTAACCGTCTGCCCAGGGGGTGTAGAACTTCTCCATCACCTCCCGGATGCGCTCCTGCGCCTTCCAGGGCTGGCCGCACCAGTCATAGAGGTACAGCATGTGCTGGATAGGCTGGTTGCCGTGGGCGTAGTTGCCCATGCCCATCACGGTCATCTCCACAATCTCATGGATGGGGAAGCCATAATAGGAGTCGTCGTACTTGGGCGGCATCTCAAAGACGGCATCCAGCTGGTCCGAGAAGGCTTTGTCACCGCCCATCAGGTCGATGAGACCCTGCACGTCGTGAAACACGCTCCAGGTGTAGTGCCAGGCGTTTCCTTCCGTGAAATCCCCGCCCCACTTGAGGGGGGAGAAGGGCCGGCGCAGTTCTCCGGCCAGGGTGCGCCCGTTCATCAGGCGGTACTCCAGGTCGAATAGATGGCGGTAGTTCATGGAGGAAATCCGGTAGGGATCGACCTCTGCGAAGGGACGGTCCAGGGCCTGTCCCAGCCGCCAGATGCACCAGTCGTCGTAGGCGTATTCCAGCGTACGGGCGGCACTCTCCTTGATCCCTACGTCGCATGGCACATAGCCCAGGGAATCGTAGTACTGCCAGCCCAGGCGGCCGGAGGAAGGGACATCCGGATGCACGGCGTGGGCGTCGTGGACCACCGCTTCCCAGATCTTGTCGGCGTCATAGGCCCGGATCCCGGACAGATAGGCGTCGGCCATCACGGAGGCGGTGTTGTTGCCCACCATGCAGTTGCGGTGACCCGGAGACGACCATTCCGGCAGGAATCCGCTTTCCTCATAGTGCTTCATCAGGCCTTCCTGCATCCGCACGGCAACGTCCGGATACACCAGGTTCAGCAGCGGGAAAAGGCTGCGGAAGGTGTCCCAGACACCGGTATCGGTGAAGAGATAGCCCTTCTCGATGGTGCCGGTGTGGGGGCTGTAATGGACGCGCTTGCCCCACTCGTCGATCTCCGAGATATCCCGGGGGAAGAGGAGGCTGCGGTACAGGCAGCTGTAGAAGGTGCGGAGGTGGTCGATGTTGTCGTCCTCCACCTCGATGCGCTTGAGGTAGGTATTCCAGACCGTGCGGGCCGCTTCCTTCACATCCTCGAAGTTGCCGGCATCGGCCAGGTTGATCTCCGCCTGGCGGGCGGAAACGAAGGAAGACGCCACCCGCAGGTTCACCACCTGGTCCCGATGGGTATGGAAGCCCGCCAGGACGGTCTTTCCGTCCGCCGGGTAGGCTTTCATGGGGGTGTCGGACTTGATGATGAACCAGTTGTGGAAGCCCTCGGCCACGCCGCCGTGGTTCTGGACGCTGTACCCCTCGATGGTGTACTCGTCCACCAGGCGGACGCTGCCGCCTTCGTAGGCGTCCACCACCAGGTAGGAGGTTTCCTGCGCCGGATAGGTGAGGCGGAAGGCGGCCGCGTGGCGAGCCGGAACCAGTTCCACGGTGACATCGTGCGAGGCCAGGTACACTTTATAATAGTAGGGCTTGGCGACCTCGGCCTTGTGGGAGAACCAGCTGGCACGGGCTTCTTCGTCATACACGGGACCGGTGGTCACGGGCATGATGCTGAAAGCACCGTAGTCGTTGATCCAGGGGCTGGGCTGATGCGTCTGCTTGAAACCGCGGATGTGGGTGGCATCGTAGCGGTATGTCCATCCGTCTCCGTTGGCTCCCGTCTGGGGCGTCCAGAAATTGGCCGCCCAGGGCACCGCGATCCCGGGATACGTGTTGCCGGTGGAAAGCTGGAAGCTGGACAGGGTCCCCACCAGGGGATTCACCAAATCCACCGGTGACGAGGCTGACGGCTCCCAGCTGTCCTGGCTTGTCTGCTGGAGACAAGCCGGGACAGTCAGGATAACCGACAGGATGGTTAGAAAACGCTTCATTAGAAGTTCTTAGGTGCAGCCGTGGCACTCTGGGTGCCGCCGTCGCCACCCAGGCTCCAGAAGATACCCTTCTCCATGTTCTTGGCATTGTAGTCCTTGAACGCGGCGGGGATGTTGGAAGCGTTGGTGTTGTACTCGTTCTCCGGATAAGGGATGCGCTGGATGATGTTGCCCACGGAAACGCCGGAGCTGGCGCTCACGGACGGATAGGTGAGCACCTTCGAAGCGTAGTCCGGATAACCGGTACGGCGCTGCTCGGCCCAGGCCTCCACAGAGTTGGGATACAGGGCGATCCACTTCTGGATCATGATACTGCGCAACTTGGCCTCATTGCTGGAACCGAAGGCGGGCAGAGCGGCGATGTAGGTGTTCTGCTCGGCCGCGGAGATGGTCTTGGTGCCGCCGGAACGGGTGACAAACTTGCCAATCTCGTCCATGGAAGCCTTGATGGCCTCCTTCCAGAGGTCTTCGGCGTTACCGCTGATCCAGCCGCGGAGGGCGGCTTCGGCCTTCAGGAAGAGGACCTCGGAGTAGGAAGCATAGCACCAGGAGAGGTTCTGATTCTTCACCTTGTTATAGTAGAAGAAACCGTCGGCCTCGTACATGTTCAAGCGGGCAAAGGACTTTTTGCCGCCATGATTATTGACAACCGTTTCCTCGGAATCGGAGGTGTAATCGAAAGGATATCCGTCCCAGTTGCTGTTGCCGGCAGTGGCTTCTTCGGTACCGGGCAGGAAGAAGAAGGCGCGGCGGGGATCCACGATACCGGTGGCGTAGCCCTTGTTGGTACCGTTCATCATGCTCATGAAGTCGCAGTTGGTGAAGGTGTTGGACCAGTCGTTGAAGGTACGGTCATAGTAGTCGCCCCAGACAGAGGTGTCGCAGCTGATGCGGGCATAGTCGGACGCGCTGTTGAACGCGCCGTTGGCGGCAGATGCGAAGCTGTCTTTGTCGCCGCTACGCATGGCCAGACGCAGGATGAGCGTGTTGGCGAATTTCTTCCACATGTTCCAGTCGTTGTTGAACAGGAAGTCGTAGGCGCCGAAGTTCACCTGGTTGTCGGTGTTGCCCAGCAGGGTAACATCGGCCTTGAGGCGCTTGATCAGGTCGGCGTAGATGTCCTTGGCGGCGCTGTAGGGGAGGGTGGTTCCCTTACCGGCGCCAAATTTGCCTTCGGCGTCGAAGTAAGGGCAGTCGCCCTGACGGTCTACCACGCGGAGCCAAAGCACCACGTTCCAGATATCGTTGGCGGCTTTGACGCAGGAGTACATGGCATCGTCGCCGCAGACACCGTCGATGAGCCAGTATTCCTGGAGACGCTCGGTGTAGAAGTCACGCCAGAAGATGTCGCCCCAACCGGCGTTGTAGCGCCAGAAATCCGTCCAGCCAAGGCCTTGGGCGAAGTAGTGGGCGTACATATCGTCGTTCAGGTTGAAGTTACGCTGATGGTCGTTGGAGGAACCGTTGTACAGCGTTCTGCCGAACACGTACATAGGCTGCGCGGAGTCGAAGGTGAGGCCGGTAACCGGCTTGTTCATCTCGTCAAATTTGGCTGTGCAGGAAACCAGGGCAAGCAGAGCCAGAACAGGAATGATATATTTTTTCATATTCACGTTCTCCCTTTAGATTAGAAACCGATGTTGAGGGCTACGCCAAAGTTGCGGGTGGCCGGATAAGGGCACAGGTCGAAGGCGGTACCCAGCAGGGAACTTTCCGTGATGGCACCATCCGGAGTGGTACCCGGGGTGTGCTTGAGGAAGTAGAAGAGGTTGGAGCCCACGGCGGAGATGCGTACATTGTCGATGTAGCCGCCGAAGCTGTTCTCCAGCCATTTCTTAGGCAGGGTGTAGCTGAGGGAGAGTTCGCTGAGCTTCAGGTAGGAAGCATCGTAGATGCACTCTTCCAGCGGAATGTTGTTCCAGTAGTTCTGGGCGGTGACGGAAACGGTGTTCTTGGCACCGGACTCGGTAACGCCTTCGATGACTCTGTCGGCGCGGTCCAGCGTGCGGAGGCCGGTACCGGCGTGGAGGGTCATGTATTCGGTGGCGGAGTAGAGGTTACCGCCCTTCTGGAAGGAGAAGATGGCATTCATGCCCAGGCCCTTATAAGCGAAATTGAGGCCGAAGGAACCGGTGAAGTCAGGAGCGACGTTGCCGATTTCCACATTGTTCTCCAGAACGGGCAGGCCGTTTTCGCCGATGATCTTGTTGCCGTTGGCGTCGCGCTTGTAGGCCGTGCCATAGATGGTGCCGATCTGCTGGCCTTCGATGGCATATACCTTGGCATCGCCGGCGGTGGAGAAGTTGATGTTACCCAGCTCGTAGCGGTCCATATCGATGCCCATTTCGGCATTGTGGTACAGTTCCTTCACCTTGTTCCAGTTCTTGGCGAAGTTGAAGGTGGCGCCGAAGGTGAGGTCGCGGGTGCGGATGAAGTCGGCGTTGAGCTGCAGTTCGATACCGCGGTTCTCGATGTTACCGGCGTTGATCCACTGACGCTGCACACCGGAGGAGTACGGGAGGTCGATGCGCATGACCTGGTTCACCGTGTTGGAGTGATAGTAGGTAAGGTCGATGCCCAGGCGGTTCTTGAAGAAGTGCCATTCGGTACCCAGTTCCCAGGAAGTTACCATTTCCGGCTTCAGGTCGGAGTTTGCACGGGTGGTAGGATAGGAAATATACTGCAGGCCGTTGACACCGCTGGTGGTGCCCAGCAGGGTTTCCAGCTGGTAAGGATCGGTGTCCTTACCTACCTTGGCCCAGGAGGCGCGGATCTTACCGTAATCCAGGATGTCCTTGCTGTAGTCCACACCCATCTCGTCCAGCATGCCGGTGAGCAGGTAGGAAAGGGCTACGGAAGGATAGAAGTAGCTGCGGTTGGCGGCAGGGAGGGTGGAGGACCAGTCGTTACGGGCGGTCACATCCAGGAAGAGGAAGTTCTTGTAGCCCAGGTTGACGAAAGCGTACAGGGACTGGACCTCTTTCTCGTAGATGGAGTTCCAGGTGTCGCCGTCCAAGGAGCCGGCGGCCACATAGAAGGCATTGTTGAAGGGGATGTCCTTGGCGATGGCGCGGAGCACTTCATTCTTGTAGTGCATGAGGTTGCCGCCTACGCTGGCGCCGAAGTCCAGGTCGCCGAAGCTGTTGTTGTAGCTGAGGAGGCCTTCCAGGTTGTTCTCGAAGGTGGTGGACTTGCGCATGTCGAAGCTCGGCACGCGGAAGCCGTTGTTCTTGTACAGACGGGATTCCTTGGCGGTGGTGCCGGCCCAGGTGATACCTTCCTTTACCTTGAACGTGAGGTTCTTGGTGAAATTGATGGTGATGGCGCCCATGCCGAAGAACTTGTTCTGCACGTCACCGTTATCCAGCATGTTCTGGATGAAGTAGGGGTTCTGGCAGTTCGGGCTCACTTCGTGCCAGTTGATCTGGCCATAGCCGCCGTTGGCAACGGCCGTCTGGTCCAGCCAGTGCTCGCCAAGGTCGGCGATGCTGATGCTGCGGGGCATGGTGAGGATGTTGAACGAGGTACCGTAGGCACCGCGGTTCTGGCGGTTGTTACCGGCCGTGTTCACGTAGTTGGCCTTTACGTCCAGTTTGAGCCAGTTGGTGAGTTTGTTGCTGGTGACGTAGTCGACGCTGGAACGCTTGATGTTGGAGGTGCGGACCACGGAGTTGGTCTTGTCGTGACCCAGGGTGAGGCGGAACGGGTTGTCCTTGCTGCCGCCGGCGAGGGTGACGTTGTGGCTCTGGCTGTTGCCGGTGCGATAGAATTCCGTCCAGGGATTCTCCGTGCCCACGAAAGGAATCTGCGTGGAACCATCCCACCAGTTGGCTACCTGGGTGGAAGCACTCATTTCAGGGCCCCAGGAACCGGAGGCCTCTGCGTCATATTTGCCCAGAGAGCCCTGGCCGTACTTGTTCTGGAGGGCAGGGAAGTAGGAAACGGGAGACCAGGTGAACTTGCCGGCATAGCTGACACCGATCTTTTCCTGGCCCTTGCCGCCCTTCTTGGTGGTGATGAGGATGACACCGTTACCGGCGCGGGAGCCGTAAAGGGCGGCTGCCGTAGCGCCTTTCAGCACGGAAACGCTTTCGATGTCCTCCGGATTGATGTCGAAGGCACCGCTCTGGTGGTCCTGGGAGCCCCACAGACCGGACTGGTCCGCGGACGGGGAACCTCCATTGTCATAAGGAACGCCGTCCACCACATAGAGGGGGGCGTTGTTGTCGGACAGGGAGGAGTTGCCACGCAGGATCACACGCGTAGAACCGCCGGCGCCGGTTGCGGAATTGTTGATCATCAGGCCGGCCACCTTGCCCTGGAGGGCGTCGGTGAGGGTGACGCCACCGCCGCGGGTGAGTTCATCGGCCTTCACATCCTGTACGGCATAACCCAGGGACTTCTTTTCACGGGAGATACCCAGGGCGGTGACAACGACCTCGTCCAGCAGTTGGCTGTCTTCCTTGAGGACGATGTTGGCGCGAGTACCGTCGAAAACGTATTCAACGGCCTCGTAGCCGATGCAGGTCACCTGGATGGTGGCGCCCATCGGCACATTGTTGAGAATAAAGGAACCGTCAACGTCGGTGATGGCACCGTTGGTGGTTCCGGCTACTACTACTCCAGCGCCGATCACCGGGCCCGCTGCGTCAGTGACGACACCGGTGGCGGTGCGGTTCTGGGCCGACGCCATCCAGCTGGCCGTGGCCAGGGTGGCAATCAGCAGAACTGATAAAAGTTTTTTTAGCATAGCGTTAATTAAAAGGATTGGTTGTTTGTATATGGATTATTTGTCCAATGCTTTTTTGAGGGCGTCCCAGTGTTCCGGGGACATGCGGCCGGGGGTGAAGAGGCAGATGCCGGCGGCTCCCTTTTCCAGGGAAGCCTTGACGGCGGCGTCCATCTCGGACGGAAGCAGGCCGGAATCTTCCGGATCCACCACCTTGTCCTTGTTGCGCCAGTCCGGGCAGATGAACAGGCCGCTCATCACCGGCACGCCGGCCGGGGCGGAGGCGGCTTCCTCTTCCACCACCTTGGCGATCCAGTCCGTGCCGCCCAGGTAGAAGTCGTTGTAGTTCATGGGGAAGAGCATGTCCACCTTCCAATTGTTCCACTGCTGGCGGACCATCCACTCGGCGTGGGAGGCGGGGCCGGGGAAGACGTCGGCGCTGAGTTTCTTTCCCTTGGCGTGGACGGCGTCGGCAATCAGGCCCACCAGTTCCGTGATCTGGTCACAGCGGAACTGGGCCCATTCCTTTACCTTGGAAGGGTCTTCCACTTCCCGGATGTCGATGCCGGTCCGCGCCTGGAAGGCGGCCACGCAATCGTCACAGTAGCAATAGTCTGCCGGGGGGTATTCCTCCGTCATGTCCAGGCCGTATTTCTCCCACAGGCCACGGGCCAGGATGACATCCGGGTAGCGGATGAAATCCAGCTGCACGTAGTCCACCTCCGGGATGGCGGCCACGGCGGCGTACAGGTTCACCAGATAGTCCCGGACCTCCGGGTTGGCCGGGTCCAGGAAGCGGTAGCTGTCCACGAAGGCGGGGAATTCGTCGGCCTTCTGGCCCAGGCGGCTGACGGCGTACCATTCGTGCGGCATGCCGTACTTGGGCAGGGCGGGGATCCAGGCGTGGTACTCCAGGCCTTCGGCGTGGGCCAGGGCTGATGCTGCCTGGATCAGGTCCAGGTCGGCGGATTCCATGCAGACACCCACGACGCCCTGGGATTTCCAGAAACGGTAGTCTTTTTGGAGGGAGTCCATTTGGGTGGTGGCGGGAAGGCCCTGCCATACATAGATGGGAACGGAAACTTTTTGGCTGCCCGTGCAAGCGGCGAAGAGGGCGCAGAGGGCAAGCAAGAGGGTCTTGTGAGTTTTCATGCGGTTAGCTTGGGTTAACAAATATACGAATAAAATTTGGCTTTCCTTTGAATTTGCGGTATTTTTACAAGCCAATCAGTCCCACAACCGTTATGAATAACCGTATCTTGTTGATTTCCGCATTGTTCCTTTTTTTGTCCCTCTCCGTGGCCGCGCAGCCGCGCAGCTATCACGCCCCCAAGGCGGAGGGCCGTATCCGGATCGATGGCCGCCTCACGGAGCCTTCGTGGCAGAAGGCCCCGTTGTCGGAGGCCTTTGCGGACATCCGCGGCGTGGACTACTTGCCGGCCCCCGTCAAGGCCACGCACGTGAAAATGCTGTGGGACGACGAGTGCCTCTACATCGGCGCCGTCCTGGAGGAGGATGCCGTCACGGCTACGCTTCGGGAACATGATAGCATCATCTTCCACGACAATGATTTTGAGGTGTTTATGGATCCGGACGGGGATGGGCTCCGGTATTTTGAGATAGAGATCAACGCCTTCGGCACGGTGATGGACCTGTTTATGGACAAGCCCTACGGGGACGGCGGCCAGTTCCTCATGCCCTGGGATTGCCGCGGCCTCCGCTCCGCCGTCCACGTGCAGGGGCGCATCAACAAGGGCGGCAAGCCGGACGAAGGCTGGACGGTGGAGATGGCCATTCCCTTCGACTCGGTGGCCATCGGCTTTACGGATACCCGCACGCTTTCGCCCTGGCGCATCAATTTCTCCCGCGTGGAATGGCTGGTTCCCGGCGGCCCGGAAGAAAACTGGGTCTGGAACCCCACCGGAGAGGTCAACATGCACATCCCCTCCCGCTGGGGCCTCCTCTACTTCGACTAGTTGTATATGATGAAAAAAATAGTCCTTATGGCCGCCGGATGGGTGCTGGCCGCCTTCGTTTCCCA
>Ga0265299_10006873_pt1 | contig 10297 bp, 10 predicted proteins | sample AusTroGonzalo_MG_4_FD_193485 | JGI IMG/M metagenome (GOLD analysis project Ga0265299, IMG submission 193485) | Bovine rumen microbial communities from tropical cattle in Woodstock, Queensland, Australia - Gonzalo_02 | ecosystem: Host-associated > Mammals > Digestive system > Stomach > Rumen ...
ACGCGCCCTGGTCAAGCGCGTGATCGCCACCGAAGGACAGGAGATCAGCATCGATTTTGACCGCGGGGTCGTCTATATCGACGGCCTGCCCGTGGAGGAGGACTATATTGCCGAGCTGACCAAGACCAAGCTCGACTTTATCGGACCGCAGACCGTGCCGGAAGGATGCATCTTCGTGATGGGCGACAACCGGAACGCCTCGACGGACAGCCGCAAGAAGGAAATCGGCATGGTTGACAACCGGATGCTGCTCGGAAGAGCCTATTATGTGCTTTTCCCGGTCAATGACATGGGCTGGATCAAATGAGCGGAAACGCTTCGCCCATCCAGTGGTATCCCGGGCATATGGCCAAGGCCCGGCGGATGATGCAGGAGAATCTCGGAATGGTGGACGTCCTTTGCGAGATTCTGGACGCCCGCATTCCGCATGCCAGCCGAAACCCGGATATTGACGAACTGGCCGCCGGAAAACCGCGCATCATCGTGCTGGGGAGAGCGGATCTTGCCGACCCGAAGCATACCGAGCACTGGAAGCGCTGGTATGAGCAGGAGGGCTACGCGGTTCTCGCCTGCGATGCCCGCAGCCGGCGCGATGTCGCCGGCTTTTCCCCGATGGTGAAGAAACTGCTGCAGGAAAAGATTGACCAGTGGAACCGGAAAGGTCAGAGCGGGCGGAAGGTCCGCCTGATGGCGGTGGGCATTCCGAACGTGGGAAAATCGACCTTCATCAACACCCTTGCCGGGCGGAAAGCCGCTATCGCCGGGGACAAGCCGGGCGTGACGCGCGGAAAACAGTGGATCAGCGTGGACGCGGGGATGGAGCTGCTGGACACGCCGGGCATCCTGTGGCCAAAGTTTGAAGATCCGGAGGTCGGCGAGCTGCTGGCAGTGACGAACGCGATCAAGGCCGAAATCCTCGACCGGGAAGCCGTGGCGGCGATGCTGATGCAGCGCCTTTGTCGACTGTACCCGGAGGCTGTGGTTACGCGCTATAAGATCAAGGCGGACCCGGAAAAACCGGGTTATGAGCTGTTGGAGGAAGCAGCCAGGAAACGGGGCTTTCTCATCGCGGGCGGCGAAACGGATACCGAGCGGATGGCGAACACCCTGCTGAACGAGTACCACAGCGGAAAACTCGGCAGACTGACCCTGGAAATCCCGGAGTTATTTCAGAAACAGCTGAAGCAGTGAAAATGCCGATCTGTTTGGCGAAGAGGCTTGAAAAGCTGAATCTTAACGCTCATTTTCACGATCTTTATCAGGCTGATCAAAGCAGAATCCGCATACAGGGATACAGTATGGTTGTGGACTTTCTGTCTGCAATGGTTAAATGAGGTTGAAAAACAGATGGTGAAGAAAAGGGGAAAAACAGAATGGGAAGCAGAAAGAAACTGAATCTGAAAGATATCAAGAACATATCAGGCGGAACTCCGGAAGAAGGGTATGCATATCTGGATACATTGTGTGTCAAATATAATCTGGCTCCCGGTGATTACGCAACGTTGGACAGCATGATGACGCCTGAGGAATTGGATACTTTTTCGGATTTGTTCCTGCACGGAATTTGGAACGGTTAAAGTGCAACAGAACGAGCCTGCTTTGACGGTGTATCAGAGAAGATGAAGAAAGCAAAAGAAAAACCGGATCTGTGGGAGATTGAGAATCGGCTGCACGCGGAGGGGTTTTCCCTGATCTGCGGGGTGGATGAAGCCGGGCGGGGACCGCTGGCCGGACCGGTCTGCGCAGCCGCGGCGATTCTGCCGCAGGGCCTGGAGATCGAAGGGCTGAACGACTCGAAGAAGCTCGCGGAGAAAAAGCGCGAGGAGCTTTTCCCTGTTATCTGCGAAAAAGCACTGGCGTACAGCATTGCTTTTGCTACGGTGGAAGAGATCGAAGAGATCAACATCCTGCAGGCTGCCATGCTGGCCATGAAAAGAGCCATCGATGGGCTGAGCCTGAAGCCGGAACTCGCGCTCATCGACGGCAACCGGTGCCCGGAGACGGAAACGGAGTGCCGGTGGGTGATCGGCGGGGACGGCAGGTGCGCGTCGATCGCCGCGGCATCGGTGCTGGCCAAGGTGACAAGAGACCGTCTGATGAGAGAACTGGCAGAAAAGTATCCGCAGTACAGCTTTGAAAAGCACAAGGGTTACGGCACCAAGGCGCATGTCGAGGCCCTGCGTCAGTACGGCCCCTGCGAGATCCACCGCAGGAGCTTTCTGAAGAAACTGGAGCTATGAAGAAGACGGAACTCGGCGCCTGGGGAGAAGACCGGGCGGCCGCGCTGCTGGAGCGGGAAGGCTATCGGATCCGAGAGCGGAATTTCCGCTGCCGCTTCGGCGAGATCGATCTGATTGCGGAAAAGGGAAACATCCTGGCTTTTGTGGAGGTGAAGCTTAGAAAGAGCAGCCGCCACGGAGAGGCCAGAGAATTCGTGACCGCGTCCAAACAGCAAAAGCTGAGGACGACGGCTTCTTTCTATCTGGCCGGACATGCCTGGGCGCAGGCGCGGCAGCCGCGGTTCGATGTGCTTGAAATCTATGCTCCGCAGGGTTCGGAGGGGCCGGTCAGCACGGAACATCTTACAGACGCGTTTGCGTGAAAGCAGAGGAGGGGAGCAATACGGCACTGTTTACAATCGGCGATCTGCACCTCTCTTTTTCTGCGGAAAAACCCATGGACAAGTTCGGTGAGAACTGGCGGGATCACAGTCGGAAGCTGGAGGAAGGCTTCCGGAAGGTGGGGGAAGAAGACTGGACTGTGCTCTGCGGTGATCTCAGCTGGGCCATGAGCCTGGAGGGAGCGAAGGAGGACTTCGCCTTTGTCAACCGGCTGCCCGGGCATAAGCTGATCCTCAAGGGAAACCATGACTACTGGTGGAACACGGCGCAGAAAACCTACCGCTTCTTTGCGGAAAACGGCTTCGAAGGCCTGGATATCCTGCACAACAATGCCTATGTCTACGGCGACTGGGCGCTGTGCGGAACGCGGGGCTGGTTCTATGAGGAAGACCGCGGCACCGAGCACGACCGGAAGATGATGCTGCGCGAGGTGCAGCGCCTCGAAATGTCACTGAAAGCGGGAGAGGGGAGACGAAAGATCGTGTTTCTCCACTATCCGCCTGTTTTTCAGAATTACCGCTGTGAGGAGATTCTGCAGCTGCTGCAGGACTATCGGGTGGAGCGCTGCTATTACGGACACATCCACGGGAAGGGCTGTCCGATGAGCTTCAACGGAAGAATCGGCTTCACCGAATTCCGGCTTGTCAGCGCCGATTGGCTGAACTTTGTTCCGGAAGAGGTTCCAATAGAAGAAAGTTAACAGTTTTCCGTGTTTTTCCTGTGTTTTCTTGTTGATTTTATTCGAATAATCTGATAGAATACCCAAGCATGTGCAGAAATAAAGGAGACAGAACTATGTATTTAAAATCGATTGACAAGAACGAGACGAACAAAGCGACATTTACGGTGGCTTCGGACGCGGCCGAGTTTGAAAAGGCTGTGCAGCAGGCCTACCTGAAGAATAAAAAGGATGTCTACATCCCCGGCTTCCGCAAGGGCAAGGCCCCGCGGCAGGTGATTGAAGGCATGTACGGCCGCGAAGTGTTCTATCAGGACGCCATGGACGAGATCGCCCCGGACGCCTATGCCTTTGGCGTGAAGGAAGGCGAGCTTCGCGTCGTCGGACAGCCCCGCATCACGGACGTCAAGGTGACGGACGACCGCTGCGTTGAGTTTAGCTTCGACGTGTCGCTGGTTCCTGTGCCGGTGCTCGGCCAGTACAAGGGCATCGAGGCCTATAAGAAGCAGGAGACTGTTTCGGACGAGGCCGTCGACGCAGAGATCAAGGCCGTCCAGAAGCGCAATGCACGCATGCTGAACGTCGACCGTGCCGCCGAGACGGGCGACACCGTTGACATCGACTTTGACGGCTATCTGAACGGCGAGCCCTTTGAAGGCGGTTCGGCCAAGGGCCATTCGCTGGAGCTCGGCTCGAACTCCTTTGTCCCCGGGTTTGAGGAGCAGCTGGTCGGCATGAAGGCCGGCGAGGAGAAGGACATCGACATCACCTTCCCCGAGAACTACACCGAAGAGCTGGCCGGCAAGGCCGTCGTCTTCCACGTGAAGGTGAACGAAGTCAGCGCGCCGGAGTACCCTGAACTGGACGACGAGTTTGCGAAGGACGTGTCGGAGTTCGATACCTTTGAGGAATACAAGGCCGACGTCCGCGGCGGTCTGCAGAAGAAGATGGACGACGAGGCGGAGAAAGCCTTTAAGGATCTGGTGGTACGCAAGGCCTGCGACGCGATGGAAGTCGAAATCCCGGCCGTCATGGTCGAAGAGAAGATCGACGAATTCCTGTACAACTATGCCTCGCAGTTCGGCATGAACGCCGGCGACATGTCGAGAGAAGAGCTCATGAAGCTCTTCGGCATGAACGAGGATGCCGTCAACTACATGATCCGCCCCTCGGCCGAGATGCAGGTCAAGACCGAACTGATGCTGGAGGCTGTGGCAAAGGCGGAGAATCTTGAGCCCAGCGAGGAAGACATGAACGCCTACTGGGAGAAGGTGGCCAAGAACGTCGGCGCGACGGTGGAGGATGCCAAGCGCTATCTCAGCGAAGCGTTCGTGAAAGAGGAACTGAAGCGCGACATGGCAATGGACCTGCTGGTCGCCAACGCGGTTGCCACCGACAAGCCTGAGGAGCCGAAGGCCGAGGAGGCCGCGGAGGAAGGCGAAAAGAAGGCGGAAGAGAAGCCGAAGGCCAAGAGAACCAGAAAGCCGAAGGCCGCGAAGACCGAAGAGGCGAAGGCTCCGGCGGCCGATGAGGAGAAGGCAGAATGAGCTTTATTCCCTATGTTGTCGAGCAGACCAGCCGCGGCGAGCGTTCCTATGACATCTTTTCGCGTCTGCTGAACGACCGGATCGTCCTGCTCAGCGAGGAAGTCAACGACACCACGGCCAGCCTGATCGTGGCGCAGCTGCTGTATCTGGAAGCGCAGGACCCGGACAAGGATATCCAGTTCTATATCAACAGCCCCGGCGGCAGTGTTTCGGCGGGTCTCGCGATCTATGACACGATGCAGTATGTCAAGCCAGATGTCTCGACCATCTGCATCGGCATGGCGGCCTCGATGGGAGCCTTCCTGCTCTCGTCCGGCGCGAAGGGCAAGCGGATTGCCCTGCCGAACAGCGAAATCATGATCCACCAGCCCTCCGGCGGAAGCCGCGGCCAGTGCACCGATATCCAGATTCAGGCGGAACAGATCCTGAAGATCAAGCAGCGCCTGAACAAGATCCTCGCCGGGAACACCGGCAAAAGCATTGAAGAGATCGAGCGCGACTGTGAGCGCGATTACTTCATGTCGGCGGATGAGGCGCAGGAGTACGGGCTGATTGACAAGGTTATCGTAAAGAGATAAACGTTTTTTCTCCCCGCCCATGGCGGGGAGAAAATGCAATAACAGAAACCAGGAGAGTAGCAATGGCGAAAAATGAGGACAGGCGCAGTCTGCGCTGTTCGTTCTGCGGCAAGCCGCAGTCGATGGTCAACCGGCTGATCGCCGGAAACGGAAGCTATATCTGCGATGACTGCGTGCGGATGTGCATGAGCATCATCGGCGGCACGGAAGGTGATAAGGAAAACTATGACGCCCTGCCGCTGGCCTTTGACCATCTGCCGAAGCCGGTGCAGATCAAAGCCAATCTGGATCAGTACGTGATCGGACAGGAGAGAGCCAAAAAGGTTCTCTCGGTTGCGGTCTACAATCACTATAAGCGCATTCTTCACGCCGGGCGCGAGAAGGACGATGTCGAGCTGCAGAAGAGCAACATCCTGATGATCGGGCCGACGGGCAGCGGCAAGACGCTGTTTGCCCAGACCATGGCCAAAATGCTGGACGTGCCCTTTGCCATCGCCGATGCGACAACGCTGACCGAGGCCGGCTATGTCGGTGAAGATGTGGAGAACGTGATCGTGAAGCTGCTGCAGGCGGCCGACTTTGACGTCGAGCGCGCTCAGCGCGGCATCATCTATATCGATGAGATCGACAAGATCGCCCGGAAAAGCGAGAACACCTCCATCACCCGTGACGTTTCGGGCGAGGGTGTGCAGCAGGCGCTTCTGAAGCTGCTGGAGGGGACCGTCGCAAACGTGCCGCCGCAGGGCGGGCGCAAGCATCCGCATCAGGAATTCATCCAGGTGGATACAACCAACATTCTCTTCATCTGCGGCGGCGCCTTTGACGGTCTGGACAAGATCATCGAGCGGCGCACCGACCGCAAGAGCATGGGCTTCGGCGCCGAAATCGCAAGCGGAAAGGAAAAGGACCTGGGTGTGCTGTTCGAGCAGGTTCAGCAGCAGGACCTTTTGAAATACGGCATTATCCCGGAACTGATCGGGCGCATGCCGGTTGTCGCGACACTGGACAGCCTGAAACGGGAGGATCTGGTGCGTATCCTGACCGAACCGAAGAACGCCATGACCAAGCAGTATCAGACACTGATGAAGATGGACGGCGTCGACCTTGTGTTCGAACCGGAAGCGCTTGAGGCGATTGCCGACCGGGCCATTGAGAGAAAAATCGGCGCGCGCGGCCTGCGCAGCATTCTGGAATCGGTCATGACCGATTTCATGTATACGGTACCGTCGGACCCCGGCATTCTGCGCATCACGATTACCGCGGAATATGTGCGCGGCGAGGGTGAGCCGATTATCGAGCGGACAAAAGACCTGGCAGGATAAGCGAACACAGGAAACAGATGAATCAGAAAGATTTAAGAGAAATCAGACGCCGGGTGCGGCCGGATCACAACAGTGTGCGCAGCATCTACGGATGCTTTGTCAACGGCGGGAAGGAAATCATCGCTGATTTTGAAGAGTCTGTGGGTTTGCTCTCGGAAGAGGAATCGGAGAAGTACTTTGCGCTGATGCGCAAAACCCTGTCCGGCAGTCTCGGCAGAACGCTGAGGGATATTTCCTTTGCCAGCCGACAGGTGATGGAGAGTGAGGAGCATCAGATGCTCAGCGCCCTCAGGAGAACGGAACTGCGGGATCCGGAGCTGAGAAGATCGTTTTACGAGAGCGTCATCGCCGCCACTGACATGGGCGATGAGAACTACGCCATCCTGATGATCTTTGATACCTATGATGTGCCGCATCGCGGCGAGGATGAAAGCGAAGCGCCCGGAGGGGATGTTTACCGCTATCTGCTGGTCTGCATCTGCCCGGTAAAAACGGGGAAGGCGGAGCTCGGCTATGACGCCGCCGCTAAGTCCTTTCATACCGCCGCACTGGGGCAGGTTCTGACATCCCCGTCCATGGGCTTTCTTTTCCCGAGCTTTGAGGAGCGGAGCACCAATCTCTACGGCGCCCTGTTTTATTCCAAGGATGTGAACGACCCGCATGATGATTTCATCGATGCCGTCTTCAAGACATCCGTGCCTGTGCCCGCGGGAGAGCAGAAGGAGAAGTTCCAGCAGATGATCAGCTCCGCACTGGGAGAGAAAAACAACTTTGACGTGGTTCAGGGCATCCATGAGCAGCTCAGCGAACGGATTGTTCTCTACAAGGAAAGCAGGGACCCGGAGCCGATGACAATGACCGCCGATGAAATGATCGAGATCATGGAAAAGAGCGGTGCGACGGACAGACAGATCGAGAGCTTTCGCTCCTCCTGCAGAGAGGTCATCGGAGAGGAAGGAACGTTCAGCCCCGGAAACCTCACAGACCCGAAGAAAATGGTGATTGAGACGCCGGAAATCAAGATAAGTGTCGATCCGCAGTACAGCCATCTGATCAGAACAGAAGTGATCGACGGAAGAAAGTTCATCCTGATTGCCGCCGACAACGGTGTTGAGATCAATGGCATTGACGTTGCCATAGAATAAAGCACAGCCCGCGGCGAGATCAGTTCCCGCCGCGGGCTGTGCTTTCACATATCAATGCGAGATCTGCAGGAAAACGGCTGCAGTGCGCTGTCAGGCTCTGCGCAGAGCGTTTTATTCAGGAAAGGAGAAAACAATGAAAACAACACAGCAATTTACGGCAAAAGAATGGAATGTCAGCGGTGCCTTCCAGTTCTACGGGTCCAGCAAACCAAGGAGCTTTATTGTGGAGGTTTCCGCAGCAGAGCCGATCGACGGCGCGCTTCTGCAGCAGGCGGTGGACAAAACCGTCAAACGCATGCCCTATTACCTTCAGACCTTTGTCAGAAAGAAAGGCCTGTACTACTACGCGGACAACGATCTGCCCCTTCTGGTGGCAGAGTCTGAAAGGCCGCGGGTCATCGGCGGTGCCGAGACAAATTATCATATGATTGACGTTACGTATTCCGGCACATGGATCCGCTTTGCCATGTTCCACGGTCTGTGTGACGGCCTGGGCCTGAACCGCTTTATTGAGGCGACCCTGTATCATTACTTCTGCGCGAAGGACGGGAAGGAATACAGCGATGAGGGCATCATCACGGATAAAGTCCCCTTTGATCCGGAGGAAACCGCTGACGGGTTTATCAGGGATGAAACGGGTGATCTCAAAGAACTGAAAAAACTGGCCCACAGCGAACCCCGTATCCGGCTTCCCGAACTGGAGACCGGCAGAGGCCCTCTGATGTACCGGTATCCTCTGCGGATCAAAACCGAAACGTTCCTTGATTGGGCCAAGTCCGTATCCGCATCCCCCGCAACCGCAATCTCTGCAATTCTGGGTCAGAGCATACACAGAGAACTGCCGGAGGCCGAAGGGGTGGTCATGGCAGTGGTCCCCATTTCTCTGCGGAAATATCTGCATGTGGAAAAATCCTTTAAGAACTGCGCTTCCGCCGCTTTTCTTCCGATGAAACCGGAGGAGTGCGACGGTATGACAGCAGGCGAACTGGCCGCAAAGCTCAGAACAGATCTGAAGGGGCAGATGAACGAAGAGTGGGCCCTGCTGCTGACGCAGTCCATCCGGCTGCTGACACAGCTCGGGAAAAAGCTGCCCTTCTATTTCCTGAAGAACAAGGTGATGGCCATCGCGGAAAACAAGCCGCAGGATACCGTCACCATCGACTATGTCGGGGGCCTCCGGACGAATGACTATTCCGACCGGGTCACAGAAGTGCGCTACCTGAACCCCGATGTGTATCATGGCTCGATGTTTGTGGTGCTGTCGGAAACAGCCGGGTATTTCCACATCAATTTCAACCAGACCTTTGAGTCCAAGCGGTATTTCAATGCCTTCCTGAAGGGCCTTGATGAATTGCAGATTCCGTACGAAACGCTTCCCGGAGATACATATCTGAATCCTGTCGTGGAGCTGCCGCAGGAGCAGTGGTGAGAGACCGGCTTTGGAAGGCGCAAGTTCGATGAAAAACGAAAAAACCCTCAGCAGGAACCCTCTGTTTTCCGCAAACATCAGCAGGGAGTATCCGCAGCGCCCCGCGATCCTCGGAGACGGCAAGAGCATCTCTTATGAGCAGCTGCACAGGAGCATCGCCCTCCTGAGCATCCGCCTGCGGGAAATGGGCGTGCGGAAGGGGAGCCGCGTTGCACTGTGGGGCTATAATTCCGCCAACTGGCTCATTGCCTTTTTTGCCATCATCCGCGCAGGAGGGACAGCTGTGCTGCTCAATTACAGCATGAACTGTCAGGACGCCGGAGAGCTGCTGACCATGACGGAAACGGAGTTTCTCATCAGCGGGAACAACGGCGAGATGAAAAACGATCCGGATGCCATGAGGCGCCTGGCAAAGCTGGCGGAGATTCCCGCGGAGCACTGCCTGGATATCCGTGAGTCCGTGCTGGATTTTGAAACGCTGCTCTGGGAAGAGATGAACGAGCCTGATGAGCCGGACGCAAGAACGCCTGCGGAAGCAGAGGAAACCGCGATTCTTATTTTCACCTCCGGCACCACTTCCAAGCCGAAGGCGGTACAAATCTCCCAGAAAGCGCTGACCTTTGACGCGTATGCTTTCAATGAGAAGATCGCTGCTCAGTCCGGAAGAGGCGTCTGCGTTGCCGTTCCGCTGTTTCATATCCTCGGGCTTCTGATGAGCTATGCCTATCTCTGCAAAGGGGCGGCTGTGTGCCTGCCGACGAATTTCAAGCCGGATACCCTTACAAAGGAAATCGACGCAAACCGGATTTCGGATATGGCGGCTGTCGGGGCGGTTTATATGGCGCTCGCTGAGGCGGAAGCGTTTGAGGAGAACGTGGTTCCGTATCTGCACCTTTGCATGATCGCGGGCGGAATGTCCACCCCGGTGCAGATGATGCGGCTGGAACTGCAGTTTTCCAACGCCACTTTCATCAAT
>Ga0265299_10006875_pt1 | contig 10297 bp, 9 predicted proteins | sample AusTroGonzalo_MG_4_FD_193485 | JGI IMG/M metagenome (GOLD analysis project Ga0265299, IMG submission 193485) | Bovine rumen microbial communities from tropical cattle in Woodstock, Queensland, Australia - Gonzalo_02 | ecosystem: Host-associated > Mammals > Digestive system > Stomach > Rumen ...
TTACACCTGGCAACAAACTAAATTTATGTTCCTGATGTTCTACTTTAATAATCCAAAAGTACGCAAATCTTGTATGGATTCACTGTCTTTTTTGATTCTTTAACATAAAATGATGCAAGATTTCCCCTTCTCCGCGTTATATTTGCAGATACAAAAATAAATATGGTTATGAAAAAGAGCTTTCTATTTTGTATAGGCGCGCTGCTACTGATGCTAGTCGTACAAAATGCTGGAGCTCAGGAGGTTCCCTCTTCTGATTTTTCCCGCTTGTATGTCGGGGCGGTCGAACCACAGTACCAGACATCGATACTGTATGACATACCGTATTATAAAGGCAATACAAATACGTATAAAGGCCGTATCAGCTATCATGGGGTGGTTTATGACAATGTACAACTCCGTTTTGACCAATTGAAACAGAGAGTTGTTGTTCTTTCTCCAGTGGGAAAAGTGTTCTGTCTGCCTGAACAGAAATACGTCGACTGGTTTGAGATGGACGGCCACAAATATGTGCATGATCTGGAAAGGTTTTACTCGGGAATGGATTCGTCTGCAGGAATGGATACCTTACGCTATGCGGCTATTCTTTGTGATGGCAGTACGAATGGCATTCGTCTTTATCATTGTGTATGGAAGTCGTATCATGGCGTAAACACTTTTGAAGAAAAGAAAGTACTTAGACATCTCACGACGAAAGAACATTATACGATCATTACTCCAGATGGGGAAAGGCATTATGTGAAGCGTGCAAAAGATGTGGCAAAGCTCTTTCCCGAACAGGCAGTGCAGATAAGGCAGTTTGTGAAACAAAACCGTCTTTCCTTCAAAAAGAGTGAACGTGAGAGAAGCCTTGTGAAGGTGGTTGGTCAATTGAAAATTGACAATGGACAATGGAGAATGGAGAATGGAGAATTGGCTTCCGCTTTAGACAATGGACAATGGATAATGGATAATGGAAAATTGGAGGAAGACGCAGCAAATAATTATCCATCATCCATTGTCAATTATCCATTAATAAAAGGCATTCCTGTTCTTGACAGTGATTCTGTTGCCATGACAGCCAGTCCGACAAAAACTTATATTGTGCCAGGGGTGAGGAAAGCAAAGGTAAGTGTTGCCGATGATCATGAGCTTGCCGAGATAGTCGTTGTTGGTGGTCGGCCGTCGGCTGTAAACAACATAATGATGGGTTCTGAGAAGTTCAAGCCCCAACTGCTGAAGAACATCCCCTCAGCCTTTGGCGAATCGGATATTATGAAGATAGTGCTTACTCTGCCAGGTATTACGACTGTAGGAGAGGCTTCAAACGGCTATAATGTGCGGGGTGGTGCCACAGACCAGAACCTGATACTTTTCAATGGGGGCACCGTGTATAATCCGTCACATCTGTTCGGGCTGTTCACGTCGTTTAATTCTGATGCGGTTGAAGATGTGGAACTGTTCAAGTCGAGTATTCCCGTGGAATATGGAGGTAGGATTAGCAGTGTGCTGAAGGTGACCTCGAAGGAGGCTAACATGCAGAAACTGACTGGTTCGGCAAGTATTGGTGCACTTACCAGTAAGGTGAATTTGGAGATACCTATCGTTAAGGATCGTATGTCGTTGTTGCTGAATGGTCGAACCACTTACAGTGACTGGATGCTTAAGCATCTGCCGGAGGATAGCGGCTATAAGAACGGTTCTGCCAACTTCAATGACTTCGGTGGCGTGCTGACATGGAAGCTCAACGCGATGCATCGCCTGAAGGTATATGGGTATTGGAGTAATGATAAGTTCTCGTTCAGTTCGCAGGATAGTTATGGCTATCAGAACCGTAACGTGTCTGCTGAGTGGCGCTCTATCCTGAATGAAAGAATGACGGCTACATTTGCTGCCGGACTTGACCACTATGACTATTTCAATGATGACAGGGTTGTACCTTCCCAGGCTGCCCGACTGAGTTTCGGTATTGACCAGCTGTGGGGTAAGTTGCAAGTCCGGCATCGCTTATCCTCTCCACTCTCAACTCTCAACTCTCAACTCTCATACGGTCTGTCCATACAGCATTACGATGTGCAGACTGGCAGGTATGAGCCATTGGGCGAAGAATCGTGCATAAAGGCAGATCAGCTGGAGAAAGAAAAAGCTGTGGAGAGTGCTGTGTTTGTTGACTATGAGCGTTCGCTCACAGACAGACTGTCGGTTTCTGCCGGTTTGCGCTATGTGATGTTCAATGCACTTGGTCCCCGCGACGTGAATCATTACTATGACAATGAACTACCAACAGAGGAAACGTTGCTGGAAACATGTCGTGAAACAGGTGTCATCAAAACCTATCATGCGCCAGAACTGCGTCTGTCAGCCCGCTATGCTCTCATGGAAAACCTTTCCTTGAAAGCAGGATTCAACACCATGCACCAGTATATCCATAAGGTATCGAACACTTCCATTATGTCGCCCACAGATATATGGAAGCTTTCCGACCTGAATATCAAACCCCAGAACGGCTGGCAAGTGGCTGCCGGTATCTATTATGAAGAGGGCGTGGGGGCGCGAGAGTATGAACTGTCGGTAGAAGCATATTACAAGCATATTGGCGATTATCTGAATTATCGCAATTCTGCCGTTCTGCTGATGAACCACCACCTTGAGACCGATGTGATCTCGACCAAAGGAAAGGCATACGGTATAGAGTTTCAGGTGAAGAAACCCATAGGAAAGTTGAATGGATGGGTGAACTATACATTCTCGCGCTCTTTGCTTCGTCAGGATGACAAAAGGGTGGCCATGCCTCTGAACAATGGCGACTGGTATCCTTCGGAATATGACAGGCCTCATGAGGTGAAGGCTGTGCTCAATTTTAAGTTTAGCGAGAGATACAGCATTTCTAGCAACTTCGACTATGCGACAGGTCGTCCGACGACATTGCCTGCCGGTAAATATTTCGACGCCCGTCTTGAGAAATTCATGCCCTACTATACGGATCGCAACACGTATCGTGTGCCGGACTATATGCGTCTGGACCTCGCGTTTAATATAGAGCCGACCCACCGGTTGACAAGCTTTCTTCACACGTCGTTCTCTATCGGTGTTTATAATGCCCTTGCGCGCCGGAACGCCTATAACGTGTATTATGTGACGGAGGGTGATGACATAAAGGGGTATAAGCTGTCTGTGTTTGGCACTGCCATTCCATACGTATCACTGAATATAAAGTTTAATTGAACATGATGAAGACAAAGATACTATTCTACTTACTCCTTCTCTCCTTTTCTCCTTCTCTCCTCTTCACTTCATGTATCGAGGAATATGAGGCGGATATTCCTGAGGGGGATTCTGACTTGCTCGTGGTTGAAGGCACAATCTGTTCCGGGAGCGTGAGCACGTTCGTATTGTCGCGTACGCAGCCCGTCAACGCGCTCGATATCCCCCGGATGGTGGTGGGGGCAAAGGTGTCTGTGCGCGGGAGCGACGGCTCTGAGTATGTGGCGGAGGATGACCAGGGGTATTACTCATGCACGATTGATGCCCTCGATGCCGACGTGGCATACTGTCTGCATATCGAGATCGGTGGCGAAGTGTATGAGTCGGAGCCTCAGAAACCGCTGCATACCGAGGAGATTGCGGATATAATTGGGGTGCAGAATACACCGCAAAGCAGTATCGACGTGCTCGTCACACCTGATGAACCCATTGAGGCTGACAGGGCGAATTACTATTCGTGGACATACGATGAGACATGGGAGGTGCATGCGGATTATACGACCAACATCTATTTCGACACGGATTCGATGAAACGTTGCTATAGGTATGACCAGTTTCCGAGCCGAGGATGGAAGGACCAGACTAACAGGACGATCATGGTGGGTGCAAGCCAGAATTACGAAGGACAGCATATCAAACGCCTCAAGATGTACGACATTAGCCGGAGTGATGAGCGTATGTATTACAGGTATAGCGGTCTGGTGCATCAGCGTGCCATCACAAAGGCTGAATACGAGTATGAACTTGCGCGGCGTCAGGCTGGTACGGAGATGGGGGGACTGTTCACCCCTCAACCGTCGTCGCTGCCTACGAATGTCCGTTGCCTGACGTCGCAGAAGCGGGTGCTCGGGTTCGTGGGGTGCTCGCTGAATACGAGCGACTACAGGTTCTTCCTCAAAGCCGGTGATTTCTCCATCTCCCGACCTGGAGCAGATACCCGCAAATGGCTCATCGGTCCCAGCATGGAAGATTGTCTGGGAATGGTTAAGAAGGGTATGTTCCTGTGCGAATGGATAGATTCTTTCGGTCCGTTGCAAACGGCATGGGCATACCAGTTCCAACTCGATGTCAGATATAAGGGCGCATATCTTGAGAAACCTGATTTCTGGAAATATGAATAACCGGATGATATTGCTGATAGCTGCGGTGATGCCTTACTTATACTTGATGTTGGCCTTGTTGAGTATGTTGCGATAGTAGGCCGACACGTCCTTCCAATGATAGAAGGGATAGCAGTCGGTATCGATGGGAACAGAGGTCTCGTTCTCGTTCATCAGGAACTTCACGAGAATATCGTCCGAACCTTGCTTGCGGAAGAAGATCAGCTGCACATTGCCAGCCATAGGGATGAGTCGGAACAGCGCAAAGGTGTTGTGCAGGTTCTCCATATCATCAGTACCGTGGATGGCTTCTTTCACGCCCAGGATAAACGCGAATGGCAGCAGGACGCTGTCGTGTCCGAAACGCAGGCGCACCTGCTTCTCACCTGAGGCAATCAGCAGATCGGCCTCGTCGAGGAAATTCTTCAGCAATGGGTAGATGGCGTAGTAGTTGGGGCGCGAGCCAGGCATCAGTCCTTCCCACAGACACCAGCTGGCATTGTAGACAAAGAAACCGTCAATCAGCTCATCTTCTGTGAACAGGTCGTTGAACGAGAGACCCAGTTCCGGCAGACAGTGCATGTTCGAGGCGATATTCCATAGGCCGTCGGCAAACTGATAGCCATCGATAAAATCGCCCACCACCGTCGGGTCTTTGAACAATAATTCCATCTGATGGCGTCCGTTCAGTTTCTCGTGGCGGAACTTGTCCAGTTTGTCGTAGAGAGGACCGTCGATGCCTTTCTGAGGGATGTCGATGCTGTCGTTCGGTGTCAGATAATACATATCGTGCTTGCTGGCATCCATCGTGATGGTAAGTTGTGGGTTCATGCTTTTCAGTTCCTGACAGAAGTTGGCCATCGAGAGCATACAGCGTCTGACGGTCGATGAGTTGGCCACAACATCAACGGGCTGCATCAAGAGCGTCGGGTAGTTGGTGGCCAGTCGGTGAGCGATGCCCTGATGCTGCAGTGCGCCCAGTCGCGTCAGGTCGCCATCTCTGTGCCAGGCGTCTGCTGCCGCTTTCTTCAGTCGGATCAGCACTTCCTGCCCCTTGTCGGTCAGCCAGCCGCGTATCTGAGCCGTATCCATCTTCCCGACCACATATTTGTAGTGGTCATCGTCGGTCATATAGCGGGCCCCGTGTCGTCCATAGTGACTCACATAGAAAGGTTCATACCCGTCGGGGGCGGGCGTCACGTTGCCTGAGGGATTCGGATAGTTACAGTAATTGCCAGTTGCCAGTTCCATGTGAGCCAGCAGTTCTGCCTTTGATGTCTGGGCCATTGCACTGATGGTCAACAGTGCCAATACCGTCATGGAGATTATTCTTTTCATAAATTGTTGGTTTATAACTTCATAAGTACACTAAATTCTGCTGCAAAAATACAAATAAAATATGGAATTCATGAAGATTTTTGCATAAAAACTTTATTGTTTCCGTTTTTCTTCGTAAATTTGCAGCGATAAAAAAGCAGAATCCCTTGATTTGTTATAATCAACAGTTTATGAAAAAGGTAACAAGCCCTGCTGCAACAAGACTTGGGCGACGCCCGTCAGACGTCAGAGACCATCCACAAGGCCGTCGAAGCCTTCGTAGGAGATGCCGAACCCAGCGACGATCTCACTAAGATGTGCATCAAACTAAAGTGAGATTGGTTTTCATGAAACAGTTTTGGATCACGTTTAAGCAGTTTGTGCTCTATCTCCTGCTGAGTCAGGGTATCATGATCGTAGGCGGGATAGTAGCGGCATTAAGGGGAGGCATGAATGGCGTGGAAAAAGACGCCATGATGGATTATATTTTTTCCTCGAAGATTACCCTCTGGTCGTTCGTGCTGGGCTACCTCGTCACAATAGTCGTATTCCTAGGCTTGCGCTATGTGAAGATTAAGACAGGACGCATAGAGCGCGACAGGCTCTGGAAGGCGATAGGCGCAGCAGCGTTGATTGCCTTGGGGTGGATGTTTGTGGAAACGGGCATCCTGCAGCTGATCGACGCTGACAAGCTCTTTGCCGACGAGGTAGAGGAACTGGAGAAGTTCGCAAAGATCATGACGGGTCCTTTGGGAGCCATCGCCGTGGGTATCCTGGCACCGATCTCCGAGGAGATAGGTTTTCGGGGTGTGCTGATGGGCGGTCTGATCAGGATGCGCTGCGGAGCCTGGCCAGCCATCGTGATATCAGCCATCGTCTTCGCCTGTTTCCACGGCACACATATACAGTTGTTGGGCACGACGGTATTCGGCATCATTGCCGGCTGGCTCTACTGGCGCACAAGAAGCCTCATCCCAAGCATGATCATCCACATGGTGAACAACTCCACTGCCTGTTTACTCGAGACGGTAGCCCCCGACTATGAACCGGGCAAGATGGTCAGTGTGGTGTTTATCGTGGTCTTCCTCCCGATACTGATCTACGGCCTAAAATGGTTTAAGTAGAAAAGAGATTAGAATACTCATTCCCACCACAAGACTATTCAAAAGACAAAGAAATGAAGAAACGGAAGATCAAATATTCGGCTATATTTTTAGTCTGCTGGTTTGCCCTATTGGTCTTGCTGGTGGATGGAGTCCTGAAATTCCAGACGCTGGTTGATTATTTCGGGTCGTACGCATTGGTAGAGATTGCATTGCTGCTATTAGTCCTTCTGCCAACATTAGCCGTGTACATATTTACAAAAGAAAAAGAGTGATGGCAAATGCACAAGAAGCTGCAACTTTTTGCATTGTTCTTATGTCTAACAGATAGAAACTTTTAAAAAGAAAAGATTATGATACTCTCAACAACCCCACAAATTGAAGGTCACACTATCCGCGAGTATAAGGGTATAGTGACAGGTGAAACCATTATCGGTGCTAACATGTTTAAGGATCTGTTTGCAGGCATCCGCGACATCGTAGGCGGTCGTGCAGGCGCTTATGAGAAGGTGCTTTCCGAAGCCAAGGACACCTCCATGCAGGAGATGATGCAGCGTGCTCAGGCTCTTGGAGCCAACGCCATCGTAGGCATCGACATCGACTATGAAACCGTCGGTGCCAACGGCTCAATGCTCATGGTAGCCACCAGCGGAACGGCAGTAGTCATCTAAATGAACAAAGACGAGAAGCGAGCATTGAGACGTAAGCGGCTGATGGAGAATAAGGCCTGGCAGTCTGCCGTCGTCCTCATCATCCTTCTTCTGCTCATAGCCCTGATGATATGAGCACTCGTCAGCTTCGGCAGCTACCTGTATTCATTGGTAGCGTCTGTTTTCTGAAATACCTGTCTATTTCCCCTTCCTGAACTCCCTCGGATTCATGCCCTTCATCCTGTTGAAGAAACGGGCAAAGGTGGTGACTTCGGCGAAATGGAGCTGATCGGAAATCTGGGTGATGCTCAGCGAGGTCTGACGCAGGAGGAAGGTGGCCTCCATGAGAAGCATTTGGTTGATATAGTCAACGACGGTGCGGCCTCCTGACACCTGGCGGACGACGCGCGAGAGGTAGGTGGTGGTGATGCAGAGTTCGGAGGCGTAGAAACCAATGTCGTGGTGCTCTTCGAAATGCTGGGGCAGCAGTCCGAGGAATCCGAGGAAGATTTCTTCGACGCGCTTGGGGAAGCGGTGCTCGCGGATGCTGTGCTGCTGGACGGTGGAGAGGTCGGTGAGAAAAAGGTTATAGAGCATGCGCAAGCTGTCGTTGGCCAGCGGGAGTCCCATCTGCTGATAGTGAATCATCATCTGCATCAGTTCGCGCAGACGGCGAAATTCGTCGTTTTTCAAAGGCAGTATAGGCGATGTGAGTTCGACTACCGTGAAGTAGGCCGTACGGATGGCATCGCGCACCGTGGGCAGGCTGAGTGTGAAGTGTTCGTCGGCCAGCAGGCAGATGCCGCTGTAGTCGCTAGAAGACGAGAGGATGGTTATCTCGAAGCCGGGCGAATAGGTATAGAGGTCGCACTCACGAAGCGTCAGTTCGCGATTATTATATAATATGGTAAGCCAACCTCGCGTGATAATCGTATAGATGTAACACGACAGGAATCCGTGCGTCTGGTTAGCGCCGAATGACCACTCCGCGTTAGTCTCCATACAGATAACGTTTCCATCCCACTCACCTTCGGGTACGGGCAGGTTTCTTATTTGCCAAAATTCCTTCAAGCTGTACACCTCGATAATTCACAATTTAACGATTTACAATTTACAATTTATGCTTTCGCGGTGCAAAGATACGAATAATTTTTGAATTTGTTTCGTTTTGGTCGGTTTTTGTTTCGTTTGGGCTTGCAATCGGATGGAAAAAATACCGTACCTTTGCATCGTCAATCGTAAAATTGGCAAATTGAGAAATAAATCGTATATTGTAAATCGTCAAATTGTAAATTAGAATTATGGACAAGCAGAAATCAATCGAAGCATTACAGTTCTTCGTAACAGGCCTCTCAGAAGGCGCATTCGTACACAAAGTACAGGGACAGATTTTCAAGGCTCAGGGCTTCACGAAGCTGGGCGAAAAGTACATCGGCCACTACACGGAGGAGATGGAATGGGTGGAGAAGTTCATCGACCGCATCCTCGACCTGGGTGGCGAAGTGAAGGTAGAGAAGCACGAGGCACGCGCGCTGTGCTACGACCCCATTGAGTACATCAAGGAAGACCTGAAGATTCAGGAGCCGGGCGTGGAGTTGCTGCGCAAGTGCATGGGTTCGGTATGCGAGGACTATCTCACCTTCGACATTCTGAAGGACTATCTGGCTGACGAGGTAGAGGATCTCTACTGGAGTCAGGGTGCACTCGAGATGATTGAGAAGATTGGCGCACAGAACTGGCTGATAAAGCAACTTTGATTTTTTAAACAACGAATTACACTAATTTCACGAATTATGAAAGAGAAGGTATTACAGGCCATGCGTGAGTTCGGCGCTCCCGTGAATGCTGGCAAGATTGCAGAGATCACAGGTATCGACCGCAAAGAGGTTGACAAGGCTTTTGCCGAGTTAAAGAAAGAGGGTGCCATCGTGTCGCCCGTCCGTTGCAAGTGGCAGCCCGCTTGATTTTCTTTCATGGCTTACGCCGTTTCCCTGATGAACGGGGATACTCAAATCTTCGAGGGAGGGCTTCGGCTCTCCTTTTGCATATAATATGGTTTAGGTATTGTATAATACAAAAAAATTACGTATCTTTGCACCCGATGACGACAACATTGCTCATAGGACTGTTGATTCCGTTGCTGGGCACGATGCTCGGCTCAGCTTTCGTGTTTTTTATGCGGGACGAAATGTCAGCTCGATTGCAGAAATCCTTGCTTGGCTTTGCATCGGGTGTCATGGTGGCAGCATCGGTGTGGTCGCTACTCATTCCGGCAATGGAGATGGCCTCAATGGATAATGGACAATTGATAATGGATAATGAGGCTAGCGCATGGTCGGTAGTGCCTGCGGCTGTCGGTTTTTTGTTAGGAATGGGATTCCTGCTGCTCATCGACGAACTGACCCCACACCTGCACATCGGCACAGACAAACCAGAAGGTATGCGTTCGCATTTGTCGAAGACTGCTATGCTGGCCCTCGCCGTCACTATCCACAACCTGCCTGAAGGTATGGCTGTGGGCGTGGTATTTGCAGGAGCTGATAGTGGCACAACAAATATTTCTCTTGCCAGTGCCATCGCCGTATCATTGGGTATCGCCATTCAGAATGTCCCCGAAGGCGCCATCATCTCCATGCCGATGCGGGCAGCTGGTAATAGTCGCTGGCGTTCGTTCCTGCTTGGTTCTCTGAGTGGAGCCGTAGAACCCATTGGCGCCATCGCCGTCTTGTTGCTCGCCTCACTGCTTATGCCTGTCCTCCCTTACATGCTTGCCTTTGCAGCAGGCGCCATGTTCTACGTCGTGGTCGAGGAACTCATTCCCGAAGCCTCCAGCGGTCAGCACTCTAACCTCAGCACCATCGGCTTTGCCATCGGTTTCGTCCTG
>Ga0265299_10006879_pt1 | contig 10292 bp, 7 predicted proteins | sample AusTroGonzalo_MG_4_FD_193485 | JGI IMG/M metagenome (GOLD analysis project Ga0265299, IMG submission 193485) | Bovine rumen microbial communities from tropical cattle in Woodstock, Queensland, Australia - Gonzalo_02 | ecosystem: Host-associated > Mammals > Digestive system > Stomach > Rumen ...
CCAACGACAGAATGCCGTCGTTTTTTAATAATCTGCTGGCCGCTTGCATCAAGGTCTCGTATGTAAGACTTACAGCGTGTCGGGCAAGTGTACGCTGGTCTTGCGGACAGGTAAGCGAATCGACGAAATATGGCGGATTACACACAATGGCATCATACCCTTCTTTGTCATCCATTTTCGTAGCATCTACTCTATTTATCATAATCCTATCCAAGAACGGAGACCCTACTACATTCTCCTGGGCTTGTTTGGCAGCATCCGCATCGATATCCACGCCAACTATTTGTGCCTCAGGAAAGCGTTGCGCCATCATAAGTGCCACAAGTCCTGTACCTGTTCCGATATCCAGAATACGTTTAGCGGCCACAGGAGCGTTTGCCCATGCCCCAAGCAGCGTACCATCAGTCCCCACCTTCATGGCGCATTGGTCCTGATAAACAGTGAATTGTTTGAATTGAAAGCTATTTTTCGCCATAATCGCTGCAAAGTTACATATAATTTGTTAATTCTTGGCCGTTTAGTGCCTATTTCTTAATTTTTATTAGTAACTTTGCAGCCCGATTTAATAAAATTGAAAATGAGTAATCAGAATAACAATTCAGCATTTCAGATGATAGCTGATATCGATGGAGATTTAAAGGATTTTTTGAATATTCACACGCCGGAACGTGTGCCCATTCTGGCATTACGTAACATGGTTTTGTTTCCTGGTGTGGTTACTCCAGTACTTATTGGTCGTAAGTCAAGTAAGGCACTGGTAGAGAAAGCTGAAAAGAAAGGCCTTATCATCGGCGTTGTAGCTCAGCGCGATCCTGACGTCGATTTCCCCGAAAAGAACGATTTGTTTGAGATTGGCGTTTATGCCAAGGTCATGAAGCTGCTCACCCTTCCCAATGGCAATATTACCGCTATTCTGCAGGGATTAGGCCGTTTGGAGCTTAACGAGATTGTAGCCACATCACCATATCTTGAGGGCGATGTAACATCTCTCGACGAGGAACTGCCCGAGAAGAAAGACCGTGAGTTTAATACGGCAGCCAGCGACCTGCGCGAGTTGGTTGCAAGGTACATCAATGTAACCGAAGAGATTCCCGACGAGGCCAGCTTTGCCATCAAGAATATCTCGAATGCTGTAATGGCACTTAACTTCGTGTGCACCAACATGCCGTTTAACCACCGTGAGAAGCAAACGCTGCTTGAAACCGGTTCGGTTAAGGAGCGCCTGTTTATGACCATGAAGTTGTTGAACCGCGAGATTAACCTGCAGAACCTGAAGGCCGATATCCGTAACAAGACCCGTGAGGATATCGACGAGCAGCAGCGTAACTACTTCCTGCAGCAACAGATTAAGAATATGCAGGCCGAGATGGGTAACGGCGAGTCGCCCGAAAAGAGCGAACTGCTTCAGAAAGCCCGTTACAAGGTATGGTCGTTCGAGATGGCCAGATATTTCCGTAAGGAGTGCGACAAGCTCGACAACCTGAACCCACAGAGTCCGGAATACAACGTACAGCTTACATATCTGCAAACATTGGTTAATCTGCCTTGGGGCGAGTATACCAGGGACGATTTGGACCTGAAGCGTGCTCAGAAGATTCTGGATAAGGATCACTACGGCATGGAGAAGGTAAAGGAGCGTATCCTCGAATACATGGCTGTGCTGGCCCTGCGTGGCGACCTCAAGTCCCCTATCCTATGCCTCTACGGCCCTCCAGGTGTTGGTAAGACTTCGCTTGGTAAGTCTATTGCCGCAGCCATGAAACGCCAGTATGTACGTGTTTCGTTAGGTGGTGTGCACGACGAGGCCGAGATTCGTGGTCACCGTCGTACTTACATCGGTGCTATGCCCGGACGTATCATCAAGAGCATCCAGAAGGCAGGTTCCAGCAACCCCGTATTTATTCTCGATGAAATCGATAAAGTTACGCAGAATACCCATAATGGCGACCCTGCTTCGGCACTGTTGGAGGTGCTCGATCCTGAGCAGAACAACGCATTCCACGATAACTATCTTGATGTGGATTACGACCTCTCTAAGGTGCTGTTCATTGCTACGGCCAACAACCTGGGTACCATTCCTCGCCCCCTACTCGACCGTATGGAGATTATCGACGTAAGTGGCTATATTACAGAGGAAAAGATTGAAATCGCGAAGCGTCACTTGATACCTCGTGAGCTCGATAATACCGGTTTGAACATCCGTGGCATGAAGCCTACATTCAATAAGGCAGCCATCGAGATGATTATTGAGCGATACACCCGTGAGAGCGGTGTGCGCCAGTTAGAGAAGCAGATTAACAAGGCCCTGCGTAAGATTGCCTTCAGCCGTCAGATGGACGAGGATAAGGACTATAAGAAAATTACCCCAAGCGAGCTGGAAGGTTTGCTTGGAAAGCCCCCATTCTATCGCGATATCTATCAGGGCAACGACTATGCCGGTGTGGTTACCGGTCTGGCATGGACCTCAGTAGGTGGCGAGATTCTGTTCATCGAGACCTCGCTCTCTAAGGGCAAGGGCTCTAAGCTCACCCTTACCGGTAATCTGGGCGATGTCATGAAGGAGTCGGCTATTCTCGCAGTAGAATATGTAAAGGCACATGCCGAGACGCTGAATATTGACTACCGTATTTTTGACAACTGGAACATCCACATCCACGTGCCCGAGGGTGCTACGCCCAAGGACGGTCCTTCGGCTGGTATCACCATTGCCACCAGTATCGCCTCGGCCCTTACTCAGCGTAAGGTACGTAAGAATACCGCTATGACCGGCGAGATTACCCTGCGCGGAAAGGTGCTGCCTGTGGGCGGTATCAAGGAGAAGATTCTGGCTGCCAAGCGTGCCGGCATTACCGATATCGTGATGTGTAAGGAGAACGAGAAGGACATTCTCGAGATTCCCGATATGTACCTTAAGGGCGTAACCTTCCACTACGTTGAGAACGTACAGGATGTATGGGATTTCGCCCTCACCGATCAGATTGTTGATCATCCCCTTGATTTCACTATTACCGAAGAAAAAGACGAAAAGAAGAATTAAATGACATTCGAAGTACAACATACTGATGCAGCCAGCGACGCCCGTGCCGGACTAATCACTACCGACCACGGACAGATACAGACACCTATCTTTATGCCTGTAGGCACGGTGGGTAGCGTAAAGGGTGTGCACTTTAGCGAACTGCGCGAGCAGGTTCAGGCTCAGATTATCCTGGGTAACACCTACCACCTCTATCTGCGACCGGGACTCGATATCCTGCGCCAGGCTGGCGGACTGCATAAGTTCAACACATGGGATCGCCCCATCCTTACCGACTCGGGCGGTTTCCAGGTTTTTTCATTGACTGGCATCCGCAAGCTCCGTGAGGAAGGTTGCGAGTTCCGCAGTCATATCGACGGTTCGAAGCATATTTTCACGCCCGAGAACGTGATGGACACCGAACGTGTGATTGGTGCCGATATCATGATGGCGTTCGACGAGTGCCCTCCAGGCCAGAGCGACTACAAGTATGCCGAGAACAGCCTGCGTCTCACCCAGCGTTGGCTGGAGCGTTGCGTCAAGCGATTCAACGAAACCGAGCCCCTGTACGGCTACAACCAAACGTTGTTCCCCATTGTTCAGGGCTGTACCTATAAAGACCTGCGCCAGGATGCAGCCAAGCACGTGTGCGATGTGCTGAGCCGCCTGAACGACGGCGGTGGTGCCTCTATCGGCGGTCTGGCCGTAGGCGAGCCTACCGAGGTGATGTACGAGATGATTGAGGTGGTGAACGAGATTCTGCCAAAGTCGCGCCCTCGTTACCTAATGGGTGTTGGTACGCCTCAGAATATCCTCGAGGCTATTGAGCGCGGTGTCGATATGTTCGACTGCGTGATGCCTACCCGTAACGGCCGAAACGCCATGCTCTTCACCTACGAGGGAACCATGAACATGCGTAACAAGAAATGGGAGAACGACTTCTCGCCCATCGATCCCGATGGTTGCGAGATAGACCGCATACACTCCAAGGCCTACCTGCACCATTTGTTTAAGGCTCAGGAGCTGCTGGCCATGCAGATTGCCTCTATACACAACCTGGCATTCTATCTGCGACTGGTGGGCGACGCCCGAAAGCATATCATTGCAGGCGACTTTGTACAATGGAAACGTTCTGTAATCGAACAATTAGGTAAAAGACGATGAAACAAGCATTCCGCAAGATGGGCCACTGGTTCCGATGGTTAAGATTCCTGAAGAAACTGAATCCGTTCAGACTGCTGAACAGGTTAGACCGCTATATCGTGGCCAAGTTCATTGGTACTTACATCTTCTCCATTATCCTGATTATCTCTATCTCGATTGTGTTTGATGTAAACGAGAACCTTGCAAAGTTTTCAACCTATAACGCACCGCTCAAGGCCATAGTCTTCGACTACTACGCCAACTTCGTGCCTTACTTCGCCAACCTTTTCTCGCCGCTATTCGTGTTTATTGCCGTTATCTTCTTTACCTCGAAGTTAGCGGGTAATTCCGAGATTATAGCCATGCTGGCTGCGGGTGTAAGCTTTAAGCGCCTGTTACGTCCCTATATGATTTCGGCGGCCCTCATCGCTGCCGTCAACTTCTATCTGGGCGGCTATGTCATCCCCAAGGGTAATCAGGTAAAGCTCGACTTCGAAGCCAAGTACAAGAATAAAGACCGTAACCTCTCGGCCAACAATGTGCAGCTGATGGTGGCCCCCGGTATCATTGCCTATCTGCAGCAGTACGACGATGTAACCAAGACCGGCTACGGCTTCTCGCTCGATAAGTTCGAGAACAAGAAGCTGGTAAGCCACATGACCGCTTCGGTTATCCGTTACGACTCTATCAGCGACTCACGCTACCACTGGAAGGCCCAGAACTACAAGATACGTACGCTGAAAGGCTTGCGCGAGGAAATCCAGTCGGGTGCCACTATCGATACGCTTATCCAGATGGAGCCTATGGACCTGGTATTCTCCAAGGGCCAGCAGGAAACGCTCACCTCTGCCGAGCTTAACGACTATATCTCTAAGCAGGTAGAGCGTGGTTCGGTAAACGTGGTACAGTACGAGGTTGAGTACCACAAGCGCATAGCCACCTCGTTTGCCTCGTTCATCCTCACCATGATTGGTGTGTCGCTGTCGAGCCGCAAGCGTAAGGGCGGTATGGGTATGTACCTGGGTATTGGTCTGGCCCTCTCGTTTGGCTATATCCTGCTGCAAACCATCAGTGCCACCTTCGCCATCAATGCCGATACACCGGCCATGCTGGCAGCGTGGATTCCTAACATTATTTATGTAATCATAGCATACTCCTGCTACCGACAAGCACCGAATTAATGAAATTTGAAGAAACATATTTGAACGATAATATTCTCGATGCGCTGTACGACATGCACTTCGAAGATATGACACCCATCCAGGAACGCTGTATACCTGAGATTCTGGATGGCTACGATGTGCTGGGTGTAGCCCAGACGGGAACCGGAAAGACAGCGGCCTACCTGCTGCCTATCCTCTCCGAACTCGACGATGGCAACTATCCTAAGGATGCCATCAACGCCATCATCATGTCGCCTACACGCGAGCTGGCACAGCAGATAGACCAGGCCATGCAAGGCTTTGGTTACTATCTCGACGATGTGAGCAGTGTGGCCGTCTATGGCGGTAACGATGGTAACCGATACGACCAGGAGCTGCGCTCTATGCGTATGGGTGCCGACGTGCTGATTGCCACACCGGGCCGACTGCTCAGTCACCTGAAGGTGGGTAATCTCGACCTCTCGCGCTGTTCGTTCTTCGTGCTCGATGAGGCCGACCGCATGCTCGACATGGGTTTTATCGACGATATCCTGAAGCTGGTAAAAGAACTGCCCGACAGTTGTCAGCGTATCATGTTCTCGGCCACCATGCCAAAGAAGATACGCGAGTTGGCCGTACAGCTGCTGCATGACCCCGTTGAGATACAGATTGCCGTATCGAAACCCGCCGAGAAGATTCATCAGATGGCCTACGTGTGCTACGAGCCACAAAAGCTCAAGATTATACAGGACATCTTTAAGAAGGGCGACCTGCAGCGCGTTATTATCTTCTCGGGTAAGAAAGAGCGTGTAAAAGAGGTTACCCGCAAGCTCAAGTCAATGCACATTAACTGCGACCAGATGCACTCCGACCTCTCGCAGGCCGAGCGTAACGAGGTTATGTACCGCTTTAAGGCCGGACAAACCGACGTGCTGGTTGCTACCGATATCGTAGCCCGTGGTATCGACATCGACGATATCCGACTGGTCATCAACTACGACGTGCCAGCCGACAGCGAGGACTACGTGCACCGTATTGGTCGTACAGCCCGTGCCGACCGCGATGGCGAAGCTATCACCTTTGTAAGCGATACCGATATGTACCGCTTCCAGTCTATTGAGCATTTCTTAGGCAAGGAAGTCGAGAAGCTGCCCCTGCCCGAAGGCTTAGGCGAGGCGCCCGAATACAAGAAGCGCGAAAAGAAACCCAACAGCCGTCGTAACGGTCGCTGGCACTCAAAGGGCCACGGCAAGGGAAACGGCAAAGGAAACGGTGGCGGTAAAGGCAACGGAAAAGGAAAACCCAAAAAGAATAACAATGATAACAAAGCCCATAGCAAAGATCAATCTCGGTCTTAACGTCGTTGAGAAGCGCCCCGACGGTTATCACAACCTGCAAACGGTGTTCTTCCCCGTACCCATCGAAGATGCGCTCGAGGTGTACCCCATGGACCCCGCGTTCCCCTCACCGTACGATTGCGACCTGAAGGTTACCAACATTACTATCGATGGCGACGAGCAGCGCAACCTGGTGGTGCGTGCCTACAACCTGTTAAAGCAGGACTTCGCCCACATGCCTCGCGTGCACGCGCACCTGTATAAAGGTATACCCACACAGGCTGGTATGGGCGGCGGTTCGAGCGATTGCGGCTTTATGATTACCCTGCTCAACCGCATGTTCGAGCTGGGATTGACCGACCAGCAGATGATTGACTACGCCGCGCGCTTAGGTGCCGACTGCGCTTTCTTCATCCTTAACAAGCCCTGCTATGCCGAAGGTATTGGCGAAAAACTTACACCCATAAGCCTCTCGCTATCAGGCTGGTATCTCTCATTGGTTCGACCAGACATTCCGGTATCAACCCGCGAGGCTTTTGCGTTGATTAAGCCCCACTATCCCGAGCTTAACTGCCGCGATGTGGTACAGATGCCCGTTGAGGAATGGCGTGGCCGATTAACCAACGATTTCGAGGCAAGCGTGTTTGCCGTGCATCCCGAACTGGGAGCTGTTAAAGACCGCCTGTACGAGCTTGGCGCCACCTATGCCGCCATGTCGGGTTCGGGCTCTACCCTGTTCGCCCTGTCGCGCCAGCCACTCAATCTCGATGAATTTTCTGACGAAGGAACTTTTAAGACAACTATTTCAATATAATTTAAAGCATTATGAAACAAACTATCCTTGTTACTGGTGGAACCGGTTTTATTGGTAGTCACACCACCGTAGAGCTGCAGGAAGCAGGCTACGAAGTAGTTATCATCGACAATCTGTCGAACTCAAATGCAAACGTCGTTGACGGTATCGAGAAGATTACCGGCATTCGTCCTGCATTCGAGAAGGTTGACTGTTGCGACATGGAAGCCCTCGAGGGCGTGTTCAAGAAGTACCCCAAGATTGAGGGTATTATTCACTTTGCAGCCTCTAAGGCTGTGGGCGAGAGTGTTGAGAAGCCATTGCTTTACTATCGCAACAACCTCACCTCGCTCATCAACCTGCTGGAGCTCATGCCAAAGTACAATGTAAAGGGCATTATCTTCTCGTCAAGCTGCACCGTTTACGGTCAGCCAGCCCCCGAGAATCTGCCTGTTACCGAGAACGCTCCTATCCAGAAGGCCATGAGTCCTTACGGCAACACCAAGCAGGTGAACGAAGAGATTATTCAGGATTATATTCACTCTGGTGCCCCCATCAAGAGTATCATCCTGCGTTACTTCAACCCCATTGGTGCGCACCCCTCTGCCCTCATTGGCGAGCTGCCTAACGGTGTGCCCATGAACCTCATTCCTTTCGTTACCCAGACTGCTATGGGTATCCGTCAGCAGCTTAAGATTTTCGGTAACGACTACAACACCCCCGACAAGACCTGTATCCGCGACTATATCTATGTAGTCGATCTGGCTAAGGCTCACGTAAAGGCAATGGAGCGCGTGCTCGATAAGCCCGAGGCCGAGGCTGTTGAGGTATTCAACATCGGTACCGGTAAGGGTCTTTCAACCCTCGAGGTTGTTGAGGGCTTCGAGAAGGCAACTGGTGTAAAGGTTAACTGGACCTACGCTCCACGTCGCGAAGGCGATATCGAGCAGGTTTGGGGTAATGTCGACAAGGCCAACAAGGTACTTGGCTGGAAGGCCGAGACTCCTACCGAGGAGATTCTGCGTACCGCCTGGCGCTGGCAGGAGAAGCTGCGCGAAGACGGCATTCAGTAATCCCTCCTATATCCTTATCCCCTGCACCACTTGCAGGGGATTTTTGTATCCAATAGCCATTAACCATTATTAACCATACATTCGTCATTATTTAAAATTATTAATTGTATATTTGCAGCAGAATATATTTGTATTACCAATGAAACGACTTATCTATACTTTACTGCTAAGCATCATCAGTACATGTAGTGTATATGCACAGTCGCAGCTGGTTTATACACCAACGTGGACAGCTCAAGCACAGTTTGCAGGATTCTACGTGGCCGATGCCATGGGATTTTATAAAGACGAGGGCCTCAATGTTATTATCAAGCACCCTTCGGCTTCGAGAAGCGGTGTAAACAGGCTAAAGAGCGGCGAGAGTCAGATTGTATCGCTGCAGCTGGTATCGGCTATGGAGATAATCGATGGCGGCGAAGAGCTGATAAACGTCATGCAGTACTTCCAGCAATGCGGACAAATGATTATCTCGCACGAGCCCATCCGTGGCTTGAAGAGTCTCGACCGTAAGCGTGTGGGCCACTTCAGGGCGGGCGCATCCAAGCTTCCCATGGCACTGGCACGCCGGCAAAAGGTAAACATCGAGTGGATACCCTTTATATCGCACGCCAACCTCTTTATCTCGGGTGCTATCGATGCCACCCTGGCCATGAGCTATAACGAGCTCTATCAGCTCAATATAGCCGGCCAGCGCCTTAAGCGCAACCAGATGCTGTATTTGCGCGATATAGGTTGCAACGTGCCCGAAGACGGCTTGTACGTTACCAAGGCGTACTACAAGCAGCACAAGGCCGAGATTGATAAGTTTGTAAAAGCCTCAAAGCGCGGCTGGGAGTACGCCATAGCCCACCCCAAGGAGGCACTCGATATCGTGGTGCTGTACATGCGCCAGTCGGGCACGCTCGTTAACGAGGCTGCCCAAAGGTGGATGCTCCAAGAGTGTACGCGCCTGTTGGTGAATCCTAAGACCGGCAAGCGCTCGTACAAGCTGCAGCCCGAGGGGCTTAATCTGGCCAACAGCATCCTGCTGCAAGGCGGCGAACTAAAGAAACCTATCACTTACAAGCAAATTACCGAGCCATGAAGTATACCGAATTCTTTAAACCGTTCCGTACACTGTATGCCCGCATCACCATGTGGATTATGCTAACAGTGCTGGTGGTGTTCATCATCATCACCTATCTGGTTACCTACTTCGGCGCCCGGGGCGTGCTGGTAGGCTCTACCGAGAATGCCAAGAGCCGCATGGAGATTACCAACCAGCGCATGAACAGCGTCATGCAATCGGTAGAGGTAGCTGTATATAATACCATACCCGAGGTAGAGTTATCGCTCAAGACCCCCGACGAGATGTATGGCATCGTACGCCGCCTGTTAGAGCTTAACCCCTACATCGTGGGCTCTACAGTGGCCTTCGAACCCTACTACTATAAAGAGAAAGGCGAGCAGTTCTCGCCCTATGCCTACAGGGGCATTGGCGGCACCATCTACACCAAGCAGTTAGGCACTGCCGACTATGAGTACCACTATATGGACTGGTACCTCATACCCAAGCTGCTTAAGAAGAATTACTGGAGTGAGCCCTACTACGACCATGGTGGCGGCGAGCAGATGATGACCACATTCTCTCACCCACTCTACGACAGCCAAGGCAACCTCTACGCCATTATCACAGCCGACATATCGCTGGAATGGGTAACCGAGCTGCTCAGGAAAAGCGATATAGAGTTTAACCAGAAGGCCCTGGAGCTCGATGTAGATAACGAAGACGAAATACAGGCCGAGATG
>Ga0265299_10006881_pt1 | contig 10291 bp, 6 predicted proteins | sample AusTroGonzalo_MG_4_FD_193485 | JGI IMG/M metagenome (GOLD analysis project Ga0265299, IMG submission 193485) | Bovine rumen microbial communities from tropical cattle in Woodstock, Queensland, Australia - Gonzalo_02 | ecosystem: Host-associated > Mammals > Digestive system > Stomach > Rumen ...
CATGCCCGCGGTGACCTTCGTCGAGGGGTGACACAACTTGGAGATGTAGGGCTTGTGGGTGAAGCCGTTGACTCCGAAATACACGTCGGTGTGGCTGCAGGGTTTGCCATGGATCGCGGCCACGGGATACTGAAATTCTACTCCTTTCATAATAGTTAAAGTTTAGGTTTAATGGTGAAACAATAAGTTAGTTTGCCCGGCGGAACTGCGCCGAGGTCTTAACAGGAGGCGGATTTCTTGGGAAATTCCGAGTGCGAGGGAGTCCGGTGATCATTCGGAGCCCGTAGCGAGGCTGTCTCATGGTCGACTCATGGGAGGCGAGGTGGAATTTCGGGGAAAATCCGTGTCTCTCTGAAAGACGGTGCAAAGGTACGGCGAACATTTGGGGTTTTGCAAATAAATTGATAAAAAAATGAAAAAAAAGTGCATTTTTTTATTGTTTTGGTGGCTGAAATGATGAATTTTTGGAACAGGACGGGATTCAATCCCGTGTAAAAGAAGAAAAGAGCATATGGCAAAGAGGATAGGATTAGTGAATGTGTCTACTTTTTTCAGGACAAGACTTGTCGAAAAAAGTTGCAATCGTTGCATAAGTCGCGTAAAAATGTGAGAGGTGGTCAATTGTCAATTCATAATATAATAATATTCTATATTATTTATATTATGGCAGGTTTATGACAGAAAAAGATGCGCAACCCATGCCACTCTTACAACCATGGGAATGCGTTTTTTTTGCATTTTTTCTTGCAAAAGATTTGCATATATCAGAAAAAAGTTGTAACTTTGCAAAAAATTTTGAAAACCATGGAACTGCAAGAGACTATTGAAAGACTATTACGTGCTACGAAAAGAGCGCATGTGGAGAAGTTGTTGGCTTTTATGCGTGAGAACGGATACTATAGTGCCAATTGCCCACCATCCTACAATTATTCAGGTGGCCTGGCTCATTATAGTATGGAAGTGTTACTGCGCATGCAGCGAAAAAACGATACTGAATTGCCCATTGATAGTATTATTATAGTGGCATTGACACATGGAATGTGTTATATCCCGGGCTTCGATTCTGTTCGTGGAGATGGGGCTCGCTCTGCTTTATTAATATCGCGTGAAGCTGGTTTCATATTAAATTTGATGGAATACCAAGCAATCCAATGGCATAAACAAGGTCGGGAAAAGAAAGGAAAGTTAGGATTATATTTCGATGCGGTACTGAATAATCAATTATGGGATTTGCTACGTAAGGCGATCGCTTATTGCGTAAAGCATCCTTTGAATGAGGAAGATTTAGAATACGCAATGAGGGCTAAACCTCATCGACGCACAACAAAGTATCAAATTCCAATTGAACGTGGATTTGCGAAAAATATATGTGGAGACTCCGGAATAAGGTTTTCGATCACAAGAGAAATTTCTGAGGAAGAGATACATTATAGAGAAGTTAGAAGGAATCGTGTTGGTTTGGACGATATATTTGCAGCAACCGATAATATTGATTGGACTTATCAAACCACAGTGTTAACTGATGATTACCACAAAGAGCAAGACAATAGCGGATTCCGAGATAATTATATAAAAGAACATCCTGAAGATGTTGAGTATCACAGAACAGAGTTGGGAGAATTATGTATGGATGAAAAAACAAATGAGGTTGCAAGATACATTTATTTCAACAATGAAACAAAGAAAGCATTTAGAACCGATAAAAAAAAGAAACATATGCACGCATGGCTGAAAAATGAATTTGGTTTAAAAGTTGGTTATAGTGCATTTGATAAAGCAATAGTAATTCTAAAAAGAGTAGAAAATCAAAAGAGAGGTATTGATTAATTCTTCTTTTTTCGAACGAATTCCATTTCTTTCCACTTAATTCCATTTTCTTCCATAAACTTCTCAAAAAGAACGATTTACCCCCGATTGCTTTGGTCAATTCGAAAATAAGTATTACTTTTGCACCGTCATTCGAAAGAGTGGCGGTGTTTTAGTTTAAGAAGACACCTTATTTATATTAGTATTAACCGCGAGGTTTTGTTGGCTCGGATATCCACGGAGTGCGCACTCACATACGAGACTAAGCATAAATCTTTCGGTTATGGAAGAAAAAACAATTGTAACGCTTAGATGCGTATTGAGTAGCATTCAAAGAATGCGTAAAGAAAAGGATGGCCTCACAATATTCCTCATGTGGGACTTCGCCGACTGGATTGTGCTCATGGAAGTGTTACAGGATCATGGCCTGTTCAAAATGACACCCCAACGTCCGCCCTTTGCGAGATTCGAAGCCTGGGTAGAAGAAACCAAGATGCCCATGGGACTGGCAGAGCCTTATGGAGAAGGTATGACGTACTTCATGAGTAAGGCATATCGAGATATCCATGGCGCACGATATCCGTGGCGAGATGTGACTTGGTGCCCGGATATGATGAAACGCTGGCGTGCGTTGTACCAAAATCTGGATAGGAAACTGACAGAACAGGGCCTGTAGGGTTACACGAAATCCGTTTCATGTAAGGTAAAGGCTACACGAAATGCCCCGAGCCTTACACGAAACGGGTAAAAGGCCACACGAAATCCAATGGCATACTTTATGAATCGTCCCCATAGACTCGCATAGAGAGAGTAGATAACAAATTACTTACAATCGGCTAATCCAACGCGTGAATAATAATCAATGGCTGGCTCGTCACGCAGCAATCCTCAGAGCTATAGTCATTGAGAAAGGGGTTGCTCGATTGGCCATAAAACGAAAACGTCTTTATGGCAAAAGCAACAAGCAAGTCCGCAAGTGCGGCAAAGAAAACCTCTAAGAAGGTTAACGTAACGAACACCACCCGCAAGGGCGCAACTAAAAGAACTATCCGAAATCAGTACCATCCTTGCATAGACCTCAAAACCAAGACGCAAGGACTGATGAAGAACGGCGAGACCCGAATGGGTACGCTCCACAAGGAAGATGACTTCCTGTTCGAATTCAAGGAAAGAGCGCTGCTCGACAAGCACGAATGGGAGTGCCAGACGTCACTTGCCAAGGACTCCAACGGACGCATCAGCGCAAACGCCAACGGAGTATATGTTCACATGTACTTCAAGTCGTACGAGTTTGAAGACCAGTTCGACCTGGCGGAGCGCATCATGGAACAGGCGGAGTCGCTTTGCGGCAAGCTGCTGAAAGAGGATGTTCAATCTATCATGAAAGAACTTCAAAGGCTCAGACCATGATTCGACTACTGGCTCTTAGTAGGGGAGGCGTGAAGTGTAGTAGCGCCTGCCCTTACTACGAGGAGAGCGGACTTATCGAGGCGTATAACGGGCCCATGAAGACTCACTGTCGGGCTGTTATGGAAGATGTCGTCGTCAACTGCGACACGTTCAATCCGCACAAGATTCGCTACGCGGACATCTCAGAAGAGAAGCTTGAATCCATTAGCAAAACGCTGGGTATCAGCCTGAAGAGAGTCCGCAAACTCTATCCTCGTGAACACAAGGAAATTCATCCGGTAGGCTGGAAACCGGCTCGGCAAGATAGCGCCGAGAACTTACCAGAAGAAAGTGTTTAACAATTAAAAACGTTTAAGATATGTTTTGTTATCAAGAAAGTGTTAGCAAGGGCACTCCAATGCCTTGTACCCGTGAGAAGTGGAACGAGCTGATTGACAGCCAGAAAGTAATGAACATCTGCAAAGCTATCGAGGCTTTGGACGTGAATGATCCGGATTACAACGACAAGAAACAGGCGCTTAAGAAACAACTGCCTATCATCATCCCGCATACGGCGGCGTTCAAGAACGGCAAACGTATCAGCGCCGATGCAACTCCCAGCGGCCTCGCCATGTTGGATGTAGACCATGTAGACAATCCTCGCCGATGGTTCGAGTCAACAGACAGAATGCTCTTCATCAACAACAAAATCTTTTTTATTGCCATTACTGCCAGTGGGAAAGGGCTCCGGCTTATCGGAGCCCGCCTCCCGGGCGAAAGCATTGAAGCTTCCCAACTCCGTATGGCGGAAGCGCTGGGACTCAAGGAGTATGACGCTGTGACCAAAGACCTCGCTCGCGCCAGCTACGTTGTTCCCCGCGACTATATCCTCTGGATGGACCAGACCGAGCTCTTCACTGAGCGGGCATGGTCTGACGAGGGGGAGACTACGCCGCCGCAAAGTGCCAGTTCTCATGACTTAGGGGAGCAGCCTGCTACGGTTGAGGAACGCATTTGGCAGGAGGAGGAACTCAGTTATCGCGGCGTACCCTATGCCGACATAGTCTCGGAACTCATGGTGGCAACCGGCAACGCAGGAGGCGCTGTACAGGGAGAGCGAAACACTGTGTATTTCTCGCTGGCGAACTACATGCGCTACATCTGCGACTTCAATGCCGACCTTCTCCTGCGCATCCTGCCTGACTTCGGGCTACAGGAACAAGAGCGAAAGCAAGCCATCTCGTCAGCTATTGGCAGACCGAGAAAGAGTCAGATACCCATGATTCTTCAGGGCGCTATCGCCACGTGCGAACGCGAGAACGCGGTGGAAACGGACGACAAAATCCAACTGCCCAAGGCGTGCGAGATGACACCGCCGAAACTGCCGAAGCTGCTGCAAATCCTTTGTCGCAGGCTGCCAAGTCCGTACCGTCCTGCCATGATTATCGCTTCAATGCCTGTCCTGGGTACATTGGCCACGGGGATTCGTTTCGAGTATCTGGACCGACAGGAACAGAGTCTCTCGTTCTTCTCTTGTATCACAGCACCGGCTGCAAGTGGTAAGTCCTTCATCCGCAAGCCGCTGGACCTGCTGCTCACACCCATCAACGAGCAGGACGCCATCGAACGCGAGAAGGAACAGCAGTACAAGGAGAAACTGCGTGCGGCGAAGAACTCGAAGTTCCAACCTGAGGACCCGCATGCCTGTCCGCGCAATAACGGTGTGGCTATCTCCATCGCCAAACTGCTACAACTGATGACCTACGCCAACGGTAAGCACCTCATCGGTATCGGCGAAGAGATGGACACACTCTTGAAAACCGAGCGCGCAGGCGTTTGGAGTCAAAAGAGCGACATCTATCGTCTTGCCTTTGACAACGCGGAATATGGTCAGGCGTACATGTCCGATGCAAGCTTTAACGCGCATATCAAGGTCTATTATAATCTGCTCCTCACGGGCACCCCAAATTCAATGAAGCGTTTCTTCAAAGACCTCGAGAACGGTCTCGCGACACGTGTCTGCTTCGCGCAATTGCCCGATACAAGTTTCTGCGAAATTCCGGTCTTTGCTCCCTATACCGAAGCCGAGAAGGAGGAAATCATCCGCTGGGCACGTCGCTTGGACACGGAGCGCGGAACGATAGAATGTGAGGAAGTGTCGAAAGCGATCTCCGAATGGCTCGAGGAGAAACGGCAACAGGCCATCGATGCGGACAACCACGCCATGGATATCCTCCGCCGACGTGCAGCAGTCATCGGCTTTCGCGCTGGGATGCTGTGCTATCTGCTTGAGGACCGTAAAGCGACAAATATCGTCGGGCCGTTCGCGCAGTGGGTCGCCGAATACATCTTCCGTAATCAGATGGAACTCTGGGGCGACGAGATGGAACAGGAGTTAACAGGTGCGCTGGAGGCGCAGAACGAACGCGGTACTGCCTTGTCATTGCTCCGTTCTCTGCAGACTGAGTTTGTCACGACAGACCTCATCCGCCTTCGTGCCAAGAACGGACAAAGCGTCTCTCCTACCAGCATCAAGTCGCTGCTCTCCCGTTGGAAGAAAACCGGTAGGATTGCCAAAATCGGCGACGGCAAATGGAAACAACTCAGGTAACAATCAAGGCGGCCTACTCAGCCGCCTTGATTATTTAGTGTCCAACGCGAATTCTCAGTTGCAAATGTTGCATGGGTTGCGCATAATTGTGGGAGGGGTGCCGGCAGCCAGCCGGCGTAACTGCCAAGAAGACTATTTTTCGTTTAATTCCGGTTGGGATCGGGAACTGATTTTATCAAGGGGAGGCGGGTGGGACGGTGCGAGCGGATCAGGCAAGCGCCACGCACGCGAGTGCGTACGTACATGTGCAGTGCACATATCTTATTTAAGGATAAGGAAAAGAAAACGGGCAAAAAAGCAAGCGCAGCGAAAAGAAAACGGGCAAAAAGATTCAAAAAACGCGTTATGCTCATTCTTGCGGGTGCAAAGTTACAACAAATTTTTGACATATGCAAATTTTTCATAAGAAAAATGCATATAACTGCCAAAAAAGTGGTGTTTTTGGGCAAGAGGGAGACGCAAGAAGTATACTCGCGTTCGCAACCCTCGTACAATGACTGAGTCCTCCGACTGCGTTCCAGACTCATTAAAGTACTCGGGAGCTCCGCTCTCCCCACGAGAACAAGTTCTCGCGTGGACCCCATCATTTGAGGACGCAAGGGGTATACACTCAGATTGAGTGCAGGGCTTGGGTACTGATTGCAGGCCAACGAGACTACAACGCGGCGGTGATGTCTTCGCCTTCGGGAAGGTTGAGTTTTTGTCGAACCTGGGTCTTGCGCTGGTAGACGGTCTGCAGGCTCTGACGGGTAAGCATGTTGATCTCTTTGGTGGAGAATCCGGCTTTCAAGAGACAGCAGAGTTGCAACTCTTTCTCGTTCAAGACAGGTCGCTTATCGTTATCGTTAACGTTATCGTTAGCGTTAGCGTTAACGTTGCCCGGTCCGTACTTCCCGACAAGATTGGTATAGAATCCGTCGTACACGAGGTCGATGGTCTGGTAGATGCTGGGCCAGTCGATGAGTGCATCGGCTTTGTCCTCGTTGATGGCCATCAGTTTGGTGAGCAGTTGCTGGTTGGCCTCGGTGGGCGTGCCGGCGATAGTCTTGAGGATGCCAAGTTGCTGGAGCATGAGTTTGCGGACGCTCTCTTCGTTGTCAGGGTTGTCGCTGGCGGAGAGCATGTTACGCAGGGTCTCGATCTCTTCCTCTTTCTCGACGAGCAGCCGTTGGCGGCGGCGGTAGAGGCTGAAGGACACCCAACACAGGATGAGCACGAGCAGCACCAACCCGGCGATAAGAATCATCTGACGCTGCCGGGCCAGTTGCTGGCGGAGCACCTGTTCACGCAGGTCACTGACGGAGCGTTCTTTGGCTTCGGCGATGCGGTAGCGGACGTAGTCGGACTCAGACCAGCGGTTGTTGTACTGCACGAGGGGATAGATACTATACGTACCTTTCAGCGCATAATCGAGCACCTGTCGGTGGGCGAGAAGCGCGGCTTCCGTAGCAGGGTCAAACTGTACGGAATCGGCTTTATACTGCGCGAAGAGTTGTTCTGCCTTTTGCATACAGCGGTTCGCGCGCTGTTTGTCGCCCTTGTTGAGCCAAAGGCGGGAGAGCGAATAGAGGCTCTCGACGAGCAGCCAGTTGTCGGCCCGGCGGTACTGCTCGGCCATCTGTTCGTGCATCCGGATGGCGCGGTCGGTCTGCCCGATCTCGCCGAGCAGGTCGGCGTAGTTGCGAGTGACCACATTGGTGATGAAGACGGAGTCGGACCGGTCGGCGAGGGCTTTTTGGAAGCATTGCTCCATCCTGTCGTACTCGCCGAGGGAGAAATAGACAATCGCGAGGGCGTTGTAGACGCGGACGACTTCGTCGAGGTGAATGGCCTGGTCGGTCTCGAGGCCGATGAGCGTCTCGGTGTAGTCGCGTACGCGTTCAAAATCATAATCGCGCATGGCTATCTCGCCCGACACGCGCAGGAGGACCACTTCCCAGATATGGTCTCCCGTCTGCTCGGCAACCTCGGAGGCGTAGCCCTGCTGGCGCTGCAGGACCTGCTGCGTACGCTCTTTGTCGCCGTTCCACCACCAGTAGAGGGCCTCTTCCAGTCCGGTCAGCATCATATGGCGGGCGTCCCCACCCTCCCGGAGCCACTGCTGGCGGTACCAGTCGGCCGCCCAGCAGATCATCGAGTCCTCGGAAAGCGACTGCATGGTGTTGGAGTGGATGTCGGCGATGCAGTACCAGTAGAGGGCTTTGGACGGATCGGGCAGGTCCTCGGGGTGCAGCACTTCGCGCAGGTGGCTCATGGCGGAGTCGTAGTTGACGGTGAGTGCCGCCTCGGCGGCCTCTACGCGTTTGATGTCCGGATTGGTGCATGCGTTGATGAGGAAAAATGCCCCTGCAAGCACGACGAGCGATGTCAGTTTCTGTATCTTCATTTTTAGTGTCAATTTTCAAAAAACGGTGCAAAGTTACTACTTTTTTTTGATATATGCAAATATCTATAAAGCAAAAATGAGGGCATATAAAATTATTTTTCGAAGAATTGCTGATTATCAGCGTGTTGCAAAAATCAAATATAAATCGAAAAATTTGGATATAATACACTTTTTTTAGTAACTTTGCACTCGATTTCGAACGGGAACCGGACGGTCGGTTCGGCCCGATTCGGGGTCAAAACTGGGACAAAATTAACAACTAAAAACAATACGATTATGAAAGTAAAAATGATTTGGATGGCAGTAGTAGCTGCCGCAGTAGTAACAATGAACGTACATGCGCAGACGGAGAACAACGACACGATGCGGGTGGATGCCTCGATGTTCGAGTTGCAGGAAGTGACAGTGGAAAGCAAGCACGTGATTCAGAAAGTGGACAAGCAGGTGTTGCTGCCGAATAAAGAGCAGCGGAAGGCCTCGTCGGACGGCATGTCCTTGCTTCAGAATCTGCAGATTCCGCGTATCGTGGTCAATCAGGCGGACAACACGGTCAAGACGCTGGCGGGACAGGGCGTGCAGCTGCGCATCAACGGCATCGAAGCGACGAACGCGGAGGTGATGGCCATCGACCCGAAGGACGTGATTCGCATTGAATATCACGACCAGCCGGGTGTGCGCTACAACGGCGCAGCGGCGGTGATAGACTACATCGTCCGTCATCGTGACGCAGGCGGAAGTCTGATGCTGAACGCATCCAACGGCGTGACCATCCCGGGCTGGGGCGAGTACTACCTGTCGGGCAAGATGCACTTCGGCAAGTCGTCGCTGAGCCTCGTCAGCCAGTACTCCCCGCGCGACATCTACTGGACACGCACGAACGCGGAAACCTATAATTTCAGCACGGGCGTGATCGAGAACAGCGAAGCGGGCGAGCCGACGCGTTACAAGAACGACCCGGTGAACGTGGGGCTGACCTACAACTGGACCAACGGCGACAAGAACATGCTGAACATCACGCTGCGCGACAACATGCAGTTCACGCCTCATTCTCAGACCAACCGCGACTCGCACCTCTATCAGGGAACGGACAGTTTCGCGGTGCATGACCACGAGAGCAGCCGGTCCATCGCGCCTTCGCTGGACGTGTATTACCAGCACAACCTGCCGGAGGACAACCACCTGTATTTCGACGTGGTGGGCACGTGGATCAACAGCGCCGACAACCGCCGTTTCGAACAGGTGCCGCTGGGCGCGACGGTGGCGGACACGACGGATGTGGTCTCGAACGTGAAGGGCAACAAGTTCTCGCTGATCGGTGAGGCTATCTACGAGAAACGCTGGGAGAACATCGCGCTGACAGCGGGCGTTCGGCACAACCAGCAGTGGGTGGAGAACACCTACCTGGGCGACGCGGATGTGGCAGTGAACATGACGACGGCGGAGACGTACGCCTTTGCCGAAGTGCAGCAGCGCGTGGGCAAGTTCGCCTATGCCGCGGGCCTCGGTGCCATGCACACCTTTATCGAACAGGCCGGACAACAGCAGTCGAACTGGATTGCGCGTCCGCAGCTGACCCTGAGTTACGATTTCGGCCACGGCGTGTTCTGGAAATACAAAGGCTACGTGTCGGGCTACCAGCCCTCGCTGTCGGCCATGTCGGATGTGGCGCAACAGATGGACAAATACCAGATTCGCAGGGGCAACCCGAACCTGAAACCGGTGATGTTCGTGGCGAACGAAACGGACCTGTCGTGGCAGTCGAAACATGTGACGCTGGACGTGTGGGCCAACTACTCGTACGACCACAAGCCCATCATGGACGCGACCTGCGAGGAGATGATCGACGACCAGCCGATGGCGGTCCGCACCTGGGCCAACCACCGCGGATTCCACCGCCTGCAGGTTGTCCCGAGCGTGCAGGTTCGTCTGCTGCAGAACCAGCTGTTCTTCACCGTGGCTCCGTTTGTCAACTACTACGTGTCGCTGGGCAACGACTACACCCACACGCATTTCAATCCGGGTGTCCGCGCCAGTGTGATGGGTCTGTACAAAGGCTGGCAGTTCTCGGCAGACGTGACCACGCGCAGCAACAACCTGTG
>Ga0265299_10006884_pt1 | contig 10288 bp, 9 predicted proteins | sample AusTroGonzalo_MG_4_FD_193485 | JGI IMG/M metagenome (GOLD analysis project Ga0265299, IMG submission 193485) | Bovine rumen microbial communities from tropical cattle in Woodstock, Queensland, Australia - Gonzalo_02 | ecosystem: Host-associated > Mammals > Digestive system > Stomach > Rumen ...
TTATACCTTCTACGATTGTGTTGCCGTTCACTTTGCCGGAAGGGACTAAAATCAACGCTAAGTTCTATTATCTTAAGAAGATTGTACAAGATGGTTGCTCGTGGAGGGCTACCATGAAATATATCGGGTCGGACAATCTTCCCCAGGCGAATACGCCTTATGCGATTATTTTGGACAAAGGAGAAGAAACGCTGGCGTTTGATTTGAATGAAGGTGAAGCGATACTTCAGACCGGTCCAATTGCAGAAAATGTTGATGAAACTGACAAGTGGATTTTCAAGGGTGTCTATTCGTACAAACAATGGGCTAAGGGAGACACCACACTTGGCCTTGCCTATGCTCTGGCTGGCAGAAATGAAGAAAATATTTCCAAGGGCGAATTTGGAAGAATTGCGGCGGGTGCATATATTTACCCGATGCGTTCTTACCTTACGAAGCGCGATGCTAGTGTAAGGCTGGAATGCCCGGCGGCGGTTCGTGCGTGGGATGATGCTTCGTACAGCGCAAGTTTCAGTAGCGTTAATACGGATGTAATCGGTGTCGAATTTGTCGATGAAAACGAAAAAACGACTGCTGTTGGCCGTCTAAATACGGCTACGGGTGAGTTCAAGATTGACCGTTGGTACGACCTGAAGGGTCGAAAGGTGAACAACGTAAACCGTGCCGCAAAGGGAGCCTATTACGGAAAGAGGACTATAGGAAATGGTACCAAGAAATAAGAGTGTTTCTTTTGTTGTCCTAATCCACTAACCCCTATAACCTACAACCTAAAAAGTTAATTATGATTGAACAAAAAAAGTTATATTGTAAACCGGAAATGACGGTTGTTGAAATGGAATATGAAACAAGTTTGCTAGACAATAGCGGAACAATCCCTATAGATTGGGATAATACCGAAACGAAGGAAGAATAAGTACGTTATGAAAAAAAGAGAATATTGTGCTCCAGAAATTAAGGTGGTTCAGTTGGAACACTGTTTTGCGCTGTTGCAGCCTAGCGAAAAAGAAATAAAAACTGAAGTAGGCATGGTTCTGAGTGACGAGCTGAGCGACGGTTGAACTGAAGGAACTTTGCCCCCAGTTTTAAATGAACTAATTTGTTAATATGTTTTTTTCAACTGATCCCGGCGCTTTATAGTGTCGAGTCGGTTGTTTTGCTTTATCGCTTTTGTATTTTTTGTGTAGTTGCGGGATTTTTTTGTTCCTAGAACATGTCAAGAATTTACAAGACAAATAGCCCTATGTAAAACGATTTATTATATCTTATTTCTTGTGATAAGGAGATGTTTTATGCTTCGTGTTTTTCAAAGAATGTGCGGATTTGCAGTCCTGTCATTGATTTTGCCTGTTATGGCTGACGCCTATACTATCAAGTATAACTTGATGGGTGGTGTAAACCATCCCGATAACCCGACGAGCTATGGCGTCAACGACGAAGTTATGTCGGTTGTTCTGAAGAACCCTACGCGTGAAGGGTATGCCTTTTTAGGTTGGTTCATAGAATCAAGTGACAGTCGCGATTTTAAAACTTCCGGATTCACGAATATCAGTTTTGTAGGCTATCAGGGGTACAGCGCAAGCTATGTGGGTGAACTTCTCGGGAATTTCAGCGTTTATGCGCGGTGGGGGCTTGTTCCGAAAACGCCGCAAAAAGATGAACGTGGCTGTTATTTTATCCATAGCGCCGAGGAACTTTACGGTATCATGGAGCTCTCCAGACCGCCGGAAAAATATCATTCCTGGTATGAATTTGAGGGGTGCGTCTCGCTTCAGAACGATATTGTCGTGAACAAGAATTTATTGGACGCCAATGGCGATGTCGCCATGGACGATTATGTATGGTGGATTCCCTTGGTGTTCAGGGGCTCGTTCGAGGGTAATGGCTATAGCATTTCGGGATTGAGGGGTGATGCCGGGCTGTTTATAAAGGCTGGCGAAGAGGGCGGATGGAGAGCCGACAAATCTGTCGTGAGAAACCTGGGATTGAAGGATTCCTATTTTACGGATGAGACGGCGGGCGCCATTGTGGGAACTGCTGTCGGGCCGATGTTGATCAGCAACGTTTACACCGATGCTTCTGTTCACGGGGAATATAAGGCCGGTGGATTGGTGGGTGCGATTCAGGCGACAAATGATAATTGCCCGTGTGCACTGCCGTCTGCTTCGCCGTCGTTTGTGCTGTCGTTGCTGAAAGATGAGGATTATTCGCGGATAGTCCTTATTGAAAATGCTTATAGTGTCGGGCGTGTTGAAGGAAAAAATGTCGGCGGGATTACCGCCGAGATGGATGCCGCGCTTTTGAGGAACGTCTATTTTGCCGGCGAACTGAAAGGAAATGAATCGGATTGCATTGTGCGTGGCAAGGGTTTTACCTGTTATGCAAGCGAAGCCGTATTCGAGGTGGAAAATGCATTGTGCATGGAATCCGCGGACACGACTATATCAAAAGCCAAATCGCTTAGTCGTGAACAGTTCAAGGACGGGACAGCCTTGGAAATTCTTTTGGCGGGCGAGAACGGATCTAGCTGGGTACAGAACGTAGGGACGGATAGTTTTCCAAAAGTTGGAGGGAGCTATAAGTTTGAAATACGCTATTTCATGAACGGTGGCGTGAACAATGAAGAAAACCCTACTGGCTATGCCAAAGGTGATGCTGCGATTGTCTTGAAGGATCCGCAAAAGGAAAACGATACTTTTGAAGGATGGTTCACGGATAACGACTTTACGCAGAAAGTGGATACTGTAAAGACCCAATACAACGGGGATTGGAAACTTTATGCAAAATGGAAAAGTTTCTATAAGATAAATTTTGTACTAAATGCAAAGGACGGCTCGGTAAATATTGTTAATTACTCCAATACGACGAGAACCGTTCGTTGGGCTGCCGATTCTTCGGCGTTTAAATTGCCAAACTTGACTCGCAGCGGATATGATTTTGAAGGGTGGTTCACGGATTCCCTGTTTGAGAATAAAGTTACAGAAATTCCCGCGGGGAATACGGAAGACGTTACAACATATGCAAAATGGAAACCTTCTACATATACGGTGACTTATCACCTGTATGGCGGAACTAATCATCCAGACAATCCCCAAAGCTATACCGTATTGGATACGCCGTTTGTATTGAACAATCCGGTCCGTGAAGGCGCTGTATTCCGTGGGTGGAGATCCTTTAGTCTTGGCGGCCCCGAAATAAAAGAAATTCGTGATAATAGGAACTTGAATCTGTATGCGGAATGGACTCCTGAAACTAAAAAGCCTGAGCAGAATTCTAATGGCTGCTACCTTTTGAAAACCAGGGAAGAACTGTATTGGTATGCTGAACTTTCGAATAATGCAAATGGAAATTTTGCGGAATGTGCGTCTCTTGAAAATGATATTGTCGTCAATGAAAATGTGCTAAAAGGTTCCCAAGTGGACCTTGCTAATGATAGTTTGGTTGTATGGGACTACATGTGCCAAAATATAGGGAATTCTTTCCATGGAACTTTTGCAGGAAACGGGCATGTTATTTCTGGTTTGGTCATGTTTGATGTGAACCCGCGTTGCTCCTTGGCGAAAAATTACGGGGGACTTTTCTGCGTGTATTGGAGTGATGATATTATCAAGAATGTCAAAATCAATGATTCCTATATTGAAGAATTTGGTGTTGTCGATCAGTTTACCGTTGGCCCCCGAAGTCGTATAGCGCTCCCGGATGTAGCCGTGAAATCCGGTTTGCGTGTCGATGTCAACGGGAATAGCGTTGCACTTTCCGGGCTTGTTGCGGGTCGCACGCTTCTCGTGATGGATGTGCAGGGCCGTGTTTTGCGTCGTCTGACGACGAAGTCCTCGATGGTTGTGGATTTGCCGAAAGCGGGGAACTTCCTCATCCGTTACGGGAGCGAAACTAGGGCTGTTACGATCCGCTGATTTTTGCTATCTTTACGTCGCCTTGGCGATTCTAGATGTATCCCCATACCTCGAAGGGAGCCGTAGGCGACCGACCTCATACCTCATAGTTGCGGGTACATTATGAATTTAAAGTTGATGGAAGACGGCTTCCGGATGATCCTGGAAGGCATGGGCGAAGACCCGAATCGCGAAGGTCTTGTCGATACGCCAAAGCGCGTTGCAAAGATGTACGCCGAACTCATGACGAGCCTTACGGGCGAAATGAAGGCCGAAGATATCCTCAAGACGCGTTTCCACGAGAAGTACGACGAAATGATCATCGTGCCGGACATCGAATTCGCGAGCATGTGCGAACATCACTTTTTGCCGTTCACGGGCAAGGCGCACGTAGCCTATATTCCGGGCGATTGCGTGGTCGGCCTCTCGAAAATCCCGCGCGTAGTGGAATTTTATGCCCGTATGCCGCAAATCCAGGAACGCATGACGCGCCAGATTGCGGAACTCATCCAGAGGGTGTTGCAACCGAAAGGCGTTGCCGTGGTGCTCGAAGCAAGTCACATGTGCATGACGATGCGCGGCGTGAAAAAGCCGGGCGCCATGATGGTGACTACGCAGCTCCTCGGCCGTTTCAAGACGGACGAAAAGACGCGCGCCGAATTTATGTCGCGCATTTACGCTCCTAGATAATTTTATTGCATACTCTAAAGTGGCTGATGCCGCCTGATTTCGGGACTTTTAGTCCCGTTTTTGTCGTGGATTTTTTATCCATGAAACATCTCTCGTGATACAAATTTCTCGCTTTTTTTGGAGGTAGTTTTTAAGAAGCGTATGGATGGGTGCGAGGTTTTGATTACGAGGAGTACAAAATGAAATCAAAATTCCTGAAATGCGCGGTAGTGGCAAGCGCCCTCGCTTTCATGAATTGTTCGGATGATGCTACGACATCGCCGGCAATCAACAATCCCGAATCTTTTGTTTCTAGTTCGGCTATGGCCGAAGGTGATTCGGGAATTAGTTCATCTACAATTGCAGACCCGCTTGGGGGTGGTGCAGGCGCGGAGGTTTCTTCGAGTTCTGTTGGTGCACCAGATTCCCTTGATCCGGGTCTTGCTTTGTCTTCGGCGATGGATCCGAACGTTCCACAGTCCAGCGCGGACGTGCTGAATCCTGCATCGAGTGCGGATACTCCCGCTTCCAGCGCCAGTGTCGCGCCGACTTCGAGCGAGGTGACGCCAGCTTCGAGCGCTGTTGCTCCGGCTTCCAGTTCCGTCGATGCTCCGGCAAGTTCGGCAACTGTGGCTTCTTCTTCCAGCGACGCTTCGGCTAGCTCAGCGACCGAAAAAACTATTTTCCTTGCCGAGGGTAATGAAGAAGAAAAGGACCAGCTGAAGGTGGTCTATAAGACGAATACGGGCTGGAACAACGGTGGAATCCTTTGTTATCCGGAAAAGCTCTCCGACACGCAAAAGCATGGCATTGTCGTATGGGGCCCGGGCGGCGGAGAACAGCCGGGAAAATACGAGGGAATGATCCGCAGACTCGCTTCTCACGGTTTCGTAGTGATTGCGCTTAGCGAATCTCCGGGCGATGCGTCCCAGGCTATCAAGGCGCTCGACTGGCTGGATAAGCAGAACAAGGATAACAATAGCCCGCTTTACGGCAAACTTGATATGAATGTCGTGGGATGCTCCGGGCACTCCATGGGCGGTCTCGAATCCGAACAGGCGGCCATTAAGGACAAACGAGTTATCACGGCTTTCCTCAATAACAGCGGTGACCGCAACGGCGGTGCGTTCAAGAATATTCCTGCTACCAAGACGGCTGGCGTCGTGTTTGGTGAAAAGGGTATGGAACATGACAACGCCATTGCTGACTACAACAGCGCAAAGTCTGTTCCTGCTTGCATGATTGAAATGACGGGCGGTCCGATGAACGGCGAAGGCGGATACGGTCACGGTTCCGGCCCGTGGGACGGCATGGCGGTAACGATTGCCTGGATGCGCTGGCATCTCGGTGGCGAAGACTTCCGCAAGGCAGATTTCGTCGGTTCGAGCGGCAAGTACATCAACGGTAACATCGCTGGTCACCAGGGCAAATGGAAAGGCCAGTGCAAAAATTTCAATTAAATCGTAATTAATTTCCACACTCCAACAACCAAGCGTCTCGGCCAATGCGGTCGGGACGTTTTCTTTTTTTTTGCTGTCGTGTCCGCATTTTTTTCGTTGTCTTGCCGTCCGCCAGTCCTCGCGAAAATCCTTGTTTGAGGGGAATGTCCCGAAATCGTTTTCCATATTTTTCGAGTTAAAATTGCGATGTTGTATAAACTAAATAATTGCGTTCCTTGGATTTTTTGTCAATAGGACTTTGTTCAAAACGTGAAAAAATTGGTGGATAATTAAATAATTTCTAGTCAGGTTAAGGTTAAACAGGAGAACAAAATGAAATCTAAACTCTTTAAAACGATGGTGTTGGCCAGTTCGCTGGTCTTCCTGAATTGCGACGATGAGTCGACTACAGCGCCGATGAATGACGTTGGCGGATTTGCTCCGTCTAGTTCAAGTGAATTTGTATTGCCGGAATCCAGTGCCGATGTCGGTGGCGGCTCAGGCACTGATGTCTTGGGCTCTAGCGATTCCGCGCAGTCGGGTGATGTTGTTCCGGGTTCCAGTACGGATGTTGGGTCGCAGATGGGATCTGGCAGCGATGAAAGCTGCTTGGCTTCTAGCCTGCCTGATGCTTGCGGTCCTGGAACCAATCCGCTTCCGACATCTAGCGCAGACGTGGTGCCGGCTTCCAGCGCGAATGCCCCCGCATCCAGTGCCGATGTCGCCGCTGCTTCTAGCTCTGCTACTGCTCCGGCATCAAGCGCCGACACGCCTGCTTCTAGCGCCGTAGCTCCAGCTTCCAGCTCCAGCGACGTTTCGACGAGTTCTGCGACCGAAAATAACATTTTCCTTGCAGAAGGAACTGACGAAGACAAGGACCAGATGAAGGTCAAGTTCATCGAACGTACTCTTGATAACGGCGGTGGCATTCTCGCCTATCCGGAACAGCTCTCTACGACGAAGAAGCACGCTGTTGTCTTGTGGGGCCCGGGGGGCGGAACCGAACCGGGTGCATACGGTGGAATCATTAATCGTCTCGCTTCTCACGGCTTTATCGTGATTGCGACGAGTGAATCCCCGGATGGTACTGGCCGCGGCAAGCCGGCTCTCGATTGGCTCGCCAAGAAGAACAACGATCCGAACGATCCGCTTTATCAGAAAATCGACATGACGAAGGTCGGTTGTTCCGGCCACTCCATGGGCGGTCTCCAGTCCGAACAGATGCTTATCAATGATGATCGTGTGATTACTGCTGTCATGAACAATAGCGGTGCATTCAACCACGCTGAATTGACAAAGGTCTCTACCTCCAAGTCTGTGGCTATCGTTTACGGTGAAGGCGGTATGGAACGCCCGAATGCTGAAGGCGACTACAACAATAATAATGTCAAGGCTCCGGCATGCCTTATCAAGATGACGGGCGGCCAGGGCAATGAATGCCAGAACGGCGAATGCGGCTGGGGCCATGGTTCCGGTCCGTGGGGCGGCATGGCTGCTACCGTTGCCTGGATGCGTTGGCACCTCGGCGGCGAAGACTTCCGTAAGAAGGATTTCGTTGGCACGAGCGGCAAGTACATCGATGGCAACATCAATGGACAGCCGGGCAAGTGGAAAGGCCAGTGCAAGAACTTCTAGAATACTTCATTAAACACTCCAAACACCAAGCGCCTCGACCAATTTCGGTCGGGGTGTCTTTTTTTTGTGGCGAAACTTGAAAAACTGCAAGAATTTGTAAAGTGACGAAAAAGACAATTCAATAGTTTGCCATAGAAAAACTATTGAATTTCAGGGTGTAAATTTTTAATATTGTCTGCGGAAACAGTTTGCGGATATTCTCCCTAACCACTGTTTACTAACCACTAACCTCTGTTTATTGAATAATGAACGCTGCTATTCTTACTAACGAGTTTCCGCCAGAAATCTATGGCGGTGCAGGAATCCACGTCAAGTTTCTCAGCCAGGAACTTTCCAAGCTTTGCCACATCGAAGCGCGTTGCTTCGGACCGCAAAATGATGATGCCGACAACATCCGTGCAATTGGCTTTAGCCAGAAACTTGATTGCAATCCTGCGGATGAACGTTTCAAGAAAATCCTGAAGCCCCTGGACATCAATCTCCAGTGGATGTCTTCGCTCAAGGATATCGACGTGATCCATTGCCATACGTGGTATAGCCATTTCGGTGGCGTAGTGGCGAGCCGTTTGTTGCAGTGCCCGCTGATCCTCACGACGCATTCCTTGGAACCGCACCGTCCGTGGAAAGCGGAACAGCTCGGCGATGGCGGCTATAACATGAGCTGCTGGATTGAACGTACCGCTTACGAAGCTGCAGACGGCGTGATTGCCGTGAGCGAAGGCATGAAACGCGATGTGATGAAGTTGTATGGAGTGCCGGAAGACCGCGTGAAAGTTATCTACAACGGCATCGATCCGGATTTTTACAAGCCGACGTTCGACGAAAAAATTTTGAAGAAGTGGGGCGTGGATCCGAATCGCCCGTATGTGCTGTTTGTGGGGCGCATTACGCGCCAGAAGGGAATCAGCCAGCTGATCCAGGCGATTCCGCAAATCGACAAGAACGCCCAGGTGGTGCTTTGCGCCGGTGCTCCCGATACGCAGGAACTTGCCGACGAATGCAAGCGCTTGATTGAAGAAGTCCAGAAGACCCGCGATGGCGTCGTGTGGATCCAGGATGCCGTGCCGCATACGGAACTGCGCGTTCTTTACAGCCATGCGACCGTGTTTGCGACGCCTTCGCTTTACGAACCGTTCGGCATTATCAATCTCGAGGCCATGAGCTGCGGCACGCCGGTTGTAGGCAGCGCTGTCGGCGGCATCCCGGAAATCATCGTCGATGGCGAAACGGGATTCCTTGTGCCGCTCAAGGCCGTGTCCGCGACGAACTTTGAACCGGCCGACCCGAAAGCGTTCCAGACGGACTTTGCACACAAACTCAACAAGATTCTCGAAAATCCGGAATTGGCGAGGAAGATGGGCGAAGTCAGCCGCAAGCGCGCCATTGACGTGTTCAGCTGGAAAACGATTGCCAAGCAGACATTCGACTTCTATCAGGAATGCATCGACCGCTACAAACGCGAAGGAAAAAGATAGCGGCATCGCCTTCGAGTATAGCGAAAAAAGGTGGCCCAAAGCCACCCTTTTTGTGCATATTCGAAAATATTAGTACTTGATTATTTTAGATGGAGAACTTTTTAGAAATTTCCCTGCTGCGTTTCTATTGTGTTTTTTTGAGGCAGGAACTTTTTTTTGTTGTGGTCTATAAAGAATTGCCGAGGTTGGGCGAGAATTTACTGAAAATTCTCCCATGAATTCCCCATGTAAATCAGTATGTGTATAACATTCTAGGAAAAATGTTGCCGAATAATTTGTAATAAAAACAGAGTCCCCTTTGGAAATATTTAATTCTAATGGGACGAAGACTACGTTTGAATCAAATATTAGTTTCATATTGTTGTCGGGTCCCTCTAGAATGACATCTTTTATTTTGATAATTTTTCCAACATTTGGAGTATTATTGTAATAAACGACGTATTCGTTCTCAACAAAGAATGTATCTACACCCACTGAATCTACAACTCCTTCAATATTGATTTTATTGAACTTCCATTTGTCTTTGTCGGGTCTGTTTGGAACATTTTCTGTTTTTTGCATACCTTTACGATTAATGCTAGGACATGAATTTTGTGAATCTGCAGCAGATGAGCTTTCGGGAGCAATGCTAAAACTTGTTTGTGCAAGACAAACAATGGATAATGCTAATACCGATTGTGATAAAATTTTAATCATATAATTAATTATTAGTGTCCGGTAAAACTTTTTAATTCAACCTGAAATCTAACAAAAAAGGCGACTTCCGTTTCCGGGAGCTGCCGCTTTTGACTATAGTTTCTTTTGCACATAAAACAAATTCAAAAGCACTATGGAATGTAGAAATTTTACCGGACAGCCGATATACGCACAAATCGCAAAATACCTCTCCAAAGGTGAAATTCTGAGACTATCCCGCAACGTCGGCGGGGAACGCTATGTCAAGAAGTTCGACGGGTTCCAGCACCTGCTCGTGCTGTTGTTCGCTGTATTCAAAAATTACAGGTCCCTGCGCGAAATCCTTACGGGAGTGAACACGGAAGCGAGGCACCTGCGGCACGCCGGTCGTAGGCAGCGCTGTCGGCGGCATCCCGGAAATCATCGTCGATGGCGAAACGGGATTCCTTGTGCCGCTCAAGGCCGTGTCCGCGACGAACTTTGAACCGGCCGACCCGAAAGCGTT
>Ga0265299_10006885_pt1 | contig 10288 bp, 9 predicted proteins | sample AusTroGonzalo_MG_4_FD_193485 | JGI IMG/M metagenome (GOLD analysis project Ga0265299, IMG submission 193485) | Bovine rumen microbial communities from tropical cattle in Woodstock, Queensland, Australia - Gonzalo_02 | ecosystem: Host-associated > Mammals > Digestive system > Stomach > Rumen ...
ACCATAATTTATCCAACCCTCCCCGTCATCGCTTTCGCTGACGCTCTATCGATGCCACCCCGCCCGGGGCGGGGAATTAAAGACCACCCTGGCCGTTGGCCACTCCGCCACGGGCGGTGAATTTGCGACGCGCGCCCCCCGTAAGAATGACAATAGTGTGTTAGTATGGTAATTTTTAAGAATTTGGATAATCTTGCCGTAGCCGTAAGCAAAAGCGGATGGCGCGCCCAGCAGGACTCGAACCTGCAACCCACAGATTAGAAATCATAACAAAACAACATTCTATAACAAATCATAACTCTCTATATCGCATAAAACTGGACTTTTTGTGTTATCACTTTTTACCACGTGTTATGTTTTTTTGTCCCACGTGTCCCACTGATGCCCCACGAAAGAAACCATAAAAAAGCATTCTTTTATATGGCTCAAAGGAATCTAACCTCGCAATCATATAGTGGGTGGTATAGCACGATAACAATACCCTATAATAAGGCTTACATTTTAATATTATAAATGTATAACTTAACAACAAACTTGCGTCTTGGGTCAAAATATCGCCATTTATAGCCATTATATGCAGATAGAACAGTCTTGCTCTTCCCTTATGATAAGGGGAAACACAATGTTATATATCGCTTGTATTAAATAGTCATTGAAAAAAACTGTTATTTGATATACACTATGAATTGAATCCAAGAGATTGGGTTCGGGGCTGTCACAAGCCCACTTCATTCGGTGCGAAAGCATCGTTAAACTGATGTTATCGGTGTTTTTTGCACCGTTATCATCCCTGACTTATGGTCGGGGAGTCGTTGGTTATAAAACAGGGACAACCCGAAAGCCACGAAATCAATAATGAAGTGATTGTGAACTCCCTGACCGCCAATCTTTTGACGGTCTTTTTTACAACAAATAGGGATGATATGACAAATCATAACGGTTTTGGCGACTGTTTATTCTGGGGTGCTTTATTAGCAACCAATATGTCTAATAAAAACGTCAAAATAACCAAAACAGACATCGCTAAAATTTTCCTTAATATGTTAATTGTTATCTTATTGTCTTTTGGTTTATTAGCACTGTTTTTGCTGATATTTATAATGTGGAGTTAAGATATGACATACACACAATCACAAAAAAAGTTCATATATAGCAACTCTCGCTTTATTCGTTTACTTGCTCCGGCAGGATGCGGAAAAACGTTTTCTATCATAGAAAAAGCAAAAAGTTTGTTTACAACCAATACAAAGGTAAAAATTGCTGTTTTTACGTTCACTAAAAACGCAGCGAACGAAATACGCAACAGATGCGATAATGATACTTGTGTAAACGTGTTTACATTAAATAGTTGGGGGAATAATTATATTAAAACAAATGTTCTTAAAAACCCACGCATTATCACAAACAAAGATAAAAAGTGGTATGTTATGAATTCTCTACAGCCTGTATGGTCAAAAAGCGACCATTCTGCCAAATTTGAATCTTTGTTAACTGGTCGTTCAAGAGTTAAGAATAGCGAAAAACTACTTGATTTAATAGATGAATTTAAGAATATAGGGTTTAAGCATATATACTTCACTAGAGATTATGCCTCTAATCAAACGGTTTATAATGAACACCTTAAATTTATAAATAAAGTGTCTTTAACCAGATACTATGATGCTATTATACGTGAAGTGTTGTTGTTAATAGGAAAAAAAGAAATCAATAAATCTGACAAAGAAAAACACCAATTCATAATCAAACACTGGATACCCTTTTGGCGAGATTGTTGCGAACAAATGTTAAAAACTGGTTCATATACATTTGACGACCAAAAATATTTTGCAAACATAGAACTTGAAAAACGTTTGCAAAAATCGCCTAAAAAAACAGGCATTGCTAAAATAGATTATATATTCATTGACGAATTTCAAGATACCAGTCCCCTTGATATATCTTTGATTGCTAATTTGCAAAAAATACACAATTCTGCGCTGGTTATAGTTGGTGATGACGACCAAGCAATATACGAATTTAGGGGTGCGACACCATATTTTATACTGCACCCAGACAAAATATTTAACACAAAATTTAATACCTTTATTTTAGACGAAAACTTTCGCTCTCCAGGCAACATTGTTAATAAATCTATGTCTCTTATAAAACACAATGAAAAGCGTGTTGATAAGAATGTAAAACCTGTTTTGACAACTACAAATGCTGAAATAAAAATAATAAACAAGAAAACACAAGAGCAAATGATAGATGCTGTTATTAGTGATATAAAACAAACTTTGCAAGAAAAAGACCAAAATGTTGCTATTCTATCTCGACTAAAATCGTCTTTGTTGCCATACCAGATACTTTTAACCAAGGAAGATATATCTTATTCTGTAAGCGATGATTTAGCCTTTTTCTATACGTCTGCTGCCGCCAATCTTAATAAAGTTATGGACATAAAACGAAAAAATAGATTGTCTTCAGACGATTTGCTTGAATTAGTCTGTTTATTTAATAAAAACGAAGTTTATAAAGAAGCAAAAGATACATTAGCACGTGCATTTTATGCTAATAGCGCCACAATAGATAATATAGATAAAATTTTGCTATTGTTGGGGACAAAGAATGTGCGATTTGTCAAAATGTTAACCCACGAATTTATAACAGACTTTTTGACCGCATTAAAAGAGTTTATAAAGGCAAAAACGGTTTATGCTACTCTGGATGTTCTATTAAATAAATTCGGCGGTCTGCAACAAAATTATAGTCGTTCATTGGAAGATTTGTATTATAGAGACCCACCGCTTGCGAGTTTGTTAAATTTTGCAGAGAAATACGGGGATGATTTTGATGTTTTTGTTGACGATTTTAATCGTGCCATTGCAAAGGCAACAAGCAATGATTCTGATTCAGACATATTATTATTGGACGAACATCCAAGAATCGTTCTATCTACGGCATTACGAGTTAAAGGTCAAGAATATAACAAAGTTATTGTTATAGATACTAATGACGGAATATGGCCAAAGCAACCAGGTGCATCACAATCACAAGATGAAATGGAATCTGAAAGAAGACTATTCTATGTTGCGGCAACACGAGCAAAACAAATATTGCATTTATATAGGTCAACAAACATAGGGGAACAAAAGACAATAATATCGCCATTTATAATAGAAGGCGAATACGACAAAAACTAACAAAGGGGCAAAAGCCCCTTGTGTTATGTGTCCGTCCGTCCACTATCGACAACAGGCGCATCTTTTTGGACAGATAGCTCTTTGGCAAATTCGCCAACAGTGCTTTTAGATATACCTATTTGTTGTGCAATAGTCCTATAAGTCAAATGCTTGTCTAGCAATTCTTTTACATTGCCTAACGTTTCTTCGTGCTTTTGCTGTTTGGGTGTTATGTGTTTAGATACCCTCCAAGCAAGCCCACCAATTTCGTTTTCTTCCAAGCGAGCTTCATACTCAGAGACATCATCACCACATACACAACGTGATTTTGTATATCTAACAACGAAAGAACAACCATCGCTAGCCTTATGTCGTTCAGGTGTTTCCAGTGCTATAACAGCATCTAATATGTCTTGTTTTTTACTGGTGCCACGATTGTCGCCATTTTTGCCAGCGTGGTCTATTAATAAAACCGCTATGCCTTGGCGCCGCAATTCAAGCAACCATTTTTGCATTGGAATCCAACTTTCTGCATCGTTTTCTTTGCCATATTGACAAAGGGCAGATATGTTATCAACAATCAACAATTTAACGTCATTTAATAACGGCGCTATTGCTTGTTGACCTTCTGCGCTGGCTAGATTGGGCATAGGAATATCTTGCCTGTCTGGAGTCAAAATAAGCAAGTTATCTTGACCTGTATAGATACCACCCAACCCCATAGCAAGCAAAGACAGCCTTTCCTGCATCGTTTGTGCTGGCATTTCGCCGTCTATATAAAGGACTTTATAAGGCTTTTCAACACGAAAGTTCATTATGTCGACACCGCCAGATACAGCCAGCGCAATAGACAAGCCCACAAAAGTCTTACCTGTGCCACGTTTAGCATATAGCATACACAGGCTTTTTTCTTGTATAAATGGGTATAATATATATTGACGTGGTGGAATATCCATCCGCAATAATTCGCCCATTGTGTCAACGACATAGGGGCTTTTTAATGGTGTGTTATTATCCATTTAAGCCTCCTTTGATTGACGGGTTGGTCGCGACCCAAGCCAAAAATTTGTTGGCATCTATAAGTATTTTTCGACCAATGCGCATAATCGCACCACTGGCTTTTAAGCCGTTATATTCTTCGTAAAAAACATAACTGCGCATCCCACCCATTGTAAAAGCGGGGTTAGCAGCAACAAATTGCCGCAAGGTTAAGATATTATTCATATCCACCTCCTTTGTTTAGAAATTAAATTAAAAGTTTCCAAACTAGTTTGTTGATATGAATATAATACCGATTCGCAGGCAAAAATGCCGTTGACTAGCAAAGTGAAAAAATTATTTTTTAGGGAAATATATTTTATGCCATTTACGAATATGCCTTTTTATTGTTCTTTCTTTCAAGTTAAAAGGGTTGTTTGTGTCTTTACTTAACCAAAAATATGACCTGTTTGTGTCCTTACGTCTGTCTAGTGGGAAATCTAACCAAATTTCTAACATTTGTTGTTCTGCCAAAGCATATAATTCCTTTTTAGCATTGCCGCCTGTCCGGCGCCCACTTCTATCTTGCCAAAGGTCTTTTAGATTTCTAGCCATACCAAAACACTTGGTTATCATAATGGCATTATTTGCCGATTGGTCTTCTATAAATGCGTTTATTAGTATAAATGCACTAGTTTCGGCAACCCAAAAAAGACTTATATCTTTTATGTCTAATGTTCTTATTTTTTCTAAATCATCCCTTTCTTCATACTTGTCTATAAAACCTGCAATAGCATCCATAACATTGTATATATTATCTTCTGGAATCAAAAACCTTATCGCCCCATTCATTTTTTCTTCGTTCAAATAATCTTTATCAAGTATATAGCCATAATGATTTACAAAAGATTTGCGCCAATCGTTCAAGAATGGGTATGTTTCTATTATCTGGTCAACAGTCAAGTCCCTGTTTAGTGGGTGTATGTAAGGGAACAAATCATTCTGGTTTATTGGCATCGGTGTCTCCCAAGATTATTTTAGCAATTTGATTTGTAGTTTCCTTATCGTGCGCATCACTGAAATGCGAATATCTTTTAGTCATTTGCATCGTTTTATGCCCTATAAGGTGCGCAATAGCACCCATAGAATAACCGCTCATAGCGGTATATGATGCGAATGTGTGGCGCAGGTCGTGAAATCTAAAATCTGGTATACAGGCTTTCTTTAATGCTGTTTCCCAACTGCTTTTTATATCTATTGGTTGCGTGTTTGTTCGCCCAGGAAATACAAATGTGCCGCTTATATTACGTTGGCGAATATTCTTTAATTCATTGACAACAATAGGAACAAGATGCAAGGTTCGTGCCTCGCCATTTTTTGTATCTTTGACAAAAGCACAATTAGACACAAAATCTATATCAGCCCAGCGCAAACCTAGTATTTCCATCTTTCTTGCGCCTGTTGTTAGCGCAATTAAAACAATGGGGTATAAAAACGGATTCGCAGATTCTTTAACCGCAGTTAATAAACGTTCTTTTTCTTCTGGCGACAGATAGCGAGTTCGCCCCTTTGGTTCTGGTAATTTAGATACTCTTAATACAGGGTTGTTTTCTAACCATTCTAACTCCCTTACGGCATAAGACAGCACAACGGACAAAGATGCCATATATCTATTGATTGTCGCAGGCGATTTATCTATACCACGATTTTTTTCAGCGGCTAATTTATTGCGGGCATCTGTTATAGCACTAGGAGTTATGTTAGATAGCATATAAGCCCCCAGATATTTGCTCCATACGTTCAAATGATTTAGTGTGTCTGTTCTAAATTGTCCTGGCTTTTTATGGACTAATACATTGCCTTTATATTTATTGATAGCATCATTCAATGTATGTTTTTGGGCGGATATAGACGATAAAGGAATACCTGATTGAATATTGTCTTCTTGTGCCAATGCCCAAGCCTGAGCTTGCGATTTAAGGCGAAAGGTTTTTGTTAATGGAGGCGCACCCTTGCGGCGAATTTTTACCCTATAAGATATTGCGCCATTGTGTGCAATTCGTTTTTCTATGGATGCCATTTCTAACTCCTAATTTAACACTATTGTCCAGGCTATATACGGTTTTGGACGGACGGACAAGCCCTATACCAGAGAGATACTATATACCCGATTCGGAGTCAAGAAGATTATTAATCAGTGGAGTTTGGCGACAAAAACCGCAGAAAACCAATATTTTTTATTTATATATAACTTCTGTGGGACAAATGCGGGGCATAAAAGGCAAAAAATACACCTTTTTAAGTGTTAAAAAGGCTGAGAAAACGAGGCAAAACATAAACTAACAGGCATTGAATTATTTGTTATAATCTTATAAGATTTGTTATGTGTTTTTATAAGCATTGTCCCGCCAATGTCCCATAACATAAAAACACCCCGTAAAAACAACAGAGCATAACATTTAATAACTTATTGATATTACAAGATAAATTTCTGGCGCGCCCAGCAGGACTCGAACCTGCAACCCACAGATTAGAAATCTGTTGCTCTATCCAATTGAGCCATGGGCGCATCGTGCGGATTTTATATCAAAATCTTTTCAAATGCAACACTTTTTGGGGAACGCGCCCTATTTCGTCACGTTAACGCGCAAAAATACTTTCTTGCCACGTTGGACCATGATTGATTCGCGCGGTTCCACAACAAAATCTTTGTCCGTAATTTTATTGCCGTCGATTTGAATTCCGCCCTGTTCAACCATACGCCGCGCCTCTGATTTAGAATCAAACATTTTAACCGCGGTTAAAAAATCCAATATTCCCATCGGCGCATCCATTTTAAAATCAACGCTCGGCACGTTTTCCATATTCGCACCACCACCAAACAATGCCGCCGATGCAGATTCAGCCGCAACCGCCGCGTCATGTCCGTGCGCTATTTCGGTTGCCGCAAATGCCAAACGCTTTTTAACTTCGTTTAATTCGGCGTCACGTTTTTTCGATAATTCTGCGATTTCATCCAATGGAATTTCGGTAAAGATTTTCAAAAACCTTTCAACCAAATCATCTGGCGTGTTGCGGAAATATTGATAGTATTCATATGGCGACGCCTTATCTTCGTTAACCCAGACCGCATTGCCCGCAGATTTGCCGATTTTTTCACCTTTTGAATCTGTAATCAATGCCGTGGACAGCACGAAAACTTCTTTGCCGCATTTTTTACGAATCAAATCTATGCCCGTCACAGAATTGCCCCATTGATCCGCGCCGCAAAGTTGCAATATACAATTATGTTCGTTATATAATGTCAAGAAATCAACCGCCTGGAACGTCATGTAATTGAATTCCAAAAATGTCATTCCTGTTTCCAAACGCTTTTTCACACTTTCCATTGCTAACATACGCGGTATTGTGAAATCTGTTCCATATTTTGCCAAAAATTCAATATGCCCGTAATTTTTCATCCAATCATAGTTATCAACCATGATTGCGCCGTTTTCCGAATCATCAAATTTTATGAATTTTGATATAGATTTTCTTAATCCAGCACTGTTATGTGCGATTTCTTCATCGGTCATCATTGGACGTCCCTTGTCCCGACCAGACGGGTCGCCAATACGCGCCGTCGCACCACCAACCAAAGCAATCGGACGATGTCCATATTTTTGAAACCAATGCAACAACATCAAAGACGCAACATGCCCAACGTGCAAAGAATCACCAGTTGGATCAGTTCCCCAATACACAGTGATTTTTCCCGCATTTAATGCCTGGTTCAAACCATCCATATTTGAACATTGATTTATAAAACCGCGTGCTTCCAATTCTTGTAATAATTCATTTTGCATGTTTTTATCCTTTAATTATCAATGCTGATTTTACTGGGGAATCAACATTTTTTCAACTATAAAATTAAAAACCGCGTTGATATTATTCAGCGCGGTTTTGGTTTTTATCGTCTGTCGATTTAGCCTAACATTTTTGCAACTTCGTCGGCCAAATTGTCTTCGCGCTTTTGGATACCTTCGCCCAAGACGTAATAAGCATAACCGGCCAATTTGCCACCGTGTTCTGAGATAACATCTTTGACTTTCTTGGACGGATCCATAACGAATGGTTGTTCTTCCAAAACGGATTCTGCATACCATTTTTGAATACGGCCATCGACCATCTTTTCGACAATGTTTTCAGGTTTGCCCGCTGTCGCGCCCGATTCGATGAAAACTTTCTTTTCACGTTCGACCGCTTTTGGATCAACGTCTGCAATTGTCATGAATTCAGGTTTGTTTGCCGCGATGTGCATAGCGATTTTATTTCCAATTTCGTCAATGCGCGCGTCATCACCATTGATTGCGACAACCACACCAATTTGCCCCATACCTGGAACCAAAGCATTGTGAACATATGTATAAATGTGATCACCATTTACTTTGGCGATACGGCGTAGGCTCATATTTTCACCAATCGTAGAAATTGTCGCAGCGATGTCATCTTTGACAGCATTCAGTGTCGCGTCGAAATCGCCAGCCAATTCCATTGCTTTGTTTGCAACGTTCGCAACCAAGGCCTGAAATTTGTCGTTTTTCGCAACGAAATCAGTTTCCGCGTTCAATTCCACGACACAGCCCATATTATCACATTTAACAACCGTCACCAAACCAGACGCAGCCACACGGCCAGCCTTGGACGCGGCTTTGACAATGCCTTTTTGGCGCAACCAATCGGCCGCCGCTTCGATATCACCGTTATTTTCAACCAATGCTTTTTTACAGTCCATCATACCTGCGGATGTTTTTTCACGCAATTCTTGGACCAATTTTGCTGTTACTTCTGCCATTTTGAATTCCTTTCTTTGATTATTATTTATCTGCTTTGTCTGCTAATTTGCTGCGACGAACTTCGCGAGCCTCAGAAGTTTTGGATTTTTGTTTGGCTTCTTTGACTTTTGTTTCGTGTTCATATTCTTCAGCAGCCGCTTCGGCGTTATCAGATTCAGCCTTTTTCCCGGCGGCACCACCCAAACGTTTTTCAATACCAGACAAAATAGCATCAACAAACAAATCGCAATACAATTGTGTCGCACGTGATGCATCGTCGTTGCCCGGAACTGGGTAATCTACCAATTCAGGATTTGCGTTTGTATCGCAAATTGCAATCGTTGGGATGTCTAAATTTTTCGCTTCGTGAACCGCGTTCATTTCACGTGGAACGTCAATAACAATCATCGCTTGTGGAATTCCGTGCATTTCCAAAATACCACCGAAAATGTCACGCAATTTAGCAACTTCTTTGGTCATAACGCCAACTTCCTTCTTGGTCAAACCCAATTTGTCAGCGTTCGCAATATCGTTTTCCATTTTTTTCAAACGACGGATGCTTTGTGAAACAGTCGTCCAATTGGTCAACATACCACCCAACCAACGATTGTTCACATAAAATTGACCGCAACGTTCCGCAGCATCTTTGACAATGTCTTTTGCCTGATGTTTTGTAGCAACGAACAAGATTTTACCACCCGCTGCTGCAATTGCTTCCAAAGCAACCAAAGAACGATGTAAAAGCGGTGCGGTTTTATTCAAATTGATAATGTGAATTTTATCTTTAACCCCATAAACATATGGTGTCATCAATGGATTCCAGCGACGTGTATGATGTCCAAAATGAACACCCGCTTCCATTAATTGTTTCATAGTAAAAGTTGGCAATGCCATGATTTTATCCTTTGTTTTCTGTTGTTATCCTCGGTCGGCAGATGTAAAAAACCAGATATTCTGGACAGAAATTATATCCGCCGCCTGTGTTCTTCGCACCAAGGTGCGTGCCGCCATAATAAACAATTTATATCGAAAAATCAAGCAAAAATTAAAGAAATATTTATCTTATGCGTTCAAAAACACTAACATTGCCTTTGGCCTGGATAAAATGACATTTTTCAAAGAAATTACCAGCAGATACTTTTGAAAAGTGTTCATCGGTCCATGAATCAAAAATCATATGTTGAATTAGAATTCGTCCACCAACGTTAACATGCTTCAACAGGCGTTCCAAAATCGTAATTTGAAATCCACGATCACGAATATAATCAAAAATATTAGACAAATGAATACAATCATATTTTTCAACCAAACAAGTGCTTAAATTAGCAAGATCTG
>Ga0265299_10006886_pt1 | contig 10287 bp, 12 predicted proteins | sample AusTroGonzalo_MG_4_FD_193485 | JGI IMG/M metagenome (GOLD analysis project Ga0265299, IMG submission 193485) | Bovine rumen microbial communities from tropical cattle in Woodstock, Queensland, Australia - Gonzalo_02 | ecosystem: Host-associated > Mammals > Digestive system > Stomach > Rumen ...
ATATTTGGAGCCAAAATTATTAATTTTGTGTGTTATGACCAAATTAAGTGTAAACATCAATAAGATCGCCACGCTGCGGAATGCACGCGGCGGCAATGTGCCCGACGTGCTCAAGGCAGCCGTCGACTGCGAGCGCTTCGGTGCCCAGGGCATCACCGTCCATCCCCGACCTGACGAGCGGCACATCCGCTATGCGGACGTCCGTGCCCTCAAACCCATACTTAGCACCGAATTCAACATCGAAGGCAAACCCATCGACAGTTTCCGCGACCTCGTGCTTGAAGTGCACCCGGCCCAGGTAACGCTCGTGCCTGACGCCGAAAACGCCCTGACCTCGAACGCCGGCTGGGACACCAAGCGCAACCTGCAGTATCTCAAGGAAATCTGCGGCATCTTCAAGCGCGACGGCATCCGGGTCTCCATCTTCGTCGACCCTGTCGTTGAAATGATACAGTATGCGGCGGAGACGGGCTGCGACCGGGTGGAACTCTACACAGAGGCCTATGCCTCCGGCTATGCCGCCAATCCCGAGCAGGCCATCGCACCTTATTATGAAGCAGCTTGCGAAGCCGTCCGGCTCGGACTCGGGCTCAATGCCGGACACGACCTCAATACCGAAAACCTCCGCTACTTCAACCAGCACATCCCGGGACTGCTCGAAGTCTCGATCGGCCATGCACTGATCAGTGACGCCCTTTATATGGGACTTGAACGTACCATACAAGCATATTTGGGAGAGTTGAAATAAAATGTTTATCTTTGCAGCTTGCACGTTAGCACGAATATTTAATATTTTTTTACAAATACAATGAAACAAACTCCCCTTATCCTGAGCATCATTGCCTGCATCGCAGCAGTGGCCGCCCTGATTCTCACGCTCACTACTCCCAAAACCACACACAAGACCGTTGAAGCTACGGACGGCATCCAGGCCGTGGCCGGTGACATCGTCTACCTCCGCCTCGACACCCTGATGATGCAGTACGACATGTACAGCGACCTGCAGTCCGCCTTCGAAGCCAAGGCACAGACCGTCGACAGCGATCTCAACAAGAAAGCCCGCAAGCTTGAGAGCGACATCAAGAATTTCGAGAACCAGATCAACAAGGGCCTGCTCACCCGCTCCGCTGCCGAGCAGCAGAACAACTCGCTGCAGCAGCGCCAGGCCAATCTCCAGAACGAAGCCGCCCAGAAGCAGCAGGAGCTGGCAGAGGAAAGCCAGGTGCTCCTCAACCAGGTGATGTTCGCCATCAAGACCTATCTGGAAGAGTATAACAAAGAGCATAACTTCGCCGCTATCCTGACCACCACCGAAGCTTCGAACGTCGTCATGGTCGGTGCCCCGGCCCTCGACATTACCCAGGAAGTCGTGGAAGGCCTCAACGCCGAATACATCAAGACCCGCAACACCAACAAAAAGAGCGAATAACATCGCCGAACGCCCATGAAGCGCCTTGTCCTGTTCCTGTTTCTGCTGCTCGCAGCCCCGTCCCTGTCCGCACAGGGATACGATGTCCCCGACGTCGTGATCTCCAAGGAGAAAGCGAACATCGCAGGAAAAGTCTATTATGTACACAAGGTGCTTCCCAAGCAGACACTCTTTTCGATCAGCAAGGCCTATGGCGTAAAGGAAGAGGAGCTCGTCGCAGCCAATCCTGATTGCAAGGACGGGCTGAAGGCGGGCTCCATCCTCTTCATTCCTGTCAACGAGGCGAATACGCCGGCAGAAGCGCCGAAAGCTGCCGAAAAGGCCGAGAAGGCTGAAAAAGAGACACAGCGGGTCGAGCCGGAAGAGACCTTCGAGGAAGACACCGAGCTGGAGATCGAGCGCGTCATCGAGCACCCGGTCCGCTGGTACGAATCACTCACTTCCATTGCGCGCAAATACAAGATCACCGCTGCTGAAATCCTTGCCTACAACGGCCTCAAGGATACCGACAGCATCCGCGGGCGCACCTTGCTGATTCCCGTCTACAGGGAGCGCTCCTCCATCGCCGAGCCGGACGACGATCCGGACGAATCCGAGGATCCAGACAACCCCGGCGCCGTCAGTGAAGACGAACCGGAAGACCCTGTGACGCCGGTCCGCAGGCAGCGCTGGTTTTCTGCCGCAGATCCCATCCACATCGCGCTGGTTCTCCCTTTCAATGCCAGCACGAACCCCGCCGCCTCCTTCCTCAATTTTTACAGTGGCGCGTTGATGGCCGTACAGGAGCAGAAGGAGAAAGGCGCCCATCTCATCCTCAACGTCTATGACCTTGCGCAGGGTGCACAAAACATCCTGGCGGATCCCAAGTTTCAGGAAAGCGACGTGGTGATCGGTCCTGTCGAGGCCGCTACCCTCAACCCTTTTCTGGCATTCTCCGACCAGAACGGCGTGATGCTCGTTTCGCCACTGGACCACAAGGCCGATTCGCTCGCTGACACGCATCCGTTTTTCTTTCAGGCCCCCGCTTCCGCCAGCACACAGCTCAACAACCTGATTGCCAGTGTCCATGGACGGAACCAAGGTCCGGTTTACCTGGTCACCAGTTCTTCCACCGACGAAGGAGCGCTGATCGCCCGCTTCGAAGACCTGCTGCACGGCGAGGGCCTCTCCTACCGCAAAGTCTCGCTGAACGAGCTGTCCGACCTGGTGAGCAGCGCCTCTCGCCTCCAGCCCGCCCGCGTGATCATCGGCTCGGAAAACCGCATGTTCTCCGCTGAAGTGATCAGTGCGCTCAACGCCCTGGCCAAGAAAAACGTTCCGATGCAGGTGTGGTGTACCAACCGCGTGCGCAACTACGAGACCTCCGATCCGGATGCGTTGTTCAACCTGGGGGTACACACATCGGTCCCCTATTTCATCGACTACAGCAACCCTGACGACCAGGACTTTGTCCTGAAATACCGGGCACTCTATTATGCCGAGCCCGACGATTTCGCATTCCAGGGCCACGACGTGCTCACTTATTTCATCGTCTCGCTGATGCAGCAGGGATCGGCTTTCATCGACCACGCCGACCTTCATCCCCAGCAGCTCCTCCACTGCAATTTCCATTTCGTACGCGAAGATGAAAAAAGCGGATGGCGCAACCACGCCACCCGCAATCTCTTGTACGACAAGGAGGATTTCGCTATCGTAATATCGAAGTAGGGTCGAGATTGTTTTTCTCGATGTCCTTGAAGTAGTTGACCGTGCCGACTTTGAGCTCCACGGTAGCAGCGTCGTCACAGATGATGATGCCCTTCGGGTGCATCTGCAGGACGGAAATGGTCCACATGTGATTGACGGAACCCTCAACAGCGTGGGCCAGGGCGCGGGCCTTGTTGTGGCCGTTGGCCAGGATCAGCACCTCTTCGGCGTCCATGATGGTACCGACACCGACGGTCAGGGCGCGTTTGGGCACCAGGTTGATGTCGTTGTTGAAGAAACGGGAATTGGCGATGATGGTGTCGGTCGTCAGCGACTTGACGCGCGTACGAGAGTTGAGCGAAGAACCCGGCTCATTGAAGGCGATGTGGCCGTCAGGGCCGATACCGCCCATGAACAGGTTGATGCCGCCGTACGAGGCGATCTTGGCTTCGTAGGTCGTGCATTCCAGTTCCAGGTCATCGGCATTGCCATCGAGAATGTTCACGTTCTCGGCCGGAATGTCGATGTGGGAGAAGAAGTTGCTCCACATGAAGGTGTGGTAGCTCTCCGGATGGTCCTGCGGAATGCCGATGTACTCGTCCATGTTGAAGGTCACGACGTTCTTGAAAGAGACCTTGCCGATCTGGCAGAGATGGATCAGTTCCTTGTAGGTTCCGATCGGCGTCGAACCGGTCGGGAGACCCAGGACGAACGGACGCTCTGGGGTGGGTTGGAATTCATTGATCCTTTTGACGATGTATGCCGCAGCCCACTGCGACATTTTTCCATACGATTCTTGAATGATCAGACGCATATCAGTAGTTGTTTGATTTGTTTCTTTCAAGCAGGACACAGGCGTTGGCCAGTGCCTCTGGCGTAATGTCGGCGCCGCTCAGCATCCGGGCGACCTCCCGGATCCGGTCTTCACCCGCCAGCGGGCGGATGGCCGTACGCAGGCCTTGGGGACCGTCTTCCTTGTAAACCAGCAGATGGGCGTTTCCCTGGCTGGCTACCTGTGGCAGATGGGTAATGGCCATGACCTGCATGCGCCGGCCCATGTCCGCGATCAGGCGGCCCATCTTTTCGGCGACGCTGCCGGAAACGCCATTGTCGATTTCATCGAAAATCAAGGTCGGCATGCCTTGGTATTCCGCAAGCAGAGCCTTGATACACAGCATAATACGAGAAAGCTCGCCACCGCTGGCACACTTGGAGAGCGGTTGCAGGCCGCGCTCGTTCGCATCGAACAGGAAGCAGATTTCATCGCTTCCGTCAGGCCCCCACTGCGGACGGGTCTCCAGTTGGACAGAAAAACAGGCACGCGGCAGTTCCAACGCCCGGACCTGCTGCTGCAGCAGGGCGGAGAGTCCCGGAACGGCTATTTCCCGCAAGGCATGCAGGGTCGCGGCAGACTGTCCGCATGCAGCGGCCGCCGCTTCCACCTGCTTGCGCAAGCGTTCGCAGGCCTGTTGGTCATCGAGCCCGGAGCCCAGTTTGTCCGACAGCTCGTCGCGCAGGGCGATCAGCTCTGCTTCCGTTGCAACGTTGAATTTGCGCAACAGCCCATGGATCACGGCCAGGCGGCTTTCCACTTCTTCCAGCCGCTGCGGATCATACTGGACTTTCTCTCCCCGGGCTGACACTTCATCTCGGATGTCTTTCAGCTCGATCCGGGCCGACTCGATCCGGTCGCCGAAGGCCGCGAATTCGGGGAAGAAGGGCGTGATGCGGGCAAGGGCGGAAGCCGCTTCCTTGAGCCGCAATTCCAGCGAACCGTCTGTTCCTTCGAAAAGCTGTTCGATGCGGGACAGTTGCTCCTGCACGGCTTCGCTGTGTGCCAGCCGGCGCTGTTCGGCATCCAGCTCCTCCAGTTCTCCCTCCCGCAAGGCAGCCGCTTCCAGCTGGTTGTATTGAAAAGTCAGGTAATCGCGTTCCTGTTCGGAAGCAGCGATGCGGGCCTCGAGTTCCTGCAAGGCGCTGCGGGCCTCGAGCCATTCCTGATAATGCTGCTGGTGCAGCGCATAAGCCTCACGGGCGCCCGCATAACAGTCAAGGACAGTACGCTGGAAGTCGCGCTCTGACAGCAGCAGTTGCTGATGCTGGGCATGCACGTCGACCAGGCGTCCTGCTTCGGCACGGAGCATCTCCACGCTGGCCGGCTCGTCGTCCATAAATCCGCGTGAGCGTCCCTGCGGCGTGATGACGCGACGGAAGATCCGCTCCTTCCCCTCTTCTTCGAAAACTGCCTCCACCACGCAGTTGCGTGAGGGATCCGACAGGACGGACACGTCGCTGCGTCCGCCCAGCACGAGTGAGAGGGCGCCCAGCAGGATGGACTTGCCGGCACCGGTCTCCCCCGTAATAATGACAAGACCACCCGGAAACACGATGTCCAGGTGATCGATCAGGGCATAGTTCTCGATGAGCAGGCGTTTGAGCATGGGAACGGGTTATTCCGCTTTCTCCGCCTTGCGATAGTAGATTTTCCCGTCCTGGAACTCTTTCGTAGCGATAAGCACCGGCTTGGGAAGACGTTCGTAGTATTTCGAAATCTCGATTTGTTCGCGGTTCTCAAAGGTCTCTTCGAGGGTGTCGGCATAGTTGGTGAACTCTTCCAACTTGTGATTGAGTTCCTGTTTGATATCAGCAGCGATCTGGTTGGAGCGCTTGGCGATGATCATCACACTCTCATAGACATTTCCGGTCGGGGCGGCAAAGTCCGCCAGATTCCGGGTGACGGTGTTGGTAGGTACCTGGGCGATTTTCTGGTTATCCATTTTCGTTATCGGTTTTCAATATTTTCTGCACTTTCTGGTAGAGCGACTCCACTTCCTTCGAATAATGGGAGTCAGGGAATTCGCTCACAAGGTTGAAATAGTCGTCCACAAAGACGAGATAGCGTTCCCGCTGTTTGTCGGGTACGCTGTTGTAGGCATATTTGTAGGCAGACATGGCCGTATAGTAGAGGATTTCCTCACGATAGCGGTTGTCTGCATTTTCCTTGAGCACGTTCTTGAGGGCATAATGGGCGGCCAGGTAATCCTCCATGTGGTAGTAGAGGTAGGCTCCCTTATAGGCCTTGAGTTCCAGTCGGTTGTTCAAGTCATCCATCATTGCGGCCACCTGGTCGCGGTATTGTGAATCCGGGTTCTCGGTCTGGAAGATGGTCATTTCGGCGAGGGCCCGGTGGGTAGGCAGCGGGTCCAGTTCGTAGCGGTAGGTGCTGCGGTAGAGGCAGTCGAGGCGGAGGAACTTGGCTTCCTCATTGAAAGGGCTCAGCGGGAAAGTGGCGATGAACTGGCTGAAGTTGCTCTCGGCCGTCATGTAGTCGCCAAAGCGGTAATTGCTCAATCCCCAATAGAACTGTACGGTGTCTTCCTGCGGCGTGCCTTTCGCTACCATGCTCAGGCTCTCGAAGGCTTCTGCAGCTTTGCCGTATTTCTTGGCTTCGAACAGATCGAACGCCAGCTTGTATTTGGCCTCGTTGTCGCTGCCATACAGGATGGCTTCGTACTGGGACCGGCACGAAGGGAGAAGAAGGAGGGCGGAAAGCACCGCTAGGATGATTCGGTTGCGCATGTGTCTCATTGTTTTGACAAAATGTATCGTTCGGCATCCAAGGCTGCGCGGCAGCCGCTTCCGGCTGCTGCGATGGCCTGGCGATACTGCGGATCCTGTACGTCGCCTGCTGCGAAGACGCCTTCCACGCTGGTTCGGGAGGTTTTTCCGTCCGTCACGATATAGCCGTTCTCATCGGTCTCGATCCATTCCTTGAACAAGTCGGACTGGGGATGGTGGCCGATGGCCAGGAAAAAGCCGTCGATGGCTTTTTCGAACACTTCCCCGGTCTTGCGGACCAGGCGGACGCCAGTCACGCCACTGGCATCACCCAGCACTTCCTGTGTCTGGCATTCCCAGAGGATCTCGATGTTTTCGGTCTGCATGACGCGTTCCTGCATGGCTTTGGAGGCGCGCAGGACATTGCGGCGCACGATCATGTAGACTTTCTTGCAGAGATGGGCCAGGTAGGTGGCTTCCTCACAGGCGGTATCGCCGCCGCCAACCACTGCAACTACTTTGCCACGGTAGAAGAAGCCGTCGCAGGTGGCGCAGGCGCTGACGCCGAAGCCCCGGTATTTCTCTTCGCTCGGAAGGCCCAGGTATTTGGCGGTGGCGCCGGTGGCGATGATCAGGGTTTCGGCCTGAAGGGTCGTTTCACCGTCGACGGTCACGGCGAAGGGGCGTTTCGACAGGTCGACGGCCGTCACCATGCCGGGACGGACATCGGCTCCCAGGTTCACGGCCTGGGCCCGCATGTCGGCCATCAGCTGGTTGGCGTCGACACCATCAGGGTAGCCGGGAAAGTTTTCGATGACCGTGGTGGTGGTCAGCTGGCCGCCGGGCTGAAGTCCCTCATACAGAATGGGATCCAGCGCTGCGCGTGCAGCATAGATCGCCGCGGTATACCCCGCCGGCCCGCTGCCGATAATCAGGCATTTCGTCGTAGTCTTATCCATATTACTCTTTGAACTTGCAAAGGTAGTTATTTTTTTGATAGATAGAACTCCAGACGTTGTTCCCAGACGAGGATGATGGACATGGCCCAGCGGGAGAGGAGCATGATCCACCAGACGGCGCCACAGGCGGTCAGGAGCAGGAGGTCTTCGAGATTGCTGTGGGAGATGCAGATATGCGTATCGAGGAGCAGGACGTCGCGGTGGCTCACTTCGCCCCGTTCCATCTCGTCGAGCATCGCAGCCGCGCCGTAGCCGAGACCGATGACGTTGGCCACGATCCAGAGAAAGACCGTATTGCCAGGCAGGCCGAAGACAGCCATCAAGGGGCGGAAGACTTTTGCCATCTTCTGCATGATGCCGAATTCACGCAGCAGGCGCTGCAGGATATTGAGTGTGTAGATGATGGCGATCATCATCAGCACCAGTTTCAGCGTCGACAGGAACCACTGCCAGAGGGTCGTCAGGAACGGCAGTTTCTCACCAGTTACAGCCGCCGCCACGGAAAGGTCGGCACTGCCGGGCAGGATCAGGTTGAGCACGAAGCCCAGGATAAATGCACTCAGGGTTCGGACGATCACCATGCGCACGCCGCTGGCACCCGTCTTCTTGAGCACGGCCGTCTCGAGGACCATCGAGTGCGAACACATGATCATCGTGCAGAGGATGGTCAGAGCACGCCAGTCCAGCTCCAGGGTGGACATCACCGCAATGGCGGAATACACGTTCACGAAATAGCCCGACACATAGGCTAGCGCCGCCGCACCGGGCAGTCCGAAGATCTTGAATACGGGACTGACGGCATTTGAAATCCACGGCAGGATGTCGAAGAACTTGAGCAGCATCATGGCGAAGGACACCGCCACGGTGATCTTGATGATCCAGATGCAAGTCTTCGTCGTGGAAGGAAGCACTTCCTTTACACAGCGGACGATCCGGTCTTTGGTTTCCTGTTTCATGTCGTTTACTTCCTGTCTGCGTGCCGCAAAAATATGGATAATTGTTTTCATTTGCAAGTACAAAACTGACAGATAATTACTACCTTTGTGAATTATGAAGAAACTGCTGCTCATCCTGTTTGTCGGCTGCTTGCTGGCGGCCTGCGGAAAAGAGACGATGACCGGTCCCCAGGTCGTGGCGCACCGTGGCTACTGGAAGACAGAAGGCTCCGCCCAGAATTCCATCTCCTCCCTGCTGAACGCCGGAAAGATCGGCGCCTACGGCTCAGAATTCGACGTCAACCTGACTGCCGACGACCAGCTGGTCATCAACCACGACTTCTCTTACAAAGGCCTCCCTATCCGCGAAAGCACGCTGGCCGAGCTGCGCAACGACACGCTCCGCCTGGCCAACGGCGAAATCATCCCCACGCTCGACGAATATCTGGAAGCCTCGCTCCAATATCCGGAACTCAAGCTCATCTTCGAGCTCAAGAGCAAAGGGGATCCGGAATATGAAGCCGTCGCCATCCGCAAGAGCATCGAAGCCTTCAAACATTATGGCGTCCAGAAGCGCATCATTTTCATTTCCTTCAGCCTGAGCGCCTGCAAGGAATTCGCGCGCCAGATGCCGAAAAACCGGGTGGAATACCTCGGTGGCGAAATTGCCCCGGCAGAACTGAAGAAAATGGGAATCGACGGCATCGACTACCATCATTCCGTGTTCCTCAGCCGGCCCGAATGGGTAGTGGAAGCCCACGATCTGGGCATGACGGTCAATGTCTGGACCGTCGATGAGGACGACGACATCAAACGGATGCTGCTGCTCGGCGTCGACGAAGTGACGACCAACATGCCGGAGCAGGCCATGTGCATCATTGAATCGGGCGATTTCGGAAAAATCAACCCTTATTGATTCTAATCCAGGTATCGGAAGCTACGAGGGATCTACGTCGATGATGATGGTCGTATGTCCCTAATACTTGAGCAGCATCATGGCGAAGGATACCGCCACCGTGATCTTGATGATCCAGATACAGGTCTTGGTCGTGGAAGGAAGCACCTCCTTCACGCAACGGATGATCCTGCTTTTCGTGTTTTCATTCATGATTGACGGACTTCGTTTGCGTCATGGGGACGGCGGGCATGGCAGAGAACCTGGATTTCGACCCGATCGAAGACCAGGTCGTCCGGCAGCGCTTCGCGGATGCGCGCTTCCACGGACTGCAGCAGGGGTTCGTCTGAAAAATCCACGATTTCCTGCGTATCCTGCCGATAAAGATGGCCGTGTTCACTGGTATTGACGTCGAAATACATCTTGCTGCTGAAACTGGGCCGCCGGACCAGCAGGCCCACTTCGGTCATCGATTCCAGCACGTTGTAGACCGTAGCCAGCGTCATCTTCCCCCGGGCGCCTCCCAGCTCCTGGTAGACCCTGTCGGCGGAAGCGTGTCCCAGCCGGCACATAACCGCATACACCCGCATCCGCTGCGGGGTGGCCTTAAGCCCACACTCGTTGATCCGAGCCCGGATGTCATCCGTGGAAACCTGTCTGGATACTTCCTCCACCCTGACACAAAAGTATGGATAATTGTTCTGATTTGCAAACACGGGCAAAGCAAGAAAACACTATCTTTGTATCATGAAAAAGATCCTGTTCCTCCTTCTCGCGAGTTGCCTGCTGGCGGCCTGTGAATTATTACCTTTCTCCTCACCTTTC
>Ga0265299_10006887_pt1 | contig 10285 bp, 10 predicted proteins | sample AusTroGonzalo_MG_4_FD_193485 | JGI IMG/M metagenome (GOLD analysis project Ga0265299, IMG submission 193485) | Bovine rumen microbial communities from tropical cattle in Woodstock, Queensland, Australia - Gonzalo_02 | ecosystem: Host-associated > Mammals > Digestive system > Stomach > Rumen ...
TATAGTAACCTTTCAATTTAAGTTCGGATAGAACCGACTCAAAAAAGATAAAGTTTTTCTCGGTGAGTGACACTTTATTATCACTATTCAAACACAGTGGAACTGTAAAGCGATTAATTCCCGACTTAGAATTGAAAGCGGTTGAGTGCGAAAGTACAACGTTATATAAAGCGTTGTATCCGATTTTGGCTTGTTTTGACAAGTCACTAAAATTAAAAATAGCCATAAGGCAACTCCCTACTAGGTTATTACCTAGTAACTAGATAGATTTACAGTTACAAGGCTTAACAAGTCTTTTCCGCAACTGTTATAAACATTCTATCAAATATATACATTAATGTCAAATGAAATAGGATAATTTTACAAGTTTTTTTGTGTATTACACTACTTTAATAATATTAAAGTTCTACAGTATTTATAAAAAAGTGTATTACACTTCTTTAATTATACTTCAGAAATATTCAGTATGACTAAATGACTATACAAAACGATAAACTACTACACAAGTTTATAGTACCTGGCTGCACCAGCAAACTACTATACATCGATATGGGGATCTTAACCTTACAAAAAACTAGTATAAAAAAGTATACACAATACTGAAAGATAGATTTTACTATACAGAATACTACCGTACCCACCTTGACTGCTATACGGGTGTATAGTGGTTTTGCGGACGCGACTATCTCGTTTACGTACTTTTGTAGTTTTTGAAAAAATGTCAAATGGTGAGAAGAAGAAAGAACTAGGGACTTGAAAGGTGATAGGCAATAAAGCACCTAAGGGAGAAGTGGGGATTTCTCTCTTTGTTGCTTGTCCTATCACGGATTAGGTGGGAAGGTTGTTATCCTTCAAGACCTGAAACGTGAGATGTGCAAAGGCGTATTACGGAGTACATACTACCAAAGAACTTGCATCATCGTAGTAACTTTTTAGGTGGTTCATCACCTACCAGCCAGAACGCCGTTACATCGCAAAGCGCCGGAATGTTGGACTGGTGCACCCGCAGTCATTCCGATTTCACCATACCTTCTTGTCTTTTCAACTCCCTTGCTTGAAGTGTATGGATAGAGTACAAAGATAATCTGACGCTGCCGTTTCATTTCTGTCCGTTCATCAGACCATTTGCTATGAATTTATGAAAGATGTAAATCCCGGTTCGATTCGCTTAACTCGCAACTATGCCGGTTTTTGGCAATCACCCGTTTACTGTTTTCTCTCAGCAACTTGTCAGTTTACTTTACTATCAGTCATAAAGGGTTCGTCTGCTTTTAGCAGATATATCACAACTTGTACTCGGTGTGTATTATAAACCCACTATGTAATAAACGTCAATTGACAATTCAATAAAAGTGCAATAATAATATTTATGTGAGGTGTTAGTCATACAAGCTCATAGACCTCGTTCCTTTTGGGGGCGTACATTTTTTCCTGGTTTTTGGTGTACTGCCCCCTTTCTTTTTATTCAGTAAAAATCATTGTAGGGTAGTACCTGAGGTATAGATATGATTGATATGAAACAGAAAAAGAAAGATATGCTTGTCGAGTTCCTTAAACTTGGAATGGACTTTGACAGTGCGTGTCTTGCCGCAGAAATTGAAGATGATTTCAAAAAAGAATTACAGTACGACGATGCTTTCACCCACCTGGCAAATACCGCTATTGCGAAGAAGGAAGTAGAACTCTTGCAGAAACTTGATTCTATTGCCGAAGCCAATGCTCAGAGAGGTGAGTCTAAGCAGATTGAAAGACAGCTCGAACTTCTCAATCCTGAACGTTACAGTAAGGTTACTAAACTCTCTCACAGTATGAACGGTAGCGGTTCAAGCGGTGGAAAGATTACCGTTTCTTTTGAAGGTGACGATAAGGAAGAATAATAATGGCTTTTGAAAAAGGCAGATATTGATGGCTCTCATTACTAATAGTGATAGGAGAGAAAACCGAAAAAAATATTGAAGGAGAATAAAATGGAAACAGTAGGAACAAGAGCAATTGCAGGTTCTTATGATGCAGACAAGGGTGTATTCGCAGACGGATATGTGCCTACACTGTTCGCTTGGAAAAACAGCACAGCAATCATTTACACAAAGGTTGCAACGCCTACAACAAGCGATAAGGCTCTTATCGGTGCATCAACTGGTCTTTCAGAAGGTGCAATTACCGCTGTAGGAACCGGTGCATCTTCTATCACTGTAAGTGCTACAGAATACGACCGTTACTCAGACGGTGATGTTGTTGTAGCGTAAACGGTAAGACTCACGCAGTTGCACAATATCTTTTGAAGGAAGAATAATGCTTAAGACGGCAGTTGATACAAACATAAATCTGAAAGTAGCAAATATATACAAACCTTTGTGGAAAAACGCAAAGCGTAGAAACTACATCTATGGTGGCCGCGGAAGTGGTAAGTCACACGATGTAGCAGAGTATTGTTTGTTTCGAGCTTATCAGTCAAAGATAAAAGTATTGTGTACGCGTGAGTTACAGAACTCTATTGCGGACTCTGTATACAGTCTTTTGAAAAACAAGATTACAGATATGCACCTTGATTTTTTCTTTACTGTGTACAAAGACAGAATTGTTGGCAACAACGGAAGTGAGTTTATTTTCAAAGGTATTCATAATAATGTTTCTGAGATCAAGTCGATGGAAAATATTTCTATTGCTTGGTTGGAAGAAAGTCAGAGCCTTAGCCGAGAGAGTATAGACGTTATCGTTCCTACTATCCGCGCCCCTGGTTCTATCCTTATCTTTACATTTAACCCATACAAAGACAATGATCCAATTTACATGGAAATGAAAAACGCTACTGAGGATGATTTGGTTATTAAAGCCAATTACTCGGACAATCCTTGGTTCCCCGAAGAACTCCGTTTGGAAATGGAAAGGGATAAGAAGAACGATTATCAGAAGTATCTGTGGGTTTGGGAAGGTGAATGTCTCGGACTTTCAGACGCTCAGATCTTCCGCGGAAAATACGTTGTTGAAAACTTTGAAACACCGAAGAACGCAGATTTTCATTTTGGTGCAGACTGGGGATTTGCAAACGACCCTACTACACTTGTGCGTAGTTTCATTGTCGGTAATGACTTGTATATTGATATGTGCGCGGGTAAGGTCGGTTGTGATTTGGAAGATACACCTTCACTATTTAATGAAGTGCAGGGCAGTAGTATCTATCCGATTTATGCAGATAGTGCGCGACCGGAAACTATTTCGTTTATGCGAAGTAAACATTACAATGTTATTGCAGCAGAGAAGTGGAATGGTAGCGTAGAAGATGGTATTCAGTATCTGCGTAGTTTCTCTTGTATTCATATCCACGAAAGATGTAAGGCTGTTGCAGAAGAATTTGATTTGTATCAGTATAAAGTGGACCGACAGACGGGAGAAGTTTTAAGAATACCCGTTGATAAGTTCAACCACTACATAGACGCTATCCGATATTCATTAACTGTTCCAATGCGTTCTGCAAACAACGGAAAGGTTTATGATAACTTTAGAGTAGAGAATATCTGTAAAGACGAAAAGGCAAGTGGTGATGTTTATCTTGGAACATTCGCACTTCCGGGAAGAATACTTTGGGTATCGGCTTGTGTAATAAGCGGTGAGATAAAGATACTTGACGCCTTCTCACAGTCGGTGATAGATTTTAATGCAGTAAAGGATAAATATCCTGATTGCAATTTGATATGGATGCCTTATACTACTCTTAAGGATATTCAGCAGAATTACGTGGATGATTGTGTAGATAACGACATTGAACCCGCAGTGCCAGGCATATTGCCCGCAGAAGGCGAAGGCACAAAGTTGGTAAATGACTTGTTTGATAGACATTCATTATCTATAATGGAAAGTGCGTGGACACTTATATCTTGTTTGAATGAGCGTGTATTCCTTGCAGACGGTAAGATAGAGCGTTCAAGCAAAGAGCAAGAGAATACTCGGTATTGCAGATTATTCGAGTATCTAACTTGGAGAATAATGGGGCGGTTGCAAAATGAGTGAAACAAAGAATAGGTTTGCGCAGATTGCGGACAGATGTAAAGACGAAAACTTCAAAAGGATTTATCAGATTACTGCGGAAAAAATGAACGCAAAATCAGCCTTTGAAGATGGCACTCCAAAAGAACCAATGTCGTTTACAGACGCAGAAGTTGAAGAAATCAAAAACAAACAGTTTGAAACAGTAAAGACAAATTATACAAAAGACGGTGGCTATAAGACTTTGGAAGATTTGAGAAAGTCAGTAACCATTGATACGAAACAAGCATTTAAGCAGATACAAGAAGATGGATTTTACAATCCTGGTTCTAAGATAGGCACTGCAGAAGATGTAGGCAATTGGAATATGCCTTATGAACCTTTGCTTTTGGGTCCTTATGACGCAAGTGCTATGTATTCAAGCGGCGGTCTTACGCAGATTATCATTGATAAGAAATCAAGAGGAATGACAATCAGCGGTTACGAGTTCACTTCGGGAAAGATGGAAAGCACAGAACTTATCGAATTGCGTGACTATGCGGAAAGCCTAGGCTTTTCAAGTTTCATTTCTCAGGCAGTTCGTGACGGACTTCTTTTTGGTGGTTCTGTTTTATACCCTATTTTCAAGGGCGACAATCCGCTTACAACACAAATGAACCTTAAGCAGCTTAAGTCCGCTAAGATTTTGAAGAAAGATTGTATTGATTATTTTGCAGAAGCAGACCGCTGGAATGTAACTACAGTTCCTAACTATGATCTTTCCGCAAGAGATTATATGGCGCCAACTACATTCTTAGTTCCTATTTCAGGAATTGAAGTAAACTCACAGAGAGCAAGTTATGTAAAACCGCGCCCACTTCCATATTGGAGTGCAATCCGTCAGTTAGGTTGGGGTGCAAGTGATATTACCGCTTGGGCGAAGTCATTACTCGGTTATGAAATTATGGCTATGAGTTTGCCGATTATGTGTCAGCAGATGTCTCTGCTCGTACACGAATTGCCTTTGGATGGTATTATCGCACAGAACGGACCGAAGGCTGCAAAGGCGTGGGTAAAAGAAAACGAAGAACAGATGCGTAAGTGGTCTATGCTCAATCCGGTAGCAATTAACTCTTACGGACAGATAAGCGTAGTAAACAGAAACTACAGTGGATTTGATAGTCTTATTGATGCAGTAAGAAAAGACGTTGCCGCTAAGAGTGGACTTCCTGAAAGTGTACTGTTCTACACCGCACAGAAAGGTATTTTCAATAAGGGCGAAGATGATGTATTCTTAAAGCAGAGTGAAACAATTAAACTCATTCAGCAGATTGTTGCCATTCAGCTTAAGAACCTTCTGCCAATTCTTGCGGTATCTTATTTTGGAAAAACAGATAAAGCAAGTATGGATGCTTACAGTAGTATCAGACTGAGTTTCGATACACCGGTTGTATCAAACCCACAGAAGAAAGCAGACGTTGCTCTTAAGATGGCTCAGGCGATTCAGTTGCTTAATGTTACCGGATTTGACCGAAGTGAAGCGGTATCTATCGTATCTAAGGTTATCGGTGAAGTTGAAATGCCTAGCGATATGTCCAGCATTTTTGCACAATCGTCTAACGACCCACAAGAAAAGGAAAAATTAGAGAATGAAAAACAAGTAGGAACACAAGAGCCGAAGAACACAACGGGAGTTCCTACAGATAAAGAAACAGGTAAAACAGTATGAAAAGAGTATTTATAAGTCAGCCAATGAAGGACAAGACAAACGAAGAGATTAAACTCGAAAGAGAAAGGTGCATAGAGTTTATTAAAAAGGAACTCGGGGAAGATGTTGAAATCATCGACTCCTTCTTTGAAAATGCACCGCACGATGCAAGACCACTTTGGTTTTTAGGAAAATCATTGGAACTTCTTTCAACCGCAGATGTTGCAGTTTTCTGCAAAGGTTGGGAAAACTACAGAGGTTGTCAGATTGAAAATACGTGTTGCAGTAAATACGACATTATGAAGAAATACTTTGAGTGCGGAGAGGTGTTTTAATGAAAAAACATAATGCATGTATAGCAAGAAGTGGTATACAATATTATCTGTTATCAGAATTGCCGAACTTAAACCTTAAAGAAATACCTCGCGAATACAGAGATTTGAAAGTATTTGCGGTATACAGACCTTCTTTTGTTTTGGAAGATGCAAAGGAAAAGTTTATCGGAAAGCCAATCAGAATAGAACATCATTGGATTTATTCCGAGGATGATAAAGATATTCTCGGACACATTGGTAACGAAGTAAAAATCAAACATCAGAAAGGCGAAGTCGCCTTGTACTCACCTTTGGAGATTGATAGCGATGAAAAGTTACCAAGTTTCAAAGAACTCTCTCCGGGATATGAAGCGGTAAATAAATGGCAGCCTGGCGTTACTCCAAGCGGAGAAGAATATCAGATTGTCTGCACAGAGATTACAAACGTAAATCACCTTGCCATTGTTGAAACAGCAAGAGGTGGCAAGGATATGAAAATACTTGATGGAGGTAAGAAAATGGCAGTACATAGCGGATTGCTTTATTTCGTAAAGAAAAAATTAAGCGGTGTAAATGACGGTAATGACGCCAATTCTTTTGGTGCAATTATTGACAAATTGGCCGCAAACATTAAAAATGTTAGTAATGAAGAACTCAGTGATATGACTGAGAACTTGATGAAGTGTCTGAAAGACCTTCCCGATTCGGATGAAAAGGAGAAGGTAATTAGATATATCGCCGATATTCCACTTCTTAAAGAAGAGGATGAAAAGGTGGTAGATGAGGCTTTGAGTTGTATCAAAGAGAGTTTTAATTCACTTGACTCCGATGCAGTGTCGGAGACTATGGAGAAAAAGGATATGGAAGATCCAAAGAATGAAACAGAAGAAAAGAAAGACGGTTTAGACGCTAAGCCGGAAGTTCCTTCTGCAACAGCAAGTGTTTCCCCTGTTCAGACTCCGACAGAAACAAAAGAACCTGCCGACGAGCCAAAGCCAGAGGAAAAGAAAGAAACCGATGGTGACGCTATCTCTAAACTCGTAGACGCAATCGACTCTATGAACAAGAAGTTGGATGCGATTCTCGGTGAAAAGAAAGAAGAACCAAAGGAAGAACCAAAGGAAGAGCCGAAGAAAGAAGAACCTAAGGCAGATGGTTGTGGCGAAGGTGACAAAGCACCCGAAGATACACCAAAGGTTGAAGATTCAGCACCTTCTTCACTTCCACAGTACACACAGTCGCTTGGTGCGATTGAAAAAGGCTATAGCCTTGACGACGTTTTTGCTCGTCTTAAGGGAGGTAAGTAATTATGCAGACCACATTTACAAATGGCTTGGGTGTATCTTTCTTCGGAAAGGGAGTAACACCTGGTATGCCAGCACACGTAGCAAATGGTGGAACAAGAACAATCGGTGGTACAATCGCCGCTTCAAACACCAATGTTGCTAAGTTTGGTTGTGCTCTTTTCGTAGACCCAACAAAACCTTCTGAGTTTATCGTTGGCCCTACAGCAAGCGCAACTCTGTTCCGCGGAATCTTGATGAACCGCAATATGGTAAATCAGCAGATGCCAGCTCATGCAGATTTCATTCTGAATGAAACTCCGGCAGATGCGTTCTATCAGGGCGCTATCTACGTTGAAGTTGATGGCACAGTAGCAGTAGGTGATTCTGTTTACGCAAAAGCAGACGGAACACTTACAAACGTATCAAGTGGAAATACCGCTATCAACGGTATCGTAAAAGAATATGACGCATCAACAGACCTTTATTTGGTTTACTTTGATGGTCAGTTCTAAGGAGATGGAAAATGAGAATTAAAGCCGCACATAACTGTGAAGGTCTTGCACAGACAGCCTTCAAGTTTTTGAAAAATGGTGACCCTGATTTTCAGTCACAGACAGCCGATATGACACTCAATATCGGTCTTGCATCAGACCCAGCATACAAGGTTCCGGCTCACGCCAAAGACGCTATCTATGTTGGTGATTCTGCACACATTGGACAGTTGCTTGCAAGCACTCAGCTTAAAGCAGAGTTCGCACAGAACAAAGACGCTGTATCACTTCTGCCAAAGTTCAATTCTGAAACTGGCAAGTGGGATATGGTTGCTCGTAAGAACTTCGTAGGCGATGCTGCACCTGACTATCTTGCAGGTCAGGCAATCGCCCCTTGGTCTCAGTCTTTCTTCAAAGACATTTATGAAAGACCACTTCTTTATTCACACGCATCTGACCTTGTAAAGATGGATCAGGGTTCAAACCCTTGGTGTGAAACAATGAACCTCGTAATGGCAGATTATGCGGGTTCTGCTATCGGTCCTCTCAATGCCGGTTCTCCTGACGGAAACAACACAAAGGATATTCAGGCTAAGAGTGGTATCATGGTTGCGCCAGTAATCAATATGTTTGTTACATACACATTGACTATGGAAGAGCTTGAAGGTGCTAAGATGGGTAACGGAAACCCATTCGGCAACAAACTCATTCAGGGCAAGATTAAGTATGCAAACTACGTATTGCAGATGCTCACTGACTACCTCACATACTACGGAAACGCAGATACAAACACTGTAGGTTTGTTCAACGTAAACGCAGTAACATCTTGGACAGTTGGTGCAGACATGGCTTCTATCGCCGCAGACTCTTCAAATCCAACAAAGGGTTCTACTGCTTATCAGGCTCTTGCTCAGGCAGTTACTAACTTCTTCTCTGCAAGTTTCAACAAGTTCGACCATTGTAAGGTTGGTCTTTCTACAAAGGCTTACAACCTTCTTGCAAGTATGCCATACTCAGACAACTACAATGCTGAGTCTGTACTTGCAATCTTCAACAAGAACTTTATTGCAGGTGTTACAGAGAAGGGTACAATTCCAAAGGTAGAGTTCTACGCAGACCCAATGCTTGATGCAAACACAGACTTCAACCCTAACAGTTATGACTACATGATCATCACTGCACCGGAGATTGGTCTTGGCCCAAGCGATACACGCAAGAACGTTATCTTGCAGGGTATGCCACTTAAAGAGTACATCTATCCAGTTATTCCGGGACAGATTAATACTCAGCATCGTATGCTTAGACGTTATGCTGGTGTATTTGCACCTGTTTCAGAAGCAATTCAGGTTTACTCTGGATTTGGTTGTCAGTAATTGACGAAACACGCTATCTCAGAAATGGGGTAGCGTGTTAGATTTTTTTTTGGAGGAATGAAAATGAAATATTTGGTAAATGAAACTGCTATGTCATACAAGTTCATTACTGGTCTTGTTCTTAAAAAGAAGTCTGCTATGGCTATCGAAGAAGATAAATTGGAAGCACTCAAAAAAGACTTTCAGTTTAAGTCTTTGACCGAACACAAATCTGTACTCATTACAGAAAACAAACCCGCAAGCCTTACATCTGCTGCAGAGCAGATTGCAGAAAAAGACGCAGAGATTGCGAAACTTAAGGCTGAACTTGCAAAGGCAAACGAAAAGATTGAATATGCCGAAGCAAGCGGAAAAGAAGTAGACAAGGAAATCGATACTGAGTCTACAGTTGAAATTGACGCAGAAGAACCTACATCACAGAAGAAGAAATCTTCAAAGAAGTAGGAAGGTGGAATATATGACCGTACCAGCATTGGCACTCGCAAACTTTCAGTATAAAAGATACATTGATAATCTCACGGAAGAAGAGTTTGATGAAGCGAAAGACTTCGTTACAACCAAGTGGTACGGCGTATTTGAAATGTGGGAAGTCCTTCCCGAAGATGTAAAGTTCAAGAAAAGGGAAGTGATTTTCTCACTTTTGATTGCTTGGTATTTAGCAGATATGTACCCTACTCGATTGATTGGCGGAGTAATGGGTCAAGGCGGTATGCCATTATCTGCAAAGAGTATTAAATCAATTCAGTTACAGTTCAGAAAACTTAATATGCCGGAAGGATATGATGAATTGGCTACAAACCAATTTGGTATCAAGGCGGCAAGTATGATTAGGTCGGCACCTGAAATGATGGGTGTATATGGGGCTTAACAATGGGCGGAGTTTACGGTGAGTTTTTAGGTTTCTTTCCCGAACTTATGGAAACCTTTGAAGTATACAAGTATAAGACTCTCAGAGATAGCGGTTATGATCTTGCATTTTCACGCAAAATAAACGCTATCAAACAATCTCGAAAAGCAAATATTGATGAATACAGATATAAACAGTTGCCAGTAATGGACATTGAAAAGTCTTATTATATATGGACTTCTCAGAAATTGGTCTTAGAGGAAGAGTTTATAAAGATTGATGATGAACTTTACAGACCTATGG
>Ga0265299_10006889_pt1 | contig 10285 bp, 6 predicted proteins | sample AusTroGonzalo_MG_4_FD_193485 | JGI IMG/M metagenome (GOLD analysis project Ga0265299, IMG submission 193485) | Bovine rumen microbial communities from tropical cattle in Woodstock, Queensland, Australia - Gonzalo_02 | ecosystem: Host-associated > Mammals > Digestive system > Stomach > Rumen ...
GACCAGAAAAAATGGACCTTGCAGACTATGTTTTGTCTAGGTTTAGAAATGAAGATGAAGTGAATGTGGGTATTGACAAAGCGGCAGATGCGGTGATAGACTATATAAACGAAAGATCTATTGATAGTATTATGCAAAAATATAACGGAAAAGTGAGCGATGTTGGATAAGGTTTTAGATTTTTCTAAACTGGGTGGAGATTATACAAAACTCTACAACACTGTGGGAGCAAGGATTCCTTGCTCTATTTTCGGCATGACGCAAACAGAGAAAATTGCGTCTAGTTTGTCTTTTAATGGTACGGTATGTTATGTGACAGCAGATGAGATAAGTGCAAAACGAGCTTATGATATTTTCTGTCAACTATTGCCACACAAAGTGAAATTGTTTAGTCCAGGCTCTGATGTACTAACTTATAAAAGAGTCCAATCGAATGAGAATAATTTGAATAGACTACAAACTATTTTTGGACTAATTTGTGAAGATACTCGTGTTGTGGTGAGTCCTATAAATAGTCTTTTTGCATTGTTGCCTTGCAAAGAAGATTTTTTGAATCATATAGTAAAATTGAAAAAGAATGTAGATGTAGATTTTAAAAAACTGAGAGTCTTGTTACAAGAGGCTGGTTACGATGAATCTACATTGGTAGATGCTCCAGGTAAGTTCTCTATACGTGGGGACATTTTTGATGTTTTCCCAATCAATCTAGAAAAGGCATTGAGAATTGAATTTTTTGATACTGCTATTGAAAGTATAAAAGAACTGGATATAACTACACAAAGTTCGAAAAAATCATTAGATGAAGTATTGATTTGCCCATTTACAGATATTTTTTTAACTGAGAAAGAACGCAATAATACCATAAAAATGCTAGAAAAAATTTGCTCAAAATATAGCCGACAAGAAGTGATAACTGAACTGATTGAAAAACTGAGTAGAAATGACAAGGACTTCACCCTAGATTATCTGTTCCCATTGATGCAAGATAGACTTAGCACGCTATTCGATTACCTAGATCCAAATACTGTATTCGTTATCGATGAATGCAAGATGGTGTTTGATGGGTTAAATGCCTTTGCTGGTGAAGTGAATATGCGTAGGAAAATGCTAGAGGACGAAGGTGAAGTGTTATCTAGTAGAGTGGGATACCTCGATAAAAAGGAAGTATTAGACAAGATAAATTCATATCCTCGTGTCGCCCATCAAAAGATTACCACTTCAAATAACTTCTTTAAACCTGAAGCTGTTTTTTCGTTCAAATCTGAACCAACTGCGAGATATATCAATAACATCAAGGTGTTAGCAGACGATCTAAGCGGATATTTGGCACAAAAATTTACTGTGCTGATAATGTGCAAAGATGAAAAAATGGGAAAGAGCCTCGCGAAAAGTCTGGCTGCGTATGATATCTATATCGATATTAATCCGCATGCGTCATTAATTTCTAATGCTTCTGCATTAGTTCCGATGGAATTAAATAGTGGGTTTATCATCCCATCGAGGAAAGTGGTTGTTTTGGGAACCTATGACATATTCCCTAAAAAACAAGCCACACGTGTATTGACCACTGATAAAAAAGATTTATTTTCTGTCCCTAAAGTGGGGGATTATGTGGTTCATAGTATACATGGAATTGGCATGTGTGAGGGCGTTAGTAAATTAACTGGTAACTTTGGCACAAAAGACTACATCGTCGTAGGATATTTTGGTGGAGATAAATTGTATGTGCCTATAGACCAAATGGATCTACTGGACCGATTTAGTGGTGCTGAGGCACCTAAGAAGTTATCTAAAATAGGCGGAGTGGAGTTTGGTCATATAAAGGCTAAAGTCAAAGCGTCAGTAAAAAAGATGGCCATCGACTTATTGGAATTGTATGCCGCACGTGAATCTAAGAAAGGATTTGTATATTCAAAGGATAACTTGGTACAAAAAGAGTTCGAAAATAGTTTTCCATATATTGAAACTGAAGATCAATTAACGAGCCTGGGTGAAATAAAACAGGATATGGAAACTGGGAAAGTAATGGATAGGCTGCTCTGCGGAGATGTGGGGTTTGGTAAGACAGAGGTTGCATTACGTGCAGCATTTAAAGCCATCTTGGATGGTAAACAAGTTGCATTTATAGCACCTACAACCATACTATCTCAGCAGCATTATAATACGGTCACTGCTCGTATGGGTGATTTTGGCGTCAATGTGGCTTGTTTGAACCGATTTAAATCAGAAAAAGAAAAGAAAGAGATAATTCAGAAGTTAAAAGATGGCAAAATAGATCTTATATGTGGTACACATAGGCTTCTGAGTAAAGATGTCGAATTTAAAGATTTGGGACTGGTTATATTAGATGAGGAACAGAAGTTTGGAGTAGAAGATAAAGAGAAAATTAAAATAGGCAAAGAAAATGTGGATATATTGACATTGTCTGCTACACCTATTCCACGCACACTCAATATGTCGTTATCTGGTATTCGAGATATTAGTGTTATACAAACTCCGCCTAGTGATCGACTCCCTGTACAAACATATGTGACTGAATATACAGAAACGATGGTAAAAGATGCCATTGAACGAGAGATAAAACGTGGTGGTCAGGTATTCTTTGTATATAACAGGGTGGAGAACATATATGCATTTTGTGAAAAGTTGAGAAAAATAGTGCCAGAGGCGCGGTTTATTGTGGCACATGGTCAATTACCAGGGAATGAATTAGAAGATGTGGTGTATAAATTTTACAACAAGATGGCAGATGTCCTGGTTTGCTCTACAATAATAGAAAATGGTATCGATGTCGGCAATGCTAATACTTTGATTGTGTATGATGCAGACAAGTTTGGACTGTCACAGTTGTATCAAATTCGTGGGCGAGTGGGTAGATCTAATCGTTCTGCTTATGCCTACTTTACGTATAACTACGATAAGATATTGACCGAAGAGGCATACAAGAGATTGGAAGCCATCTCCGAATTTACCGAATTTGGCTCTGGTTTCAAGGTGGCAATGCGAGATTTGGAGATTCGAGGTTCAGGGAATTTGCTAGGTGCAGAACAGCATGGCCACATGCAAAAGGTCGGCTATGATATGTATTGCAAACTTTTAAATGATGCGATTAGTGAATTAAAAGGCAAGAAGATAGAGGAAGAAAAATCTGTAGTTGTCAAAATAGATTTGGATGCCTACGTGCCAGAAGACTATATTACAAGTTCGGAATCTCGAATGAAGTTGTATAAAAACATATCCAGAATTAGTAGTGTAGATGGTGCAGATAAATTGATACGAGAAGTGGAGGATATGTTTGGGAAATTGCCAAGGCCAGTGAAACATCTGATAGATGTGGCACTGATAAGGGCTATTGCTAAAAAAATAGACGTGGTGGAGATTATGAGCAAGAGTGGGCAAATCGTATTCACTTTGGACAAGAATACGACAATGCTGGCAAACTCTTGGTTTGCTGACGCAGTGTACAAGTACAGAGATATATGCACACTGGACATGACGGAGAATGCTTGTGTAAAATTTAACACCAAGGGTAAAAATAATGAAGAGTGCTTAAATATAATAAAAGACTTTCTATTTATTGTAACAAATTTGGTGTAAAAACTTGCGTTTTTTATTTAAAGCGTTTATAATAGGATAAAAGCGTGGAGGAAATTACTTTGAAAAAGAGATTATTTACTTTAATTTTAATATTACTTACAGGGGTGATGTTTGCCGGTTGTTCATTGACCAGTATTAATGCGACTAGATACTCTGATGAGGTTATGGTCAAGGTGGGCGATGAGACTGTGACTCGTCGTGAGTTGTCGTCACTGTTTAATTCTTACTATAATCAATATGGGTCTAGTACTGATTCGGACACTATTTTTGATGTGGCATTATCCCAATTAATAAATCAGAAAGTTCTAATCAATGAAGCTAAGAAAGTCGTTTTGTTGTCCAATGAAGACAAAAATGCGATTTGGCAACAAGTTTTTGATGCCATAAATCAAGAAATTGACTCTATCATGCTGGAAGAAGGCTACATTGATGATATAGAAGATGACGAAGAAGAAACTACTGGTTATGGTTATGTTAGGACCGAACAGACTCAGGTGTCTTACGACAAAGATACATTTGATTACAAAACTGATGTGGTTATAAATAGCGAATTTGAAAAGCCAACTGAGGGCAATAGATTGACTTGCTTTAATAAACTGCTATCTCAATTAGTGGCAACTGCTAAATCTAATGGCAAAAATACAAACACAGATGTGGTATTCGCTGAATATGTAAACACATTGTATACTAGTTACGAAAACGCGAAGTATGCTGAGAAATATGAAGATTATTTGAAAGCTGGTGTTTCCGTATCTGGTGAGGAAGTAATAGCAGAATATAACAAATTACTAAACACACAACTGCAAAAGTATGCAGATAGTGATGTGTTTAATAATGCATTAAATAATTCAACTGTAAGTGACTTGATATTGTATGCTACAGAAGCAAAATACTTCACTGTGAAACATATACTCATCAGTTTTACTGACGAGCAAACAGAAGAGTTGCAAGGTATGACTGGTTATAACACATCACTAGATATTGTATATAATGAGCCATATGAAAATAAAAAGGCCGAATTTGCCAGCAATCTAATGATTACTACGTATACTGATTTGAATACTGGTGAAGTGTTTGAAAGTGAAGAAGGTTTTGATAGGTATTACGATGTTGTAAACAAAAAATATGTGACCGGTGATGAGGCTACATTGCTGGTACTGGTTGGTGAAAAGAAAGTGGTCACTGTAGATACTATCAAAAATCTTGTAAAAAATATAATGACTGATGCCACATTGACAAATAATCAAAAACTCAGTTATTTTGATCAGTTGATGTTTATATATGGTCAGGATCCAGGCATGCAGACTGATGATATGATGGCTGGAAAGGCTGGATATATAATACCAGATCCAGATAGTGATGAATTCGAAGATATGAGTTTCCAAGCCGAGTTTAAGTTGGCAGCAAAAGATGCTAGAGAAGAGTATTTGGCTGCGCATGGTTACACTGGTGATGGATACAAAATTGCTTACACTGCCAATGGAGTGCATATCATTGTGTTTACTGGTATGATTGGGAATATTGGCACAGATGGCTATTATTATGAATCTACAAATGGTGGCTATTATTTGGTCCAAGCCTCTAGCGCAAACCAGACTGTGACAGCAGATGATTTGAAGGCAACAACAATAGGTGGTTTTAGTGGAGTAGAAGGGGCAAAAGTACAATCTGTCTATGACTATATATATGAGTCCTTATTAGCAAGCAAACAGAGCGAAGCTTTGTCTAATTTTGTAGCGAATACTCGTGCAAATTATGAGAATAATAAAGACATTGTTAAATACAAGTCTACATACAAGGAAGCTTTTGGTCAGTAATTAGTTATTGAATATGAAAAAAGTGGGAAGAATGCAATATTTTCTTCCTATTTTTTATTTTTGGTTGACATAATTCTCTAAACCATTTACAATGAGGGTATGAAAAACGAGTTTTTGCGTCATGTTTTAAGGTCAAAGAGCAAAAGTGGTGAACAGGATACCCATGTTCAGTCAAAGAAGATTGTTCGTCGTACCACGATTGATAAGCTTTTTGAAGTAAAATTTAGACGCGATTCATTTATAAAGGTAAAACATAGTAAGTTAAGACTGATACATACTAATAAAATCAATACGCAAATTAGTCCAATCTTGACTCAGGAAACTATAGACAGTGTTAAAGATTCTAGTTTGATTGATGCAGATGTCGCATTGGCTAGGCTCGAGAGTGCTAAGTTGCGTGAAATGCCTGAGAAGAAGAAACAAAATGTGTTGCTGAGTTTTATATTTTTAATACTTAACTTAGTTTTGGTTTTTTTCATTGCTAGAGGCTTATTGAATTCTACTGAAAATTTCGATTTAGGGCAGGTGCTGGCTAATCAAGGAAACAGACTTTTTTGGCTTATTGGCGTACTAGGTTGTCTTGCTTTATTGGTTTTTTGTGAGTCAGCTATCATGGCTGCACTTATTAAGCATACCAGTGGAGAATTTAGGCCACTGCTTAGTTATAAGGTGGCAATTTTGGGCAAATATTATGAATGTGTGACACCTCTGCCTATAGGTGGAGAGCCAGCCCAGATGTTATATCTGTCACGACATAAGGTAAATGCTGGACTTGCTACTAGTATTCCTATTATCAGGACCATCGTTTACAACGCGTCATTTTCAATTATGACACTGTTATTTTTTGTCTTTGTGATGCCACGTCTAAGCACGGCTAGTAATCTAGACCATTTTTTGCACATTTTGTTACAGACAGTGGCAGTGCTAGGTTTAATACTGAGTTCTTTTGGCAGCTTTGGCATTATGTTTATATCAATGAATCGTAAGTTTGGCAAGAAGTTGGCCAGGGGGGTAGTAAAACTGGGCGTGCTATTGCACATAGTCAGAGATTATCGTCGTGCATATGATAAATTAATGCGTTCAGTTGTCGAGTTTCAAAGTTCTATGGACTACTTGAAAAAGAATAAGGTAATGCTGTTTACCACAATAGGTTTTGCTGTGTTAGAAATTCTCAGCCTTATATCTATATCTTTTTTTGTGGTTATGGCTTTTGGAAGTGTTGAACCGGTTAACACGGGAGAATTTTTGATTTTGTGGCTTGAATGCAGTACCAGATTCTTGATATGTTTTCAAGCTGCCGCTATAATACCGCTTCCTGGTGGTACAGGAATGATGGAAGTGGCGTATGTGTGCATGTTTGGTGGGTCACATTTCTTAGGAGATAATATATTCTGGGGCTTTATGACTTTTAGAATCATGACATTCTATCAGTGGATATTACAAGGTGTGATACTGATAATTTGGGATTTAATATTAAAATTGATAGTCAATACGCATAACAAGCGCAAAAATATAAAAACTACCGAATAATTTGCATATTTTTGGAAACAATCCTATTTAAAGGGATTGTTTTTTTGTGAAAAAAATTTTAGTAGTAATTACTTGTGTTGCTTTTATAATATTTGGTTTTTTATTTCATTTGCCTCAAAATACGACATATAGGCACTTGTTGTACTTAACAGGAGATGATATTGTACGTGATATTGGTCGTGATTTACAGTTCTGTGTAGAAGTGGAAGAGGAGAGATATATAAATGTTAGACGTTATGCGGAAGATGTGAAATTGCTGGGCGAAACATATATATACAAAAATGTTGAAGATTTAGATGCGCTACTATCTAGTTTTGGTGTTGCTATACTTCGCAAAAGTTATATGAATGGTAAAGACATAATATATGGATATAGCAGTGTATGTGCATTTCAATCTCAAACGGATAGTAATGTGCAAATTTGTGTAGATGATAATGTAGTTACAATCGGATTTCCAATAATTTATGGAGAGTATTAGTATAAAAAAATAATTTTTGTCAATTATTCAATAAAAGGAGTTAAGTTATGAAGTTTAGAAATTTTAGGTTATGGCTGAGACGAACACGTTCATTTATGGTAAGGAATATGTATACACTATCTATCGTATTTTGTTTATTGGTAGGTGTGGCAATGGTTGCCACAACGGTAATAGTGTCAAATAACAGAAATAAAACAGGCGTGGTGGTGCCAGTCAATACCAATGATGAATATATGGAAGCGCCTTCGAATAATATTGAAGATGAGTCAATTTATCCGGTGGATAATGAACCAACTATTCCAGTTGACAACAATGACCCTATCATTCCAGTGGACAATGAGGGGCAAGTGGTGCCAGTTGAAGATCCTGATGACATGCCAGTAGTGCCAGTGGTAAGTAATGACGTGGTAATTTTTGATAGTCCATTAGATAACTATACAATAGGTATGGAATATGCACGAGATAGACTCATCTGGTCTAAAACATTAAAGCAATGGCAGACTCATGATGGGGTGGACATGTTGGCACAGGATCACACGCCGGTAAAAGCCGTGTATGATGGAACGATAGAGAGAATAGAAAATGACATACTGGAAGGTTATTGTATAACCATTAAGCATTCGGATAATTTGAGAAGTATTTACAAAAGCCTATCCAGTGAAATTGTGGTACAAGAAGGTGATGAAATAAAGAAGGGTGATGTGATTGGGTATGTTTCTACGTCTGCAATTTCAGAACAAAAAGAAGGACCGCATTTACATTTTGAAGTAATGGAAGGTGAAAATTATGTGGATCCCCTAAAGTATTTTGCAAGTGAAACGAAATAAAAATAGCCGGTAGGCTATTTTTTGTTGCCACAATTTTTTGCTTGTGTTATAATTTAAAAAGTGGATAGGGGGTTGTTATGAGGAAGACTAAGATAGTATGCACTATAGGTCCTGCATCAGAAGACGATACGACCATAGAGAAATTGATAAAAGCTGGCATGAATTGTGCTAGACTTAATCTTAGTCATGGTACAGTAGAATCCCATATGGCTCTAGTAAAGAAATTGAAAGCAATACGTGAAAGACTATCTGTTCCACTAAGTATTATGTTGGATAATAAGGGCCCAGAAATTCGTATTGCTCAATTTGAGAATGGGTCAGTGGAGTTAAAGAAAGGTCAGAAATTTACTTTAACACTCAAGCGTGTTATTGATAATAATGAGCATGTAATGGTGAATAGCCCTAGACTAATGAAACTGGTACAAGTTGGCACAGAAGTATTGCTAGATGATGGCAATATAGAATTAAAGGTTGTTGAGATCAAAGGTAAAGATGCCATTTGCAGAGTCGTGGTCGGTGGTATATTAAAGAATAATAAGAGCATAAATTTACCAGGCGTGGATATGAAGATCAATTATCTCAGAGATTCTAATCCAGAGGATTTGGAACTTTGTGTACGCGCTGATGTGGAATATTTTGCTCTGTCATTTGTTAGTTCTAAAAAAGATGTGGAGTGTGTGCGTGCTTATTTGGCTGAGCGCGGCTGTTTCCCTAGGTTGATTTCTAAGATAGAGAATGCACAGGGTGTAAAAAATATAGATGAGATATTGAAGGCAAGCGATGGTGTCATGGTCGCACGTGGAGATCTGGGAGTAGAGGTAGATTATACTTTAATTCCAGCAATACAAAAAGAAATAATTAAAAAATCCAACGATATGGGTAAGATATGTATCACAGCGACACAAATGCTGGAGTCAATGACACACTCTCAAAGGCCTACACGCGCGGAAATTACAGATGTATCCAATGCTGTATACGAAGGCAGTTCGGCTGTGATGCTGTCAGGTGAAACTGCATCTGGAGAGTATCCCGTGGAGTCGGTTAGTGTTATGAGCGACATAGCACTGGAAGCTGAGAAAAATATCGATTATGCAGAGCGATACAATAATGGTGGACGCGTTATAGATGATTTTGCGGAGAATCTCGCACATGCGGCAGTGGGCATGGCTCTCAATAATAATGCGAAGGCGATAATAGTCGCAACCAACACAGGTGAATCTGCTATGAATCTGGCGTCATTTGTGACGAAGCCAATTATTTTTGCAACCACTCCGAACAGTAAGACATACTACACACTGGGAATGTGTTATGGTGTGGAGCAGGTTTTGATTCCAGAGCAAAAAAATATACAAAAATTGTTTGAAGTTAGCAAACAACAAGCTATAACTCGTGGTATAATCAAACGTGGGGATAGTGTGGTTATTTTAGCAGGTGAGCCGGGATCCAGTGTAGGTACAAATCAAATAAAAGTCGAAATTGTTTAGTTAGAAAAATGGGTTAAATAATTTGACTTGTGGGGGAAATATATATATAATAATTGTGTATGAGAAATAGGATAGCAATATTATTTTTGTGTATGGTGTTAATTTGTCCTTTTTTGTTCGTCGGCTGTGGGGAGTCAGACGACTTTATTCCTATTGCAGAAATCGTTTGGGAATATGATGAAGTGGAATTAATGCCTGGCGAATTGTTTAAATTGAATTATAAGGTATACCCAAATAATGCTACCGAGCAGGCTCCGACACTAGTAGATGTAAAGGGCAATACTGTGACTGATGCTCTGAAGATGGATAGGCTGATTAGTTATGCGGTAAAGGATAAAGGGACTATCCAAATCGTAGATTTTGGTAGAGAAACAGAATTTGTATTAACTATTCAATATAAGGCAGGCAATGAGACCAAAGAGGCTAATTGTTTGATCAAAAAACGAAACAATCCAGATAGTATCATGTTCGAAGAAGAGGATTATTATCTAGGAACTGGTCAAACAAAGAAACTGATAGTCTTGGATAATTTTGGCAAAGAATTAGATTTGT
>Ga0265299_10006890_pt1 | contig 10284 bp, 7 predicted proteins | sample AusTroGonzalo_MG_4_FD_193485 | JGI IMG/M metagenome (GOLD analysis project Ga0265299, IMG submission 193485) | Bovine rumen microbial communities from tropical cattle in Woodstock, Queensland, Australia - Gonzalo_02 | ecosystem: Host-associated > Mammals > Digestive system > Stomach > Rumen ...
GTGCCGCAACAGGTGAGCGTCATCGGTGATCAACCGCAATACAAGTTCATGGCATTCCCCTATTGTCTTGATATTGTAAACTTTGGCAACCATCCGATTGTGCGCAACCTCAAGGATATCAAGTCCGATTTTGCCAGCAGCATTGACTTGGTTGGCACGAATGCCGACCTCAACAAAACGGTGTTGATGACTACCTCGGAGCGCACCAAAGTGGTACCGACACCCTCCATCGTGACCCTCCGCGTGGGCATGGTGAAACCGAATCTGCAGGAATACTCCTACCGGAACGTGCCCGTGGCCGTCCTCGTGGAAGGCAACTTCCAATCGGCATTCAAAGGCATCCTGCCCATCGAGTTCGACACCATCAAGGAACTCGACTATCGCGACCACAGCGAATACACACGTCAGATTTTCGTATCCGACGGTGACATCATCCGCAACCCGTTCGACAGCAAACGCAACCAACCCTACCCTGCCGGTTACGACATCTACACGCGCCAGACTTTCGACAACACAGACTTTATCGTCAACTGTGTCAACTACTTATGTGCGGACGACGACCTGCTGCAACTGCGAGCCAAGAATTTCAAAATCGGCTCCCTCAGCAGCGAAAAGACCCGCAACCACAAAGTGTTGTTAGCGGTGCTCAACATCGGTATCCCGCTCCTACTCATCGCTTTGATGGGAACGGTGTTGATTGTCACAAGAAAGGTAAGATTCTCAAAGAAACAAAAATAGAGGCCTAAATTATTGCCTCTCTACGGAAATGGCACCGAACTCGATGCTGTTGCCTGTTGCCTAAAAAAATCACTCGAATCTCACCGCACTCACCGGTGAGATTTTACGGCTGATAATCCAAGCGGGAACCACCAAAACCAGCATACAGGCTGCGAAAACGGCGACATTCAACAAGAGAACCTCGCCAAAGTAGAACTGGATGGGCACGAAATTCACATAATAGGTGTCGGGATTCAACTTCACGAAATGGAACTTCTGCTGCAACCAACCGAAACCAAGTCCGATAGCGTCACCCAAAAGAAGCCCTTGGAACAGGGTGCGCCCCGCTACCAGCAAGAAGGTGATCACCACGTGTTTCGTCCTCATACCCAATGTTTTAAGAATGCCAATCAAACGGGTCTGTTCCAAAATGATGATAAAGAAAATCGACATCATGGTAATCATGCAGACACATGTGGTGATGATGAGCAACACCGACACGTTAGTATCAAACAAGGCAATCCAATCGAAAATTTCAGGATAGATTTGTTTCACGGTTTCGGCCTTCAGGTTCATATCTATTTGATGGTGAAGCTGTTCGCCCACCTCATCAATTTTATTGTAGTCACGGGTAAGTACTTCGATGCCACTCACTTGCTGCGAGTCCCAATCATTGAGTTTCTGGACATGGCGCAAATCCACCAATGCAAATTTCGTATCATATTCGGGCAAACCAGTTTCGTAAATCCCTGACAACACGAAACTTCTCTGTCTTGGCGGATCCTGCACGAAATAGGTACGCACCTTGTCACCCACCTTGATCTGGAGTTTGTCGGCCAGCCGTTTGGAAAGGATGATGTGGTTGTCCGCTACGGTATCGTTGAGTTGTAACGTATCTCCTTCCAGCAAGTTACGGAAAAACTGCTGCCCATCGAACGATTTGTCCACCCCTTTCAGCACGATGCCTTCCACTTGGTCCGCAGTTTTGATAATGCCCACTTTCGTGGCGAAGGGTTGCACGGCAATCACTTCGGAATTCCGATGGATATCTCCTAACAACGTATCATTCAACGTAATAGGTATCTGCTCGAACGAGTAATTGCGATCATAATGGGAAATGCGGATGTGCTGTCCCATCGCCACCACCTTGTCCTCAATCACCTGTTTGTATCCGGACGTTACCCCGATGGCAATCAGCATGATGACCACACCAAGCGCAACCCCACACACCGAAAGCCGTATGATGGGTTTCGCAAAACGGTTGCCATTTTCCCGCAGGATGCGGTGGGCCAATTGCCAATGGAAGGAGAACTGCGACATGTACATAATAAATGTAGAGACGGGGCGCGCCCCGTCTCTACAATAAATGGATTATCGGTTAGAACATGTTACCAGCGGCCTGGCAAGCGGTGATGGCCACGAGGCTGACAATGTCTTCCACGGAGCAACCACGGGAAAGGTCGTTGATAGGAGCGGCCATACCCTGCATAACGGGTCCGATAGCCTCGGCGCCAGCGAAACGCTGCACCAGCTTGTACGCGATGTTTCCGGTCTCCAAAGACGGGAACACCAGCACGTTTGCCTTTCCAGCAACAGGGCTACCGGGTGCCTTTTGAGCTCCCACAGACGGGATAATGGCGGCATCAGCCTGCAACTCACCATCAATCACCAAATCGGGATCCATCTCCTTGGCGATGCGGGTAGCATTCACCACTTTATCAACGAGTTCATGTTTGGCAGAGCCCTTCGTGGAGAAGCTCAACATGGCCACACGCGGCTCGATGCCGGCAATCGTGCGGGCAGTCTTAGCTGTAACAACGGCAATCTGAGCGAGTTTGTTCTCGTCTGTGTTCGGATCGGCAGCACAGTCAGCGAAAACCATCACACCGTCATCACCCCACTTCTTGTCCTGGAAGCACATGATGAAAGCTCCGGAAACAACAGAAATGCCGGGCAAAGTCTTCACAATCTGGAAAGCCGGACGAAGCACATCACCCGTGGCGTGTTGTGCGCCCGTCACTTCACCGTCCACATCTTTGTTCTTGATGAGCAGGGTAGCCAAATAGAGCGGATCCTCCACTTTCTTGAGAGCCTCCTCCATCGTCATGCCCTTGTTCTTGCGGATTTCATACAACATGCTGGCATAGAAATCCTTTTTAGGGTTGTCTAACGGGTCGATGATGTCGGCCTTGGCAATGTTCTTGAGTCCCCACTCGGCAGCCTTGGCCTCGATATTGGCCTTGTTGCCCAAAAGGGTGATGGCAGCGTAACCATTCTCCATGATAATGTCGGCAGCCTTTAAGTTTCTTTCCTCCTCGCCCTCGGCCAAAACGATGCGTTTGTTGGCTTTCTTGGCATTTTCTTTGATTTTCTCGATGATGTTCATTGTACGTTTGTTTATACGTTTATAGTTTATAAGTTTATAAGTTTACAGTTTGGATGTTTATGATTTCAAAAAGTCGGCAAATATACGTTTTTTATAGTTTTGCGGTGCAAACGGCAAAAATCTGCGAAATGCGCCACTTCTTTTTTACAATTAATTGTTAACGGATTTTTACAAGATTCTGACGAGCAGCGAATAACAAAACTTAAAAAAACACTTGACAACAGGCATTTCTTGACGTATCTTTGTAGCACAAAATTCTAACATTATGAAAAAGAAAAACGAAGAAAAAATGCCCGAACAGGGTTGCGGCACAAAGATGCCAGCGGAAAATGACGCAACAAACGAAGTTGTAAACAATGAAACCGTCCAAGAAGAAAATGCTGTCAAGGATCAGGAGGTAGAAGAGCCTCTCGATCAAGACGGGGAAATGGAATTCCATGCTTCCAAAAAGGATTTCCTGCTGTTCATGCACAAAATGCTCCGTGTCATGAGAGATATTGTCCTCCTCGAAAGAAGCATGAGGGAATTCGAAAAAGACCCCATTTTCGACATGTTGCTGGATCTCAGCATGGTGCATCTCAAAGAAATGAACGCGTCTTCCAAGGAGCAGAAGCCGTCCGACAAGGATTGCGAGGAAAGCGACAAAGAAGACAACAGCGACGACGATGACGATGACATTATCTCAGAGACCTTCATCAGCATGAAAGTCCGAAAACTGAAGGATTAGCGGCCGTTTTGTCTTGGACAATCTTTGCAGAAAACTGCGGAAAAGCGGAAACATGCGGGAACATTTCTGCGCATCTCCGTCTTTCCGCACTTTTCCGCAACACTAATCCCCTAACGAATAGCCGAAACGTTTCATCAGCAGCTCGTTGTTCCGCCAATCCTTCAGTACTTTCACGGACAAATCGAGGAAAATGTGCTTTTGCAGGAACTCCTCAATGGACATCCGCGCATCCGTGCCCAACTTCTTGATGGCCGATCCCTTGCTGCCGATGATGATGGCCTTCTGCGTGGGTCTCTCCACGTAGAGGGTCGCGGCTATCCGGATAAGGTCGGGTTCCTCCTTGTAGCTTTCCACGACTACCTCGACACTGTAGGGAATCTCCTTCTTGTATTGCAGAAGAATCTGCTCACGAATAAGTTCCGATACGAAGAAACGCATCGGACGGTCTGTGAGTGCATCTTTCGGGAAGTAGGGGGGGCTTTCGGGCAGCAACGCGATAATGCGTTCGCGCACCGGCTCAATATTGATCCCATTCAACGCAGAAATCGCAAAGACATCCGCCTCCGGAAAGATGGCTTGCCAATGGTTTTTCGATTCTGCCACCTGCTCTTCGGTGTATTTGTCGATTTTGTTGATGATGAACACGACCGGGACGCCCATCTTGTTGATCTTCGCCACCAGTTCCTCATTAAATCGGGTCTCGCCGCACTCAATAAGATAGAGGATAATGTCGGCATCCTGCAACGAATCGGTGACGAAGCGCATCATGTACTTTTGCATCATATAGGCAGGGTCGAGCACACCGGGCAGGTCGGAATAGACAATCTGGTAATCATCTCCATTGACGATACCTTTGATCCGGTGCCGGGTAGTCTGTGCCTTGGAAGTCATGATAGAGACCTTCTCGCCGACCAGCTGGTTCATAAGGGTGCTTTTGCCCACGTTAGGGTTGCCAATGATGTTCACGAAACCCGCACGGTGTGGGATATTGGGCATGTTCGTATTTTGGTTGTCCATAGTTTTCGATTTTAAGATTAGAAAAGTAAAATGGGCTCAGTATCCTCCGGACCAAAAGTGAGATAACTGAAATGGCTAAGCCAATCACCGACATTATAGAAAGTGCAGTCCGAAGTGAGCTCATAACGCATAGGTACATGACGGTGCGCGAAGATGAAAAAGTCTATGTCGGTTGTGGCAAGCAATTCACGGGCGAACAGCACTTGATGCTCTTCTTCCCCCTGAAATTGAAAAGTACTTTCGTCGTGGGAGTTGCGGCTGCTTTGCGAACAAAACCGAGCAATCGAGAAAGCCTGTCTCGGATGCAACATGCTGTACAGCAGCTGGTTAAACGGACTATTGAACACACGTTTGATAAACAGGTACTTGCGCTGCTTGCCGCCTAAGCCGTCGCCGTGCCCCACGAAACAACGCCGCCCGTTGATCTCCATCCATTGCGGCTCGTGATAAATGATCGCCCCGAACATCTGAGTGAAATAATCCTCCACCCACATATCATGATTACCCGTAAAATAATGAATTTCAATGCCTTGACGGTTCAATTCTTTCAGATAGGCGAAAAGAGAGACATACCCTTTAGGAACCACGTCTCGGTACTCGAACCAAAAGTCGAAGATATCCCCCAAGAGAAAAAGATGCTGGAGTTGCATACGATGCTGTTCCAAAAGCTCGATAAGTCGCCGTTCCCTTTCTTCGCTGGTCACATCCGGAGGGGTGCGGAAATGCGCGTCCGACACGAACAAACAGTTGCCGTGCAGCACGTTAGGGTCGGGATTTGTGGTCGTTTCTTTCACGCGGCAAAGATACGATTTTTAAGGCAACAGGCAACAGGTAATAGGCAATAGGCAACAGTAAAAAGTGTATTTTTGCCGTATCAATATCAAATAGGAACCATCATGCGAAAAATATTTGTGTTTTTGGGTCTTTTGATCATTACGGTAGGGCGTGTTGCAGCACAGGTGTGCGGCTGTACAGACTCTTTAGCAACCAATTACAATGCCGACGCCACCGTCAACGACGGCAGTTGCCTCTATGACACCACCATCATCACCGCCACCGTGATAGGCGAACTGGACACCCTGTTGGACGACACCTCCGCACTTCTGTACTGGGAAAACGGCTACTGGTCCTACAATGATTGGTTCGACCGCTGCCTATATCAGATCGACAGTACCAACGCCTCAACGCTTGGCACCATCTGTGTCAATGGCATCATTAATCGGAATACGGAGGAGATGGCTCAAGACAGCCTCTACATTTACCTCGGGGTTTTTGGCAACAACCACGGGGATCGGCATGACCTCCGCATTCTCCGCATCACAAAAGAATCCCTTCTGACCCAACAATTTGAAATCGACACAATCTGGTATGCTTACGAAGACCAGACCGACTTCTCCCATCAAACACAAAACAACGATTTCGACTGCGAAGCCTTTATCGTCACCGACGATAGTATATATCTATTTACCAAACAATGGGTTTCTGAAAAAACCACCATTTATACCCTTCCCAAAACGCCCGGCACCTATATAGCACAGCGGCGCGAAACTTACGATGTGAAAGGGCTCGTCACGGGGTGCACTTATCTGCCCCAGTATCGGTTAATTGTCCTCTGCGGCTACGACTACAACGGTGGTGACTTTTTGAATGCCCTACATCCGTTTATCGTATTACTATATGATTTTCAGGGAGACAACTTCTTTTCTGGCAACAAACGACGACTGGATTTCGAATTATTGGAAAAGGCACAGATCGAAGCCATTGCGACTTCCAATGCATTGGACTATTACATCACCAATGAACAATTCCACAAGACCTATGGCGGATTTCTCACCATCGACCTTCCCGCCAGACTGCAACGACTGGACCTCCGCGAATATCTCGTTCCTTATCTGTCTCAATATATGGACAGTATTCCGCCCCCACCTGACACCCCATCGCAACCGGACACCACTTCCTTATCCGACGGCATAAACCACCTACAAAACCCTGCCGAACATTTTCTCATATACCCCAACCCGGCAAAGGACAAGCTCTATATTGACTATCCGCAGGAGTTCCAAGGTGCAAAGTACGCGATCTTCAACCTGCATGGTCAGATAGTGACGGAGGGTGCGTTGGATAAAAAAGTCATTCCATTGAGTAATCGAAATATGCCCACCGGACAATATGTACTAACCGTTCGGGGTAACGGAGTCCTAAAAGCGATACCTTTTATCAAGAAAAAATAAAACCACACAAGCATAAAATCTGCACAGGTGTGCCATGCGTAAAATTGTCACCTTCTTATGCCTGTCCCTTGCCATTGCCGGTCACTGCCAAGCGCAGGTGTGCGGCTGCACTGACCCTATGGCCACTAACTATAACGCCAAAGCCAACATTAACGACGGCAGCTGCAAATATGCCCCCGCCAAAATCAAAGCCACCGTGATAGGTTCATTAGACTCCCTAACAAGAAGTTCCTCCTCGCTGTTCTACTGGAAGAATGACTATTGGAGCTACAACGACCACAAAGACAGGTGCCTCTACCGACTTGACAGCACAAATGCGGCTATCAAGGGAACCCTTTGTGTCAAAAGAATCCGAAATCACGACACAGAGGAGATTGCCCAGGACAGTCAATATCTCTACTTCGGTGATGTGGGCAACAACAAGGGGAACAGGCAAAACCTCCGCATCTATCGAATAAATAAGAAATCCATTGAAAACCAGAAATTCGAAGTGGATACTATACAATTTTCCTACGAAGACCAGACCGATTTCACCCCAAACCTGATGGCCAACGACTACGATTGTGAAGCGTTTATCGTCACCCGTGACAGCATTTATCTTTTCACTAAACAGTGGGTTTCCGCCAAGACCACCGTTTACAGTCTGCCCAAAACACCCGGCACCCATGTGGCGCATCGCGGAGAAACCTACAATGTGAAAGGGCTGGTCACAGGCGCAACGTACGTACCTGAATATCAATTGGTTGTCCTATGTGGTTACGATTATGACAAAAGGAACATTTTTTCAGCTCTTCATCCTTTCATTTACTTATTATACGACTTCCAAGATGGATTTCTCTTTTCCGGCAACAAAAGGCGGCTGGACTTCGGTTCAGGGGTCAAGGCGCAAATAGAGGCCATCGCAACGTCTAACGGATTGGATTATTACATTACGAACGAGCATTTTAAAACCACCTATATGGGCTTCAACATCGATCTTCCAGCGCGACTTCAGTATTTGGATCTGCGCGAATACATCCTTCCATTTTTGAATGCAAAACGAAAAAACAACATCATCGATTAACCACTGTATCATGTTTCTCATGCTATGAAAAAACATCTCCTATACCTTATCATATTGTACACCGCTCTCGGCCTTTCCGCCCAGACCTTCACCGAATGGCAGGACCCCGCCGTGTTCGAGGTGAACAAACTTTACCCGCGGGCGAACATCCGCGATAACAACCAAAGTGCCGACAATTCTAATATCGAATGGTTGGACGGTCTGTGGGCATTTCACTATGTGCCAAATGCCGACGAACGTCCAACCGATTTCTTCCGCACAGACTACGACGACAGCGGCTGGGGCACCATTCCCGTGCCAGGCAACTGGGAGCTGAATGGCTACGGCGTACCCGTCTATGTGAACACCACTAACGACTTCGACAACAGCCAGTTACCAAAAGTGCCCGTGAAAGGCAATGCTGTAGGCAGCTACCGCAAGTGGGTGGACATTGACAAAAAGTGGGAAGACCAACAGGTGATCATCAACATCGGCGGTGCGAAGTCCTGTTTCTATCTTTGGGTGAACGGACAGTTTGTGGGTTATAGCGAGGACGCCAAGACCAACTCCGAATTCGATATCACTCAGTTTGTACGCTTCGGCGAACGAAACCTCATCGCCCTGCAGGTTTTCAAATGGAGCGATGGTTCCTATTTCGAATGCCAGGATTTCTGGCGGCTAAGCGGCATTGAACGCGGCATCACGCTATACGCTCAACCCAAAACGCACATTCTTGATTATAAGGTGATTGCCGATTTGGATTCCACCTACAAAAACGGCATTTTGGATGTGGAGGTAACGGTGGAGAATTTGGAGAAATTCCTGAATGATAAAACATTCCACTTATCCGTGGAATTGGAAAACGACGACGTTGTAGGGGCGAATAATTATTCGCCCCTACAGGACGGGACGAACATCCAATTCCAAAATCCTGGCAAAAAAACCCTTCATTTTAACATATTTGTCCCGAATGTTCTATCTTGGAATGCCGAACACCCCCATTTGTATTCCCTTTGGATAACCTTGGAGGACAGCAAAGGCAACACCATTGATGATGCGGCGATTTACATCGGTTTCCGCAACGTCAAAATCGAAGACGGTCTTTTGAAGGTGAACGGCGTGCCGGTGACCATCCGCGGGGTGAATCGTCACGAGCACGACCCGAAGACGGGACACGTGGTCTCCGAAGACCGCATCGTTCAAGATTTGCGACTGATGAAGGCCAACAATATCAACACGGTACGTACCAGTCACTATCCAAACTGTCCGGAATTCTACTATTGGTGCGATTACCTTGGCCTGTATGTCATCGACGAGGCCAACGCGGAGTCGCACGCGCAAGGTTACGGCGAGAAATCGTTGGCGAAACGCGCTGATTTCAAGGAGGCTACTGTCGCCCGCACCCGTAATATGTACGAGCGTGACAAAAACCACCCGTGCATCATCTCGTGGTCGTTGGGCAACGAGTCGGGCAACGGCATCTGCTACGAAGCCGCCTACGACTGGCTGAAGGCCAAGGACAGCACCCGCCCCATCCAGTACGAACGCGCCCTTTACGAACGCAACACCGACATCGTCACCATCATGTACCCCTCGGTGGACTACCTTTCCAAGTACGCCCAGAAAAAGCAGGAACGGCCGTTCATCATGTGCGAGTACGCGCACGCGATGGGCAACAGCTGCGGCGGCCTCCAGAACTACTGGGACACCATCTACAAGTACCCGCAATTGCAGGGCGGTTGCATTTGGGACTGGGTGGATCAGGGCTTGCTGACTCAAGATGCGCAGGGTCGTGAGTTCTACGCTTACGGCGGCGATTTCGGGGAGAACATGCCTTCCGACGGAAACTTCTGCATCAACGGATTGGTGGATCCCGACCGCAAACCGCACCCGCAGCTGGCCGAAGTGCGGAAGGTGTATCAACCGATTAAGATCGAGATGGTGGATTTGGACTCATTGAAATTTCGCATCATCAACCGCTTCGATTTCAACAACTTGAACGAATACACGTTGCTGTATCGCCTGCGTCTGGACGTGGCGCGTGAAAATCCTATTCACCCCAATGATTTTCTGAAAACTGTTGAATTCTTTGACGACAAAGTCCCCCTTTCTTTGGCTCCACATGACACCTGTTATTTCGAGCTGCCAGCGGTGATTTTGTATT